>Ga0073928_10002250_pt1 | contig 33929 bp, 32 predicted proteins | sample PaiPotPPA55metaG_FD_76969 | JGI IMG/M metagenome (GOLD analysis project Ga0073928, IMG submission 76969) | Iron sulfur acid spring bacterial and archeal communities from Banff, Canada, to study Microbial Dark Matter (Phase II) - Paint Pots PPA... ...
AGCGCTTGGTATATGGCGCGGATGACCCTAAGGCTGGCGCAGTTCATTCCGTGATGCAAGTCCTGAATCATCCGCAACTGAACCATACGATTGAGATTCACGGCGGAGTGCTGGCCGGCCGCAGCGCGGAAGTGCTGCAATCGTTTTTTAAGAACCGGCGTTAGTCGTTTGTACACGGTCGTTTCGTCATAGATTGTGGGCCGCGCAACTCCCTCTTCAAGGCTTTTCCCGTCGCGCAGCAAATTTTTTTTATACCTACCTGCTAAATTCTTGACCTTAATGGACTTGCGGACCGCCGATATGGGGTGCGTCTGGATAAAATCTTGTGCCGCAAAGACTTGTACGTAAAATCTTGAAAATAAAGACTTAATTTTCAGAGCGCCGATGGCCATACCACAGAGCGTGACTTCCTCATTTACGGAGTTTGCGGACATCCCCCTACTGTGCGCTTTCCTAAATTCTCAGTAAAGGTTGTAGGTCACAACAAATGAGAAATCGTCCGTGGAAAACTGGAGGGTCCGGCCAATCCGCCAGAAGCTTTCCAAGGCCATCAATTTGCGAGGATCGAGATTCCATCCGCCTTTAAGAGGTGGCGATCGGAGGTGACAAGGGTTAGCCCGAACACTTTCGCAGAAGCAACCAGGAACTGATCGGCGGGATCATCGTGGGGCAACTTCAGCCCGAAAACTGCGAGAGCGACGTCAGAGGTGATGGGCGCTTCAGTTACCGGAATCCTATTCATCGCATTTGCAACCCAAGCCGAAAATTCCGTTGGTACCTTGATTCTCCCCTTCCGATGTAGCAAACCCGCTTCCCATAGACTAATCGGAGAGAGCCAAAGCTGATTCTCGGAATTGGTTAGCTCTTTTGTTACTCGGCGCGTAAGCCGGTGTGGCTCCAGGACGCTCCAAATCCAGATATGCGTATCGAGGAGCAGTTTCAATCTCGACCGGCTTCCCAGTCGCTCTCACTGCCTGTAGGTGCCACGATATCACCGACGATTTCGGCGGTTCCCGCCATGCACCCGAGCCAATTTTTAGGGCGCTTCCCCGGAGACGGTGGAACCACCTCTGCCACCGGCTGACCAAAGCGAGTTACGCGAATCGGCTTTCTTGTCCTGCGAACTTCTTCCAAGATGCCCAGGCACTTGGCTTTGAACTCGGAGATGGCGATTTCTTTCATGTCTCGTTTATACCATGGTCAATGACTATGGTCAACTGTGAAAAGGGATGACGGTCGTCCGTAACCTTGTCGATCGTGGAATCTCCTGCAAGAATCGAGCCCGATTGTAGTGGGCGGAAATCTATGCGCACCGGTTTCACTTTCCGATTGGCAGCGTTTCTCTTCCTGGTGGCGATGCAAAGCTTAGGGCAAGCCACGGTCGATCCCTGGCTGATTCTTGCGGGCGGCGAAAAGGGATCGATCAACGCGCATACGACGCGACAGGATTTGGTGCGCATCTACGGGGCGTCGCACGTCGTAGATCAGGATGCCGATGTTGGCGAAGGAGAAATAGAACCGGAAACAGTTTTGTTCCCAAAAGACCCGGAGCGTCGAATTGAGGTCCTCTGGAAGAACCCGGATCAGAGGGCGGAGCCCGCTTCTGCCAGCATCCGTGGGAAGGCGAGCCGCTGGCACGCCGTGCACGGAATCTCCCTGGGAACTACTTTGACCCAGTTACAGCGCCTCAACGGTCGCCCCTTTCGCTTCGACCTGGTGAACGATGGGACCGATATGGCAAATGAGCTGATCTCATGGCACGGGGGCTCACTGGAAAAAGACTTTCAAGGGGAAGGGCGTGTCATTTTGTGGCTGGAGCACACGCCGATCCGAGCGACTGCACGGAATGGGCCCAAGGACTTCGGCGGCGAATCCGACGCCCTAGAGATGCAAAAGCTGAACCTCTATATCACTAAGGTTACGTGGTTATTTCCGCCTCGGGCGCAGCCCTAACGCTCCCAAAGTCAACCCTCAGACCCCAATCACTCCCACCAACTCCTTCACGGCGGCGGCGCTCCTATCGAGACCCGCCTTCTCTTCCGCGGTCAGCTTAATTTCGATGATCTGCTCGATTCCCTTCGCTCCTAACTTTACGGGCACGCCGACGTAAAGGCCGGTGATTCCGTATTCGCCTTGCAGGTAGGCGGCGCAGGGAAGGATTTTCTTTTTGTCTTTGAGGATTGCTTCGACCATCTCTGTGGCTGCGGCTGACGGCGCGTAGTAGGCGGAGCCGGTCTTGAGATATTTCACGATTTCGGCGCCGCCGTCGCGGGTGCGCTGCACCAGGGCTTCGAGCTTTGTCTTTTCGATCAGCTCGGTGATCGGGATGCCGGCGACTGTTGAGTAGCGCGGCAGGGGGACCATGGTGTCGCCGTGGCCCCCGAGGACAAAGGCGGTGACGTTCTCTACGCTGACTTTTAGTTCGTCGGCAATGAAGGCGCGGAAGCGGGCCGAGTCGAGGACTCCGGCCATCCCGATGACGCGCTCGCGCGGGAAGCCACTCAGCTTGTAGGCGGCTTGCGCCATGGCATCTAAAGGGTTCGAGACGATGATCAGGATGCAGTTCGGGGAATTCTTTACTACTTCTCCGACGACTGCTTTCATGATTCCGTAATTTGTGTTGAGCAAATCATCGCGGCTCATGCCGGGTTTGCGTGGAATGCCGGCGGTGATTACTACGATGTCGGAGTTGGCGGTATCTTTGTAGTCGTTGGTTCCGCTGACGTAGGAGTCGCGCTTCTCGATCGGCATGGCCTCGAGGAGATCAAGGCCTTTGCCTTGCGGGACTCCTTCGATGATGTCGATTAGAACGACGTCGGCTAGTTCTTTAGAGGCGATCCAGTGGGCGGCGGTTGCGCCAACATTGCCGGAGCCTACGATGGTTACTTTTTTACGCATGAAAAACCTTTCTTAGCCACGGATGTCACGGATTCTCACGGATGAAACAGAATAAAATTCCTGATCCGTGTTGATCCGTGAAATTCGTGTCGCACTTTTCCTAGACTGCACTCAGCACGCCTGCGCTCATGTTCTCGATGATGTGGGCGGCGAATTCGCTGGTTTTGACTTTGGTGGCACCGGGCATGAGGCGTTCGAAGTCGTAGGTGACTTTTTTCTGTTCGATGGTGCGTTCCAGGCTTTGCTCGATCAGATCGGCGGCTTCGAGCCAGCCCAGGTGCCGGAACATCATGACGCCTGACAGGATCACCGAGCCGGGATTGATGACGTCTTTATCCGCGTATTTCGGAGCGGTGCCGTGGGTCGCTTCGAAGATGGCGTAGCCGTCTCCGATGTTAGCGCCCGGTGCGATGCCGAGCCCACCTACTTGCGCGGCGCAGGCGTCGGAGATGTAGTCGCCGTTGAGGTTGGGGCAGGCCAGCACGGAGTATTCGTCGGCGCGCGTGACCACTTGCTGGAAGATCGAGTCGGCGATGCGATCATTGATCATGATTTTCTTTTTCCATGCGCCGTTGCCGTGCGTGGCGTAGATGCGCTCGAGCACTTCCGTCACTTCTTTTTCGACGGCCTGGCGAAATGCGGGAGGCGCGAACTCCATGCCGGGTTCGATGGCGTCAGCATTCTGCGCGACCGTCATGTTGGGATTCTTGTCTTTGTTGTCGACGATCCAGCTTTCTCGCTCGGTGATGACTTGGTCGCGGAACTCGTCGGTTGCAACTTCATATCCCCACTTGCGGAAAGCGCCTTCGGTAAACTTCTGGATGTTGCCTTTGTGCACCAGCGTGACCGACTTGCGGTTGGATTCGAGAGCGTGTTGAATGGCCATGCGCACCAGGCGCTTGGTTCCGGTTATCGAGATCGGCTTGATGCCGACGCCGGAATCGAGGCGGATTTGTTTCTTGCCGCCTTTCAGCATGTCTTTGTTGAGGAACTCGATCAGCTTCGCGCAGTCCGCAGTTCCCTCCTCCCACTCGACGCCGGCGTAGACGTCCTCGGTATTTTCGCGGAAGATCACAACGTCCATGCGCTCGGGATGCTTCACCGGCGAAGGTACGCCGTTGTAATACTTCACCGGACGCACGCAGCAATACAGATCGAGAATTTGGCGCAGCGCTACGTTCAGCGAACGGATGCCGCCGCCCACAGGCGTGGTCAGCGGGCCCTTGATGGCGACACGAAATTCGCGAATGGCTTCGACCGTATCGTCGGGCAGCCAGTTGTCGAACTTGGCCTTAGCTTTCTCTCCGGCGAATACCTCATACCATGCCACGCGGCGCTTGCCCCGGTATGCTTTCTCCACGGCGGAATTGAATACGCGGAGAGAAGCCTTCCAGATGTCGCGGCCTGTGCCGTCACCTTCTATGAAAGGGATGATCGGATTATCGGGGACGTCGTACTTGCCAACTGCGTAACCGATTTTCTTTCCGTCCGCAGGTACGGCTACGCCGTTGTAAGAGCTCGACATGCACAACCTCCGATGGCAGAGTTTCCAGAGCGATTTATAAAACTTTCAATTATAAAGAATGCTCGGGATTCGAGGCGGATTATTGTTGTATCGACGTCGTTGCACAGGCAAGTCCAAAAGAATTTAACGCGAAGATCGCCGTGGAGTCGCAGAGTTCGCAAAGAAATCCCTCGGAGGACCCAAAGCGGGAGAAGATTGACTGAGTTTCAAACTGCGGCCACGTCCTTTTTACTTGCCGCCTGAGATACCGTGCCAGCAGGGTCTATCTGTGCCATAATTCGTCTGCCGCCTTTTCGGAGGATGCTTTATGCCTTCCAATCCTTCCTGTCTGCGATTGATTTCTGCCGGCTTGATTTTCTTCGTTGCCCTGTCCAGCGCGGCCTTTGCCGATCGTGATCGAACCCAGGTTGGACATACCATCAGCGTAGGGCCCGGTGAAGAAGTGGGCGACGCAACCTGCTTTGGCTGCAGTATTCGCGTGCGCGGGCATGTCACGGGAGACGCGACTGCGTTCGGAGGAAGCATTGTGGTGGAAGATGAAGGACAGGTCGGCGGGGACGCAACGGTTTTTGGCGGCGACATCCGCATCGACAAAGACGCGAAGATTGCCCGCGATGTCACCGTGTTCGGCGGCCGGATTCGCCGCGACCCCGCCTCCGCGGTGGGCGGCGATGTCACCACGATGGGCGGGCCGGGTTGGATATTTTTGATTTTCCTTCTGCCTCTGATCTTGTTCGGTGGATTCGTTGCGTTCATCGTCTGGCTGATTCGGCGGTCGACGCGGCCATCGCTCCCGGCGGCCGCCTAACGCATCGCTACCAGCGGCGCGTGCCGAATGTTTTGCGCACGCCTAGAGTTACGTAGCGGCCCCAGGGGCCGTTGTTGCCGAGGTCTGCGATGCCCAGGTTTTTGTCGCGCGCGCCCAGACGATCGAACAGGAAGTGTTGGGTCACCCGAAACTCGAATCCTTTGTCGATGTAGACTCCGACGCCCCAGGAGTGCTCAATTCCGATCGCATCCGGAGACCAGGTGTAGAGTGTCTTGGGGATCGTCTTGCCGAACAGAAATGTCGGTGCGCCATAGACCATGAACCGGCGCAACGGGCCGCGGCCGAAGGGACGAACCTCCAGAATTCCCGAGAGGATGTAGCGCGCGAAGAGGCTGCAGGGCGCGTTCACGCCACCGTATTGTCCCGCATTGCCGGCGCAGAGATTGGGATCAACCTCGTTGTGCGGAGGCGCCAAGTCAAGCTCCGCCCATCCCCAGAACGTATCCCGCGGGAAGAACATGCGGTCGCTGGCATCGGCCTCGCGCCAACTGGCTTCCGAAGAAGTGCTTTGCGAACTGCTAGACCGCGAGCCATTCTGAGAATCGCTTCCATGAGACTTCAGGGACGAGCCAATCTGCGCTGCCGCCACCGACAGAAGTACAGGAACTACCAACAGCCGGGCTAACCTTTTCATTCAGCCTCCGAGAAGAGTTCAGTTAGTTCTGATTACGGGATGCCGCATTCTAGGCCGCAACCTTGAGATGAGAAAGGCAGAATCCGACAGAAGTGCGGTTGCGTAGAGCGCAACATTGTATCTCAAAAAATATTATGATCTTCTTGTGTTGTTTGCGTTAGCGCGATCTTTACCAACGGCCGGCAACGGCAAGTGGTGGACGGGCTTGCTTCAGGGAGCACCTCACTCCGTAGCGACAGTCTTATCCGGCTCACTAGCCGCGCAACTGCTAAGAATCAGACATAGTCAAAGAGCGTCATAAACCCGAAATCCATGTGCAGCTGTTGATGACAATGGAATAACGTCAGTCCTGGATTGTCGGCAACAAAATCGACCGAGACCTCCTGGTAACCTCCGACCATAACCACATCTTTCGTAATTCCGGCGGTCTCAGTTCCTGCGAAGTTGGTCAGCTCGAAGCTGTGCCGGTGGAGGTGAATCGGGTGAATGTCATCGCTGGCATTGCGCATGCGGATTCGATACCGCTTGCCTTGCTTCAGATGAAACGAAGCCGGCGCCATTTGGTTTGTCATTGGATAAGAGACGCCATTGATGGCCCAGCGGTTGAAGCCCTCTGCAGCGGCATTGTCCTTTGTAAATATCATTTCGAAGGTTTCGTCCGGCGGTGTTACGCTGACGCCAGCTTTGGCGAAGCGCGTGTAATTCCAGCGGAATTCCTTTGGCGAAGCCCTCCAGAGCGGTTTGTATTTTTGGTCGGCGTACTCGACAACAATGCCCATCCCGTTTTTTCGGTCGTCATTGGCGGTATCCCCCATAATCCAGACACCCGGGTGGTTCATTGGCACAATGGCGGAAACCCGCTCGGCTGTGCCCAGCCACAGCACTGGAACGTCCGAGGGGTTCGGGACGGAATTCCCGTCCAGAGCAATGACATGAAATGTGTGGCCCGGCAACGCGAGACTGCGAATCTCGGTCGCGCTTCCGTTCAGCACATGAAACAGAACTCGCTCGCCTTGCTTCACGCGAATTGGTTCTCCGTGATAAAGCATGCGGCCATTGATGGTGAACGATTTGTAGCCAACTTCATACCCTTTCGGCATCCCATTAGCGCGTGACGCCTTCATCGCAGACTCGCCCTGCTCTTTCAGTTCTTTCACCTGGCTCATCGGAGCCAGGAAATCCTGATCCATGTCCCCGCCACGGCTCAACTTGGGCTCGAATTCCTTGAGCACCAGAAAAATTTCGCGGTCGTAGTTCCCTGGTTCGCGCTTCGATTCGATGTAGACAGGGCCGACCTCTCCACCATATTGTCCCGACTCGAGGTTCCCGCCCGCCCGATTGTGAGTGTGGTAGAAACGAAAACCTGCCGGCCTGGGAGTGAACACGATCCGGCGCTTTCCATGCGCCGGAATGAAAGGCGTTTCCTCTTCAGCGGCTCCGTCCACGTCAACTGGTACCATCTGGCCATGCCAATGCAATTGTTCAGGCGTATCCGTATCGTTATAAATGTCTACCGTAACTTGGCGGCCCTCTTGGAAGCGAAGCAATGGACCTGGAAACTGACCATTGTATGTAGTCGCAGAGATGGTTCGCTTAGGAGCGATCTCGATGGGCGAAGTCTTAATGTGCAGCGTGTAATCGGCTGCAGTCTGCTCCGCCGGTCGAGAGCTGGCATCTGGCGGCAAACCAAAGCAGGGCAAGTGAAGACTGGCGCCAGCTAGCCCCATACCGGCAAGCGCACCCGTTGCACTGAGGAACTGCCGGCGGGAAATCCTCGACGGACTCATAGGATCCTCCAATTCAAGAATTCACGCGACGATTTCACTGTGCTGCGAGTGGCCGAAGACTTCCGTCTTGCCGTTGACCGTGAGAACGGGGCGGAAGAGACAGAGTGCCAACGTCATGGGATCAGATGCTTATGGTGGGCAGTGCAGGACTCGAACCTGCGACCTCCTGCTTGTAAGGCAGGCGCTCTAACCAGCTGAGCTAACCGCCCCTCGTACCTTCGCGCAGCCGGACCGGCGCGCTGGTCGGAACTTGATGGAGGCGAATCCGCACGGAACCGTGCCTTCGCGAGTATACGCGAGCCGCGAAAAAACGGTCAAACGAAGTGGCTGTAGCTCGACAGCGCGCCATGGCGCCGGCGTACGCGCATGGACGAGCTGCCGCCAACGCTTCAGCGCTCTTTCCCGACTGCCCTGCTAGACTGGCTGCGTGCGGCGTTTGATCGTCAATGCGGACGACTTTGGCTTCACTGCGGGCGTGAACCGCGGCATCGTGGAGGCACACTCCCGCGGGATCGTGACTTCCGCGACGTTGATGGCCAACGGACCGGCTTTCGCGGAGGCGGCTCACCTGGCAAACACGGTCCCGACTCTGAGCATTGGTTGCCACGTAGTGCTGATCGATGGCCGGCCAGTTCTGAGCGCCGAGCAAGTTCCTTCTCTAACCAGCGCCGGACTCTTCCGCGACGGCATGATGACGTTTGCGGCGCGGGCAATCGCCGGCAGCATCGACGCCGATGAGATTACGGCCGAGGCCACCGCACAGATTCGTAAGATTCAGGCGGCTGGAATTGCGGTTTCGCACGTCGACACGCACAAACACACACATTTGTTTCCAAAGATTCTCCGCCCTCTGCTGCGCGCGGCTGCGGCTTGCGGGATTCGCGTTCTGCGTAATCCCTTTGGACCTCGCCTGCCGCTGCGGTCAAGCGACCTGATGGCGCGCCCGGGACTTTGGGCTCGCGCTGCTGAACTCCGTTTCCTGGGACGCTTCGCCGGGAAATTTCGCGAGGCTGTAGATCGCGATGGATTCGTCACGCCCGACGGCACACTCGGCATTCTCGTCACCGGAGCGCTCGACGAAACTTTGTTCCGTGCCATCGCTCGCAGCATTCCGCAAGGCACCTGGGAGTTCGTTTGCCATCCCGGCTATAACGATTCAGATCTGCAAGGGGCCGAGACTCGACTGCGCGAATCGCGAGAAACGGAACTCCGCGTCCTGACTTTGCCGGCTGCCCGCGAGCTGCTCTTGCAGGAAGGAATTGAGCTGATATCGTACCGAGAACTGTTGGCAAGCCCGTTTCCTGCTAGCGCGGCGGCCCAGCGCAGGGTACCGTCGTAACCTGCCGAGTAACCTCTCAGTGGGTATGATGTTTTATAGGCCACCCTTTTGTGCGGGAGGTCCTTCGCTCATGCCGGCCAATGCTATAGCTCCGCGCGCGACTCTGGACTTAAAGGTCCGAGTATGGGGCATGGGCGCCAATAACCAGCCATTCTTTCAGAATGCCATGGCGCAGAACGTCAGCGCGACGGGAGCTTGCATCTACGGCATCGAACCCGAATTGAAGGTGGGCGATGTCATTGGGGTGCAATACGAGGCCAAGAAAGCACGCTGCCGGGTGGTCTGGGTTGTCGATGCCGGAGCGCTGAAGAAAACCCAGATCGGAGTGCAGCTCGTGGCCGATCAGGATTGTCCGTGGGCGCTGGTGCTGCCAGCGGACATGAAACCGGACGAACGCACGCAGCAGCGCCACGACAATCGCAGAAAGTTCATGCGGCATAAGATTTCCTATCCTCTGGAAATGCGGGATGAGCGCGTCAATACTCCACTGCGCGTGCATGCCACCGACATCAGCGGAAATGGCTGCTACGTAGAGACCGTAATGCCGCTGGCCGTCGGTACGGCCCTTCGCATCGACTTTTGGATTGAGGACGAACGGCGCTCCGCCACCGCCATCGTTCGCACCAAAGATCCTGGGGTCGGAATGGGCATCGAGTTCACGGGATTGCAAGAAGAGGCCAAGAGAGAATTCCAAGCCCACCTCGACCACCTCGATCCCGCCACGTCGGTCGGCCCCAAAACCAGCCAATAACAGCGCCCGCGCATATTGTCTTTGCCGGCCTCGTGTAAAATCTGCAACCACTGCGCAATCCAGCCATCGAATGACAGGACAAGCAGGCAGCCACTCGCCCCATGAAGATCGGAATCACTTGCTATCCCACGTACGGCGGCAGCGGAGTCGTGGCCACGGAATTGGGCCTGGAACTGGCTCAGCGCGGACACGAGATCCATTTTATTTCTTACGCGCAGCCTATCCGGTTGCGGGGCGAGGAACCGAACATCCACTTTCACGAAGTGGAAGTCTCACGCTATCCGCTGTTCGACTATCCCCCTTACGATCTCGCTTTGGCGACCCGCATGGCGGAAGTGGCGCAGCTCTACGATCTCGACTTGCTGCACGTGCACTACGCCATTCCGCATTCCGTGAGCGCGCTGCTGGCGCGGCAGATGCTAGCCGAGGGACCGCGCGGACGCCGGCTACCCTTCGTTACGACCCTGCACGGTACCGACATCACGCTGGTCGGACTGGACCGGTCTTATCTGCCGATTACGCGTTACTCGATCGAGCAGAGCGACGGCGTCACCGCGATTTCAAATTACCTGCGCGACCGCACGCAGCGCGTCTTCGACGTGAAGAACAGCATTGAAGTGATTTATAACTCGGTGAATTGCGACGTTTACTCCCGCAACCAGGAAACAAATGCAGAGATGCGTGCGGAGTATGCGCCCAACGGCGAGCGGGTTCTGGTGCATCTCTCGAACTTCCGTCCGGTAAAGCGTCTTACCGACGTGATTGAAATTTTCGATCGGGTACACAAACAATTTCCCTCCAAGCTGCTGCTGATTGGCGATGGCCCCGACCGCTCCGTCGCCGAGTGGCTGGCCGTGCAAAAAGGAATTCATAAGGACGTTTTATTTCTCGGCAAGCAGGACCAGATCCAGGAGAAGCTGGCTATTGCGGACATTATGCTGCTTCCCAGCGAACTGGAGTCGTTCGGATTGGCCGCGCTGGAGGCCATGGCCTGCGAAGTGGTCCCGATTTCCACGCGAGCAGGTGGCGTACCGGAAGTCATCGACCACGGAAAGTCAGGCTACCTCGCCGACGTGGGGGATGTAGAAACCATGGCGCGCTACGCCATCGAATTGCTTAGCAACGAGCAGCAGCTGCGGGACATGGGCAAGCAGGCTCGTGCAGTCGCCCTGGAGCGTTTCTGTTCGACCAAGATTGTGAAGCAGTATGAAGATTTTTACCGCCGGGTGCTGGAGCGCTCGGCGTAGAACCCCTCGGGAACGGAACTCGCGGCCTCCACCAAGGGCAGCCGAATCCGGATCAGCGTCCCCTTCCCTTCGTGGCTGTCAATGGTCATCCGAGCCGTGCCGCCGTAGAGCACCTGCAAGCGCTCCGATATGTTAGCCATGCCAATTCCCATCCCTGCCCAACTGCTGCTTTCTTCCAACTGGGCCCCGCCACCCATTCCCACACCGTCGTCTTCGACTTCAATAATAAGTCGCGAATCGACCACCCGGCTGCGCAGGTAAACGCTGCCGCCTTCCACTTTGGGGGCCAGACCGTGCTTGATGGAATTTTCGACCAGCGGCTGCAGCAACATGCTGGGAACTACGACATCGAGCGAAGCGGGATCAAATTCCTTGACTACGCGCAGTTTGTCCCGCCCGAAGCGTACCACCTCGATATCCAGATAGTTGTCGATGAATTCGAATTCCTCGCGCAGCGGCGCGAAGGCCTCACCGCTGCTGAGCAAACGCCGCAAAATGGTTGCCAGCTTGAATATCACGTCCCGTGCCATTTCCGGGTCGAAGCGTACCAGCGACGAAATGGAATTCAGAGTGTTGAACAGAAAGTGCGGATTGATCTGATTCTGCAGCGCCTCCATGCGCGCGTGGAGCAGCAAACGCTCCTGTTCTTCCAGTTTGATCTGAATGCGCACGCTGTTGAAAATCTTCAGCTCGATGCCGACCGCCGCGACACTCGCTGCGTAAATTGCGCTATAGACCCAGTAGTTGTCGGGACTCTCGATGCTGAAGATGGAATGCGGGAAGTGTTGCGCCAATTGCGTTTGGACGAAACGCAAACCAATCACGGTCCAGAAGAACATGATCTGCCAGTCGAATAATCGGGGGCGCGGCAAATTGCGCCGGATGATGCGAATGATGCTTTGATCAACGAACGGTGAGAACGACCAAATATCGTCCTTATCGGCGGCCATGGTTCGCAGTTGGCCTGCGAGAAAACCAGAAAGAACATCGAACGGCATGGCGGCCCACTCGCCGTGCAGCAAGGCGGGCAGGCCCATCAATACACCGCCCAGAGATCCTGCCAGGCGGCCGCCAATCACTCCGAGGAGAAGGGCCGTTTCAAAGCTTAGGTCGCCTGCCGCGAAACTCTTCTGGGAAATTCGCGTCCCAACCCCAACCATAATCGGCAGGCCAAACCAGAGGAACAAATACAACTTTTGCTTGAACGTGCGCTCTTCGCGAAATAATATAAACTTGAATTCCTTGGCTCGTACCAGGCTGCTCGACACAGCCGCAGCTACGCCCAGCCGGAACAGCAAATTGAGAAGGATGAGCCGCGGTACCATGAAATTGGTTTCGTGACTGCCTGAGTAACGTTGCTAAGGCCGATCTGTGGCGATAAACGGCGACCAGAAAACTGTAGCACGAAGCGGGGCCCTCAATATCCCTTTTGCTTGTCGACCACGAACCGCAAGGGCTGTCCCGCAATGTAGCGGCGAAGATTGTCGGAGAACAATTCGTAGTGCCGATCCCAGAGCCTATCGGTGAGGCCGGCGGTGTGTGGCGTGATCAGCAGGTTCTCGACTCCCCATAACGGGGAATCCTCCGGCAAAGGCTCTTTCTCAAACACGTCCAGCGCGGCACCGCCAATTCGTCCGGTGCGAAGCGCCTCGACCAATGCGATCTCGTCCACTTGCGGCCCACGCCCCACATTGATCAGGCACGCCCCGGGTTTCATTACAGCCAGTCTTTCAGCATTGATGAGCCTCTGCGTCGCTGCAATCAGCGGCGCTGCCAACACGACATAATCGGATTGTTTCAGCATCTCATTCAGCGCCGAGGGACCGAAGACTGCCTGCACTCCTTCGGGACTTCCTTTCTCGACGTGCTCGCGCACCGCGATCACGCGCATGCCCATTGCCGATGCCATTTGCGCCACCCGGCGTCCGATGCTTCCCACCCCGATTAGGCCCAAGGTCGCGCCGGCAATTTCGCGTGGATGCGGCCCCTCGTTCCAGATCGCTTCTTTGCCCCAGATATGTTTCTGCTGCAACCGTGCAGCCTGTGGAATCTTCTTGGCTAGCGCGAGGATTAATGCCATTACGTGCTCAGCGACCACCGGGCCGTGGACTTCACTGGAGTTAGTCAGCACGACGTCGCTATTCACCAGCTCGGCAAATAGAAACTGATGCACCGCCGCCGAAGGCGCATGAATCCACCGCAACTTCAGAGCGCCGGCAAATTGTTCCGGCCGCAGCGAAAGCGTAAAGAGTATCTCCGCCTCGCGCAGAACTTCCTCAATGCCCTCGTAACTGACACACTGGTTGATCTGCAGTTGCGGAAATTCCTGCGACAAGCGTTCCCCAAACCACGCCGGCGCTCTCCACAGGCCAAACCGGTGATGCACCACGATCAGCAGGTTCATGATTGAAAAGATCTCATGAGGAAAGAGTCGCCCGGCGAACGGCTGCACTGATGGCGTCATCCTGAGCGGAGTCGCTTTTCAGGCGCAGAGAAGAGCCTGCTCTGAGCGAAGTCGAAGGGATCCCGCGCAGAACGGCGAATCGTCACCCGTACGCCAACTCTTTCGCGCGTTGCGCCGCCTTCACTACCGCTTTGATCAGGGTGACTCGCAACTTCCCTTCTTCCAGTTCCATGATCGCGTCAATGGTGCAGCCTGCTGGAGTAGTGACCGCATCCTTAAGCAATGCCGGATGATCTCCCGTCTCGAGCACCACGCGGGCTGCCCCCATCGTGGTCTGCGCGGCCAGGAGCGTCGCGATGTCGCGCGGCAGTCCCACTTTCACTCCCGCCTCCGCCAGCGATTCGATAATGATATAGATGTACGCGGGACCGCTTGCCGAGAGCGCCGTGACTGCGTCCATGTGTTTCTCGTCGACCACCACGGTTCGTCCCACCACATCGAACATGTGGCAGGTCATAGCCACATCGTCGGCGCTGGCGTGTTTGCCTTTGCAGATGGCCGTCATCCCCGCTCCCTGCTGGCACGGAGTGTTAGGCATGGCGCGGATCACTGGAACATTCTGCGGCAAGTTTTTCTCGATCATAGAAGTTGGTACCGATGCAGCCACTGAAACAATCAGCTGCGTCGCTGTGATGTGACCACTGATCTCGCGCACGACTTCCTCGACTACCTGCGGCTTCACGCCAATCACAATAATGTCCGCGCCCTTAACCGCCTCGACGTTGTCAGTGCCGACTCTCACCTTCAGTTTCGCAGCCAGAGATTTCGCCCGCTCCTCATGCGCCACAGTGGCGCGAGTTGACTTCGGCGAAAGCGAACCGTTCTTCAGCAATGCCTGCAGAATAATTCCGCCCATTTTGCCGGCGCCCAGGAACGCCACCCTCTTCCCTGCCAGATCACTTGCCATAATTTTCCTCGGAACTTACATGCAACGGCTAACGAACGCTTTGTTTGACGACGCTCGCGGTTCTTCGCTCCATGAAATTCCATGCGGTCGCCACCACGTCGCGCAAACCGCGCGTCGCCTTCCACTGCAGCAGCGCCTGCGCTTTGGCCGGATTCGCCACCAGCCTCGGAGGATCTCCGGGACGCCGCGGCCCCATCTGGCGAGGCACGTGCTTTCCCGTCACCTCTTCGACCGCGGAGATCACCTCCTGCACCGACGCTCCGGCTCCCGTTCCCACGTTGACGGCGAAACTTTCCTTACCTGCCGCCAGGTGATCAAGCGCCTTGATGTGCGCGCTTGCCAAATCGTTGACGTGGATGTAGTCGCGAATGCAAGTTCCGTCCGGAGTCGGATAATCCGACCCAAATACATGCAACTCCGGACCCAGCCCCGCCGCCGCGCGCAGGGCCACCGGAATCAAATGCGTCTCCGGATCGTGCAATTCGCCAATGTCGCCGCTGGCATCCGCTCCCGCCGCATTGAAATAACGCAGGCTGGCGAAGCGGAAGCCGTAGGCGCGGTCATACGCCTCCAGCGCCTGCTCAAAGAACAATTTCGAAACCCCATAGGGATTCACCGGCTGGCGCGGAGTATTTTCCTCGATCGGCACCTTCGCCGGTTCGCCGTATACGGCACAGGTGGAAGAAAAAATGATCTTCTTGACCCCCGCATCCAAAGCCGCGTTCAATAGCGAAAGGCCGCCTTCCACATTGTTATGGAAGTATTTTTTCGGATTCGTCACCGACTCACCGACATACGCGTGCGCCGCGAAGTGCATGATGGCATCGGCCCGCGGCAACACTCGCGCCAGCGCGCCCGCGTCCAGCACGTCGCCCTTAACCAGTTCGAAACCGGCGGCCAGAAATTCGTATCCGGTGCTGAGGTTGTCGAAAACTATCACTTCATGCCCCGCGCGCTTCAGTGCCCGGGCCGTGTGGCTGCCGATATATCCAGCGCCGCCGATAACCAGAACGACCATTGTTCGTAATCCTTTCCAACACCGGAATTATACGGGCTGCTCGCGTACGCGCACGAGAATCGGACTCGAAGGAGCGGTAGTAGAGACCTAGCTTGCTACGTCTCCGCCGGCGGCGGCTCACGCCCCCGCGAACGGTCAATATTCGTGGAGACCCAGACGTTGCAAGCAACGTTTCTACGCACTGCGCCTTCTTTCCCTAACGGCCTGCTAAGATGTCCCGATCGTTCTCGGAGGTCTCCGTGGAAACCGAGCTGCCACCAGATCCCGGACCTGGTCTCGGAATCGCGTCCGCCCCTGTCCCTCAACAGACTGCACCTGCCCCAGCGGTCGTTCCCGTGATTGCCGCTCCGCCCGGTCCCGAAGTGCCCACATATCGCGACCGCGGCACGGGCCTGGTTGTATTCGGAGTGTTTCAGATCATCCTGGGACTGCTGGCCGCGCTGATGGTGCCGCTGGTAGCACTGGGAGCATTCATGTCCCGTCTCGGACCGGGCGGCTCGATGCGTCCCGGCCAATTCCTTTCCGGAGTTGCCAGCTACGCATTCATTGCGGCAGCGCTGGTGGCACTCGGGATCGGATCGGTGCAAATGAAGCGCTGGGCACGAGCTCTAAGCTTGGTCATTTCCTGGTACTGGCTGATCATCGGCGTACTCATGACAGTCCTGCTTACCGCGATGCTGCCGGTGACGATGCGAAGCGCGCTGGCGCAGGTGCAACAAAATTCCCCGGCTGGTCCATCGCCCCAGCTTTCCACGGGCGTAATGGCAGTGATCCTGACGCTGATTATTATTTTTGCCGCGTTCTTTCTGATCGCCGTACCCATCGCTTTTGTCGTTTTCTACGGCCGCCGGGATGTGGCCGAGACCGTGCGCCATCGCGATCCCATCGAGCGTTGGACGGATCGAACGCCTTTGCCTGTGCTGGGCGCCAGCGTCGTACTCGCCCTGGGCTCGCTCTATCTTTTATTGGTTGGGCTCACCAATCCAGTGTTCCCCTTCTTCGGAAAATATCTCACGGGAGTCGCGGCTTCCGCCTGCTTTCTCGTAACGGCTGCACTGGATACTTATCTGGCCGTCGCGCTTTTCCGTCTGCAATCTTCCGGCTGGTGGATCGCTGCCGTCACTGTCCCCGTCCGCCTGTTATCCATGATTCTCACTTACGCCCGGGCGGATATGATGCAGGCATATTCGAAGATGGGGATGTCGGATGCGCAGCTAAAGATGTTGAGTTCCAATCCAATGTTTCGCGGCCACGTCCTGTTATGGTGGAGCCTCATTTCAATGGTGCTGCTTTTCGCCTATCTGCTGTGGCTGAAGCGATATTTCAAAACTCCGGCGCCCAGTCATGCAGCTCCCCTTCCGGCGCAGGCCGGTTGAAATCTCCACTCGCGAGATAATGGCTTCAGTCCGAGATTCGAGGAGCCTATGACCGAGCAACTGGCCGACAAGAAATGCGTACCCTGCCGCGGCGGCGTTCCGCCGCTTAAGGGCAAGGACTTGGAGAAACTACATCAAAAGGTCCCCAAGTGGATGATCTATGACGAACATCAACTTCATCGCGAATTCAAGTTCCCCGACTTCAAGCAAGCCCTGGAATTCGTCAATCGCGTGGGCGCCGTGGCCGAGGAGCAGGGACATCATCCTGACATTCTGCTGGCCTGGGGCAAAGTCGAGATCACGCTGTGGACCCATAAAATTGATGGCCTGACCGAGAGCGACTTCATTATGGCCGCAAAGATTGACCGGCTTAACGCCGCGTAATACAAATCTTCGTGTCTTTCAGGGGGCTTTGCTAGAACGGTCGAACAACGACCAGGTAAACCAGCACCACGATGCAAAGAGTCAGAACGAGAAGCGAAAACTTCTCGACTTTCAGGCTGTCCTTGCGTGTGGAATCGGGTGCCATACTGTGCTTCAGTTTGCCACCAGGAAACCGCCTTGAGAATGGCCCGACCGTTGATGGCACACTGGTAACGTGCCTAAAGTTTCTGGACCTCGCCGTCCAAAGAAAGTCACGAGATAGCGCTTTCTTCCCTGGACCGGCTGGCCCACAGCGCGACCGCCAGGATCGTCGCTGGAACCAGCATCATTGCACCGGTGCCGGTCGCGACCGTCCGCGCGGAAATCCCAGCATCCAGGAAACGACCAGCCAAGTAAGCGGTGACTGCAAAGGTAAGGCTGCCCAGACCAAGATCAGCGGAGAACACACGCCCGCGAAAGCGATCTTCAGTGTGAAACTGTAACAGCGTCGTGGAGAAGACCCAGACCGTCGAGCCTCCGGCGTGCGCCAGCATGGCACACGCCGCCGCCATCCAAACACTGCGGCTGGCGCCCAGCACGGCGTACCCGGCCGCAATTGTGAGATATCCGAGGAGAATGCCGAGACGCAGGCGATGGTCGCTTCGGCCAGCCCAGCGCGCCGCCACCACCGGCCCCACCATCGCACCCAAACCGCGTCCCCCGAGCAGAATGCTCATCCCAAGCATGGCTCCGCCTGCGGCATCGATGCCGCGACCGTGGACAGCGAACTCGTGCGCCCCCATCACGGTAAAGATGACCCAGCTTGGCCCCACCATCAACTCTCCGGCTTTGGCAAAGACCGCCGGCAGCAGGGTCGGATGACTGCGGATATAGAGAATCCCCTCCAAAACCGGCGAGTAGTCGAACAGATCCCGCAGCCGAAGCGGTGCGGCAGCCTCGGTGTGGGGCTCGGCAAAATGCATACCGCTGATCAGGTACGCGGAGGTCAGAAACGAAAGCGCGTTGAGAATGAACACCGTGTCGCGCCCAAAGAAAGCCGCCACTACCCCGCCGACCGCCGCTCCAATCATCAGGTTCACTGACCAGGTTGCCGAAGACAGTGTGTTGGCGACCAGAACTTCATCCTCGGCCGCGATATTGGGAATCACCGCACTGCGGGCGGGCTCAAAGAACGCGGCCATACAAGTTTCCGCCAGCAGCAAGGGATAGACCAGCCAAACCATGGAGCGGGAACGGACGAACAGCATCGCCAGCACTACCCCGAAGCGCACAAGGTCGGCAGCGATCATCACGTGCTTGCGGCGCAGCCGGTCATTCACCACGCCCGCGATCGGACCGACAAACGTTTGCGGCAGAACCTGGAGAACCAGCGCCAATGCCACGGATCCGGCGTGCCCGGTTAATTGCAGAAGCAGCGTGTAAATCGAGAGCGTATAAAACCAGTCCCCAATCTCGCTGACGATTTGCGCCAGCCACAGGCGCCGAAGATTGCGGTTGCGGTGCAGCAGGCGCAGATACGATGTGAGCGAAATCGAGGGAACAACGCGCTCCGGCTGAGGATCCATAGAGAAGGACAGAGTAACGGGTACGGCAGGAGGAGCCAACCTTCACTTTCGCTAATGGTTGGCGCGAAGGTAAAAAGATCAGGTCGTTAGGCGCACAATGCTAATTGACGCATCCTGCCATGCCGACTTACCATCAGCGCGCATCGTCCGCAGATTCGGCTAACCGAAGTCGGCCCGACATCGTCTTACTGATTTAGAGGAGGCATTGATGAAACGGTTTCTCTACACGCCTGTGATTTTATTCCTGGCAATTGCTGCCTTAGGGCAAGGCGATGAGGTTGTTCCGAATGAGAATCTGGTGGTGGAAGGCGTTCCCAAGGTTCCTGCCTCAATCGCCGACACTGCGGGGCGCTATAGCGACTATCGCGCTGACGTGTTCGCCAGTTGGCATCCCACGAAGCGCGAGATGTTGATCGAGACTCGCTTCGGCGACACTTATCAAGTTCATCAAGTGAAGTTTCCCGGCGGCGCACGGACGCAACTGACATTCTTTCCTGACCGGATCGAAGGGGCCGAATATCAACCGACAACCGGCGATTCCTTTGTATTCAGCAAGGACGTTGGCGGGAACGAGTTCTTTCAACTCTACCGCTACGACTTTGCTAGCGGCGCTATTACGCTGCTGACCGATGGCAAGTCGCGAAATACAGGCGCCCGCTGGTCCTATCAGGGCGACCGCATCGCATACGGGTCCACCAAGCGCAGCGGAAACGACGTGGACATCTGGGCAGTCAACGCCAATGATCCACAAAGCGCGCGCATGATCGCGCAAATGGAGGGCGGGGGATGGAGCGTTCAGGAGTGGTCGCCGGAAGGCAAGCAGTTATTGACGATCAATTCCGTCTCGGCGTCCGAGAGTTACGTGTGGCTTGTGGATGTGGCTTCAGGCAAGAAAGAACTGCTTACACCGAAGCCCGGAACAGAGCCCGTTGCGTACAGCAACGCGCGCTTCGCAAAAGACGGTAAAGGCGTTTATTTCACCAGCGATCAGGATTCGGAATTCGCACGTATCGTTTATTTGGACCTGGCATCGCACAGGACAACGGTGCTAACTCCCGAACTCAAATGGGACGTTGACGAATTCGCGCTATCGAATGATGGGCGCTGGATTGCATTCGGGGCCAATGAGGACGGAATCAGCACGCTGCATGTTTTGGACACAAAAGCCAATAAGGAAGTCCATGTGCCCAAGGCGCCGGTTGGTGTGCTGTTTGACATCAAATGGCGCGACAATCATGAGTTTGCTTTTACTTTGGATACCGCGAACCATCCTTATGACACATTTTCGCTCGACTTGACCACAGGCAAGTTGGAACGCTGGACATTTGGCGAGACCGGCGGACTCAATGCCGCCGAGTTTGTGGAGCCCCAGTTGATTCACTGGAAATCATGGGACGATCGGTCCATCTCCGGTTTTTTGTATCGGCCGCCAGACAAATTTGCGGGCAAACGACCGGTAATTATTGATATTCACGGCGGACCGGAGGGTCAGGAGCGTCCTGATTTTCGCGGCAGGGACAATTACTTCGTCAACGAGCTGGGCATCGCGATGATTTATCCCAACGTGCGCGGCTCAACCGGATACGGCAAAACCTTTCAGAAACTCGACAACGGTTTGTTGCGCGAGGGATCGTACAAGGACATAAATTCCCTGCTTGACTGGATTCAGACGCAACCTAACCTGGACGCGAAGAAAGTTATGATCACCGGCGGCAGCTATGGCGGATTCATGACTCTCGCCGTTGCGACCAATTACAACGACAGAATTTGCTGCTCAGTAGACATTGTGGGCCCGTCAAACCTGGTGACGTTCCTCGAGCACACCTCTGGCTATCGACAGGACCTACGCCGCGTGGAATATGGCGACGAACGCGATCCCCAGGTACGCGCCTTCCTGGAGAAAATTGCGCCTGCGAACAATGCGAAAAACATTACTAAGCCGCTGTTTGTGATTGCGGGGCAGAACGACCCGCGAGTTCCGGCCAGCGAATCGGCCCAGATGGTGCAAGTGGTGCGGCAGAATGGAACACCGGTTTGGTGGCTGCTCGCCAAGGATGAAGGCCACGGCTTCGCCAAGAAGAAGAATCGCGACTACCAGTTTTATGCCACGATTATGTTTGTGAAAGAGTTTTTGCTGAAGTAGCGCGAGTATTCTTAGGACTCCGGCCGTAGCTTGAGCTTCAGATCCGCGGCGATCTGCTTGCCGTGGAAGCGGCCGTTTTCGATGAAGATTTCATTCGTCCTGGATCCCGCCACGATAACTCCCGCCACGTAGACTCCCGGCACATTGCTCTCCAGCGAAACTGGATCGCATACCGGGCGGCATTGATCGGCGGACAGTTCGATCCCCATACTCCGCAAGAAATCATAGTCAGGATGGTAGCCGATCAAGGCGAGCACGAAGTCGTTCTTCAGCCGCAGCGGGCCGGCCGGCGTGTTGATTAACACGTGATCAATGCCGATTTCCTGCACCGAGCTGCTGAAGTAAGCGTTGATCTCTCCGTTCTTGATGCGATTCTCAATGTCGGGCTTGATCCAGTACTTCACGTGATTGTGTATTTGCGCTTCGCGGTGCACCAGGGTGACGCGGGCTCCGTGCCGCCATAAATCGAGAGACGCAATCGCGGCAGAATTCTTGCCGCCAATCACCACCACGTCGGTGTCGTAATAAGGATGTGGCTCGCCGTAATAGTGCGAGACCTTGGGCAGATCCTCGCCCGGAATGCCAAGCTGATTCGCCAGATCGTAATAGCCCGTGGAAACGATAACTTTCTTCGTGCGGTAATCGTGCGGCCGGCCCGAGCGGTCAGTCGCCGTAATGGCAAAGTTCCCATCTTTGCCCATCACGGTCTTGACCCACTCATACTGTCGCAGATCCAGATGATAATGCTCGGCCACTTTGCGGTAGTACTCCAGCGCCTCTTCGCGCGTTGGCTTCTGCTGGGCGGTGGTGAAAGGAATGTCGCCGATCTCGAGCAACTCCGGCGTGGTAAAAAAAGACATGTTCGCGGGATAGTGGAACAACGAGTTCACCAGGCATCCCTTGTCGAGGATGATCACCTTCAGGCCGATCTTCTGCGCTTCAATGGCACAAGCCAGCCCTGTTGGCCCAGCTCCGATGACCAGAACGTCGGTCCGCATCTCCGGACCGGTCTTAGCCTTAGCTCTGGGGAGAGTAACGAGTTCTTCACCGACAAGGGACTGAGGCATGGGATGACTGCGGGAGCAGCTCGAGGCGACGAGGGATTCGAGCCCAACTCGGAAACGGAGATTCTAGCACGTGGGAATTACAAAACTCTTACGGAAAGCGGCCGGTCAGGACGCTGCATTTGCATCAGAGAAGGACGCCGGACGAACCTCTCGCTCAATCACGCGTGCCAGCTTGTCCTGCGCCACTTCCAGATCATAAGAGGACTGGAGGTTCAGCCAAAACCCCGCGCTGGTATTGAAGTATCTTGCCAGTCGCAGAGCCGTATCTGGAGTAATGCCTCTTCGCTCATGGACGATCTCGGCAATTCGCGTCACCGGCACTCGCAGATCGAGCGCCAGACGATTCATGCTCAGCCCCAATGGCTCCATGAAGTCCGCGCGCAGAATCTCTCCGGGATGAATGGGAGGAAGAGGTTTTTGGACTTTAGGCATCGAGTTTGCTCCTGCTATCTCAATTAGACCGCAGTTCGTAAAGTTAGCATTAATGATAGTCGACAATTTCTACGTCATAGGCGTTCCCCTCGAGCCAGACAAAACAGAGACGCCACTGATTGTTGATCCGAATACTGTGTTGTCCTTTCCGCTCGCCACGCGATGCCTCCAGGCGATTACCAGGAGGTACCGCGAGGTCGCGCAGTTCCGTTGCACTGTCCAATTGCCGAAGCTTGCGTCGGGCAGTGCTTTCGACTGATCGAAACCGGCGACTGCGCTGCCGTTGGTGAAGCAACTCGCTCTCCGGATCTCGGAAAGACTTAATCACCAACCTGATACTATCCTGTTACTCGTTTAACGTCAACCGTTATAGTCTCCCGTCATTCTGACTATGTGTAGCTTGTTATAATTTGCGGTTGCACCGATGATGCCGCTCCATTAGGAACCTTATGTCTACTGTTACCGGGCCTGCCGCTCCAACCCGTACCGAATCCGACAGCATGGGAAAGATCGAAGTCCCGGCCAATGCCTACTGGGGCGCGCAGACGCAGCGTTCGCTGCTCCACTTCAACATCGGCCGCGATACCATGCCCCCCGAGCTGATCCGCGCTTTCGGTATCCTTAAAAAAGCTTGCGCGCTGGTGAATCAGGATCTGGGCAAGCTTCCCGCCGATAAAGCCAAGCTGATCGTGCAAGCCGCCGACGAAGTAATTTCCGGGAAACTGAACGATCAATTTCCCTTGCGCATCTGGCAGACCGGCAGCGGCACGCAAACCAACATGAACGTGAACGAGGTCATCTCGAACCGCGCCATCGAAATCGCGGGCGGCCCGCGTGGACGAGAAATGATGGGTTCGAAGAAGCCCATTCATCCCAACGATGACGTCAACATGTCGCAGTCCTCGAACGATACTTTCCCCGCGGCAATGCACATCGCCGCCGCCGACCGCGTAAAAAATGCGCTGATTCCGGCGATCAAGACCGTGCGGGACGCCATCGCCGCCAAGGCGAAGGAATTCCAGGATGTAGTAAAAATCGGGCGAACGCATTTGCAGGACGCCGTCCCTCTCACCATGGGACAGGAATTTGGCGGCTGGGCCAGCCTGCTCGATCGCGACATCAAGCGCCTGGAACAAGTGTTGGAAGGACTCTACGATCTGGCCATCGGCGGCAGCGCCGTCGGCACGGGACTGAACACCCATCCCGAATTTGCCGAGCGCGCCGCGAAAAAGATTGCCGAACTCACCGGCCTTCCCTTCCGCTCTCACGGCAACAAGTTCGCGGCGCTCTCGGCCCACGATGAAATCGTTTTCGCACAAGGCGCGATGGAAACCCTGGCCGCGTCGCTGATGAAGATTTCCAACGACATTCGCTGGCTGGCTTCCGGACCGCGTTGCGGCCTGGGTGAGTTGTCGATTCCCGAGAACGAACCGGGATCGTCGATCATGCCGGGGAAAGTGAATCCCACGCAATGCGAGGCCATGACCATGGTCTGCGTACAAGTCCACGGCGCAACGGCTGCCGTGGGATTCGCCGGCTCGCAAGGCAACTTCGAGCTCAACGTCTACAAGCCGGTCATCATCTACAACTTCCTGCACTCGGTCACGCTCATCACAGACGCCTGCCACGGCTACGTCGAATACATGCTCAAGGGCATCGAAGTTGATCGCGCCAAAGTGGACTGGTACGTGAAGAATTCGCTGATGCTGGTCACCGCGCTAGCCCCGAAAGTGGGTTACGACAAAGCCGCCCAGATCGCGCACACAGCGCATGTCGAGCACAGCAGCCTGCGTGAGGCGGCGTTAAAGTTGGGATACCTTACGGGGGAGGAATTTGATCAACTGGTAAAGCCGGAGAGGATGACGCGACCGTAAGCCCCTTTGCATCGTCCGGCGGCAGTGTCGACCCCATCCCCCTTGAGGAAGCGCGCCGACGCTCTTGGATGTTTGCTCCCCTAGCCTCGTATATACTATGTATCTACAGGTCAGAACGGGGAAGGATTTATGCCAAAAGCACAAGTGGTGAAATGGGGTAACAGCCTGGCGGTGCGTATTCCTAAAGCCGTCGCCGAACAGGCTCGTATACGGGAAGGTGATCCGATTGTGATCGAAGTTTTGAAAGGCCGCGTGGAATTGCGTCCGGCCGAAAGGATTCCCACCCTGGAGGAATTGGTCGCGAAAATCACGCCCGAGAACCGTCACGCAGAAACAAAGTCGGGGCCGGCAGTAGGCAAGGAAATCATTGAATGGTAGCCCGCTATGTCCCTGACGCAGGAGATATCGTCTGGCTGGATTTTGATCCGCAAGCCGGACGGGAACAGGCCCGTCGCCGCCCCGCGCTGGTGTTAACCGATCAGGGCTACAATCGCGCCAGTGGTCTGGTGGTCGTCTGCCCCTCACCAGCGCCCGAAAACCATATCCGTTCGCGCTTCCGGTCGTTGTAGATCAGGTAGAAGGGGCAGTCCTGGTGGATCATCTCAAGAGCATGGATTGGAAAGCGCGCTCCGTGGCTTTCCACTCTAAAGCAGAACCCGATCTGCTGAGCCGAGTTCGGGCTTACGTCGCAGTGTTCCTGGGCATCCGCTGCGGCTCGCCTGATCACGATTCGATGAGCGTCGCTTCTTTGGATGGTTTGACTCCCTCTTTCTTCGGCGTAGTAGTGATCACCACCACGCTCACCAGCACCAGCAGCGTCCCGACAATCGTGCGCGGGCCTATCGCTTCTCCTCCCAGAAAATACCCGAGCAGCACGGCGACCACCGGATTCACATATGCATACGTTCCTACCTTGGTGGGCGACTCATGATGAATGAGCCATACGTATGCAGTGAAAGCAACGATCGATCCCGCTACGATTAAATACGCCAGGGCCAGCCATGCTCCTCGCGAGACCCCCTGGATGTGAAAGCCGCGGAATTCTCCCAACAGCGCCGCCGTCAACGTGAGCAGCACGCCGCCCGCCAGCATTTGCGCTCCGGAACTCATCGCTTTGGCGGAAGGCAGCGGAAGCTTGCGAGTCAGCGATGCCGCCACCGACCAGCTGATGGCCGCGACCATCAAAGCGCAGGCGCCGGCCGTATCTACCGGAGCCTCGCCCAGGCTCATTGCATGTCCGACAAGAACGGCTACGCCGGCGAGTCCAATGAGAAGCGCAAGCCCGAGTCGAAACGTAAGGCGTTGAGTGCGAAGGAAAACAATCTCCGCAATCGCCATGAACACGGGGATCGTCGCCAACATGACGGCTGCGATGCCCGAAGGCACTCGGCGTTCCGCCCAAAACAGCAAGCCGTAGTCAAAAACAAAAATCAGAATCGCGAGAAACGACGCCGCTCCCCACTCCCGCGCGGTCGGAGACGGTGTGCCTCTGAATCGCATCCAGCCATAAAGAACGATTCCGGCAACGGAGAAGCGCATGCCCGCAAGAAGGAATGGAGGAACTTCGCGCACCCCGACCCGGATCGCCAGGAACGTCGAGCCCCAGACGAAATAAATTATGGCGAAGGCCAGCAACACCTTCCACGCCCGCGGTGGAGAAATAGTCCGCATGCGGATGATTCCTGCGCGAGATCACAACCAATGTTGAGCTTGCTTAGATTACTCGCGCCTGCTCTGGACGCAGATTTCCTGCATAAAAAGATTTTATGAGGCTATAACCGGCGAGTGATTCGGGAAGACTGGAATGGCTTTACTTCTTCAGCAGACTGGTATGGCTGGCCACGCACTGCCATTTACCCAGGTCCTGAACCCAGGTATCGGTGAAGCGTCCGACGTGGTCGTAAGGCTTCCCCTGAAAGGTGCCTTGGGTGTGATAGACACCCGTAACCACCGCGGTCTCTCCAAAGAAATTCATTTTGACGTCTTGGATGGTGAGCAGAGTAGGTTTGAAATGTGGGTCTTTGATTTCGGCAAGAAATTTCTGTTTATTGGTGAGCTCGCCGTCCCATTCGGTATTCACAAACCGGCTCGAAACCAGGGCATTCAGGGCTGGGGCATCGCGGTTGACCTGAGCCTCATTCCACAGGTGCTCGAGAACCAGCAGCTTGCTCTCGCGTGGATCAGACTGCTGGGCAGCCAGTCGAATGGAGCCCAGAACTAGAAGAAGACAGCAGCATAGAGTGCGACTGCGAATCATTTCTTACACGCTCGCAGCATCCCTACGTGAGGCGAACGTGCGAGAAACATAACAGTGGGGAATTGCCAACGCTACCGAAATGAAGCGAAGAGAGTTACGAACGTCATGAGGCTTAGCGGCCCCGGATCCCGAGGTGTGAGGTCTGAGGTCCGAGGTCTGCCTCAGAACGCCCAGCGCAGTAGCGTCGCTCCCACCGTAAAGCCTGCGCCCACCGACGCCAGCATCACCAGGCTTCCCTTCTTCAGCTTGCCTTGCTCGATCGCTGTATTCATTGCCAGCGGAATCGTCCCCGCCGTGGTATTGCCATAGCGTTCGATATTCACCACTACAGCCTCGGGGCGCAGGCCCAGGCGATCGGCGGTGGCATTGATGATGCGCAGATTGGCCTGGTGAGGAATGAACGCGTCAATGTCCGACCCTTTCAGCCCGTTGCGTTCGAGCAACTTCTGGCAAAGCTCCGTCTGTTTCCGAACGGCAAACTTGAACACCTGCTGTCCATCCTGGTGCACGTAATGCATTCTCTTTGCGATGGTCTCTTTGCTCGTCGGATTCAGACTTCCTCCGCCGGGCATATAGAGAAACTGGCCGCCGGCGCCATCGACTTCGTGAATGAAGTCGATCAACCCGACAGAATCATCTTCCGCCGGCTCCAGCAACGCCGCACCCGCGCCATCTCCGAAGATCACGCAAGTGGCGCGATCGGCATAATCGATGATCGACGACATCACATCCGCGCCAATCACCAGCACCCTCTGGTGAACCCCGGTGCCAATAAACTGTGCACCAACCTGTACCGAATAAAGAAAGGCCGAGCATGCGGCGGAGAGATCGAATCCCCACGCTCCCTTCGCGCCCAGCTTGTCCTGCACCACGCAGGCCGTCGAGGGGAAAAACATGTCCGGAGTGACCGTGCCGACGATGATCGCGTCAAGATCGGTAGCATTTATACCGCGCTGCCCCAACGCCTTCGTGGCGGCTGCCACTGCGAGATCGCTGGTGGCAACGCCCTTATCCACAATGTGGCGTTCGCGAATGCCGACCCGCGCCATGATCCAATCGTTATTCGTATCGACCATCTTTTCCAGATCGGCATTGGTAAGCAGGCGAGGCGGCACGTATGTGCCCAAGGCGCTGATTTTGGCGCGGATCGGTTTCGTCAATGAGAAGCTCCTGAAATAGGAAACTGAATATTCTCAACCATCAGGAGCAGAATGTCTAACCAACTCACCTAGCGACAGCGCCGCGGCCTTTCAGGCAGCGGCGCGGTAACGCTCGTGGTCCATCCATTGGCGGATAAAACTCGGACACGAGACGATTCCGAAATCGCGATTTTCGCCATCGCTAAGATAGATGAGGGCCGGACGATCCAACTCTTCCAAGTGCGAGAGATTCAGCACGGGCCACAAATGGCACTCGGCAGCTGACTGAACTAACTGGTCCAGATACGCCAGATGTCCCTGAAACAATTTTCCGGATACGCGAATGGTGACACGGGGAGCGAGCTTGGGGGCAATACCACGACTGTTCATTTTTCTCCTCTTGGCCGGGTCAAATTTACTCCCGCCTGTCTTGTGCTGATGCTAGAGAAGATGATTTCTTGCGAAAAGAGTCGTAAAAGTCGTGTAAATCTTGGTAATCAGGAGAGCAGGAACCGCGCCAGAAAAATAAGCCAGGCACCGGGACCTCACTGCACACGCAAGAGCCCGTTACCGTTGCTTCCTTCCGGACCTGGCGGGGTTGGCGGGAAAACGTCGCGTGAGACCGATGCCTGACCTAAATGATTCTAGCATTCAAAAGTTCTCGCCCTGGTACGGTAGCGCCGGCGTCCCGCCAGCTGTCGCGTGGCCATCTTGGCCTCGCGCCCCCCAGTCTCCTCGAACAGCGCCACCTGCCACCACCAACGGCATGTGACTTTCGGTGCAAGAATTCCGCTCCCAGCTCTTCCCTTCTGCAGACGATTGTCGAACAATGGTTCTTAAGCCGCTGAATCTTACGAATGTCCACCCATTCACCACTTGCCGGCGTGATTCCAATGGCGCGGGCCATCGACCATTACTTCGATCTCGCCCTCTATCTTCTTGTCTGTACCGGGTTTGGCACTCTGGCCAGCACCGGCGGTCTCGACCTGCCGTCAATTCTTCTGGTAGCAACCGCGCTTGTAGTCCGCGGATATCTGCTGGCCAAGCGGCGTCAATTCACAATTTCTGAGCGCTGGACCACACCGCTCTCCATCGCCTACTTTGTGTTTTTCGCCGCCGATTACCTCCTGTTCTCGCGAGCATTCTTGCCCACCACCGTGCACTTGGCTCTGTTCGGCGTGGTAGTTCGAATGTTCTCGCTGCGCCGCGAACGCGACCACGTCACCCTTGCCATCCTCGCTTTCTTAATGGTGCTGGCAGCCGCCGTGCTTACGGTCGACAGCGTTTTCCTTTTCTCTTTCGCGGCTTTCATGATGATGGCGGTAGGAACGTTTGTCTTGATGGAAATGCGCCGTTCTGGGCACGCCGCTAACATTCAGGCCAGACACTCCAACGATCCCCAGGAACACCGGCACCTTGCCTTCTCGCTGGCGCGAGTCGCACCGGCATTAATGTTAATGATTCTGTTCGGCGGCGCAGCCGTATTTTTCGTAATGCCACGCATGTCGGCCGCGGGATACCTGAGCGACTATTCTTTCGGCACCGACCTCTCTTCCGGATTCAGCGATCACGTTCAGTTGGGACAGATCGGGCAGATTCAGCAATCGAATGCAGTCGTCATGCATATTCAGATCGATGGCGACAAAGTTGGCCGCTACGACCTGCATTGGCGCGGAGTTGCTCTGTCGAATTTCGACGGCGCCAACTGGTCGACTCCGCGCGAGCAGATCATTTTGCAGCGCCAGCCGGACAGCACCTATCGCATACCCCAAGTCAATGCAGTGCTGCAATCCTATGTGATGCGAAATCTGGTCCGCGAACGCATCATCCACTATCGCGTCTTGATGGAACCGATCGGCACCAACGTCTTTTTCCTGGCGCCGTGGGCCCGCAGTGTAAGGGGCGATTATCGGATGCTGGCCGCCGATTCTGTGGGCGCGGTCTACAACTTCGATACCGGGCACGGGATTAGCCGTTACGAAGCGGAATCGGACATCGCTAAGGCAGCGCCCTCTGAGTTGCGTTCAGCGGGACAGAACTATCCCGTGCAGATCCAGGCCGCTTATCTGCACCATTTGCCTGCACTCGATCCGCGAATTCCCCGCCTGGCAACCCAGATCACAACCTCCGCCAGCAATGATTTCGACAGAGCTTCCGCCATCGAGAACTATCTCCGCACGCACTTCGCCTATACCCTGCAGTTGCCGCGCGCCAAAGTGAAAGATCCCATCGCAAATTTTCTTTTCGAGCGCAAGCAGGGACATTGCGAATACTTCGCTTCCGCCATGGCTGTCATGTTGCGCACGTTGGGAATTCCCTCACGTGTGGTGAACGGTTTTCGCAGCGACGAATTCAACGACCTCACCGGCAACTATGTGGTTCGCGCCAAGGATGCGCACTCCTGGGTGGAAGCCTATTTTCCCGGCTACGGATGGCAGACCTTCGATCCGACTCCTGCCGGCAACGGCGGAAGCCCTCAGGGCTGGGGCCGCGTCGCCCTCTACATCGATGCCATGGCATCATTCTGGCGCGACTGGGTGGTCAGCTACGACACTTCTCATCAATATGTGCTCGGCCAGTCCGCGATCGGCCGCAGCCGCGCCGTGTGGGAAGGCGCACGCGACTGGGCCCGCATTCACTACAACTCCATGCTGACGTGGGCACGGCGCAGTCAGGATCGCGTGGAACATTCTCCCTCACGATGGGCCCTCTTCGGCGCCGCCATCACGCTCGCCCTAGTGCTTCTCGGCAACTTGGGGCGAATCGCCCATTGGCTGCACGAAAAGTGGTTGCAGGCGCATCCCGAGCGATCTCCCGAACAGGCTGCAGCCATGTGGTACCGGCGAATGGTTCGGGCGCTGGCCCGACGGGGCATGGAAAAACCAGTGGCGCAGACGGCACAAGAATTTGTGAAGAAGATTGAAGACAGCCGCCTCCGTGAACCAGTCGCGCGCTTCACTCAAGTCTACGAGTCTGCGCGCTTTGGAAATTCCGCGGAAGACGTACAGCGTTTGCCCGAGCTATACGAAGAGGTCGAATCCGCCACCCGCGGCCGCTGACGTTTCTGCGCCGAGTGCTTGAATTTCCTCCCGATTTCTCGGGGGGGGCATCCTGACGTGAGCCGCTTTTCGGGTGGATGCTGTGATCTCGCACGAACTCCGGCTCCGCACCCCGAGATGCTAAAATAGAAAGATTGCATGCCCGTAAAAGACCTCACTGTTGACCGTCCTCCTGATCTCAAACCTGATTTCAACGAAGAGAAATCTTTGGAGAACTCGCGACCCCAGAAAGTGGGCTTTGTCAGCCTCGGCTGCCCCAAGAACCTGGTGGATAGTGAAGTCATGATGGGCCTGCTGGCAAGGGCGGGCGCCGAATTGACCCGTCGCGCCGAAGACGCCGACGTGATCGTAGTGAATACCTGTTCCTTTATCGAAAGCGCCCAGCAGGAGTCGGTCAATACGATCCTCGAAATGGCCGCCCACAAAACCGGGGGCAAAGCCAAGAAGTTAGTCGTGGCGGGATGCCTGGTCGAGCGCTTCCGTGACCAGATTCGCCAGGACATTCCCGAAGTCGATGCCGTCGTCGGAACCGGCGAACTGGAAAAGATTCTCGCCGCTACAGGTTTGGTCCCCGCGGCGAGCCCGACTAATTCCCCGTTCGTCGTATTACCTTCGCGCCCCGAAGGCGATGCCCGCGCCGCGCAAGGCCGCTTCTCCCGCGATTCCTGGCACGGAGCCATCGCCGATCTCCCGAACTATCTTTACGACGACGCCACCCCCCGGATTCTCGCCACTCCCCGGCACATGGCGTACATCAAGATTGCCGAGGGCTGCGATCATCCTTGCACGTTCTGCATCATTCCCCAGCTGCGCGGACAGTTTCGCTCGCGGCGCTTTGAATCCGTGATCGCCGAAGCCGAACGCCTGGCACAAAGCGGCGTCCGCGAAATTACCCTCATCGGCCAGGACACCACCTGCTACGGCGAAGACTTCGGCCTGAAAGACGGTTTGGCCAAAGATGGTTTGGCACTGTTGCTGGAAAAACTCGCTGCCATCGAAGATCTGCGCTGGGTCCGATTCCTCTACGCCTATCCCAACAAGATCACGGGCAAGCTGCTTGACACGATCGCGCGCCATGAAAAAATCTGCTCCTACATGGATGTCCCTCTGCAACACGCCTCCGCGTCCGTGCTGAAGCGCATGAAGCGCGGAGGAGGAGCCGACATCTTCCTGCGTTCCATTGCCAAAATGCGCCGCACAATTCCGGACCTGACCCTGCGCACGTCGTTCATCGTTGGCTTCCCTGGCGAGACCGAGAAAGAATTCGAAGAGCTCTGCGACTTCGTTCGCGAGGCCCAGTTCGACTGGATGGGCGCCTTCGCCTATTCCGACCAGGACGGTGCGGCCGCCTACGACCTGGAAAAGAAGCTTTCACCGCGCGAGATCGAGCGCCGCCGCAAGCATCTCATGGGAATCCAGCGCCAAATCAGCAAGAAGAAAAAGAAAGCGCTGGTTGGGCAGGAGTTCGATCTGCTGCTCGAAGGCGAATCGGAAGAAACGGAACTCCTTCTCGAAGGCCGCACTCCCATGCACGCTCCCGAGATCGATGGCAAAGTCTTCGTCAACGACTTCCCCGAGGAAGCGAATCCGCAATCCGGCCAGTTCTACCGTTGTCAGATTACCGAAGCGCACGACTACGATCTGGTAGCAAGAATCGTATAGCGATCTCCCGTCGACGAATGTATGCCAGCCAAGCGCAACGTCAAGCTCCGCTGCCCCATCTGTAAGAAGTCAGTCAAAAGCACTGACCCCGACTTCCCTTTCTGCAGCGACCGCTGCCGCCTCATCGATCTGGGCAAATGGGCCAGCGGCCAATACGTGATTTCCTCTCCAGTGACGGATGCTGACGAATCGATTCGCGACAGTAATCCTGAAGACCAAGAAGACGAATCGTAAAGCCCGATCTTACCTCCGAAGTAGCGAGCGCACCGCCCCGCGACCGTAGCGCCGGCGTCTCGCCGGCTGTCACGGGAGCGTCCCGCCCGAGCGCTCCGCTATGGGCAACGCTGATCGCGACATTCTTCGGAATCGGCCGCCTGCGCCCCGGCCCGGGCACCTGGGCGTCCGCCGTTACAGTCGCGATCTGGGCCGCAGTCGCGTATGTGTTACCGCCTTCGCTGCGGACTCCAGTTGGCATCGCCATGGCGGCTTTCATCACGCTCATCGGAGTCCCCGCCGCCACCCGCGTCGCCCGCTCGTCCGCCACCAAAGATCCCCAGTTCGTCGTGATCGACGAAGTCGCCGGACAACTGATCGCGCTGATTGCCGTCCCCCTGGGATGGAAAACTTTTCTCGCGGGTTTTATACTTTTTAGAGCCTTCGATATCATCAAGCCGCCCCCGGTGCGGCAACTGGAGCGACTTCCCGAGGGCAGCGGAATCGTCCTCGACGACGTCGCGGCGGGAGTTTTCGCCTTGGCGGTGATGCATCTCTTGCTGCACTTTGGGCTACTAACTTAGTATCGAGTCGTGTCGAGCAAAAAGCTCGGCCCTAGACTCACTACCTGGGACTCATCATGGGATTTTCCGACCGCATTCTCGGCAAGAAAAACCTCAATGGCGGACCCCACATTGATACCGTAGCGCCCTCGCTGGCACTGGCTGGAGGCGAACTTCGCATCACTGGCTCGGGGCTAAGACCCCACGAACTGCACCGTCCCAAAGTAAAATTCGGCGACTTCGAGGCCTCCATCATTGTCAGTTCCGATGGCTTTCTGACCGCGCGCGTTCCTGAAGGCGCAACCTCCGGCCCGGTTGTGGTGGCAACCAACGGTCACGTCAGCAATTCTCACACGGTGAGAGTCGCGGTCCCCATCGCCGACAATCTTCACCCCGTGACCAACCCTGCGCTCGATCCCGAAGGCAACATTTACGCGACAGTCTCGGGTTCGCGGGGCCAGAAAGTTCCGGTGGCAATTTTCAAGATCGACACCAACTACACCGTCAAGCCCTTCGTCTCCGAAATGATGAATGCGACGTCAATCGCCTTCGATCGCGAGGGACAGATGTATGTCTCTTCGCGCTACGACGGCGCGGTTTATCGCGTGGCTCCCAATGGAACCATGACCACATATGCAGAAGGCATGGGCACGGCGACGGGCATCGCCTTCGATCGCGACCAGAGTCTCTACGTCGGCGACCGCAACGGCACTATCTTCAAGATCGCGCGTGACCAACAAGTCTTTGTCTTCGCCACGCTCGAGGTCAGCGTATCGGCCTATCACCTGGCCTTCGG
>Ga0073928_10002251_pt1 | contig 33925 bp, 30 predicted proteins | sample PaiPotPPA55metaG_FD_76969 | JGI IMG/M metagenome (GOLD analysis project Ga0073928, IMG submission 76969) | Iron sulfur acid spring bacterial and archeal communities from Banff, Canada, to study Microbial Dark Matter (Phase II) - Paint Pots PPA... ...
AAGAAATGGTCGATGCCGCTTAGGGACTGGAAGGCGGCCCTAAACCGCTTCACTATCCAGTTCGAAGACCGGATGTCGCCGCGTTAAACGAAAACCCGTTTACACAAAATCCGGGACACCCTCCTGAGCATCGGCAACTATCGTGTGGTTGGCCCGGCAAATTCACCACGCAGTTCAACCGACCACTGCCCGTAGGCAAAATCAACCGCCCCTACGCCGACCGCCGCCCCAGCGCGAACAACGTCCCCGCCACCAGAATAAACGCCCCGATAATCACCTTCTGCCAGGTACTGGGCACACCGATCAGAATCAAGACGCTGTTGATCAGCGTAACCAGCACCACGCCCAACAACGTCCCCACCACCGTCCCCGTCCCGCCGGTAATTCTGGCTCCGCCAAGAATCACCGCCGCGATCACATCCAGCTCAGTCCCTACCAGATCGAACGGATTCGCCAGCCGGTTCGTCGATACATGGATTATCCCGGCAATCCCCGCCAGCATCCCGGTGTACCCAAAGACGAACAGGTGAATAGCCCGCAGGTTATAACCAAGCCGCTCGGCGATCGGCAAACTGCCGCCCATGGCATAGACACCCCGCCCCATCATCGTCCGGTTGAGTAGCCACCACGTCAGACCCGCCGCTATAAACAGCGCAATCACCGACACCGGCAACACCGCCCGAAGCCCATCATTCGTGTGATAGAAAAACAGCGGCAACTGCCCGAAGCTATCCATGCTGTGCGGGATATTCATGAAAAACTGCGTTCCCACGAACGTCAGCAACAACCCGCGATACAAATACTGCGTGCCGATGGTCACAATCAACGAAGGCGCTTTCAGCCGATGCACCAGCACACCATTGATCAACCCAAGCAACACGCCGCCCACTGCGCCGCAAACCAGAATCACAAAAAACGGCGCATCAGGCCACCAGGCGAACACGGCCTTGGTGATCGAATACATCGTAAAAGCGGCAATGGCAGTGAAGGACACATCAATCCCGCCCGATGCCAGCACAACCAGCGTCCCCAGCGCAAACAACGACACGGTCGTCCCTGAATGCAGCAGATCGAAGAGCGTAGCGAACTGGAAGAAGCGCGGATTCAGCGTGCCCACCACCAGGCACGTCACGAGAATCAACCCGACGGTGAACCACTCAGGATTACGCACCAACCGCGCGGTAAAACCGAGCGGCCGCACCTGCGGCGCAACCTCGGCCAATGCCGGACTGAGCGCGGATGCGCCTTGCGATGTCTGAGCAACGCGCTGAAGTGACTCGCTCATGCTGCCTCTGAAAGTAAAGCGTGATAAAGATCGGCTTCAGTCAACTGCCCCGCACGATACTCGTTCGAGACGCGCCCCTTCTTCATCATCAGGATCCGGTCGCAGTTCTGCAGCAACTCAGGCAAGTCATCGCTGATCAGAATAATGCCGATGCCCTGCTCCGCCAGCCGCTGCATGATGCGGTAAATAATGTCCTTCGATCCCACATCCACGCCCACCGTAGGGCCGTGCAGGATCAACACGCGTGGATCAATAGCAAGCCATCGGCCGATCAACACGCGTTGCTGGTTTCCGCCGGAAAGCGATTGCACCGGCTTGTCAATGTCAGGCGTCGCAATCTGCAACTCCTTCACGGTACGCTCGGCAAGCTCACGCGTGCGTTTCCTGTCGACCTGTCCGAAGCGGTCCCGCAAGCTCGAGATCATCGCGGTGATGACGTTGTCGCGAATGGATTTATCGAGGAAAAGGCCTTCGTTCAGGCGGTCTTCGGGCACGTAGCCTATGCGCTGCCACTTCGCATCGGACGGCGTTTTAAGCCTCACGACAGAACCGTCCAGCGTCACCGTACCGCTATCCGCAGGTGCGACGCCGGCCAATGCGCGCGCCAATTCGTTGCGCCCCGAGTCGAGCAAACCTGTCACGCCGAGAATCTCTCCGCGATGCAGCGAGAACGTGACATCGGCGAACTGGCGCGAACGCGACAACGCCTTCACATCCAGTACGATGCCGTGGCCATCCATGACTTCAGCCTGCCGATATCGCTCGTTCGACAACAGCTTGCCCGTCATCAACTCGCCAATCTGCGCCTTCGTATAATTCTCGATCGGCCCTTGCGCCATCTTCTGGCCATCGCGCAGCACAATCACCTCGCCGCCGATCGCGTAGCACTCATCCAGCTTGTGGCTCACGAACAGCACGGCAACGCCATCGGCACGCAACTTCGCCAGCACTGCGATCAGGTTATCGACTTCCTTTTGCGTGAGCGACGTAGTCGGCTCATCCATGATGACGAACTTCGCCTCGCTAGCAATCGCTCGCGCGATAGCCACAAGCTGACGCGTCGCCAGCGGCAATTGCTCAACCAGCGTGGCCTGGAAATCGGCATCGCCGGGCAAACCCACCGCTTCCAAAGCACGCGCCGCCGTTTTGGCCAGCGCGCGGCGATCGAAGGTCCGCGCGAGGCGCCCCGCATGCGCGGCCAGTTCCGACGTCAACGCCACATTCTCCGCCACGCTCATGTTGGGCAGCAGCGAAAGGTCCTGATACACCGTTTCAATACCCGCCGACAACGCCTCCAGTGGCGCAAGCCGCGCATGCCTTACGCCTTCGATCACAAGCTCCCCCTGATCGGGCGGCTGCGCGCCGGAGATGATCTTGATCAGCGTGCTCTTGCCGCAACCGTTCTCGCCTAGCAGGTGATAGATCTGCCCACGCTGGAACGAAAGGCTCACGCCACGCAGCGCATACACGCCGGTAAAGCGCTTGTGGATATCGACGACTTCGAGAAGCGGCGCTGTACTCATCATTGACCCTTCCACCCTTTCAACTTCCTGAAGACAGCGCGCACGGCAGCCGTGCGCGCTTTACTGCATCAGCTACAGCAATCAGAACGGATACTGCTTGTAGTTGGTCTTGTCGACGTCCACCCAGCCGGTGCCGCGCACGATGATCCCTTTGCCCGGACCCTTGGTGACCGTAACCTTGTTATAACCAACGAGGCCCAGGTCGGCACCGTTCTCCACCGTCTTGCCGTCGATCAGCATTTTCGCGACCTTGTTCATCGCGATACCGGCGAGCTTCGGGTCCCAGAACGCAATGCCGTTGATCGCGCCGCTCTCCAGGAACTTGCCCGCTTCCGTCGGCAGTCCCGTGCCGTACACGCAGATCTTGCCGATCTTGCCAGCCTCTTCCACCGCACGCCCGATACCAATCACGTCCAGCGACGACGACCCTTGAAAACCAGTCAGGTCCGGGTGCTTGCGCAGCACTTCCTTCGCGACCTGGTAAGCACGTTCGCCGTCGTTATTGGTTTCAAGCTTCGGCTCGACCAGATCCATCTTCGGGTACTTCTGCTTCGCATTGCCGATCCCCCCATCCGCCCACTGAACCTGCGAACGGCTGCCGAGCGAGCCCACCAGCACCGCCCATTTGCCCTGGTCACCCATGCACTTCGCAAGCCGCTCGTTCAGGCCTGCGCCATACGCGGTGTTGTCGAAGGCTTCGATGTCCACCATCGTGTTCTTCTCGTTGTCCGCTTCATGCGTGACGACCTTGATGCCGCGATCCATCGCTTTCTTGAGCGCGGGTTCGAGGGTCGGCGGATCGTAGGGAACGACTGCGATCGCCGTGACTTTCTTCGCGATCAGGTCTTCGATGATCTTCAGCTGTTGCGCAGCGTCCGCGCGTCCCGGTCCGGTCTGATAAGCGTTCACGCCGGGGTTGTCCTTGGCGAATTCCTTCACGCCGTCGTCCATCCGGTTGAACCAGTTGATACCCGTAACCTTGACCACCGTGACGATGGTTTGATCGGTCGCAGCCTGCGCGACAGCAATGACTCCGGCCGCAAGCGTGACCGCTGTAAGCGCGATGGCGATTCGATTAAGTTTCATGCGTTGTCTCCGTTATGGTTTGTCTGTGATGCACATGAGGTGAAATCTTGATGCCCGGGAAAGCTCGTTTATTCGCTTGTTTGTCCGACTACGCCGCCGGCGGTTTTGGCGCCTTCGCAGCGGGTGTTGCGCCGCTCAGGCCGAAGATCGCCCGCACGCGTTCCCCGCCTGCCAACGCCAGCGACGCGAGCAACAGGAAGCCCCACGCGCAGTCGCCGAAGAACTGCGAGACGCCGAGCAGATTGAACAGGCTCGACAGGAACTGCAACACGGTGGCGGCCAGGAAAACACAGATGATCCGGCCATAACCGCCCGCCGGATTCACGCCGCCCATCACCGCAATCAGGATCGCGATCAGCAGGTACGAGTTGCCGTAGTCCCACTTGGCGCTGGACGTATGCGTCGCGCTGATCAGCCCGGCGAGCGATGCAAGCACGCCGCACATGCCGTAGGTCAGGATCAACATGCGGTCGCGCGGAATGCCGGCATAGAACGCGGCTTTCGGATTCGTGCCCATCAGATAGAGCCGCAATCCGAAGGGCGTGCGCTTCAGGACCCAGCCGAGCAGCAACACCGTGACCACGAAAATCCACAACGAGATAGGCACTTGCAGGAAGGTGCCATTGCCGATGTCGGAGAGGGCATCGACATATTCCACCCGCACCGACGCGCCGTTGCTCAACACCACCGCAATGCCGGTAAACAGCAGCGACGTTCCAAGCGTGCAGAGGATCGGCGTGAGTTTCAATCGCGCGATGATCACGCCGTTCATCAAGCCGCCCATTGCACCCAGCGTCACGGTAATCACGCAGAACACAGCGGTATAGAGCGATGGCGAGTTATCGGCGGAAACGAGCATGGGCAGCAACTGCGCGGCCACCATGCCCGAGAGGTTCGCGAGCGCGACGCCCGACAGGTCGATACCGCCGTTACCCGACACCATCGAGAGCATGATGCCGAGCGCGAGCAGTCCCAGTTCGGGCAACTGGCTGCCCATGGACTGGAGGTTGTCGATATCGACGAATTGACCATGCGACAACGCGGTCGCGACAATCACGACCAGCAGGTTCACGCCGACCAGGAAATTCAGTTGCCGGTCGGCGAGCCATTTCGATGGGTTCATCGATGCGCTCCTCCGTTCAGGATTGGTGAACCAGCACGCTGCCGGACTTCACAGGTCCGCCAAGCACCGCTTCGATTTCGGCCAGCGTCGGCATGGACGGCGCGGTGCCGGGACGCGTGACCGACAAGCTCGCCAGCGCACAGCCGAAACGCACGGCGTTCAACGGGCTTTCGCCGCGCGCAAGCGCTGCGGCGAAGCCGCCGGTGAAGCCATCGCCCGCGCCCGCGGTCTCGACCACGCGACCGCAATCGAAGGCCGGCACGAGCACCGATTGTTCCAGCGTATGCAGCAACGCTCCCGCTTCGCCCAGCGTCACGATCACCGCGCGCACGCCCTTTCCGAGCAGGACATCGGCGGCACGGCGAGCGTCGTCGACGGAAGCAATCGCGATACCCGTCAGCGCCGTTGCTTCGGTTTCGTTCGGCGTGATGTAGTCGCAAAGGGGGAAGATGTCGTCGTCGAGCGGTAGCGCGGGCGCTGGATTGAACACGGTCGTCACGCCGTGGCGACGCGCAAGTTCGAGTCCGCGCCGGGCGGCAGGAACGGGTTGTTCAAGCTGCGTGACGAACACGACGGCGGACGCAATATCGGCTTCGATTGCTTCAACGTCTTCGGGGCACAAACGTCCGGCCGCACCCGCTGCAACGATGATCGCGTTGCCGCCCGTGACGTCGTCAACAAAGATGTGCGCGGCGCCTGTTGCCACGCCATCGGTCGTGATTGCCCGCGCCTTGATGCCTTCGGTGGCCCACGTCGAGCGTGCGATGTCGCCGAACGCGTCGGCGCCGAGCCGCGTGCAGAAGATCACGTCGGCACCGGCGCGTGCTGCGGCCACGGCCTGGTTCGACCCCTTGCCGCCCGGCCCCATCGCAAACGCGGATCCGGCGATGGTCTCGCCAAGCAGCGGCATGCGCTCGGCGCGGAACGTGAGATCCGTCACGTAGATGCCGAGGATGACGATGCTGCGGTTCATCGCGTGCTCTCCGACGGCGCATCGGGCGCAAGGTTCACGCCCTTCTTGAAGATGAAGCAGCCATATCCACGCGCTTCGCCGGTAGCGATCACGCAATACGCTTGCTTGGCGCGCTCATAAAACGCAAAACGTTCGATGGAAGCAAAGGGCGTCGCGCGCCCTTCGGCGGCATCCACTTCGGTCTGTGCTTCGCGCTGCACGGCAGGAAGCGCGTTGGCGTCGCCGACCACTTCCATGCGCTCGGCGGGATGATCGACGAAACTGTCCAGCGGCAGCACAGACAACACCGCGCGGATCGCACGCGGCGCATTCACGCCGTCGAGCCGGAGCACGCGGCCAAGCACCGTTTGGCGCGCGACGGAGTCGGCGGGGAAATTGGCGTCGCAAATCACGACTTCATCGCCGTGACCCATTGCGCACAGTGCGTGCAGGACGTCGGCGTTCAGCAGCGGATCGAGGTTCTTCAGCATCGCGTCTCCTTCATGTTGAGCGTGCCTCGCCGTGTTGCGAGGTCATCGCTCATGATTCTATTTTGAACCCGGCGTTCTTGCGTCCGTTCGTGAGGTTCATTGCTGACGTTCAGTCGCCGTACGGGATCCAGATGTTCTTCACTTGCACTGCCTGACGCAGGAACGGCAGGCCTTCGCTTGCGGCGTCGAACCAGTCGAACACGCGGCCATGATCCACGAACGTGCGCTTCAGGTTGCCCACCGATTCACGTTCGGTCAGCGTCGATAAATCCGCACCCGCGAAGCACCACAACGCGTCGACATCGTCGTGTTTAGCCAGGGTCGACGCCAGCGCCTTACGCTCGCCGGTGACAATGTTCAAGGCACCCGCCGGCACGTCCGATGTCTCGACCACCTGATAAAAATCCGTCGCCATCAGCGGACACGTTTCGCTCGGCACGGCGACCACGCGATTGCCCAACGCAAGCGCCGGTGCGATCAGCGAAATGAGCCCCAGCAGCGGTGCTTCGTCCGGACACACCACGCCAATCACGCCGAGCGGTTCGTGCATCGCCAGCGCAACGCCTCTTAGCGGCGGCGAATGCACCGCGCCATCGAACTTGTCGGCCCACGCGCCGTAGGTGAACAAACGCGTGATCGATGCTTCGACTTCGCGCTCGGCATCGGCGGCAGACACGCCGGTCCGCGCCACGAGTTGCCTTGCGAATTCGTCCGCACGCGCCGACAGGTTTTCCGCGAGGTAATACAGCACCTGGGCGCGGTTATGCGTGCTGGCTTGCGACCACTTTTCAGCGCTGCGCGCAGCGGCGACCGCGTTGCGTACGTCTTTGCGATTGCCCTCGCCCACCTCACCAACGATCGCCCCGGACGGCGCATGCACAAGCCGCGAGTAACCACTGTCCGGGCGAACCTGCTTGCCGCCGATAAACAGCTTCGCAGTACGGTCGAGCGCGCTCACGTTGGTGTCCGCTTCGAACGCGGAAGGCTGCGCAATGCGCTGGACGCGCTCGGAACGAACGGGCAGCTTAGTCCACGCGCGCGGCTTCAGGTACTCGTAAATCCCCTCGCGTCCGCCTTCACGGCCAAAGCCCGATTCACGATACCCGCCGAAGCCGACACCGGCATCGAAGAGATTGGTGGCGTTGATCCAGACCACCCCGCATTGCAGGCGCGGCGCAATATCCAACGCACGGCCAATGGTCTCGCTCCACACGCTTGCAGCGAGTCCATAACGTGAATGATTGGCCAGCGCGACCGCTTCGTCGGGCGTTCGAAAACTCATTGTCACCAGCACCGGCCCGAAGATTTCTTCTTGCGCGAGCGTGGACGCGGGTGCGACGTTCGTCACCAGGGTGGGCGGATAAAACGCGCCTTGCTCGGGCATCCGAAGGCCTTTGGGCTGGTGAATCTCGCAGCCTTCCTGCACACCGCGTTCAACGAGCGAACGAATGCGCTCAAGCTGAACGGTGTCCACGATCGCGCCCAGATCGATGCCCTTGTCGAGCGACGGCCCGACGCGCAGCGTGTCCATGCGGCGTTTCAATTTATCGATGAAGCGTTGCTCCACGCCTTCCTGCACCAGCAGCCGCGAACCGGCGCAGCAGACCTGGCCCTGGTTGAACCAGATCGCATCAACAACACCTTCCACCGCGCTGTCGAGATCGGCATCGTCGAATACGATGAACGGCGACTTGCCGCCGAGTTCAAGCGTCAGCGACTTGCCCGAGCCTGCGGTCGCCACGCGAATCAGCCTGCCTACTTCCGTTGATCCGGTGAACGCAATCTTCGCCACGCGCGGATGTTCGACGAGCGCAGCGCCCGTGCGGCCGTCGCCGGTGACCACGTTCAGCACGCCTGCGGGCAAGCCTGCGCGCGCTGCCAATTCGGCGAACAACAACGCGGTCAGCGGCGTGTATTCCGCGGGCTTAAGCACCACGCAATTGCCCAGCGCGAGTGCCGGTGCGATCTTCCACGAGAGCATCAGCAGCGGAAAATTCCACGGCACGATCTGGCCGATGACACCCAGCGGCGCCCAGTCTGCAAACTCCCGGTCCTGCAACTGAGCCCAGCCCGCGTGATGCAGAAAATGCCGAGCCACAAGAGGGATGTCGATGTCGCGCGACTCGCGGATCGGCTTGCCGTTATCCAGCGATTCGAGCACGGCAAAGAGGCGCGCATGCCGCTGCACCATGCGCGAAAGCGCATACAGATGCCGTGCGCGACCCGCGCCGCCAAGCGCTTGCCACGCGGGCAGCGCACGATGTGCGGCGTCGACCGCTGCGTCGATATCCGCCTGGTCGCCCTGCGCGATGCTCGCGATCACACGCCCGGTCGCGGGTTCCAGCGAGTCGAATTGCTCACCCGCCAGCGGCGCGCGAAAGGCGCCGCCGATGAAATGGCCAAAGCCGGTCGCGTGTTGATCCAGCCAGGCGCGCGCGGCGCCGTCGTCTTCCGGTGCAGGTCCGTAATCCATCGAGGTGAAGTAGTCGGCTACGCTCATTGGGAGCTCGTGTAAGAGTGATGCAGTGCTGGCTCATGCAACCGGCTTAAGCGACCGGATGACGATGGAAAGCCGAATAGCGGCCGGTGACGTGATGCTCGAGTTGCCGTTCGATGTCGGCGAGCAGACTCGACGCGCCTATGCGAAACAACTCCGGTTCGAGCCATTCGCGGCCAAGCTCTTCCTTCATCAGGATCTGGTATTCGAGCACCGACTTGGCGGTGGACACGCCGCCGGCCGGTTTGAAGCCGATCATCACGCCCGTCCGTTCCAGGTAGTCGCGGATCATGCGCACCATCACGAGCGAGACGTCGAGCGTGGCGTTGACGCCTTCCTTGCCGGTGGAAGTCTTGATGAAGTCGGCGCCGGCCATCATGCAAACCATGGACGCCTTGGCAATGTTCGAGAGCGTGCGGATATCGCCTGTCGCAAGAATCGCCTTGATATGCGCCGGGCCGCACGCCGCGCGAAAGTCGCGCATTTCGTCATAGAGCGCTTGCCAGTTGCCGGTGAGCACGTGTTCACGCGTGACGACAATATCGATTTCCGCCGCGCCGTCTTTCACCGACGCCTCGATCTCCTTCAACTTCAGCGGATGCGGAATCAGGCCAGCAGGAAAGCCTGTGGAGACGGCCGCGACCGGGATGCCGCTACCGGCAAGCGCGGCAACGGCGGTGCCGACAAAGCGGTGATACACGCACACAGCGCCGGTCTTGATGGAGCCGGCCGGCATGCCTAGCGACTCCAGCAGGTCGTCGCGAATTGGCCGGCGTGCTTTGGCGCACAGGCGTTCGACGCGTGCGGCGGTGTCGTCGCCATTGAGCGTGGTCAGGTCGATGCACGTAATGGCCTTGAGCAGCCACGCAGCTTGTGCGTCCTTTTTAACCGCGCGGCGCGTGCCCAGCGTGCTGACTCGCCGGGCTACCGCTGACTGGTTGACCCGCAGGGTGTCAAGCCAGGAGAGATCCAGTGGGACGCCGGGATTGCGCTGCTGTAACTCATGATGGGAGAGCGGTTTGGCGCGCAAGGCGACAACAGGTTGGGAAGCAACATCGAGCATGAGATGGCCGGTTGTGCAGCGCACAACATTTTCCGGTTAATCGATGCATTATTCTAACACCTTGTTGTTATGATTATAACATTCGGGATTATACCGAGAGAGCCCGTTCACACCTGGGATGGGCGTTGGAGATGGCAGCGATGCTGACGAACTCCCCGTCCACATCTGTGGCCTTTTAATCTCCACGGTTAGAATTGACCTTTAAGCATGAATCGCCGGACGAAAACATAGGCGACACCGCGGTCAAGGAGAACCCGATGGATGCATTGCCACCCGAAGAAACGATCCGCAGTGCCGTCGAACGGTCGGTAAGCCGCTTGCGCCTGCAGCACGAGATCGCCGTGCAATTCGCGACGTCGGTCCTGCGCGTACACAGCGCCAACGTGCTTCTCGACGAAGCCTGCAAGGCCGTATCGGCTGGACTGCGCTCGCGCTTCGCCAAGGTGCTCCGCTATCAGCCCGAAAGCGAAACCTTTGTGCTGGAAGCCGGCGTCGGCTGGGATCCGGCGGACATCGGCACCACGGAACTCGGCGCCGACGACGCCAGCCCCGCGGGCCACGCATTCGTCAGCGGCCGGCCGGTGTTGTCGAATCACCTGGGTACCGAGCATCGTTTCCGCACGCCCGATTTGCTGGCGCGGCACGGTATCAAGCGCGCCATCAACGTCCCCATTCGCGGCATTCCCGAAACCTTCGGCGTGCTCGAAGCCGATAGCTCCGACGACGAAGACTTCAGCGAAACAGACATCGTTTTCCTGGAAGCGATCGCGAACGTCATCTCCATGAGCCGTGAGCGGCTCGCCGCGGAGTCGCAGACCGGCGCTGACGAACTGTTCTCCACCAGCGTGCTGAACGCGAGCACGGACTGCATCCAGGTGCTGTCGCTGGATGGCGCTATCGAATTCATGAACGATAACGGGCTGGTGGCGCTGAGCATCGACGACTTCGGGGACGTGGGTGGTACGCATTGCGCGGACCTGTGGCCCGACGATCAACGCCCGAAGGTCCAGCATGCACTGGCGAAATCCGCTCGCGGCGAACCGGTTCGCTTCGAAGGCCCTTGTCCGACCCGTGTCGGCGACGCTCGCTGGTGGGATGTATCGGTGGCGCCTATTCTCGATGCCGACGAGAGCGTGAAGCGCGTCGTGCTCACCATGCGCGATGTCACCGAGCGGCACGAGAACGAGGAGGAACTCGCCGCGCTGGTGTCGAGCCAGGAAACGCAGCTTGGCAATTCGGCGCTGATGATGAAAGAGGTTCATCACCGGGTTCGCAACAGTCTTCAGCTTGTGCAGACGCTGCTCGCGCTGCAGGCGAATCTTGCCGGCGATAAATCCGTCGCCACGCATTTGCAGGCGGCGGCCACGCGCGTGCGCACGGTGGGCTCGGTGCATCACCGGCTCTACCAGGACGACGGCGCGGAGGCGACCGACGCGACCAGTTACCTGCGCGGCCTGACGGCCGATCTGGCTGAACTGACGGCGGGGCGGGAAGTATCGCTGGAAGGGGAGTCGATCGTGCTGCCCGCCGCGCGGCTCGCGCCGCTCGGGCTGGTGACGGCGGAACTCGTGACCAATGCGCTCAAGTACGGACGCGGAACGGTGCGCGTGAAGCTGGAACGATCCGACGATGTCGTGCTGTTGACCGTGGAGGACGAGGGAGACGGCTTTCCCATCGACTTCCCGAAACCACAGGGCACAGGGCTTGGTATGCGGCTTGTGACTACTTATGCAGGCAAGGGTACGGGCGCGGTTACCGTCGACAGGTCGGTGCCGTTCAGCCGGATTCTGGTGAGGTTTCCGGCTGGGTGAAGGCGAGCTTGCGAATAGCCTTGGTTCACTTAGCCGCTGGTTTTCTCGCGAGTTTGCCGGAATTGCGCAAGCGAAACAACGCGATCGCCTGCCTCATGCTCGTCGTCGGCCAAGGGGGCAATTTCCGCGAGCAGGGCGCGGGTCATGTGCACGGACACGGCAATATCGTTCAACGACAAACCCAGTCTTTCTCTAAGAACGGTCATTGCGCTATGAAGAAGCTCCGGCTTTTCATGCGGAATCGACATGTCCTCGTGCTCGATGTGGCGCTCGCCTTTTTCAAACAGATGTCCTAGCAGCGCGCGCTTATATTGATCTTCACCAAGAATGTTCAGTTGCCGTGCGCGATACAGCATTGCCGCTTTACTCACGCGCCACCGCATTTTCAGTTGCGACAACGCTATCCAGTTAACCTGCGTGCCGCCTCTCAAGGCCGGAAACTCCTTGACGAAGGTGCTTCGAGGAAGCAGGAAAGCACTGGCAAACCGATTCGCTTCGGACTCCGATGCTTTGTCCCCCGTCTTGCGGCCGACATGTCCAACGAAGTGACCGCACTCATGCGCGTATCCAAAGCGTACGCGGCATGCTGACGCGTCGCTGCGGTTGGCCACCACGATTGGCCGGGACGACGCAATAGACAGTGCATCAATGTCCTTCGCCGAGTTTTCAAACGCGGTCACAACCGCACCTGCGTTTTCAAGCACGCGGACCATATTGCCGATCGGTCCTAATCCCAATCCCCAATGCGCCCTGCATTTCTCGGCGGCACGCTCTGCTGCTTCAGCGCTGTCGATCGGATATTCGGGAAAGTCGAGTTTGGGAAGCCGCAAGCGGGCGTCAATCGAAGCGACGAACCGGCGGAAGAGTTCGCCTTTGGCGATGACGGTCTGCTTGTCGCTCAGCTTCGCAGTCGTCAACTTGCGAAAATGGAATGCGTCTTCTGGCAACGCTTGCGGCGCGCCCGGGAAAAAGAACTGCCGCTGCACGCGGAGCACCAAAGCCAGCGCATCGACAAGCTCATCGGTGGGCTGAGCCATTCCTGACTCAACCCGCTGGATGAACTGTTTCGACTTGCCGACGGCTTCTCCTACATCGGCAAGCGAAAGACTTTGGGCACAGCGGACCAGTCTCAGATTGGCCGCATCGAATTCAACTGTCATTTACCAGTGTCAGCGTTGGGCCGGGAGATGTCGTCGTTGTGCGTTATCTTCATTGCGCGCCGCTTCCTATACGTAACTAGATTATCTAGTTAATTAACGATAAACTCTTAAGTTGTGATGGTATTTCGTATTTTTTTGTTGAAGTTAAGTGTGTATGACCGAATGGTCTTTTTGTTTACAATTTCAACGCAGCTTCCTCTTGATATTCTACTCACCCGTGAAGTTATTTCCTGACGCACTTTTAGGTCGTGAAATTTATTCGATTCTGTTTTCAATATCGAAATGACAGCGGTGTTGTTATCCCTTTCAAAGGTGCACTGTTCGCCGCCCTCGTTTGAAAAACCACTGGTGACCAATCCCGCAAGAATATTTCTTATGACTGTGCCGTTGGACAGATAGAGATTGAGCATTTCCTCACTGAATGGGTTCACACTAGACGAGTTTTGCTGTTTGATTCGCAATCCAAAAGCCAAATCCTCGTTGGTGACTTTGAAAGCGGCAGTATCGATATCCACCGTACGTGGGGAAATTGCGTCTACAGTTGAAATTGGAAAGTCGTCGAACTCGCTAACTTCTTCCCCTGTAGCATCATCAACCAACATTATTGCTAACCCGAGAAATTGTTGATCATCGTGCTGAGCGACTGTGGACACGTAAGGCGATACTAAAATCGATGCTCCCTTTTTTGCCGGCCATGATTTTCATGTTGATTCTATCTGTCGAAAATCTAGCGATTGTCCCTGATGACTTTTACTAATCTTTATTTGATATGTATCTAACGTTCCCTTTTCGGAGACAGTACATGCATGTGTCATCGAAGAGATAAATATCCATACAACGCAACGGCCGTGAAATATTTTTTCATTATTTAACACCATCACCCAGTATGGATCCAACAGCAGACTCACCGAAAGATACCACTCCGAGCGATCCACGTCACAAGGACGCCGACGGATGCAATACTTTACTTAATGCACACTTAAATATTTTGACTGCATCCACTTTCTCAGGTCGGAGCCGTCGGACTTTTTGTATTCGACAAAGAGCCAGCCATTTCCGTTAGACCGCATAATTTGTACCAAATCACCTCGTATTAAATACATGGAAGTCCTGCTTGACACGTTGGCACTCCCATACAACCACGCTTTATCAACTGCGACTTGCGATTTTCTCTTGGCGTCCTCGTTGTAGTTCGAGGAATTTAGCTTTTCCATAATGTACGTCGAGTCCGCACTATCACCCTCTTCTTGTAGCTGATCTGCTATCAACTTATATATCGCTCGATTCTTATCTCGAATCGGGTCACATGCCATAAGGTTTTTCACTCCAAGATCATCTTGCAATCGTTCCTTCAATTTTATATTAGCGAAAGACACTTTTTTCTTCGAAAACTCACTCCAAGCTTCCGTTGCACTTTTGCTTCCGAACTGCGTACCCAACATTATTGATGTTGCATCATCCCCTTCTCCAATAACGATCCAGTTATCGCGTGTTTTGTCCCATTCTCCAGCGCAGAGTTCGCCGGTCTGTATGCTTTCGAGGCAACCAGATATTGTATTAAGAACAGGGCAGTACTGTCGACTTGTAACCTTGTTGTCCTGCGGATCCCCAAGTAAGCCAGCGCGAAGAATAACCAGAACCACGAATTTTCCTGAAGGAGAAATTCTCCAATACTCCGGAGGACAGAATATTACGCCACCGATCGATGTAAAGTGCTCGTCCGGGAAAAGTCGCATTTTTTCTCCCTGCCGACCTAAAAACTCGGCTACTCCCCATCCAGGCTCGAATAGCTTTCGACTCGACGCTGTCAGAGATTCCGAGAGGTGGATCTTGGAGTTACCAGGCAATTCTGCATACAAATCTTTCGCACTAGCAAGTATGCATAAAAAACAGCTTGCGAATGCGACGAGCATCGATGTTCGGCTAACACGAAATTTAATTTCCATTACAATTTAGCCGTGATTTCAAATCGCCTATCGAATAGGTGCTACAGAAATTGCGCTTGGCTACCAAATGCCGAAACGGGCGATTGTGATCGAATATTGATATCAATTTTTGTAGAATGTGAGGCGTGCCACACACATGTTTTGATCTTCAGACAGTAACGTGGATGTCATTTCGCAATTTTGTGCAACGTAGCTTCGCCAGTAATTATCTTTTGAAGATACAAATTTCGAGATGAGCTTCTCGATCACTATCCCCCGATTTACCGAATCATCTTCGGCCTCGAAAGCTAGATGAGAAAAAAAGCCAAACATACCGATTCCAGTGCTGAGGTAGCTTAGTTCGTCGGACCTCAGCTTGGTGAGTTTTATAAGGCAGCCTAGTTTGTCTAAACTGGCTTCTGCACCGACGTTACCATTCGGCTCACAAGATGACTCCTTGTACTTGATCCAGGTCTTCTCCGCCGAAATGAGGGCGTTTTTCGTGCCGCCGTCGCTTTCCTCCATTAGCTGATGATATTTCTGCCCGAGGGCTTCGTCGACTATTCGGTAGTTTTTCTCTACGCATGCTTTTAATATTGAAATGTTCGTGTCGGTACAAACTTCGGCGTGAGCGGGTGTAAGTGCAAGTTTCAACACGAGTACGAGGATCAGTAATATAAATTTCATTCTTGTCACCTCCAACAGTTGCATTTCAGACCGCGCTCAAAGAGATCCGCCTCTTGGTCGCGACGCTTTAGTAACCCGCGTTGGCCGGTTCCCTCCCAAAGGCGTTTCATATCTCTTATTTTCTCAGGAACGAGATTTTCCGACCCGGCTTCGAGGGCATTTTTTATTTCTCTCATTTCTCTACGCCGATCTTCCTCCTCGACACTTTTTCCGTGGAGACCGCTTCCCCTCTTATATATAAGACTTAGCATCGCGCCCTGACAATGAGGGTGAAGGTTGATTAACTGGGGAAATACATTCGCCGCTTGCTGCGCATAGCTTCTCATAGAAGTTAAAGCCAGTTTTTTGGCATATTCCTCTGATATTAGTATGTCGTACACATCGTTCAAACTCTCGCGTGCGAGCGCACCATGAAGTCCGGACATCGTTTTCAGCTTGGTTATCTGCTGCAGCGTGTAGTAGTCTGCTAAATCTCTCTCTATAGTCTCAGGCTTCTGTTGCCCCAAGTCGTATCCGTATCCCACAGTTACCCCGCTAGCAGCGCTGTTTGCAGGAACGTTCGGATGCGGATCAAACCCTTCGTTAGATAAGATCAGTGAAAACGAGTCCTTTGATATCCTGTAGGCTCCCTGAGTCAGTGAATATTCGAATACTTCTGTCACACATTCATTGGAGCATCCGGACGCAAAATTCCCCACCAATCCCACCGGATGGATATGAAAAACATCCGCCGACTCCGGAAACCCCTCGATTTTCCCCTTCACTGCATCCCACCACACCAGCTTCGCAATGCGCTTCTGTTCCTCTTCATGCGCCGGATCATGCCCAGTACGTTGCTCAATCCACTCGTACAACTGCTTCCACTTCCCGGGATTCGCCCATTCGCTTTCATGCTTCACGATCAGCCGCAACTGCAACCACGGATCCCGCGAAGCCTTGCGCAATTCGTCAGCCGCGTGTGAACCGCTTCCCGTTGTAAACACTGACCGATACACCTTCCCCGCAAGCGGACTCAACTTCGCCAGCGCCGGCACATCCGGCTCATCCGCATCGAGCCAATAATCCAGATACGCCTTGGGCGTGGCGAACATCGTGTGCATCGGGTCATGGGCTTCCTCGTGTATCTCGAAATCCACCCACTTACACGCCACCTCGCGCGTCACCTTTCCGCCCGCGTGATTCTGTTCGCGCACCCACCCGGAGATCGGTGCGCGACGGACGTCCGCGCTATCGACCTTCCACCCCTGTGCGAGCGCCGAAAGCGGATAAATCTGGATCACACCCGTTTGGGGCGCATCGGCGCCTTCCCGGCCCATCGCCGCATATAGCTTCACTCTCCTGTCGATACGCAAAATCGTGGGCTCAATTTTCCACACGTTTTTCTTGACCCATGCCCGGCCCTGCTCAATGTACGGCTTGACCTTCTCATCGCAGAACACCTCGATGTGCACCATCCGGTTGCCCGCGCTCGGCTCGCTTAAATGGTCGTAGTGGCCAGATGCCCGATCAGGTCTCCCGCGTTGATCTTGACGGGTTTAGGCAGCACGACAACCCGATCGAAGTGCGCCTCCGACAGCACTGCCTCCAGCAATTGATGTCCATGTGATTTACCCAGAAATATCCAGCCGGTGTTGGCCTCTGGATCGGCGAAACTGCCGACGCTCGCGGCGATAACGGGACCACCCGATTCAATCGATGCAATCTGCCCCCAGGACCCTTTTTGCACGCCGATCTGCACCTGTGCGCCCTGGCGCAAGATGCCAATAACAGACTTGCCGCCGGGCGCGGAACGGATGTTCAGTCCAATCTGTCCCGCAGCAGCCTTGCCACGGTGCACATCCGACTTGGGAACATCCGTGGCAAACGGCGTCACTTTCCAGACCTTTGTCCAATACGACGGCATCTTGAGCGCGGGCTCTTTCTGATATTCCTTGATGCTCTTCAGATGCATGTACAGGCTGAAGAAGGTCAGCTTCGTGCCGCGGGGAAATTCCGTCGTGTGGCGAACGAGCGCAAAGCCCGTGCTATAGGTCACCTTGACGGCAGGTTGTCCGGCGAGCGCTGGCAGTTCGCTCACCGGATATGAACGATCAACCCGGTATGCAACTACCTCTCCATCGGCGAGGCAACGCACGCCGCTTTTTAGATCAAGCGACGCACCCGCACCGCCCGCGGTGATGTGCATGCCGCCGTGCCACATGCCCGAATCGCTAACCGGAAAGAAGCCGCCTCTCTCTCGCGCGAGCAGCGCGTTGAATTGGTGTTCATCGATGAAATCCTTGCCATCCGATTTCTTGAAGGGGAAGGCAAAATTCAGCGCGGCGGGTGGGCTGTCATCGGTCTTTTGTGGCGGCGGAGGAGTGTTGTTTGGTCGAACAGGCGAAGCAGTCGTCATTTCCAACCCAGTCAGAGTTAAGTGTCGAAGCGCCTCGAAATACGAAAGGCGCTCGCGCATAATTCCGGCTTTTGAAGCGACGGGGAGGCACGTCAACCTAATTTGACACTTTTAAAAACCAACAAATAGGACGAACTAAGAAATAGCGACGATACGCAAGAGACCTCTCAAATATTCGGCGGAAAACCGTGAGAATTTCAGAATAATGGTCATCAACCAAGATCAGCACGGCGGTCTGGTTTTCAGCGAATCGGACTTGCCTCGTTTCGTCTGGCACCAGCACCCGCCACCTACGTCCTCTAGCGGCGCATCGAGATTCAAGAAATCCACCGTGTTCGTTACAGGCTCCGCGCATAGCAGGTCCGCATGCGCCGAGGGCGCGAACGGAACCAGCCCGCCGTGACGACTTGTGTCTAATGGAATGCCCTAAACCCCCTTCTTCTCCCGCAATCTCTCGATCAACTCGCCCGGCACGTTCCAGTCCCGCAAGATCGCGTCGTTGTCCTGCCCCGGACTCGCGGGCGGCGAACTCACCTCCGGCGCCGTGCGGCTAAAGCGCGGCGCCGGACCCGGTTGCGTCACCCCGTCCACATCGATGAACGTCCCCCGCGCCCGGTTATGCACATGCTCCGGTGCTTCGTTCATATCGAGCACAGGCGCAAAGCAGACATCCGTGCCTTCCATCAATTCACACCACGCCTGCCGCGGTTTCGTCGCGAAGATAGCCGCTATTTTCGTTTTCAGCGACGGCCATTGCTCGCGGTCCATCTGCCTGTTGAAGGCCGCATCGTCGATACCGCAAAGCTTCAGCAGCAAAGTATAGAACTGCGGTTCGATCGCCCCGACCGACACAAATTTGCCATCCGCGCACGCGTAGGTACTGTAGAAATGCGCGCCGCCGGCAAGCATGCTCGAGCCTCGTTCACCCGCCCATGCACCAAACGCCTTGTAGCCGTAGATCATCGCCCCCAGCAGCGCGGAGCCTTCGACCATCGCAGCATCGATCACCTGCCCCTTGCCCGATCCGCGCGCTTCCAGCAGCGCACACAGCACGCCGAACGCGAGCATCATGCCGCCACCGCCAAAGTCACCAACCAGATTCAGCGGCGGCACCGGCGGTGCATCGCTATGGCCAATCTCGTGCAACATCCCGCTCATCGCGATGTAATTCAGATCGTGCCCGGCAGCGTTGGCGAGCGGACCATCCTGCCCCCAGCCGGTGACACGGCCGTACACAAGCTTCGGATTGCGCTCCAGGCACACGTCCGGCCCGAGGCCAAGCCGCTCCATCACGCCAGGGCGAAAACCTTCGATCAGCGCGTCGGCCTGAGCAACGAGATGCAGCGCCAGCTCACGTCCTTCCAGTTGCTTGAGGTCCAGCGCGAGCGAGCGGCGCCCGCGCGCCATCACATCGAATTTCGTGCCTTGCATGGGATACGGCGTAGCGCCACCGGTCGGCTGACGATCTATGCGAATCACGTCCGCGCCCATGTCGGCGAGCATCATGGCGGCGAACGGACACGGCCCGAGCCCGACCATCTCAACCACACGAATCCCCTTGAGCGGCCCGCTCATCGCAACGTCCCATGCGATAAACAATCCGGGCCCGGCAACACATGAATTGCTGGAGACTTCATATTGGTTTTCCCTGGCGGAAAGAGTGGGCGAGACCAGCGTTTCTCTTAAGCGGCTGAATTCCAGATGCTCTTCGATTCCGGAAACTCTACATCAGCGGACCCAAGCGTCTCCACCTTACGTTTAATACACCTTCGCGCCAATGTCCCCATTTACCTTTTCTAGCCGGGTAGCATTGAATAGAATTGAATTGCAATGAATTGACTCGAATGCTGCTCGTGCAGCACGAAGACCAGGCGGTCCGCGATCATGTCCATAGGAGTCTGCTAATGAGTCTTCAGGAAATAAAACGAGCGAGCGTAAGCGCCGCTTGTGCTCTTCTTTGCGTGTGCGCAACAGCGCAGGCTCAAACGGCCAGCAGCGCGGTCACGGCGTCCGGGCAAACAGGGAACGTTCCGCCGGTCAGCGTCGTGGTGACGCCCGGTTTCACCGGCGACGATCCCGCTGCCGTGAGGGACGCGCTGACGCGCAAACTCACCGACAGCAAAGCGCGCACGTTCGCGCATCGCGTAGAAGATCTGATCGGCGATGCGTTACCGAACACCTTGCATGACGCCGCGTTGATGGATGCCAAGCTGGGCCGTGACCTGGCGTTCGTTGTGCCCGCACCGGATGGAATCCGCTACCGGTCGAAAGTCCATGTGATGACGGTTGACGTGGATCTGTCGGACAGCGATCACCCCAACACGATCGTCCTCAAGAAGAGCATCACCGGACCGCGTGGCCGAAACCTGGTGGTAGCAGCCGAAGCCATATCCAAGGGCTATATACAGAACATCGATATTATCGAGCTGGATCCCGTCAACAGGCACAACAAGACGACCGTGCATGGGCACTTCATTCTGTCGCCAGCAGAATTTTCCGCAGCAGACGGCGATCTCGCGCTCGTGTTGATCTGTCGCGTGGTGCCGCCTTATCTGACACAGACCAAGGACCATACCGACCCGAGCAACGAGGAGCCCACCGACATCACCACACGCACGGCAACGCTCTACGCGAACGTCGGCGACATCTGGTTGATCAACCGCGAAAAGGGCATTGTGCTGTCGAAGGGACTGCACCTGGTGAAATAAGCGCGGCGGCACTGTCACGTGAATCGCGCGCGCCCGGCACCGCGCTGATTTTCGCCTAGCTCATTAGCAACACGTCAAGCTGGTTGCGCAGCCGGCCGGTCGCTTGCGTCATCGGCGCTCGAAGTTCCTGGCGAATCATCCCCAAGACCTCGAGCGCACACTTCACAGGTGCCGGATTGGGCTCGGATACGAGCGCTTGTATGAGCGGCGCCAGCCGATGAAACCGCGCACGCCCTTCATCGATTCGCCCTTCCTTGATGTCGTTATAGACCGCAACGAACTCGGCCGCTCGCACATGCGCACTTGCCGCGATTGCGCCATGCCCGCCAAGACATAGGGTGCTGAAAATATTCAGGTCTTCACCCGCCAGCACCGACAACCGTCCATCGAGGATCAGCGCAAGCGTTGTGTCCAACGATCCGGCGCAGTCCTTGATGGCGTGAATGTTGGGATGACCGGCAAGCGTCAACAGGGTCGCGAGCTCCAGCCGCACACCCGTCCGGTATGGGATGTCGTACACAATCAGAGGGGCCGTGCTGGTATCGGCGAGCGTGGTGAAGTGGCTTGTCAAACCAGCCTGCGACGGTCGAACATAATAAGGCGCAGGAACCAGCAAACCGGCAATCGGAAGCTCGTTCAAGCGAAGCGCACGCTCGCGAAGCTCCACCGCGTTATTGCCCGCCAGCCCCACCACGACCGGAACGGTCTTCGCCTCATCCAGGATGGTCGCAAGAACCTGTTCTTGCTCAGCGCGATCAAGCGACGAAGGTTCACCCGTTGTTCCCAGCGCAACGAACCCCGCTACCTTGGCTTCAATATAAGACCTCACCAGACTTCGCAGCGCGTCGTGATCGACTCGTCCGTTTTCAAACGGCGTGACAAGCGGAATCCAGATACCAGAAAAAATCGACATTCCATACTCTCCTGTTTGACCGATAAAAACCGTCAGGGTGTCGGAGAACAGGGATGAGATCGAGCGGCCGTGTCAGTTCCGTCACACCTGACGGAACAGCGCTCCGGTCAGATGAGCGACGGTTTTTTGCTTTTGGAACCCGCGTGCGCGAGCGGTCGAATCACGTCGATGTGATTGAATGCAGTGCGAGGAAATGCGTGATGCGCGTTCATGACGGATAGTTGCTGTGACGGCTTGCGGGATGCGCTTGTTGATCGGGAAAAACGCTTGATCTTTGTCTATTCGAAAGCCGCTCGTTTCCGCGGCATGAGTTCCCAACCTAAAGTCGTTCCAGCCGCCGCCAGCAGAATCAGCGCGGCGCCCACAATCTGTAGCCATCCTAACCGCTGCCCGAACGCAACCCGGTCCACAATAATCGCCACGACCGGATAGATGAAGGACAACGCTCCCGTCATGGCAGTCGGCAGTTTCTGAGTGGCGCCATAAAGCAGCACATACATGATGCCGGTATTGACCACGCCGAGCACGACAAGATCCGCCCAATGATTCGGGGTCGCGGGCAGATGCCGGAAATCGACAAACGGCGCGAGCATGATGATGCCGAGCGCCACGTGCAACAACGCAATCAAGTGGGGCGGCGTTCCCTTGAGCTGCTTGGTCACGATCGAACAGATCGCGTAGAGAAATGCCGCACCAAGCGCATAGCCAATACCTTCCAGATATTCACCGGGCTTGGCCAACACCGCAGGCTCCACACGCACGACCAGCACGAGGCCCAAAAACGCGATGCCCAGCCAGAGAATCGTGCGCAAGGTGATCCGCTCGCGAAACACCACCGCACCGAGCAGGACGAGCATGAACGGCTGGGTGTTATAGACGGCGGTCGCCATGGATATGGAGGCTCGCGAATAGGCGGCAAACAACAGCACCCAGTTGCCGACAATCGTGGCGCTGCCAAGCGCAACCAGTCCAAGCATGCGCCATGAAAACAAGCTTTTGCGCAGCATTCCTTTTAACGCGCAGATCGCGAGCAGCGTCGCCGCGCCGAACACGCAGCGAATGAACACCACGTTCAGCGGCGTTTGCTGCGACGACACGACGAGCCAGCCGACCGTGCCGGATATCAGCATCGCTACAGTCATTTCTACGCAGCCAACGCGCGTCTCTCTCGAACTCATCGCTTCGCCTTTCAAGGGGTGCCAGAGCTACCGGTCCAGTAAGTTTAGTGCGCTGCCAAGCGAGATTCCATGTGTAAAATGAGCGGACATCGACGTTTTAACTTCAAATCGAAGGTCCATTTGAAGAATCGCCTTTCTTCCCCTCCGGGTCTTGTTTTGCTCGACCAGACCGACCGCGATTTGCTGACCATTCTTTCCGAGGACGGCCGGATCGCGATAAGCGAACTCGCGCGCCAGATTGGATTGTCGGCGCCCAGTACCGCCGAGCGCGTGCGCCAGCTCGAAGCGCGCGGCGTGATACAAGGGTTCGCGGTCAGGCTCGACCCGCGTGCGCTCGGATACACGCTTCAGGCCATCGTCCGGGTCAAACCACTGCCTGGGCAATTGCACCTGGTGGAAGAAATCATCCGGCGCATTCCCGAATTCGTCGAATGCGACAAGGTCACTGGCGACGACTGTTTTGTTTGCCGGCTCTTTCTCAAGACAATTGAACAACTGGACGAGATTCTTTCGAAGATCACGGAGCGGGCCGAGACCAGCACGGCGATCATCAAGTCAACCCCTGTCGAACGCCGGTTACCGCCCCTGGATTGAACGGCGCGCCGGAACATTCAACTTCAGCGACGCCACCGCGTCCTGCAAACAATCCAGCAGCAACGAAGCAGCCGGCGTCAGCGGACTGTCGCGGCGCGTCACTACACCAATAGCAATGGGCGGCGGCAGGTGGGCTATGGGCAGCACGGCGATGCCCTCGCGCACCCACGGCTGGTCCAGCAAAGGCTCGGGCAACATCGCGACGGTATCCGAGCCGCGCAGCAAACCGTGCGCAATCACGAAGCTCGGACACTCGATAATCTTCTGCGGCACCGGCAAACCGTTCGCGGCGAAGAAATCGAGCAGCCCACGCGTCGAGCTTTCGGGCGACGGATTCAACAGCCATTCCGCATCGACGAGTTCAGCCAGGGACGTGCATTGTGCGAGCGGATGATCTTGCCGCGCGACGACCACAGAACTGATCTTGTATAGCTCGATGTAGTCGAATGCCGGACCCAGATGCTCCGGCACCACCACGGCCACGACGAAATCCAGTGACCCGTCACGCAAACGCGGCAACGCGACGCCCGGAAATCCTTCGATAAAACTCACGCGCGCACGCGGCATCTTCTTTCGAAAAGCGCTGAACGCTTTAGGCAGGATCGACAGCGCGGCGGTCGGCGTGACGGCGGCTGCCACGCTGCCGGTAACCGCGCCTTTCATATGTTCGATGTCGTCCTCGGCGCGACGCATCTCGCTCACCACCATCTGCGCCCGGATCCTCAACTGCAAGCCGAACGCGGTCAATTGCACACCGCGCGCGGTGCGCAGCACCAGCGGCACGCCCAGGTCCTGTTCGAGTTCTTTTAACGCCTTGGTCAATGCCGCCTGCGACAGATGCAGGCTACGCGCCGCCGCGCGGATGCTGCCCTGCTCGGCCACGGTGAGGAACGCACGCAACTGATGATATTTCATCGGAAATTCTAGGGTTTATACCGACAACTACAGGTAGTCACAAATTTAATTAACTGTCTTTTGGTTTTCTTTGTGACTTTATATGCTTGACCGGAAGCAGTCACGTTGAATCAGTCACGCTGAATATCGAAACGTATTAAGGATTAAGGAGTTAGTCATGCTGTCAGTCGATCCCGTCATTCCCGGAATTGCAGCCATCGCGCCGGATCTCATCGCCGTGCGGCGCCAGATCCACGCCAATCCGGAACTCGCGTTCCAGGAGCGGGCGACCAGCGACCTCGTCGCCAGCCTGCTCACGCAATGGGGCTACGAAGTAACACGCGGCCTCGGCAAGACAGGCGTGGTGGGCGTGCTGAAAACAGGCAGCGGCAACCGGCGCATCGGCCTGCGCGCCGACATGGACGCGCTGCCTATCGAAGAAGCGACCGGCCTGCCCTACACCAGCGCGGTACCGAAGACCATGCACGCCTGCGGTCACGACGGCCACACCGCCATGCTCCTGTGCGCCGCGCGTTACCTGGCAGAGAGCCGGCAGTTTTCCGGCACGCTGACGCTGATCTTCCAGCCGGCCGAGGAAAGCTACGGCGGCGCACGCGCGATGATTCAAGACGGTCTCTTCGAGCAGTTTCCGTGTGACGCCGTGTTCGGCCTGCACAACATGCCGGGCTACGAAACGGGTGGCATGAACTTCTGCACCGGCCCCGCGATGGCCTCAGCCGACCGCGCCACCATCGTGCTGCGCGGGTTGGGCGGGCACGGCGCGCTGCCGCACCTGTCGCGCGACCCCATTCCCGCAGTGGCGGGAATTATCCTGGCGCTGCAGAGCATTGTGGCGCGGGAAATCGATTCGCAAAAGTCGGCGGTGATCTCAGTCGGCAGCGTGAAGGCCGGCGACACCTTCAACGTGATTCCGCAGACCGCCGAGATGAAACTGTCGATCCGCGCGCTGGATCCCGCTGTGCGCGACCTGTTGCGGCAACGCATTACGGCGCTCGTGCATGCGCAGGCGGCATCGTTCGGGGTGGAAGCGGAGATCGACTACGAATGGGGTTATCCCGTGCTCGTCAATCATGCCGAACCGACCGCGTTCGCGGCTGAAGTCGCCCAGAAGATGCTAGGAGCGCAACGCGTTGATACGCAGGCGCATCCGCTCATGGGCAGCGAAGACTTCGCGTTCATGGCCGAGGTCGTGCCGGGCGCGTACGCATGGATCGGCAATGGCGTCGAGGGCAAGGGGAGCTGCATGGTCCACAACCCCGGCTACGACTTCAACGACGACATTCTTGCCATCGGCGCGAGCTACTGGGTCCGCCTGACTGAAGCCTATCTCGCCGACTGAATCGTTTCGAACCTCGTTTCAAACCCGCCTTCATCTGCATCACGCACCGCGTTTCGAGAGAAAACATGAGCATACCGACCGTATCAGGCCTCGACGTTGCACCCGGCGCAGCGCTGGGTAAGCGCAAGCAAAGCCGCGCGCGGCTCGTCACTGCGGCAGCAGTGGGTAATGCACTCGAGTTCTACGACTTCACCGTCTATGGATTCTTCGCATTACTGATCGGTAAGCTCTTCTTTCCGGTCCACGATCCGGTCGGACAGTTGTTGCTCGCGGTCGCGAGTTTCGGTGTGGGCTTTTTCACGCGGCCCGTGGGCGGGCTTGTGATCGGCATGTACGCGGATCGCGCCGGCCGCAAGAAGGCGATGGTGCTGACACTCGGGCTGATGGCAGTGGGCACCGCGATGATCGCCGTTGCGCCGACCTACGGGCAAGCAGGTTTCCTCGGCCCCGTCATCCTCGTCATCGCGCGGCTGATTCAGGGGTTTTCAGCGGGCGGCGAAGTGGGGGCGTCGACTACGCTTCTGCTCGAACAAGCGCCGTCCAACCGGCGCGGCCTGTATGCGTCGTGGCAGTTCGCAAGCCAGGGGCTTGCCGCGCTCGCGGGCGCGTTGACAGGCGTAGCACTGACAGCAACGCTCTCGACCGCGCAACTCGAAAGCTGGGGATGGCGCGTGCCGTTCCTGATCGGCACGCTGATCGTGCCGGTAGGCTGGTGGTTACGCAAGACGCTCGAAGAAGAGCCGGTGCAGACACCGAAGCAGAAAGCGCCGAAGCTGCCTCTCCTCGATGTACTCCGCGATCATCGGCGCTCGGTGCTGATGGGTCTGGGACTGACGATTGCCGGGACATCGGCGCATTTCATCATCGTGTTCTACCTGTCGATCTACGCCGTCAAGACGCTCGGCCTGCCGCCTGGAATCGCGATGCTGTCGGGTTGCGTATCGGGCGCGATTATTTTTGTGCTATCACCGGTCGGCGGATATTTGTCCGACCGCTTCGGACGCAACGTGCTCGCGCAAGTCACGCGCGTCGTGCTGCTGCTCGCCATCTATCCGGCCTTCGTTGCATTGAACCGATGGCCGACGGCCAGCACGCTGCTCACGGTCGTCACGCTTCTTTCCTCGGTACACGCGATCAATATTGGCGGCGTGGGCGCCATGCTCGGCGAGCTCTTTCCGCGTTCGGTCCGGGCGACCGGCGGCGCCGTGGTCTATAGCGTTGGGGTCGCGATCTTTGGCGGCTTCGAGCAATTCTTCGTGACCTCGCTGATCGTGGCGACCGGCAGTGTGCTCGCGCCCTCATGGTATGTGATCGGCTGCGGTCTGCTGGGGTTGATCGCCGTCGCCTTCATGGATGAAAAGTCGCAGACGGCGCTGGATTGATTAAGCAGGCGCGGTGGCATAGGTACGAATACTTCGCGGGCTGGCGGCATGGTCTGCGCAGATCTGACCAACCATCTCCAGTCTCATGGCAACGATCAGCGCTCGAACACCAGCAACGTCGACGTCGCCGATGCATGCAAGCGCCCGGTAGCATCGGTCAGTGTGGCTTCGGCGAATGCGGCACGCCGGCCGATCGAGATCACGCGACCCTCGGCGCGCAGCAATCCGGAGTCGCGCGTGACCGCTTTGTGATACGCGATCTTCAACTCAAGCGTGGTGTACGCCTGCGTGGCCGTGAGCCGTGAATGCACGGCGCAACCGCATGCCGAATCCAGCAGCGTGGCTGCATAGCCGCCATGAACTGTGCCGATCGGGTTATACGCGTGATCGCCAGGCATGCCGGTGAAGACAGCAAGGCCGGCATCGACCTCGACGAAGTCGAAATCCAGCGACACCATGATTCCTGGCTTGCGTCCCGACGACATCAGCGAGCGCAACTGCGCGAGGCCGTCGAGACCCGCGCCGGTTTCATCGATAAGGCTCATCGTTTCATCTCCGGTTGATTTGAAAACGATGATACTGTGAATATGCACACCTCGCTGGAGCGCGAACGATCCGCGAAATGGCTGGCGCTATTTCCGGTGTTCTCGAGCCCGCACGTTTGTGAATGTCCATGCGGGCTCGAAACAAGACACCGCAATCAATGCGGCGTCTCGTTCAGGTCGTATTTCATGACCCGTCCGTGGCGCCCTTCCAGATCCCGCTCGCTGCTGTAGACATCGCCATCGAGCAGACGGCGCTGCGCCAATACGACGTCGAGCGCGGCCAGATCAACGGGATCTAGCGTCGCTTGCATCACGCGCAGATGATCGGGCAAATGATCACCGCGCCGCACGCCAACAATAATCGCTGCGACCTGCGGTTGCTGAAGCACCCAGCGCATTGCGATAGTCGGGATGGACACCGCGTGGCGCTCCGCGATTACCTTCAGCGCGGCCAGAAGCTGCTGAAACAAATCCCAGCCCCCGAAGTCATCAATCATCAGCTTGTATTTGACGAGCGACCGGTTCTCGAGATCATCGGTTGGCTCGCTCCTGCCAAGCCAGCGCTCCGACAGAAAACCTCCCGCAACCGTGCCGTAGCACAGCAGTTGCATGCCCGCGCCCGCGCAAAACGGCGAAAGCGCCGGCAAGGGACGCTGATCCAGCAACGAGTACTGAACCTGCATGCTGACGAGCGGCGTCCCGCCTTCAACCAGTTCGCGAGTGTGCGCGGTGTCGAAATTTGTACCGCCAAGATGCGCGATCTTCCCTGCCCGCTGCAACTCGGTGAGCCAGTGCGCCGTCTCGAGATAACGCGGCACGTTGTAGTCCCACCAGTGAAACTGCACGAGATCGAGACGCTCGACACCCAGGCGGCTCAGCGACCGGTCAATCGTTCGTTCGACCTGCTGGCGATCGAGCGTAGGAAGCGTCGCTAGATCGGGAACGTACTTGGTGTGAACGCGCAGATCACGAAGGCTGTCTTGGCCTTTGCGAGCAACATAGTCGCGGCGGAATTCACCGATCATTTCTTCCACGCCCGTGTAGATATCCGCGCAGTCGAACGTCGTGATGCCGGCTTCGTAGTAGGCCGCCATGTCGGCGATCGCGGCTTCCCTATCCACCGAACCGTGGCCACCGGCGAGCTGCCAGCCGCCCTTGAGCAGACGCGAAATGGTGTAGCCGGGGGCCAGGTCGATGCTGTACTGCGAACTCATTGCTGTTGCTCCGTAGAGGAAAGTTTGACGGCCGTGGTGTCGGCGTGGCTAAAGCGGCGCAGGCCCGAGCGCACGATCCTGAAACGGGAGGGACAGTTTGGATCGGGACAGGCGACCTCGGCGTCGGTGCTCATCCAGTCATTCGGATGCAGCCGCCGTTGCTTGGACGCAAGCAGCGGCAGCAGCGCGGCAAGCGAGTAAATAGAAAAGCCCTGACCGGGCGGCAGATGAAGCATCTCGCCCTTTAGCTCGAAATAGTCACCTACCTTGGCGCCGCAGTACAGCTTCGCTCCGTCTGGTGCGACAACCTCGACGCGCAGGTCGTATAGCTCGAAAACATCGTCGGCGGAGGCAGTCGGGTCTTGGGTGGAAGGCATGGATATCTCCTGGAATAAGGGTGCCGATGGCGGCCCGGCACTCACGCCGCATCGATATGTGCAGCATCTTCGTGCAGCCTGAACATACACTTTGATCGAGTGTACGTATCGTTATTTTGTACGTCAATACTGCACGGCCGGATCCAGCCAACGATCTTTCTAGGCGTTTACCGGCTTTAATCTAGAAATATCCCTTATTTGTTTTTGACACGCTTGAGTTTTTGTGCTGCCTGAGTGCACACTTCATCTCAGAATATGTGCAGTCACAACTTACAGGAGGTGGCATGGACAGCAGCTTTCAAGGTGAGCGAAGTCGCCCTCGTTACTGGTACCGATGGATGCTGGCCATTCCATTCATCTGGCAGGCCGCGTTGGCGCCGGCGGTAAACGACATCGCCGCAAGGCCGTTTGGATTGCCCTTCCCCATGTTCTGGCAGATGGCCGGCATTGTCCTGGCGAGCATCGTCATAGGACTGGTGTTCTTCATGGATCGCCGCGCGGGCGTAGAAGACGAGGAAGCCGCCTTCCTGGAAAGGACCTCTGCGTCCACGGGAGATGCGCAATGAAAATAGCCATTGTGTTGTGCATCCTGCTGGCGACCGTAGTCGGCGCGGTCGCTTACGGGCGGCGTACCAGCAGAGGTGCAACGCTCGCGGAGTGGGCTGTCGGCGGACGCAGCCTGGGCACGCTGATCTTCTGGTTCATGAATGCCGGCGAGGTCTACACGACCTTCGCCGTGCTCGGTATTTCCGGCTACGCATGGGCGCTTGGCGCACCGGCCTACCTTGCCTTCTGCTCGGTATCGATGAGTTACGCGGTCGGGTACTGGTTGATGCCCCGCATCTGGAAGGCCGGCCGGCTCGGCAAGCTGGTCACGCAAGCCGACTTCTTTGCAGCACGCTTCGACGCGCCCTGGCTCGGCGTAATCACTGGCGTGATCGGGATTGCCTCGCTGATCGTGTATGTCCAGATCCAACTGGTGAGCCTGGGACTGATCGTGCAACTCACACTCGATGACGCCATCTCGAGCCACGCGGCGACCATCGTTGCAGGCTTGCTCATGATTGCGTTCGTGTTCGTTGCGGGCATCCGCTCGGCCGCGTTCGCCGCGGGCGTGAAGGACGTGCTGATGATCGTCGTCGTGGTGTTGCTGAGCGCGACCGTGGCAGCCAAGGTCGGCGCAGGGTCGCTGCTCGATATCTTCGGCATGGTTGAAGCCAGGCATCCGGGCATCGGCAAGTTCCCGGGACTCGACGCCACCTCGCCCACCACCGCCATCTGGCTGATGACCTCGGCAATCAACATCGCGCTCGGCAACTGGGTGTTTCCGCATCTGTTCCAGATGTCGTACTCGGCGCGCAGCGCGACCTCCATTCGACGCAATGCCATCTGGCAACCGCTGTATTCGCTCGCCTACTTCTTCATCATCCTGCTCGGCTTTGCCGCGCTGCTCGCCAATACGCATCCGCCCGGCGACAACCTGAATGCCGCGTTGCTGCAGTTCGTGTCGGAGCGTTATCCGTCTTGGGTGATCGGGCTGGTGGCAGGAACCGGATTCCTGCTTGCGCTTGCGCCGGGCGCCCTGCTGATGGTCGCCGCAGGTTCGATCTTCACGCGCAATGTCGTGCGGCCGTTCGCTCCGCGTCTGAGCGAAGGTCAATCGCTGGCGTTATCGCGCGCCTCGCTCGTGTGTTTTGCGGGCGTGGCCGTGTACTTGTCACTCGCTCAGAAGGGGTCGCTGGTCAAGATTCTCCTCGATGCGTACTCGGCTATCGGCATGCTCGCTCCTGGTGTGTTTCTCGGTTTTCTCTGGAAACGCACGAGTGCAACCGGCGTTCTGGCCGGCATGCTGGCAGGCTTCATTGCGTTGCTCGCGCCGTTTTCCGCGCATTACTGGGGCACGCACTGGCCGCAATGGGAACCCGGCCTGATCGCGATGGCAATCAACGCCGGCGTCACCATTCTTGTGAGCCTTGTCACGCCCGCACCCGCGCGGGCCGCCGTTGGAATCGGTCTGCTGGACAGCACCGCGCCGCCGGCAACTTCGCGCACCGGCTACAAGCTCGGCGCGTGAGACGCGGTCAATAACAACACCCGCTCGAACCCTCCTTCGCCTTATCCGCGTTTGCCCAGGCCGCTATCGGAGCATGGCGAACGCTACTCCTTTGCACCCTTGACACGCCTTCTGGAGATCGCCGTGAAAAAGAGCTGGTTCTGTATTGGCGCGTTAATCGCGTCGCCTCAAGTCGTATTCGCCCAAAGCAGCGTGACGCTCTATGGCCTCGTGACGGCAGGGGTCACCTACGTCAATAACACCGGCAAGGGGCCGCTGTACGAAACGGAAACCTGCGCGCCGCCCGGATGTAACCGATGGGGCCTGAAAGGCCGTGAGGACCTGGGCGGCGGCAATGCGGCGATCTTCACGTTGGAGAACGGCTTCAACATCCAGAACGGACGGCTGGGCCAGGGAGGCACCGAATTCGGGCGGCAGGCGTTCGTCGGACTGACGAATAACTACGGGACCATCACGCTGGGACGCCAGTACGATTCGCTGTCGGATACGGTCGGCATGTTTCCGTCGAGTAATAACTTTGCAACCGGTTACGGCTCGCACTTCGGCGACCTGGACAACCTGAACCAGTCGATCCGCATCAACAACGTGATCAAGTATGTGAGCCCCGTCTGGAACGGCTTGCAAGTCGACGGCATGTTCAGCCTGGGCGGTCAGGCGGGCGACTTCTCGACCAACCGCGTGTGGGCGCTGGCGGGTTCCTACACGGCGGGGCCCTTCGCGTTCGCCGCCGGTTACCTCGATATCAACACACCCGCGATCAACGCGAACGGTACGGGCGGTGTGTATGCATCCAACGGTAACTATGTAGGATCGCTTAGTAACTACGTTGCGCTGCAGGACGCGAACGCCATGAAGGTCCTTAGCGCGGGCGCGTCCTATTCCATCGGCAATGCGAACGTGGGGCTGGTTTATTCACATACGCTCCTGAAGAACAGCCAGTATTTCGTGGCCAACGGTTTCGCCAATGCCGGTAGCGGCAGCGATTTCAAACTGGACAGCTACGAAGTCACTGCCACCTATCACATCACGCCTGCGCTGCTAGTGGGAGGCGCTTATATCTATAACGCGGGCAAGGCCGATTACGAAGGCCTGAAGCCGACCTTCCAGCAGATCAACCTGGGCACCAACTATTCGATCTCCAAGCGCACCAGCCTCTTTGCCGTGGCCGTGTTCCAGAAAGCGGGCGGGGACGGCATAGCGCCGGTTTTCAACTCGGCGGGGGCTAATGTGGGGAGGACCGCGATAGCGGAAATTGCCGGTGCCGGAGTGGACTCAAGCTCGGCAAAACAGGTGCTCGTGTCGGTCGGGATTACGCACGCGTTCTAAGGTTCACCGAGCGCCGAACCAAAGCGTGTCTGATCCGAACTAAGATGCGGCCGCATCACCGGCTAGAGCCCAAGCCTCCCTGGGCTTAGGACGGGTGAGCCAATAGAACGCGACGAAGTGCGTGATCATCAGCAGGGGCACGTAGATGATCGCGATCGCGTAGGTGGAGCCCAGTTGTCCCGCGATGGCAGGAAGGCCGATCCGAACCGCGTGGTAATAGTCGACGATGATGTCGGTCACCCCCGCGAGATTGAAGGCGAGCACGAAAAACCAGAAGAGCCGACGTATCCTGAAGGTAAGCAGCGCGAAGATGGCCAGCACTCCGGTCAGGAAGTCGCCATAAGCGGCGAATTGGGCGAAGCCGGCCGGCAGACCGGGCCCGACAACGCCGGGAAGGATGAAGACAAGCCCGAAGAAGCGGAAGCTGTGCAGCGTAGCAATGACGCGTTGCGCGTCGACACGCTCCATCGACCTGAGCTTGGGCAGGATGTACACGGTGAAGCAAAGCAGCCACGCGACATAGCCTAGAACGAGGTGTATCTGGAAGAGAATTTCGGGTGACATTGCGGAACTCCTGTCAGGGGTTGGTCGACGCGACCTCGAACACTGCGGTCAGGATGCCGGGCCGGCCCGCCGACAGCCGAGCTATCGGCGAAACTCCTGATTCGCAAGCCGATTTTAGGACCGCTTCCAGCGAGCGACTATTCCCGATAATATTGATGCGTTATGAAGCAAAACTTCACAGTCCGGCAAGGCGCAATCGACGGTGTCGAGGCGTTCCTGAGCGTTGCCCAGCACCGCAGTTTTCGTAAAGCGGCGGCGCAACTCGGGGTGACGCCTTCGGCGATCAGCCAGACGGTGCGCGTACTCGAGGCGCGCGTCGGCGCCGCGCTGTTCGTGCGCACAACGCGCAGTGTCGGCCTGACCGAAGCCGGCGAACGATTCCTTTTGCGAGCAAAACCCGCCTTCGAAGAACTCGTCGCTGCAAGCGAGGTCGCGCGTGAACTCGGACAGCGACCGACCGGACTGCTGCGCCTCTCCGTGCCGAGCGCGGCAGTGCCGATCGTGCTGGAGCCACTGATCGCATCTTTCTGCCGCGCCTATCCCGAGGTTGAGGTTGAGATCGTCGCGAGCGCGGAGTCGGTCGACCTCGCGGCCGAAGGGTTTGACGCCGGCGTCCGGATGGGCCAGTTCATCGCGGCCGACATGGTCGCGGTGCGGCTGACGCCGCCGTTCCCGTTCCAGGTCGTTGGCAGCCCTGATTATTTGCGTGGGCGAAACCGGCCGGAGCGCATTGACGATCTGCGCGACCACACCTGCCTGCGCATACGCCGCTCGAACGGGTCGATCGCGCCCTGGTCC
>Ga0073928_10002252_pt1 | contig 33917 bp, 25 predicted proteins | sample PaiPotPPA55metaG_FD_76969 | JGI IMG/M metagenome (GOLD analysis project Ga0073928, IMG submission 76969) | Iron sulfur acid spring bacterial and archeal communities from Banff, Canada, to study Microbial Dark Matter (Phase II) - Paint Pots PPA... ...
CTCTAGAATCAACCTCTCGGTTTCCTAAAATCTTCGTGTTGTCACGCATGGTTTCACGACTGAAGAAAAAGTAGAAAAATCAGCCACGAAGTCACACTTCACGAATAAAGTGGGCTAGAGCCGAGGAGTGCGACGCTAGGAAGCAGAGTCTCAGGGCTGCGTCGGATGTCTTAGCTGTTCAATATCGCGCTGCTCGATCTGATGCAGCGCATCTTTCCGCCGAAAAAGATAGGATCGCAATTGGGCCACGATTTGTTGTGGCACCACACGAAATTGATTCTGCGCCACAGCGCTCCAGGATACCGGCCCGCGCGCTGGAATCAGGTGCGCTCCCCACTGGAAGATAAGTCCCAGATTCCACAGGATGAAAAGGCTTAAAGCAGCAGCAAGCCATGCTGAAGCCGCTGCGCGGCTGCGGAATCGCGATGCAATCGCATCGAGCACCGTCGCCAGCCCCAGTACAAAAAACACCGTCAGCGAAACGAAGAAGCGATTTCCGTAGGATGAAATGCCCGCCCAGTCCGGATATGAGGCCATGAAGTAATAAAATGCGAGCAGCACGCAAATGACGGAAATTCCAATGGTCGGGAACCTCCGGCAAAATAGAAACAGTCCGGCCGTCGCGATCAACAAGAGTGGCGTCCAGGAAAACAGGCCGTGATTGGCCGAAAACAGCAGCGCAAGGAACCACGGCGAACGCCACGCCCATTGCGAGATGGGCACATATCCAGTTCTAAAAAATCCCCCGTATATAAAATAGCGAGTGGCAAAGGTTGGTAACAGCGACGCAAACACAACCGCACAAAACAAGAGATGAAAGCCGACCAGGGAAAGAACTTTTTGGGAAGCCTGGTTCGATTGCTGAAGGGCCTTCCGGTAGTCGGCGAGCGCTTCCGGAATCAGCAAAATCAACACCAGCGCATTCGGGTAGTATACGTTCATCATCAGTCCGGCAATCAGCGCCAGCACCAACCACTGGGCTACTTTTCGCTCGCCGCGCGTGCGTAACCAATACCAGAAAAAAAGTGCGACCGTAAATGCGGAATGCGCGTGCGACCAGGATGGATTGAAATACATGTAGACCGGCAGCGAACTTGCCCACCATACCGCGATTGTGGCCAGCAGCGCCCAGCGCCCGGCCACGAATTGGCAGGCCACTCGATGCGATAGTAGCAGCGCAACAAATCCATATACCAACGTCCCGAACGCCATGGCAAGCAAATACGGCAAAGAGAATCCATCGGCGAAGACGTGTGCGCCAAAGACTCGTGCAATTAGAACTCCCGCGTGCGCGACCAGGAGGAATGGCGTCCACAGCATCGCAGGCCCAACTGAAAAATGGTTGTCCAGATGTCCGCTGGCGGTGCGAAAATATGCCTTGGGAACGCCGGACGCATCTAGCCTTGCTTCGCGAAATCCCTCGTTAGCATGCGCATAGTCCGGCGCGAAATCCAGATTGTGCTGCGTCAGCGGCGCGCGCGCGAACGCGTAATAACCCACGCCGTCGCCGCGTACCCATGGATTCAATAGCGGCAGGGAAACAAGCAGAAGTATCAGCAGAATCCTCGGGGGAAATCTCACTTGCGGAGCACTAGATTCATTCTTGTCGATCTGACGATCCACCACTCAGCCACCGTTCGGCAAAGCGAACTACTTTTCTTGGTCAGCCCGGACCTGTCTGCCGTGCCTGCCTGTTCAGTAGAGTATAGCTAACCCAAACGCACTGTTATTTAAATCAAATCGGCGGAAGGGTTTGAAATGGAGAGGGATTCCGTTTGCAGCGGGTTTCACGCCGGAGCGCTATAAACCGCGCCTGGCCGCTCCGCAGTCTCTTTCTCTCGCAGGTGCGACGACACCCGGTCAATAATATCAGCAAGCTTTATCTGCGGACGAAAGCCGGTTAGTCGTTGGAGTTTTTCGACGTTCGGCACTCGCCGCATCATATCCTCAAATCCCGGTTCGTATGCCTGATCATAGGGCACGTAGGAAATCTCTGAAGTGCTCGCAGTGCGCATCTTCACAGTCTGCGCAAGATCGGCAATCGAGATTTCTTCGGTATTCCCAATGTTCACGACTTCGCCGATCGAACGATCCGTGTCCATTAAACGCATCAACGATTCCACGGTATCCCGCACATCGCAAAAACAACGCGACTGCGTTCCCGATCCATAGACTGTAATCGGCTTATTATCCAGTGCCTGCCTGACGAAATTCGGCAACACCATTCCATAGCGTCCGGTCTGCCTCGGCCCCACGGTATTGAACAGCCTCACTACGATCACTGGAACCTTTCGTTCCCTCCAGTACGACAGCGCCAGAAACTCGTCCAGCGCTTTTGAGGCAGCGTAACTCCAGCGCCCCTTGGTGGTCGGCCCCAACACCAGGTCCGCTTCTTCATGGAACGGGACCTGCGTGCTTTTACCATAGACTTCCGAGGTCGACGCCGTCAGCACCAGTTTTCGTTTCTTCTCCGCGGCCTCCAGAATGATCTGCGTGCCGTTTACATTGGTCTCAATCGTTCGAACCGGACTCTCGACGATCAGCCGGACTCCCACTGCCGCGGCTAGGTGCACGACTATGTCCGCATCGTCTACCAACTCCGCTACCAACCGCCGGTTCTCGATGGCATCGAGATGGTATTCCATCCGTTCTCGCGATTTCAGGTGCCGGATGTTTTCCATGCTGCCCGTGGAAAGATTATCCAGAAGAACCACATGGTCGCCGCGTTCAAGCAGGCGCTCGGCCAGATGGGACCCAATGAAGCCGGCACCACCAGTGATCAGATAGCGCATGAAGCCTCCTGGGAAAAATTACAGCGATTGTGAATCATCATCCGAGTAATGCGAATCAGGAGAATGGGCGTCCGCCTTGTCATATATTCCCGCGGCTTCCTGCGGCCCGTAACCATCGGAGTAAGGATAGTATCGATACGAATAGTAATAATCGGGCGCGCTGGAATCGACAGCGTTCAGCACCACGCCCAATAAATTACATTTGACACTGGTCAGCAAATCGCGCGCTCGTGTGAACGCCTCTTTCGGCGTTTCGCCGCTGCGGACGACTAGTAGCACACCATCAGCCTGCACGGAAAGAATCACCGCATCGGTAGCGGCCATGATCGGAGGCGAATCAATCACGATGAATTTGTACTGGCCCCTGAGTTTGCGCAGCGCATCCGTCAACTTGTGAGAAGAAAGCAGATCCGCAGGGTTCGGCGGCAACGGTCCTGTAGGAATGGCCACCAAATTCGGAATCACGGGGTGCGGTACGGCCACTAATTCGAGGCTCGACACGCCCGCAAGATAGGAACTCAATCCCGCGTACTTGCCGTCGGTCATATTCAGCAAACGTCCGACGCCCGGTTTCCGCAGGTCCGCATCAATTAAAAGTGTCCGATCGCCGAGCTGTGCCAGCGTGACCGCAAGGTTTGCGGCCGCCGTCGTCTTCCCTTCTCGCGGCAGCGCACTGGTCACCAGAATCACCTGCGGCGGGTGGTCCGCCTGGGAAAGCAGAATGGACGTGCGTAAGGCACGGAAGGCTTCCGACATAGAAGACTTCGGCAAATGTTGAGCAACAAGCTCGATACGTTTTTCGTGGCCGTGGAGCGAAGAACCAGTCGTGAAACGGCCACGACGCCCGGTACCGTTTTCGCTAGTGAACGCGGGAACCACCGCCAATGCAGGCAAACGCACCAGATTTTCAATGTCATCCGGCGTCTTTACGGTGTTGTCCATGTACTCGCGTAGGAGAGCCAGCCCAATACCGCCAACCAGACCGATCAGGAATGAAAGTCCAATGTTTCTCGCTTTTGCCGGCCGCGATGGATAAGACGGCACCGTCGCCGGATCAATCACGCGAATGTTGGATGACTTCAGGCCGGCCGAGATATTCGCCTCTTTCAACTTGGTCAGCAGCCCGATGTACATGGTTTTATTCGCTTCAGCATCGCGCTTTAAAATGTTGTACTCCACCATGCTCTGCGCCATCAGATTTACTTCAGTCTTCTGTTCGTTTAGCGCCTCGTTCAACAACCCTTCTCTCTGGCGCGCCGCGTTGTAATCGTTACCCAGCGCTTCCAGAATGTTGCGTTTCTCGTCGTCCATCAAGTTTTCAATTTCTTTTAACTGCGCTTGCTCGCGCTGCACCTTTGGAAAGTTTGGACCATACTGGTTCAGCGCATCTAGATAATGCGTGTAAATCTCGGAATGCCTCTTCAGCAACTCCTGCAGAGTCGGGTTTTCGCGTAGTTGCGGAACTACATCGATGTTTCCCGCTTTTGCGAACTCGTATAGCGCTTCCTTGCGCATACGCTCGCTCTGCGCCTCAGTAACTTCCTTGTTAAGGTCATTCAGTCGTTGCGTGGTGATGTTCTGTCTGTCGTCTAGTTCCCAAATTTGGTGTTGTCGTTCGTAGGCAAGCCGAGCGTCCTCGGAATTTTGCACCTTTACTTTCAGCTCGCTCAGTTGATCCGTCAGCCACAGCGTCGCTTTGGCGGTCGTGTCGTATCGGCTGCGAAAATTTTCTTCCATGAAGTTTGCGATGTGCGCGTTCAAGATCTGCGCCGCCAGTAGCGGGTCGGAGGATTCGAAGCTCACGTCCAGCAGTCGGCTCTGCGGCACTCGTTTTACACTCATGCTGCCGAGAAACGCTCCCAGTTCCGGCGGCCGTTTGTGGTTCGCCAGGCTTCCGGAAGTAATCGCTTCGGATCCGTCTTGCGCTCCCTGCATCTCTGCATGCGGAATCAGTCCGCTGTTGCGGATGGTATGTAGCGCCAGCGTCTCGCTGGTCAAGATACGCGACTGCGTTTCAATATAATTGTCCATGTCCATCATCAAGTCGTAAGAATCCTGAAAAGGCAGGACACTCGTGTTTTCCCGGTCAATTTCGATGCGCGCAGTGGTCCTGTAAACCGGCTGCATGCGAAACGTCGCGATGGAGACGATGGTTACCACGCCCAGCAGAAAGGACACAATCAGCCACTGGTGCTTCCGCAGGATCAACAAATAGTCGTAGAGATGGGGTTCCCGTGGAGATAGATCGAAGGTCGGCATCCGCTGCGGCATGGACACCACTTCCACCGCACCTGTCCCGCCGTCCTTGGGAACCAGTTTGTTGTCGTCCATCATATGCTTTCTAGTGTCCGGTTCCGATCCGGTAGACTATCAATGTTGTGCCGAGCCCCAGGGTAATCTCACCGGCACGAATCAATGCAGCCTTTGTTACACTGTCAGGGATGTAAAGAATATCACTTGACATCATACGTACGTCTTCGGACTTTTGCTGGACTATTTTACCCAAGTCTACTGGGATGGAGATTTGCTTTCCTGTTGAATCTTTGCGAATGATCACGGCGCGATCCTTTTTCGCAATCCGTGTCATTCCGCCCGCCAGCGCCAGCACCTTAAGTGTCGAGAGTTGCGCGCGGTCGTTGCTGGAAACGAAGCCACCAGGACGTTGCACCGCCCCCAAAGCGTATACGATGCCCCCGTGAGGGACAGTGACCACATCTCCGGCTTGCAGCTGAATGTTGTTTTGCGTGTTACCGCGTTCCAGCAATTCCGTCAAATTTACCGTGATGATCGTCGCCATCGGAGTTGCATCGTTATTTTCCATCGCCGGCGGAACTGCGACCGAACCTGCATTCTGCGCAGCGGTTTGGCTTGCCGCGTTCTCCGGTACTGGAGTTGCCGGTTGGGTATTTGCCGATGCACTATTGGCTATGGCCGCAGCATTGGATGTCGCGACTGCAGCAGGATCTGGAGCAGCAGGATTTGTTGCTGACACGGTATCTTCAGGGCCAATTTCCGGGGGCTCATTGGAGTGCGCTTCTTCCGGTCCTCCTCCCCGCGTAATGATTACCGTGTCTGCGGCATCCGCAGAGATCCCTCCCGCTTCTGCAAGGAGTTGGATTAAGCTCACGGCACGATCCGCCTGATATACCATCGGATGACCCACCGCCCCTACAATCGTAACGGGCTTGCTCCTCTTTTCCTTTACCGAGACCATTACCTGGGGATGCGACACGAGCCCGTTCGCTTCCAACACTTCAGTCACTTTTTGTTGCATTTGCATTTCATTTAGTCCGGCAACGTAAAGCCGCACAGGAACCAAAGGAATGCCAATTGTGCCGGTTTGGCTGACCCGCAGCTCCCTGGTAAGTTCCGGAACATCAAATACTTCCAGGGACACCAGATCGCCTCGACCGATCACGTAATCGCGCACTGGTGTCGTGGTTGCGGCAGACAGCGAGCGGATGCGGTCGTTGGTTTGCTGTTGGGTGTCCAGAGCGGACTGGCCGTAAATCAATGGCGCTTGCGCCAATCCGAAAATGATTGCCGCAAGTCGACACCAATACATGGAACCCAGTTTGGCCGAATGAATTTGCACCCAATTTACCCCAATCTGAATTATACAGCTCCAGTGCTTAAGTCAATCAGGTTTTTCAGCACTCCGGCGAGTTCTCGCGCGGACTTTTGCGGACGCTATTTCCTTGATCTCCGCCGTGGCGAGCATGCTCATCAGTAAGAAAAGCAAGAGGTTGGCCGGAATGTGCAGATTAAAGTCGACGAGGCTGTGTACCAGCAAACCCCAGCAACCAGTCCATCCGCACAGGCGAAGTGTATTGGCGAAGGAATTATCGCCAGATTTTAGAAAGCCCAGCGCGCTGATGAACAGAGTTGCGATGAACCAGGCGCAGCAAAGTCCGCCGACGAAGCCCGTTCCGGCCAGAGCTTCCAGGTAATCATTGTGGGTATGATTTACGATCTTTCCGTCGTACAGGGTTTCGTACGGCGGATACACCTGCTGCAAAGTTCCCAAGCCCGTTCCCAGCACCGGATGATCCAGAAAAATTTGCCACGTGCCGTGGCGCATCGAAGCGCGCTTGCCTTGTGTTACTTCCAGAGACTGTAAACTCGCGAAGCGCGAAAGTATCTGGTTAACTCCGAGCCACGACACCGTGAGGAAGGCCAGCAACAGCACCGCTCCGCCAGCCACCAGATGGCGTCCCGCGGCCCGGCGCAGGATCAGCACTAGCGCCAGAAATGCCAGTTCCGCCGCCAGGCTGATAATCCCGCCACGCGAAGCAGAAAGCAAAAGCGCGCTCAGCGGGATAATGGCCAGCATGCCCACAATCGCCAACCGCTCACGGCGCACGCGGCCCAAAAGCAAAGGGACCAGTGACATCGGCAAAACCAGTTCGGCAAATCCCGCAAAGTGGTTGCGGTTCACGTAAGGTCCAAACGGGATGCCGCCGTATTTCAATTCGCGAAACCAGTAAAGTTTTCCGTTGAACGTCAAATGCTGCAAGATTCCCAGACCGGCAACAAGAAATGCAAAAATCATCACGAACCACGCGAAGCTGCGCCAGTCTGCCAGCGTGCGGAACGCCTGCCCGGCCAGGAAGAAGAGAACCAGCATGCTTAACATCAGTTGCAGTTCGATGCGCGTTGTAAATGGAGACGTTGTGAGTCGAAACGCCAGTTGTGCGGTCGCCAGCAACGCCAGCGCCACCAGCGGAAACAGCAGCGGCGGCAAGACGATGGGGCATTCTTTTTTTGAAAGAAGAAAGGGTACTGCCCAAATCAGCAGCAGAATTCCGCTAGCAGCTTCCAGTATGCCCCGCGCCCACGGCTCAACCGCTCCATGGCTCAGCACCGCGAACGCAATGATCGCGAAAATGCCTATCCGCACGGCCTTCATGGTTTCGGCGAGTCCTCGTTCACCGGAACCATCGAAATATCGTCCAACCACGCTGCGCCTTGGATATCGCTTTCCGGCATGTCGCTCATATTGCGTTTCACGCAGACGGAACCCAAACCGGCACCGAGCGGCGCCACCCAAGTCAGTTGAATTTGCTTCCACGCTTGCGTGCCATGCACTTCTTCGCTGGTCACCGCTTCGCCGCCGGTGGTAGAGAAAACAAAAATCTGCAGGCGCACACCTTCGCTGCTGGTCAGCGATTGCGTCTTCACCCAGGCGGAGAGCAAATACTTTTTGCCGGGTTCGGGCGCGATGTTGTGGCAGGCATCTTCGAAACCAATATTTCGATGTCCGTTGAACAGAATGCGCAGTGAACGCTCGCCGGAATGTTTTTCCGAAGGATCGAAGGAAATCTGAACGTCGCTGGTGGCTGGAGAAAAATGCCACGAGAAACCTTCGCCGGCGTAGCCGGATTCGAATCCGCCATCCCAAAGCAACGAGCCGGCCGGATCGGGCGGCGGCGGATTCTGCATGATCGATACTGCTTCGTTCCACGCGCGGGTGGCGTCGGCAACGCGTCTTTGACGAATGAGTTCGTTACTATAAAAAGACATCTCAGACATAGGTTCGGTGTGCCGCAATGCGATCAGGCGGCTCCATACTATTTGTGCGTCACCCAGATCGCCGGCATCGGATAATAAACGCAGAATGCGCAGGTACGCCACGGCGGATTGCGGCATGGCTTTATCGAGCACCACATTAGCGTCGGGCTGGGCGCGCAGCGCGCGCGAAAACGCTTCAGCGGCTCGCTGCGGCTCCAGTTCCACGGCTTTGCGGATTTCGCGGAACGCCGCGTCCTGTTGGTCCTGACGCAACAAAAAGTTGCCATAGCTCCAGGCCACGTCCGCGGACAGCGGGTACACACGCTGAGCGGCGAGGAATGCCTGGCGAGCGGCCGCGGTATCGCCTTGTCCGTCGTAGGCGGCCGCCAAATCCAGCAGCGCTTCCGCGGAATAGGGATCGAGGGCGACGGCCTTTCTGAGCGACTGCACGGCGCGTTGCGGATCCGGCTGTTCGAAATCGTATAGGAAGGAACGTCCGAGAAGAAACCAGTTACGCGCATTGCCAGGTTCCAGAGCCGCGGCGCGTTCGTATCCGGCTTGCGTATCGAGATTCAGATAGTAAGTGGCAACGGCGTTGCGAACACCGAAGTAGCTTAAAAAAGTGGCCAGAGCGCACGAGAAAACAACCATGAGGACGCGGGTACGCGGATTTTTTGACGGAATATCCATTGCAGCTAACTCTGCCTAAGCGGAAGGCAGCGACGCAAGCACAAACTCAATAGCTGCAGGGCGGCGAGATTTTGGCTGACCGAGCTAGAAACACGCCTGCGCATGGTCGGGCCCGATCCAAGAGCGCACAGGTAACAGTCCCTGTGCTACTAAAGGCGAAAGATTAAATCAGTGGACAGGCGCGGGAAGGGAAACGACCACTTTTGGATGATCGGTGTAGATGCTGAGCGGGCGTTCCGCGAGGTGGCGGGCGCGGAGATTGCGTTGCACACGGCGGCCCCAGGTACGAACGAAAGAGAAATTTAGCACGCCACCGACGACCGAGCTGGCAAGAGGTATCAGCCGCCCAACCCATTTTTCTGCCGCTTCTTGGCCAAACTTTAAGGCCAGGCGTTCGGCGATACGAGGAGCGAGTTTTTCGATCATTTGTTTTTCGGCGAGATCCTTGCCGAAATCAATACCGGTGGCAGTGGCCGCGGCCAGCCACAGTTCGCGTTTTTCATCCGGACCGGTGGCTTCAAATCCATAGAGAAGACAGAGCCGCTGGATCAGGCGCAGTGTAATGATGGTGAGAAGTCCGGCATCGGGGACCAGGGTGATCATGCCGCCGAGGCCGAAGCCGGCGCCCTCAGCCAGGGCCAAGCGCTGTGCGTCGCGGATCATGATTTTGGCAATGGCGTCGAGACGTTCGATGGGCACCTGGTACATGTTGCGAAAATCGGAAACGTGCAGGCGATGTTTGCGCGCGAGGTAGTTGCGAAAATCTTCCGGATCGATTTCGACCGAGCGCATTCCTCGGAACAGGCCAAAGCGCAAAAGCCGCTTGAGAGGCGAGCCCTTTTTCAAATTGTGTAACGGCGGCATGGCTGTCAGCATCCTATGCCGGTTAGACTCGTGTGGCAACTGCCGCGTTGCTCTACACCGCCGAAAAGAAAACGCTACACCAGGAAGTAGCTGCAGTTTGTTGCTGATAGACGTGACCCAGGAGAAGGCGTTAACGGAATCGCGACGGAAAAACCAGCGTACTACTTGACGCGGAGAAGGTTTTCGGTAAACTGCGTTTTCGCCAATGGCGGCCTCAGTCCAATTCGCACCTGCAGTAGAGACGCTGACGGAATTTGAATTTCCGCAGCGCGAAGCGGCTTTTTTTTACGGGTTATTTTTGCGTGGGCACTCCGCGGACAAACTCCGGCAGGATATAGAGGTGCCGCAGGCGGTGTTGGCGAAATGGCATCGCGAAGCAGAACGCGAGCCGGAGCTGCGCGACATCTTATCCCGCGTGGTGGCGTACCGCCGCCATGTGCTTGCCATTTTTGACACCTTGGTCGATTTGCAGCGGACCCCGCAGCGGCCGCAGTAGCTAGCAAGAACGTCCGCATAAGTTACTTCTGTCAATCCGACTCACAACGCAAAAACTAAAAAACCAGCGCATTTAGATGCTCGATCGTTTGCGGATTGAATTACGCCGACAACAGACCTGCATGAAAAGCGGCACCATTTTGGGACTCGATCGAACTTGTGAACATCCGCATTGAAACATGATTCGGGGGAAACCTGTACGAAAGGACAGGTTCTCGTGCTGGAGGCAACCTAATCGAGAGGAGCTTGAATCTAAACCGAATCGGGGAACAAGTGTCTCAAAATGCAGGACATTCGACAATTTTTAGCCCAGGGTTTGTAAGTACAAACCCTGAAACCCGTTTGACGGAGCGCTGGTCCGGGCGTTAGAATCCGTAGGTTCCAGCGGTTGAGGTGTCCACATGGTCAGGGTAGTTCGAAACCTGTTCGCTTCTGTATTTTCCATTTTGCTAGCCGTGTCGCCGGTGATGGCGCAGCAAGCGCAAAATCCGGATCCCGCCGGTGCAACTACGCCTCAGAAGTTAACCAAAGAACAGAAAAAAAAGATGGGCAGGGCTTTGAAAGAGCTGGACGCCCAGTACAAGCAGTGGCTGAGCGAAGATGTTATCTACATCATTTCGCCAGAAGAACGCACGGCATTCTTGCAATTGAGCACCAGCGAAGAGCGCGAGCAATTTATTGAGCAGTTCTGGCTGCGCCGCAGCAGCAATCCTGACCTCCCGGAAAACGATTTCAAGGAAGAACACTATCGCCGCATCGCTTACGCGAATGAACACTATGCTTCGGGTATTCCGGGATGGAGGACAGACCGCGGGCGTACCTACATCATTTGGGGGCCGGCGGACGAAATCGATTCCCATCCGACGGGTGGAACCTATGATCGTCCGATGGACGAAGGCGGCGGTTCGACCACCACTTATCCATGGGAGACGTGGCGCTACCGGTATCTGGAAGGCATCGGAGAAAACGTAATCATTGAGTTCGTGGACCCGTCAGGCTCCGGCGAATACCACATGACGATGGATCCGTCAGAAAAAGACGCTCTTACACATGTGCCGGGAGCGGGCTTGAGCTTGATGGAGTCGATGGGAATGGCTTCCAAGGCAGACCGGTTCACGCGCGCGGATGGCACCAACCTGCCGACCAGCATGGGCGGACAGCCGGCGAGCATGAATGAATTCAATCGCCTGGAGCAGTTCGCAAAGGTCCAGCAAGCTCCGGCAGTAAAATTCAAGGATCTGGAAGCGTTGGTGACCTCGCGAATTGTGCGCGATCAGTTGCACTTCGCATGGCGGACGGATTTTCTCAAAGTGACCAATGACACCGTATTGGTCCCGGTAACCATTCAGGTGCCGAACAGCCAACTGTCCTTTCAATCTAAGGACGGTGTACACTCCGCGACGATGAACGTCTTTGGACGCGTGAGCACTTTGACGGGCCGGGTAGTGCAGACGTTCGAAGAACCGATCAGCCGCGACTTCCCCGACTCTTTGTTCCAGCAGTCGGTAAAGTTGCAGTCGATTTATCAGAAGGCGATTCCGCTGCGACCTGGACTCTATCGCCTGGATCTGGTGATCAAAGATGTGCATAGCGGTAACGTGGGGGTGGTAAATTCGCGGCTGCAGGTGCCCCGTTACGAAGACGAGAAATTGGAAGCCAGTTCGCTGATTCTCGCGGATCAGATTGAACACGTTCCTGCCAAACAGATTGGAGCCGGACAGTTCGTGTTGGGCTCGTCTAAAGTGCGACCGCGTATGGAAGGCGATTTCACCACCGCAGACCGGCTCGGGATTTACATGCAGGTGTATAACCTCAAGCCGGATGACAAGACGCACCATTCAGATTCAACCTTCCAGTACACAGTGAAAAAAGGTGATCAGCAAATCATGCAGTTCAAAGAGACCGGCGGGGACATGAGGCAGACCGGTGATCAGGTGACAATTGAGCGCTTGCTGCCACTGGCGACGCTGGCACCGGGAAAGTACACATTGGAAGTGAGCGCGACGGATACGCTTACAAAACAGACCGTTTCGCGTAGCGCGGAATTTACGATTAAGCCGCCAATCGTTATACCAACGAAGACGGCAGCAAACGCAGCGCCGGGGAGGTAACCGTCGTGCAACGGGGACGACTCCAACTCCTGGGGATCCTGGTAATAGTCGCGGCGAGTGCGTCCATGGGGACCAGCGCGGCGATGCCACAGGGCAAGCTCGTCTCGGGCAAACTCGCCGGCGTGGTACGGGATCTTTCCGGCACACCGCAAATGGGCGCTAGTGTTGAGGTTTTCGCCGAAGCGCCGGGCGTTACATCTTCGCTCGACTATTTAACCAACACGCTGGGGATTTTTCGCGGCGAGAAACTTTCGCCTGGGCTGTACACCATCCGGGTTACCCTGGCCGGTTTCCTTCCCACGCTGCAGCAGCATGTGCGCATAAACCCAAACCTGACAACCATGGTGCGCATCGAGATGGAATCGATGTTTGCGTCGCTCGAGCAATTGCGCCAGCAACCGAATTCCTCCAAGCCGGAGCTTGATGATTGGAAATGGGTGCTGCGCTCGGCATCGGGGACGCGGCCCGTACTGCAGTGGGATGAGAATCTGACTTTGACGGCAAATGAAGGCAACGGTGGTCCGTCGCCGAGGGTTCTGCTGGAATTTACCGACGGTGCAAGACGCCCAGGCTCGGTGTCGAACATAGCATCGGCTCCCGGTACGGCGTTTGCCTATGATCAGAAGCTGCCCGGAGCAGGGAGTTTGCTGGTCGCTGGGCAGATGAGTTATCAGGAGTCCGCCGCAGGCGGAGTCGCAACAGTGTGGTTGCCGACGGGAGTCATCGGTTCGGGGCCGCATACTGCAATCGTTCTGCGCGAAGCACGATTGGGCGACACCGGGATTACTTTCCGTGGAATGAGGATTGATCAGGGTGGCTCCCTTACTCTTGCTGATCGCGTTTTACTTCGATACGGCGGCGAATATCTTCTGGTCGGATTAGGCAGGTCGGTTTCCTCGGTGCGTCCGCGCTTGAGCGTGGAAACGAAATTGGGAACAGCGTGGCGAGGTACCTTCGTGCTTGCGGCGCAACCGAGTGCTCCCGACGGTCTCGAGACCAACGGACAAGATCTGCAATCCACGCTGGCAAGCGCGCTCGATGAGCTCGACGCTTTCCCGACGCTTATGTGGAGAGATGGCCGCCCGGTCATCCAAGGGGGATGGCACGAGGAGATTTCGGCGGAGCGGCGCGTCGGGGAGACCGGCAAGCTCCAAATTGCCGGATTTCATGATGATAGCCATCACTTGGCGGTGTTTGGCCGCGGCAGCGATCTGCCACCGCAACAGTATTTTGAAGATGTCTTTTCGAACGCGTTTGCCTACGACGGAGGTTCCGCAAGCAGTTGGGGCGGCCGCCTAGCCTATCGCGAAAAGCTCAGTGATGACGTCGAAGTAACCGCGCTATATGCGATGGCCGGAGCCCTTGCGCCCGATGCATCTCACGACGGCGGAGTGCTCAGAGATTCTTTGCGCATGACTGCGCGCCAAAGCATCGGAGTGAATGTGTCAGCGAAGTTTCCTCGCACCAAAGGCCGTATTACAGGCGGATATAAATGGATCAGTGGTCCGGCGGTTTCCCGCGTGGACAGCTACGGCGAGTCCCTCTACCAGATGGATCCTTATCTGCATGTTTCCGTGCGTCAGCAACTACCGAAATTTGGGCCGGGCCGATGGGAAGCGATTGCGGATTGCGACAACCTTCTCGCGCAAGGTTACGTCACCGTGAACACCAGGGAAGGCCAAGTAGCGCTGGTGCCGGCGTTCCGAACGTTCCGGGGTGGGCTGAGTTTGCAGTTCTAAGATGGTCTCGAAAGTTGTAGAAAGCCTTCCAGAAAATGGGATTCCGCAGCCCGTTCCCTCAAGGGGTGCTGTAAGCTAAAGAAAAATAGATAGTTAATCTATGGGCGATCTTCCAAAGAGTGGAAGGGCAGTTGCACCGTAGAATTTCAGTGCGTTGGTGTACCCGGTAAGGATGCCAGTAATGAAGCAGAGTTTTCGGGTCAGTCTGGGAGCGGTGGTCCTGGCGTTAGCTACGCTGGCGGCGGTGATCTTTGCCATTTTGAATTTTGATCAGCGTGCCCGCTTTGAGTCCCCGGATGATGCCGCCGTCTGGCGTGATACCGAACACGGGGTAGAAGCCTGGAGGGTTAGTGCCAATGGGCCGGCTGCTCGAGCGGGCATTCGGCAGGGCGACTTGCTGCTTGAAATCAGCGGACAACCGGTCACCAGAGCGCTCGATGTGACCAAGCGAGTATGGCGCGCCGGGCTGTGGAGCCAACTGCGGTACAAAGTCGAGCGGGACGGCGATTCGTTCGAAACGCCGGTAGTAATTGCGCCCGCCGAAAAACCGGTTAGCGCAGAAAACTATCTGCGCGTCGTTGGGCTTATTTACCTTTTTATCGGGATATTTATTTTCGTGCGCAGATGGAACGCGCCGCGTGCCGTTCATTTTTACGTTTTTTGCCTGGTTTCTTTCGTCCTGTACACGTTCCATTACAGCGGAAAACTGGATACGTTCGACTATGAAGTGTATTGGGTGAGCGTGGTGGCACGGCTGCTGGCTCCAGCGCTGTTGCTGCATTTCGCGTTGGTGTTTCCGGAGCGAACCGAGGCTGCTCGAAAACTCTTCGCAAGGCTGGCCATCGTTTACGGACCGCCTCTGCTGCTGCTGTTGCTGCATCTGAATGTAGCATTCAACACGCTGGGCTTTCTGCCGTGGTTGGGTCCGAGAATTTTTCTCGACAAGCTTGAACTGAGCTATCTGGCGGCTTGTTTCATCCTCGCGGGACTGGTTTTCTACCACAGCTTCCGCAGTTCGCCATCTGGAGTTTTGCGCCAGCAGTTGAAATGGCTTTCCGGCGGAACGCTTGTCGGAAGTTTGCCCTTCGCGATTTTTTATGTGTTTCCGTACATCGTGAATCCCGTACAAAAACCGTGGATGATGTTTTCGTCGCTGAGCATAGTGCTGGTCCCGCTCTGTTTCGGTTACGCGATTATTCGCTACCGCCTGATGGATGTGGACATCATTTTCAAGCGCGGATTGGCGCACACGGCAGCCACGGCTGCGGTGGCGGCCGTATGCTTTGCGTTGGTGGGCTTAAGCGGAGGTGTGTTTCACACCAATACGGGCGACCGCTCCGTGGCGGTACTGGCAATTACTATCGCCTCATTTCTCTTTCAGCCCATTCGTGTGTGGATACAAGGCCGCCTGGATCATTTCTTCTACCGCGACCGTCTGGACTATCGCAGAACGTTGATCGAATTTGGCAAGACATTGACCAACGAGGTTCGGCTGGACCCCATGCTCAGTTCGGTGATGGATCGCGTTTCTCAGACCTTGTTGGTGGATCGTTTGGCGATTTTCGTTGAGGATACGGAAACGCCCGGAAAATTGCGTTTGGCGCGTTCGATGGGCGTGCGCGTCAACGAACCGCTAGATCTTAGCTTCCTCGAGCCGGCCCGGCCCGAGATGGCGCGTGGGGCGGTTTTTTTCGAATCGCCTCGCGCGGCACATGACGTCAGCCCGTCGGTGCAGCTCGCGTTGCAACAACTGGATTTGAACTACTACGTGCCCTGCCGGATTCGCGAGCATTGTGTGGCGGTGCTCGGTCTAGGCAAAACGGTTGACGGCGATTTTCTGTCCAGCGACGACGTGGAACTTGTCGAGACCATTGCCGGCTACGTCGCGGTGGCGCTCGACAATGCGCAGCTTTACAACTCTCTGGAACAAAAAGCTCTGGAAATCGTGCGCCTGAAGGATTTTAGCGAAAACATCGTGGAATCGCTGAATGTCGGGGTGTTGGCTGTGGACCTGAGCGGATTGGTGGAAAGCTGGAACACCAGAATGGAGCAGTTATTCGGCGTGACCAGGCAGGAAGCCGTTGGCGCGCAGCTCAATGCCCTGTTGCCGCAGGAATTGGCCATGGAAATCGCCTCTCGTGGCGACGGAGAGCAGATCACCGGCATCTATAAACAGAGGCTTCAGCACCAGGGCAAATCGCTGACCCTGAATGTTTCGATTACGCCTCTAGTGAGCAAGTCCGGCGAAAGAATTGGCCGGCTGTTGCTGTTCGACGATGTTACGCAGCGGGAGCACCTGGAAGAGCAGATGTCACAAACGGAAAAACTGACATCGTTGGGATTGTTGGCTGCGGGCGTGGCGCATGAAGTGAATACGCCTCTCGCGGTAATCTCCAATTACATCCAGATGCTGGCCAAACAGATGCCAGAAAGCGACCCCCGTCACTCAATCATTGAAAAGATCGTGAAACAGACTTTTCGCGCCAGCGAAATCGTCAATAATCTTTTGAATTTTTCGCGCACCGGAGCGGCGGAAATTGCCAATGTGGACGTAAATCACGTGGTCGAAGAAACGTTATCGCTGGTTGCGCATCCGCTGAAGACCTCGCAGATTCAAGTGGTTAAGAATCTCGGAGACGGGTTGCCCGCGGTGCGTGGCTCCGCCAACAAGCTGCAGCAGGTATTCCTGAATCTTTTTCTCAACGCGCGCGATGCCATGCCTTCCGGCGGCATCCTGGAAGTGCGCACCAGCGCGCACAATGGCAGCGTCGAAATTGAGGTCGTGGATACCGGCGCGGGAATTCCCCGCGAACACATTAACCGGATTTTCGATCCATTTTTTACCACCAAGTCCAGTGGTCGAGGCACCGGCTTGGGGCTTTCCGTAAGCTACGGAATCATCAAGGAACATGCGGGAAAAGTGGATGTCCGCTCCGCGCCCGGCAAAGGCACATCATTCCACGTCGAGCTGCCAGCGGTGAGGAAGCCAGTTCATGTCTAAAGGTGCGATTCTCGTAGTTGACGATGAATCTGAAATTCGCGAAGGACTCGAGCTGCTGTTAACCAGCGAGGGCTACGGCGTGTCCAGCGCCGAAACTGGCGAATCCGGCCTGGGAAAATTGGGAGAGCAGCCGTTCGATTTATTGTTGCTCGACGTCAGTCTGCCCGATCGCAATGGCCTAGATCTGTTACGCGAAGTCCGCCGTCGCGATCCGGATCTTCCGGTGGTACTCATCACCGCTTACGGTTCGATAGACATGGCGCGCGCGGCCTTTAAGGGTGGAGCGCTCGATTTCATCACCAAGCCCTGGTCCAACGATGAACTGCTTGCGCAGGTGGCGCAGGCGGTTGAATCGCGGAAATTGCGCGAAGAAAACGTTCACCTGAAGCGCGCTCTCAAACAGCGCTCGAGCTTCCCTAACATTATCGGCAAAAGCGAAAAGATGTTGACGCTGTTCGACCTGGTTTCGCAGGTAGGCCCGTCGCGCTCGACCGTGCTGATCAGTGGTGAAAGCGGCACTGGCAAGGAATTGATCGCCAAGGCCATTCACTCCGCGTCGCCTCGCGCGGACAAAGCCTTTGTTCCCGTCAATACCGGGTCGATCCCCGTGGATTTGCTGGAGTCGCAGCTTTTCGGGCATGTGAAAGGCGCATTCACCAGCGCTATTTCTTCGAAAAAGGGCCTTTTTGAAGTGGCCGATCAAGGCACGATTTTCTTTGACGAAATCGCCACCATCAGTCCGGAGACCCAGGCAAAATTGCTACGCGTAATTCAAGAGCGCGAATTCATGCGTCTGGGCGGCACCGAACAGCTAAAGGTAGATGTGCGAATCGTCGCCGCTTCCAACATCGAACTCCTGACGCTGGTGCGCGAAGGACGCTTTCGCGAAGATTTGTATCACCGCCTGAACGTGATTCACCTGACGCTGCCGCCATTGCGCGACCGCCGCGAGGACGTGCCGATGCTATTGGCGCATTTCCTGGTGCGTTATTGCGAAGAGAACGCCAAGCCCATGCGGCAATTTACGCCCAGCGCGCTGAAGTTGATGATGGATTACGACTGGCCGGGCAACGTGCGCGAACTGGAAAACGTTGTGGAGCGAGCAGTAGTGCTTTCTACCAGCGAACGCGTGGACGCAGATTTGCTCCCGGAAAGCATCCGCAGCAAAGAGATTGTTCGCGGAGTGCGGCTGCAACTTTCTGAATTCACGCCACCGCTCCCCGGCGAACCAGGCGCCCGCGCCGGCGCAGACCACTCCCGGCCGTCGTTGTTCCAGATCATGGATGAAATCGAGCGACGCATCATCGTGGACATGCTTGACCGCACTGGTTGGAACCAAACCGAAGCCTCAGAGCGATTTCTGATCCCGCTCTCCACGTTAAATCAAAAGATCAAGCGTCTGGGAATTGATGTGCGCCGCAGGGCGCGCGGCGAAGAATCATTCATGGCTTCATCTTCTGGAAAGTGAGCGCCGGAAATAGGAGCTGCGCCGCGTCTCCTGTTGCGGTGTGTATTACAATACATCCCGGTTTTTCCGCAGGAGTTGGAATGCAATCGAAACGCGAATCGCTGATAGGCTCGGTTGTTGTTACCACAGCATTGCTGGTACTCATGTTGCCTTCTGGCGCGCGATTGAACGCCAAGCAGGCTGCTGCGCAGTCCGAAGAACCGGTCCCGGCGTATCATGCGCAACCGCCCACAGCAGCATTGCCCGAGACCATGGATCCAACGCAGTTCGACAATCCCGTAAGTAAAAAACGCCTACGCGCTGGCCGCAAAAGTAAGGAAAGTGTTATACCAGCAGCCTTGCTACTGCCACTGCGACCGGGCGCACGGTCACGCCAGCTTGCTTGATTGTTTCGCAAGCACTCACGGTTCAATGTGCAATATCTGCATGGGAGAGGCGCTCTACTCCTACGAACAGACGCGCGCGGGAAAAACTCCCGCACAAATCCGCGAAGGTATCGAGCGCGGCGACTGGCAACACAGCGATCTTGCGAAATACAAGAAATACCCTATGAAGCCCTGATTCCATCCAGCCGCATAATAACCAACGCCCAGCAAAAAATGGAGGATCAATGAAGGTTCGCTACGCTATGCGCTTGTGCTCAGTTGTGCTTGCTGCAAGCCTGACGTTCGTAGGCGTGATTCCCGCGAACGCACAGGAGAAGGACCATGCGGTTTCCCCTGGTCAGCTTCGCGACGATGTGCAGAAATCCGCAGCGACACGGCAGGCGAATGAAGATGCGGTTCGCGAGATGTTTGCCAGCCAAGCCGGCAAAGAAGCGCTGAAGTCCGCTGGGATGGACTACCAAAAGGTGGACCAGGCGATCAGCCAGGTGAACGACGAGGATCTGGCGCGCATGGCCGACCGTTCGCGCGAGGTACAAAAGGATTTTGCTGCCGGAAGAATGAGCGATCGCGATTTGATCATCATCTTGCTGGTTGCAGTCGCGCTGATTCTAATCATCATCGCCGTCCGCTGAATCGCGCCTCGCGGTGCGCCTGATTGATTGGAGAGCCTTTGCTGGCCCGAAGACAACTCGTTTTTTTCGCGGTGGTCTTCCTGATCTGTTGCGCTGCGGCGGTGCAGGGCGCAGCGGGTCTGTGGATCGATGTTCCCTATGTTCGCCAGGAAAAAGATGGCTGTGGTTCCGCTTCGCTGGCCATGGTGCTTCGCTACTGGCAAACAAAAAATGTTTCCATCGCGGATGAACGCGCGGATCCCGTCAGGATTCAGCGCGCACTGTACTCCGCAAAACCGCGCGGAATCTACGCGTCGGAAATGCAACGTTACTTGCGTGAATCAGGGTTCGAAGTTTGTTCATTTCGCGGCGCATGGCGCGACCTGCGTTCCCATGTTGCTAAAGGACGTCCTCTGATTGCAGGTCTGAAGCCAAAAAGCGCGCCGGCGCACTATGTCGTAGTCGTGGGTGTGGATCCGCAGGATGCAGCTGTTCTTGTGAATGACCCGGAACGCGGCAAACTGTTGCGAATCGATCGCGCCGAATTCGAAAAGGTGTGGCAGGGCACGGACAACTGGACGCTTCTGGCCGTGCCCAACCACTCGAAGTGAAAGTCTACAGCCCTGTTTTACAAATCATGATGCTGCTCGGTTTCACGCTTGGCGTGCGGGCAGCCGATGAAGCGCAGCGGCTGCAGTCCATAAGAAAGCTCTACGAACAACAAAAGTGGCAAGAGATTTTGCGCCAGGCGCAGGGTCCAGCCGAGCAGTCCGCTGATTTCGATTATTACGCAGGCCTGGCGTTTTCGCACCTCGGAAGGTGGCGCGAAGCTCGCGATGCTTTTTCGAACGGCGCGCGGAAAGTACCACGTAACGCGCGATTCTTGACTGAGCGTGCAGGCGCGGAATACAAGCTGCATGACTTCTCCGCGGCCAAACGCGATCTGCGCAGATCGATGCGTTTTGGTCCTTCCGACTCCTATGTAGCAGAATTTCTCGGGACGGTTTATCTGCTGCAAGGGAACTTGGAAGCAGCGCTCAAGTACTGGAATCTGATCAACAAGCCGCTGCTGGCCGCAGTCGACGCAGTTCCTGCACCCAAAACAAGGAAGGCATTGCTCGATCGGGCTGTACTTTTTTCTCCTCCCGCCGTTCTTAACGCTGATTCGTTCCTGCAGACCAACGCCCTTCTCGAAAATCTGGCGACATTTTCGAACTGGCGCGTGGAACTTTCGCCCGTGACTTCCAGGTCGAACAGTGACGACTATAAGGCCACGCTCCGCTTGAACGAACGAAACGGCTGGGGCTCATCTCTTGTGGATGGCGCTATTTCTTTGTTGCGGGGACTTCCCTACGAAACGGTTTACCCTTCGTATCACAACGTCCGTGGCCACGCGGTCAATTTCGATTCGCTGGCGCGATGGGATTCGCAGAAACGCCGGGTATCAGCGAGCATGGAGCTTCCGCTTTTCCAGCAACCTGCGAAGCGCCTGCGGATTTTCGTCGACGCTCGCAATGAAAACTGGAATCTGTCGCGAACTTTTTCAGGCAGTACGGCCCCGATTACCAACCTGAATCTGAAACGATTCGCGGGCGGCGCGGAACTACACTTGGTGGAAACCGCGCGATGGGACTTAACGGCAGGACTCCAGACGGTTTCTCGGGAGTTTCACAACGTTCCGGCGAGTCTTGCCCGGGCCGCCGCTCCCTTTTTCACAGACAGCAGAACGCTGGATACCTGGCTCGGAGCCCATCGCACGTTGCTTCGCGTGCCGGAACGGCGCTTCGTGCTGGATGGTCAGGCAGAAGTTCGCGCGGGAAGAAGTCACGGTTCCGGTCTCGGCGCATTCGCGTCGGTTAACGGCGAATTGAAATCCCGTTGGTTGCCAAAAGCGCGCGGCGACGATTACGAATTTCTCTCCAGGTTGCGCGGCGGTGACACCTTTGGTGACGTCCCGCTCGATCAGCTTTTTCAGTTGGGCGTGGAACGTGACAACGATCTCTGGCTTCGCGGACATGCAGGCACTCTGGATGGCCGCAAAGGCCGTGCGCCGCTGGGCCGACGGTATCTGCTCTTGAATTCCGAATTGTACAAGACCGCCTATGACGGTGCGTTCTTTCGCGTGCAGTTGGGTCCGTTCTTTGATACCGGAGCGATTGCCGATCCCAGCGGATTATGTGGTTCACAGAAATGGCTTTTCGACACTGGGATTCAAGCCAGAGTCCGCGTCCTGGGCAGCGTCAGCGTTCTACTGTCGTACGGCCGCAATTTGCGCAGTGGCACCGGCGTGTTTTACGGGACGTCTATTCACTGATTTTCGCTAGGCGGCTTTTTGCACCGGATTCTTCGATTTTGCTAAGCTCGCTAGGGCTTAATTCTAGCCAGGACCCTGCCATTGCCGGGGAGAACGATGTTCCATTTATTTACGTTTCGCCGGATTTTTGCGGTGTTGATTTTTTGCGTCGCCTGCCTCGCGGTGCTTAAGGCGCGCGGTGGCAGCGGTAATTCTACAAGCGGATGGGGATTCAGCACCGCCAATCTCGATAAATCCTGCAAACCGTGTGACGATTTTTATGAATTCGCCATGGGCGGCTGGATGAAGAACAATCCAATTCCGCCGGAGTTTCCTTCCTGGGGTTCCTTCACCATCCTGGCTGACAGAAATCAATCTGCGATGCGCGGAATTCTGGAAGATTCGCGGAAAGCGAATCCGCCCGTCGGTTCGAATCAACAAAAGATCGCCGATTTCTACGCAAGCTGCATGGACACGGCGGCAATCGACGCGTCCGCAACAAAACCCATCGCTGCCGATCTGGGTGCGATCGATAAGCTAAAAGAATCCAGCGAACTTCAACCGCTGATTTCGCGCCTGCAACAAACTGGCAGCGGTTATCTTTTCAATTTTGATGCGACTCAGGATCTGGACGATAGCACCCAGGTAATCGCGGAAGTCGAGCAGAGCGGGTTAGGGCTTCCCGACCGCGACTACTACACCCGCACCGACGACAAGTCCAAACAGCTGCGTTTGGACTATGTCGCGCACATCGCGAAAATGTTCGCGCTTGCCGACGACGCCCCGGAAAAAGCTGACGCTGAGGCGCAAACCGCGATGAATTTTGAAACAACTTTGGCCCATGCTTCGCTGTCGCGTGTGCAAATGCGCGATCCTCATGCCGTCTGGCACAAGATGACCCTCCCACAATTGGAAGGCCTCGCGCCCGGGTTTCGTTGGGAAGCATATTTTCGCGAACGCAACGCTCCGCCATTTGCCGCCATCAACGTTGCGCAGCCGGACTTTTTTAAGGAAGCCAATCGGCTGTTGACGGAAACTCCGCTCGATCAATGGAAATCGTACCTGCGCTGGCACGTAATTCATGCCAGCGCGAACGAGCTTTCCGACCCGTTCGTGCAGGAGAATTTCAACTTTTACGGAGCAAAACTGTCCGGTTCGAGGGAGATTCAGCCGCGCTGGAAGCGCTGCGTACAGAGCGTCAACCGCAATCTTGGAGAAGCGCTAGGGCAGGTCTACGTTGAGAAGTATTTCCCGCCTGAAGCCAAAGCACACGCGCGTGAAATGGTTTTGAATCTAATGGGGGCCTTGAAGAGTGATATTCCGGCACTTACCTGGATGGGACCGGAAACCAAAAAGGAAGCTCTCGAAAAACTGCAAGCCTTCCAAATCAAGATCGGCTATCCCGACAAGTGGCGCGATTACTCCGCGCTTTCCGTGGAACCCTCCGGATACCTTGCGAACGTGCGGCGCTCCGTCAGCTTCGAACACGCCCGTGATCTCCATAAAATCGGCAAACCGGTAGACCGCGCCGAATGGAGAATGACGCCGCCGACAGTCAACGCATATTATGCCTCGACGATGAATGAAATCGTGTTTCCGGCTGGGATTTTGCAGCCGCCGTTTTTTGATCCCAAGGCGGATGACGCAATCAACTATGGCGGCATGGGCGCCGGAATCGGCCACGAAATCACTCACGGTTTTGACGACGAAGGTTCGAAATTTGACGGTAAAGGCAACCTCCGTGATTGGTGGACCAAGGAGGACCGCAAAAACTTCGATCAGCGCGCGACTTGCGTGCAACAGCAATTTGACGGCTACGAAGTCGAGCCCGGGCTTCACGAAAACGGCAAGCTGGTTCTAGGCGAAAGTATCGCGGATCTTGGCGGACTCGCGATTTCCTACTCGGCCTATGAAAAGTCGATCGAGGCCAGGCGGCCGCCAAGCCTTGACGGATTCACTCCCGAGCAGCGATTTTTTCTCGGTTGGGCGCAAGTATGGGGCGCTAATCTGCGCCCGGAATACGCACGCTTGATGGCCAACAGCAACCCGCACCCCATCTCGAGATTCAGAGTGAATGGGCCGCTCTCCAACATGGAACTATTCGCCAAGGCATTTGGCTGCCAGAAGGGTGATGCCATGGTTCGAGAAAACTCCTGCAAGATTTGGTAGCTGGCAGGCGTTTTCAATCCGTCGCGTGCGGTGCGCGGAAAAGTTGAGTACACTATTTGCACCCGCCGACACAAAATATGAAAACAATCCTTGTCACCGGCAGCAGCGGACTCATCGGTTCTGAAGCGGTGGAACATTTTGACCGGCAGGGCCATCGCGTCTTTGGCGTGGACAACAATATGCGCCAGGTGTTTTTTGGCGCACAGGGCGACACTACCTGGAATCTGAATCGCCTCAAACATTCCACCAGGAATTTTCAGCACGCCAGCCTGGATATTCGCGACCGGAACGCACTGGACGAACTCTTCAAAGCCAATCACTTCGACTTGATTGTTCACTGCGCCGCGCAGCCTTCCCACGACAAAGCTCGCGATATCCCCATCCTTGATTTTGAGGTCAATGCCGTCGGAACGGTTAACCTTCTCGAAGCCACGCGCCAACATTGTCGTGAAGCCGTTTTCATTCTCATGAGCACCAACAAGGTCTACGGTGACTCGCCCAACGAAATTCCTTTGACGGAACTGGAAACCCGCTACGACTATTCTCGACCGGAAGATTACGCCGGCGTGAGCGAGTCCTGCCGCATCGATCAAACTCTCCACTCATTATTTGGGGCTTCGAAAGCCGCCGCCGATCTTGTCGCTCAGGAATATGGCCGGTATTTCGGCATGAACACCTGCATTTTCCGGGGCGGCTGTTTGACCGGACCTTCTCATTCCGGCGTCGAGTTGCACGGTTTTCTTTCCTATCTGGTAAAAGTCACGCTCAGCGGCGGCACCTATTCTGTATTTGGCTACAAGGCCAAACAAGTCCGCGACAACATTCACAGCCACGACGTCGTTCGCGCCATCGAGGAATTTGCCGCAAACCCACGGCCCGGCGAAGTCTACAATCTGGGCGGCGGACGCACCAATAGCGTTTCGATGCTCGAAGCCATCGCGAAAATTGCCGAGATGACCGGCAAAAAACTGAACTGGAAGTATGTCGAGGAAGCGCGGAAAGGCGATCACATCTGCTATATCTCAGACCTGCGCAAGTTCCAGGCACATTATCCCAACTGGAAAATCACCCGCAGTCTCGACACCATTTTCCAGGAAATTATCGCCGCTCAACAAACGGAGCGCACTTCGGGAGTTGCCCGCTAGTCTCTAGACCATAAGCGGAAACAGGTTCAACTCATCATTCCAGCATGACTATCCTTTGCCTCTGCCGCCAACAACATCATTGGAAGCTGATACCAGGATATGCAGATGCCTTCCGCCGCCGTGGCATTGAGTTTTTCGGCGTGGATGATTCGATCCCGTTCGACGCGCCGCTCGAAGATGTTTTGCGCACGTGTCCGATCCCTCCTTCCGCAATCTTCATTTCGAATCGTCGCACCCGCTCTTTCCAATCGGGCTCGAACGCTCTGAAGTTCCGACCGTATGTTTTCAACCCGATACATACGCCTTTACCGAACGTCGCGTCCCCTGGTCGGCCGTATTCGATCACGCAGGCCGTTTTCCATCCCGGTTACGAAGAACGCTTCAAGCGCGCCGGGTCAGGGATTTCACGAGACAATGCAGGGGGCGGCCCTCTTATCGCGTTCCTGGCTCAAGTCATTGCGATCCCGGTGAGCTGAACATCATGCATCGGCTAATTTTATGCTTAATTTGAACATGCTGCGAAATTCATGATGACCATTGGAATCAACTACTCGCAAATGTACGATTCCTCCGCATGTATCGTGCGCGACGGCGGACTCCTTTTCGCGGTGGCGGAAAGCGCATCTCGCGCATCAAGCACCATGCCGGTTTTCCCAGACTCGCCATTCAGGCCGTGGCCGGAGTCCCCGTGATCATGAACACTTCTTTCAATCTGCGCGGCCAGGCCATCGTGCACACACCAACCGACGCATTGCGCGCTTTCTTCAATTCCGGCATGGACGCTCTGGTCATCGGCAGTTTCCTCGGCGAAAAATGAACGCGCAACACGTCATCGCTTTGCTCGGACGCCGCGACGAACCTACCGACGCCGTCGAAGATTATTGCCGCTACCTCGGCCAAGCGCTGGTCGCGCACAATATTCAACTCGAAATTCGGCGCATCCCATGGAACGAGCACGGGTGGCGTGCTTCCCTCGAAGCTTTGCGGCTTCAGGCGAACGCGTGGCGCAGCGCGTGGATTTTAGTTCAGTACACCGCGCTGGCTTGGTCCGAACGCGGCTTCCCGCGAAGATTTCTTAAAGTTCTGCGGCAACTCAAAAAGTCCGGCGCGAGGATAGCCATTATATTTCACGATGCAGAACCCTTCGGCGGCTCGCGCTTTATCGATCGGTTTCGCCGCATGCTTCAATTGCGCGTGATGCGCAGCGCGATCACACTCGCTGACCGTGCTGTCTTAACCGTTGCACCAGAAAAACTTAGCTGGACTGGAAGCATCCCACAAAAATTCTCATTTATTCCGGTCGGGGCAAATCTGCCGTTCCCATTGACTCCGCAGCAACATGACCGGCTTCATTCAGCGCCGGCCGTCGGTGTATACAGCATCACTGGCGGGATTGCTGGCGATCGCGAAACGCGCAACGTGATTGCCGCGGTTCGTCACGCTTCGCAGCAATTGGGACCGTTGCGGCTGATTGTATTCGGCCGTCACGCAGAAGTACGCGAGCGCGTCCTCAGAGAAGCTCTCAAAGACCAGGCCGTGGAGCTTGATGTGACTGGCCTTCTCGATGGCGCGACATTACTCGAAAAATTTGCCGCTGTAGATGTTCTCTTATTCCTGCGAGGGACCATTTCTTCGCGGCGCGGCAGTGCCATCGCTGGAATCGCGTGTGGCTTACCCGTGATTGCGCTGCAGGGCAGCGAAACCGCCCCTCCGATTACAACTGCTGGCGTGCTCCTTTTGCCGGGAAGCCTGGACGAAGAAAAGTTGCAAATCCAGATCGGACAAGCGCTGGTTCGCATTCTTTCGCAGAACGATTTACGCTTGGAACTGATCCGGCGCAGCTGCGCCATGTACGAACAATTCTTTGCTTGGCCAGTGATCGCCAAGCGCTACGCGGAATTTCTTCAGGCAACCAAGTAGTAATGCCTTCACCCGAGGCGCGCAGACAAGATTCTTCAATCTGGCTGTTTCACCAGCTTTTCGCTACAACCGCCACCATCCGTCCAAGCGCATCCATATCTCGCGTGTCAATCACTTCCGCCGGCGAATGCGAATAACGCAGCGGCCATCCCATTGCCACGTCTACGCTGCCAAATCGTGTAAACACCGCTCCATCATTTCCTCCGCCGGTTACGCCATATTGCACAGGTATTTTGTTTTCGCGGGCGAGCTTAACCACTCGATCTACATATTTCAGCGGAATTACATTCGAATTGTCGACCGCACGCACGACAAATCCCTTGCCCACCTCGGCGTTTCCGAATCGCTTCAACTCCAGCGGTGAATCATTACTCACAAACGTATCGATGGCAAAAACGAAATCGGGAGCCTTTCCGTCCGCGAACATGTGCGCAGCGGCCGCCGCGGCACCCTTCAGCCCAACTTCTTCTTCGGTACTCCAGATAAAAGTGACATCGCGTCCCGGCAGCGTCGGACCGATTGCCTTCGCCGCGGCGATCAACGCGGTGCAGCCGACACGATCATCAAAACTGCGAGCACTCGCTCGCGTTCCAATCAGTGGCCGGTAAGTTTTTTCGATCGTTACCCAGTCGCCCGCCGCTATACCGAGTTTTTCTGTTTCTTCGCGCGAATTCGTCCCCACGTATGCGTGGACGGGATCGTCCATCGCGCGCAAATTTTGTGGCCATTCGAATCCTGGCTTTTCCCATCCACCCGGCAATTCCATCACCGCGCCCGCAGTACCGCCATCGGACTTATGTACTAACGCCGTGTGGCCGAGAAAATATTGTGTGTAACCGCCACCCAAAACCTCCAGCGCAATTCGTCCGTCATCTTCAATCTTCTTTACCTCGTAGCCTAACTCGTCCAGGTGCGCAACGAACGCCAGACGCGGCATTGTTCCTCCGGACTTCTCGCCTCCCAAATGCAAAATCAAATTACCCGCCTGATCCGTTCGCGTTTGTCTCCGCGCCCACTCGGGAAGCAGCTGCTTTACTTTTTCACGAACAGCCGCCTCGTGGCCGCTTGCTCCGTAAACCGTCACCAACTCTTCGATCGTGCCGGGAACGCTTGCAGTTGCCGAATATTGCGGCTTTATTTCTTCTGCTGCATTCACTCCAGCGTACACAGCCAGTAACTCAAACAGGTTCGCTGTGTCCTTTCTGTTTACAGTCTCGGCGGGAGTTTCCGCCCAAAGTGTCGGTACTCCAATTTCAACAATCCGCTTTGGGTACTCCGCGCCGAGCACGTAGCCGGCAATGCGCGGCAAATTCGCGGAGAGCAACGTCACCGCAATTGTCTTGCTCTCCGCCAGGGCTTTGAGTTCGCCAGCAAAATCTCCAGCACCCGATGCCGCAGCCGCGGTTCCGATCAGAACTCCGCTGCCAAGTTTTTGTACCGCTACCGAAGCGGCACCGCTCTTGTCATCCGCAGGCAGCTTCGCGGTAACGTGTCCCACAAATATCATTTCGTCGGGACGAATCTCGGTCAGCAACCGGTTCATCCCACGCCCGCCCGTCCATTGTTGCGCAACAAACGCGACCGTCAGCGTTCCTTTAATATCGTTCTCCCGTACTTTCTCCAAAAGTCCCAGCACCGCCAACAACTCCGCGCAATCTCCAGACGACTGCCCGCTGATTTCTTCTCTTCCCACCGCAAGCAAATTTCTCTGCATAGCGACAGCGTCCAGTATGTCCACTCCCGTCGCGCGAACGTCAGCGGTGTTTTTCGCTCCAATGTCCACGAACAATTCCTCAGGATGATTCATCTTCGGGCCGCCGGCTCGCCCGGGCTGCAGGTGAACGCTCAGTCCCGCGAACACGCCGTTGATCTGCTTTCCATCGCGCGTCATTACCCACACCGGCTGCGCAAAATTCAGCACATCGAATACCGGAGTCACCGCAGCCTGCGGCAAACGCTGCACGCGCAGATATCCTTCTTCGGTGATTCCGCTGACTACGTATCCCGGTTCATCCATAGCCACGGTGATCAGCTTGTGTGGGGCTCCCTTTCCAATCGTGACGTAAACATTTCCCAGATTGTCGGTCTTCGGCTCCAGCGCTTTCACTCGATCGCGAATCGCAGCGCCTAGCCGCTCCTCATGCCCGGACACCGCAACCGGAAGCGCCACATTCGCCGGTTTTCCTCGCTTGATTTCCGTCTGGCTTGTTGCCAGCTGGGCAGAAATCAACAATGCTCCGCAGACCAGCAACGTCCGAACCGTCATCTTTTTCGCCATCCAGCTCCCCCGCGCTTTCACGCAAAAAGTTTCGCACCTAAATTACACGAATTCAGGTCCTTCCGTGTGCGCTCTTGCAAACTCTTTAATGAGATGTTCGAGCCCCCCGCGCCATTCAACTTGTTTACAATGATACGCGTTACCGGGAATTCGTAACCGAAGCAGCATATCAATTTGCGGGGAACCGAATGCGCGACGAAAATCTCAGTCCCGGAGCCGGCCCCGTCACAAGTCTGCAATCGCCCGCGGATTCCCTCGCCGCTTCGCACGATCGTGGCCTGCTTGCAGGCCGCTTTCGCTGGATCATTTGCGCACTTCTGTTTCTGGGCGTAACCAAAAACTACATGGACCGCCAGGTTCTCGGCGTGCTCAAAGGCCCGCTTCAACACCAATTCGGCTGGAACGAGATTGACTACGGGGATCTGGTTTTCGCCTTTCAGGCCGCCTATGCTGTAGGTTTAGTCTGCGTTGGCCGTGCCATTGATCGCCTCGGCACGCGCCTCGGCTAGGCCGCTGCCATGGTTTTCTGGAGCTTGGCCTCGATGGGCCACGCCATTGCCAGTTCGCTTTCCGGTTTTATGTTTGCCCGCTCGGCGCTGGGCTTTGGTGAAGCGGGCGTCTTTCCCGCCAGTATCAAAACCGTCGCCGAATGGTTTCCCAAAAAAGAGCGGGCGCTGGCAACAGGAATTTTCAACGCTGGCTCCAACGTCGGTGCCATCATTACTCCGCTGATCGTGCCTTGGATTGTGGTGCGTTTCGGATGGCGTTGGGCCTTTTTGTTTACGGGAGCGCTCGGCTTTGCCTGGCTGATTCTATGGCTGCTGCTTTATCGCCGGCCGCAAGATCATCCTCGCTGCACGCAAAGCGAGCGCGCTTATATTGCGCAGGATTCGCAAAGCTCCTCCGGAAAAATCCGTTGGGCGCAACTTCTTCCTCATAAACAAACTTGGGCAATAGCTGCTGGGAAATTCATGACTGATCCCATCTGGTGGTTCTTTCTTTTTTGGATTCCGGATTATCTGCAGCGCGTCCATAGCTTGCATCTCGCCCAGATTGGTCCGCCAATCGTGGTCATTTACGTTATCTCGGACTTGGCAGTGTTGCAGGCGGCTGGTTTTCCTCGACGCTCATCCACGGAGGGCTTTCTGTGAACGCCGCCCGAAAATGGACCATGTTACTTTGCGCGCTGCTCGTCTTGCCCATTTCCACGGCATATCGCATTTCAGGCTTGTGGTCCGCCAGCATCCTGATTGGGCTTGCCGCTGCCGGCCACCAGGGCTTTTCTGCGAACCTCTATACCTTGTCTTCGGACCTCTTTCCTTCTCGGGCCGTCGCCTCGGTCGTCGGCATCGGCGGAATGGCTGGAGCGATTGGCGGTATGTTGACCGCCGAAATCGTCGGCCACATTCTGCAATGGACAGGCAGCTATATGATTCCATTTTTTATCGCTTCGTCCGCTTACCTGTTTGCGTTGTTGTTCATCCATCTTCTCAGCCCTAAACTGATTCCGGCGCAAATCGGACACGCGCAATAAGGAAAATATGGCTCTTTCCATCAAACCAAAAGATGCGTGCCGTTGGGATTTGATCAGCCTGGGTGAAGTCATGCTGCGCTTCGATCCCGGCGAATACAGGATCTGGACCGCGCGCGATTTTCGCGTGAGCGAAGGTGGTGGAGAATACAACGTCGCACGCGGATTAAAGCGCTGCTTCGACCTAAATACAGCCATCGTCACCGCTTTCGCCAAGAATCCCGTCGGTTGGCTTTTGCAGGATTTAATCAATCAAGGTGGTGTCGACTCATCACTGATCCGCTGGGTGGATTATGACGGCGTTGGCAGAACGGTTCGCAATGGCTTGAACTTCACCGAACGCGGTTTTGGAGTCCGCACTGCTCGCGGATGTTCAGATCGCGGCCACACCGCGGTTTCGGCGCTGGCGCCCGAACAAATCGACTGGGATTCCATCTTTTCTTCGCATGGCGCTCGCTGGTTTCACACCGGCGGCATATTTTGTGCCTTGTCCGAATCCACTCCAGGTGTCGCGATCGAAGCCATGCAGGCCGCGCGCAAACATGGCGTGATTGTTTCCTACGATCTGAATTACCGTGAATCTCTTTGGAAATCGTTTGGGGGGAAAAAACGCGCGCAGGAAATAAATCGCCGCATCGCCCCGCTGGTTGACGTTATGTTGGGCAATGAGGAAGACTTCTCCGCAGCGCTCGGCTATGACGTGCCCGGAGTGGACGAACATTTTTCCATCCTGAATCCCGACGGCTTCAAGCAAATGATTCGCAAAGCTGTGCAGGATTTTTCTTTTCAGGTGGTCGCCACTACGCTCCGCCGAGCCACAACCGCTACCAGAAACGATTGGGGCGCAATCTGCTACTGCGATGGTGGTTTTTTCCAAGCTACGAACCGCGAAAACCTGGAAATCCTCGATCGGGTTGGCGGAGGCGATTCCTTCGCCTCAGGCTTGATTTATGGTTTCCTTACTGGAAAAGGCCCGCAGTGGGCCGTTGAATGCGGCGCCGCCCACGGCGCTCTGGCCATGACCACGCCTGGAGACACTTCAATGGCTACGCTGGACGAAGTCCTGCAAGTAATGAAAGGAGCGGGAGCGAGAATTGCCCGCTGACCCGGAGGCGCTTGCACACATGAACAAGAAATCTGTGCGCGAACAAATTGCGAGCATCGGCATCATCCCAGTCATTCGTGCTTCTTCTTCCGCGGAAGCACGCTTCGCCGCTGAGGCCGCGTGGAGCGGCGGAATCCCGGTCATTGAAATCACTATGACCGTTCCCGGAGCGCTGCAAGTGATTTCTGGGTTGGCAAAAACCATGCCGCAGCTTCTGCTCGGAGCCGGCACCGTTCTCAACAAAAAAATGGCCCGCCAATGTGCCGACGCCGGAGCTCAATTCCTGGTTTCTCCCGGATTTGATGCAAGCATGGTAGCAACGGCAAAAAAGTTCAAAGTTTTCGTCATAGCCGGGGCACTTACGCCCACCGAAGTAATGGCTGCCTGGAATGCCGGCGCGGATTTTGTGAAGATTTTCCGTTGTGGCAATTTAGGAGGGCCAGCTTACGTCAAGGCCTTGCGCGGCCCTTTTCCACAGGTGCCCCTGATCCCAACGGGTAGCGTAACGATCGAACCGCTGCGGATTACATTCGCGCCGGTGCCGCAGCTCTCGGCGTGGGCAGTGAATTGATCCTGAAAGACGCCGCGAAATCCCGCAAGCCGGAATCGATTTCAGATCTTGGCTCGCCGTTTTGTCGCGCTGGTGAAAGAAGCAAGAAAACAACTCACGGCCTAACGTGGGTATTGATGGACCTGGCGGAGGAGGAGGGATTTGACTCCTCGTTGATCTCTTTTGCTTTCCACACCGGGAAACCGATTGAAGAATCGCCAGTCTTTACGCGGGTCGAAATCGTGTCGGAAAGGCCTTCAAATCCGGCAACTTAGTAGCAATAGTTGCAAGCTCTGAGCACCCCAAGAAATTGTGCCCTCCGACTAGAAGCGCTACGTTCGTCGAGCCGATGGAGTGTCTCGGATGGGAGGAACCTGGGCGCGGCGTTAAGGTCTGTCGGCCATCCGCTTGAGACTGTCACTGATTCCCGTTAAGAGGATGACGATTTCGACGAGCGCCCATTCGATCGTTCTGGTGTGAATGGGAATCCTCGCTGAGGTCTGAATGTTCTTCTGTTCAAGTTGTTCCGACTGAAAGTGCTTCAGATGTTCAATATCAATTGCCATCGGAATTAGCTCCTTCCACGCCCCAATTGTGGCCGAACTGAGGCCACACGACCCACCACGGTGAATACGATAGGCCAAAGTAGATAGAAAAGAACCACCATGTACCTCACTTCGATCCCCTCGGCTGTTTCTTCATCATCCACATCATGGCAGAGCCTGCCTGGGCTCCTGCGTGACACTAAAACTTGTGTGCGTTCGTTGCCAACTCCCGACCAGTTGAGCCCGCATCTATAAAAGGGGAAGTCAAGAGAAAACACATCTCCAACGGGTGGACGTTTTCTTGCTTCGCAGCCCACTTCACTGAGCAGGATCTGTGCTGAACTGCTGCGCCATGTGCGCGGTTACTGGACACGTTGGCCCAGCGGTTTTCATCGCTTCTTGGCAACGAAGCCTGTCAGTTCCGAAACCAGCAAAGCAGAACGGCGGTCAGTTGGCGACCATAGTTCTATCCGGGACTCGTGGCCCATAGCTTTTTCTGGTTATCCGAGAGGGCCCGCGAGACTCGGTGCCCGAAGCACGCAGAGCCTAACTAGTTTCTGTATCGAAAGCCGAAATAACCGCATAAAAATAGGGGTTCGCGCGTTTTTTTCAGTTGGATTTTATTTTTCTTCATTTTTCTCTTGACAAGTATGTGTGTGTTATGCCACATATAACACGTGGCGCCTACTAAATCTGAATCTCCTTCCGATGTC
>Ga0073928_10002257_pt1 | contig 33871 bp, 30 predicted proteins | sample PaiPotPPA55metaG_FD_76969 | JGI IMG/M metagenome (GOLD analysis project Ga0073928, IMG submission 76969) | Iron sulfur acid spring bacterial and archeal communities from Banff, Canada, to study Microbial Dark Matter (Phase II) - Paint Pots PPA... ...
CATAGCGAATCACAATCACATCGCCAGCGCGAATTCGCTTCTCGGTGACCGCCGTCATCGCATCTTCTTCGGATTCGAAGACGCGCGCTGGGCCGCGATGTGACAGCCGCTCATGTCCGCTGATTTTTGCGACGCAACCTTCAGGAGCAAGATTGCCGCGCAGGATTACGAGGCCTCCAGTCTTCTTAAGCGGCCGATCTAGGGGCGCGATGACTTCCTGTCCGGGAGTTTCGACGGCGCTTTCGCTTTCAGCTTGCAAGCTGAGCCCGCTCACTGTCATTGCCGTCCCGTTCAGGTGGCCTCCCCGAAGAAGGCGTCGCGTGAGGAGGCGCACGCCGCCAGCACGATGCATGTCCGTAGCGACGAAGCGTCCCGACGGTTTTAAGTCGGCAAGCAGCGGAGTTCGTTCGCTGACAGTTTGGAAGTGATCAATCTCCAACGGAACACCGGCCTCCCGCGCGATAGCCAACAAGTGCAGCACCGAGTTGGTCGACCCGCCAGTTGCTGCAACTCCAGCAATGGCGTTTTCAAACGCCGGCCGGGTGAGTATATCTTTCGGCAAAGTCCCATTCTTCAAAAGATTCATCACAACTTCACCGCAGCGGAATGCGATGTCGTCTTTCTGCGGATCCATCGCGGGAACGCTGTTGAAGCCCATCGGCGACAGTCCAATCATCTCCATCACGGTGGACATGGTGTTGGCGGTGTAGTGTCCGCCGCACGCGCCCGAACCAGGGCAAGCGACGTTTTCAAGTTCGTGCAAATCTGAATCGCTCATTTTGCCGGCGGCGTTGGCGCCGATGGCCTCGAACACATCCTGGATCGTGACGTCTTTCCCGCGAAATGAGCCGGGAGCGATCGTGCCTCCATAAAGAACTATGCCGGGGATATTCAGCCGCGCCAGCGCCATGGCTGCTGCCGGAATTGTCTTGTCGCATCCGACCACGCAGACCAATGCGTCGAACATTTGCCCTCGGCAAACCAGTTCGATCGAGTCGGCGATGACCTCGCGACTGACGAGCGATGCACGCATGCCCTCAGTACCCATCGTCTCGCCATCGCTGATGGCGATCGTGTTGAACTCCATCGGAGTGCCACCTGCGGCACGGACACCGTCCTTCACCTTCGCCGAAAGCCGCCGCAGGTGGAAATTGCACGGCATGGTTTCGATCCAGGTATTGGCAACGCCGATCAGCGGACGGCGAAGGTCGCTGTCGGTATAGCCGACAGCTTTGAACATGGCGCGGGCGCCTGCCTGGTTGCGTCCGTCGGTGATGCCACGACTGCGGTGTTTGAGGTTCATTTTGTTTAGACGTCTATAACAACTGCTGTCATCTCGAGCGTAGCAAGATCGTCCGCTTGCGGGCGATCTTTGGAGTCGAGAGACCTGTTTTTCGCCGGGACGCAGGGCGGCTTCGAGGAGAGCAGATCGATGGCCCGGGCAAACAGCAGGTCTTTCGACTACGGAAGTGGACTCCGCGAGTCCACTTCCTCCGCTCAAGATGAAAGATTTTGGGGTGCAATTTTATGCGTTCACAACCTGCTTGGATTTTTCGGCGGCCGTCTTCGGCGCCTGCTTGTCTTTGTCTTTATCCTTGCGAAGCCATGACATCATGCCGCGAAGCTCTGCTCCGACTTCTTCTACAGGATGGCGCCTCTCACTCTCGCGAAGCGCTGCGAAATTCTTGCCGCCGCTTTTGTTTTCTTCGATCCATTCGCGGGCAAAAGAGCCATCTTGGATTTGAGCCAGAATCTTTTTCATGGCGGCGCGAGTGTCGTCTCCTACTACTCGCGGACCACGCGTCAAATCGCCGTACTCCGCGGTATTCGAAATGGAATCCCGCATTCGCGCGAGGCCGCCTTCGTAGATAAGATCCACTATCAACTTCACTTCGTGGATGCATTCAAAGTATGCGATCTCAGGCGCATAACCAGCTTCGACGAGCGTCTCGAATCCCTTTTTCATCAGCGAGGTTAGTCCGCCGCACAGAACTGCCTGCTCTCCGAAGAGGTCGCTCTCGGTTTCTTCCTTAAACGTAGTCTGCAAAACGCCGGCGCGAGTCGATCCAATTCCGTATGCATAGCACAGTCCATATTCGCGAGCGCGGCCGCTTGCGTCCTGATGAATGGCGAGCAGCGAAGGCACGCCTCGGCCTTCGGTGTACACGCGGCGAACCAGGTGACCGGGACCCTTGGGTGCGATCATCACCACGTCAACATCTTTCGGCGGAACCACGGTTTTGAAATGAATGCTGAAACCGTGCGACACTCCCAGAATCTTTCCGGCGTGAAGCGCAGGCTTGATTGCTGACTCGTAGAAGTCCCCCTGGGTTTCGTCCGGAGTGAGAATCTGGATCCAATCCGCTTTCTTAGCCGCTTCAGCGGGAGGCAGAACTTCCATCCCGTCTGCCTTGGCTTCTTGCGCGGTGGGCCGCTGTGGATCGAGTCCGATGATCACGTTATAGCCACTATCGCGAAGGTTCAGCGCCTGGGCGTGGCCTTGACTTCCGTAGCCCAAAATCGTAATGACTTTGCCCTTAAGGGCATCGGGATTTGCGTCATGCTCGTAGAAAACAGTAGCCACGTCTTCTCCTCCTATGTGCGCTGGATTGAAGGACAGCGGAATGCCGACCGGTCGGTCGAGAATATAGAATGGTAGTGAGGGTGGCGAACGGTGTCAAGGCGAAGACGGCAGGGCGATGGCTCAATTTGAAATTGTTGGAGCACGGGGGCTATGACATGCCGCGATCTGCGAAGCTAGGCATTGCTAGCATCCTTCTGCTCGGAAGCGTCTTCGTCCCGCCTTTTTCGACTTGGCGAGAGCCAATTAGCCTCGCGTCTGTCGGTGTGTCAGGCGTTCTCGGTTTTCTAGCCGCACAGCAAGGAAGCAAGTGGTGGCTTGCTCTACCCGGTCTCATAGTAGCGGGGTGTGCGATCAGTCTGTATTTCGCAGCCCATTCATTTTGATTTCAAGTTGAGCGTTTACAAGACGGCAGGGCGCGATCTGGGAGCGGTCGCTGCCAGACGCTGCAAGCAACGTCTCTACCATCAGATATTGAGGATGGATCGTCCTCGTTTCGTTCCCGATTTTTTAAACCCAGTGATTTGGCATTAACCCTTCTACCTGTATATTCTTCCCGCAATGGCTCGCGACCCCTCCACCGATCCCCGCCAAGAAATACTTCGCACTGCGGCTCGCTTATTTCAACAACAGGGCTATGACGGCACCTCTATGAACGACGTCGCCGCCGCCCTAAAACTCAGCAAAGGCGGGCTCTATCACCATTTCAAAAGCAAGGACGAAATGCTATTCGACTTGATGAATCAGGCGATGGATATCACTGAGGACCGCGTGATTAAAGTGGCCCGCGGCATCAGTGATCCCGAGGAGCGCTTGCGAGCAGTGATTCGGTTGCATATTGGAGTTGTGTTGAGCCAGAGTGACTGGGAAATCACTGTGATGCTGCATGAGAATCATCCCCTGGTACCTCCGTTGCGTAAGCGGATCAACGGCCGCAAGAAAGATTACATTCACTTCGTGGAAAATTTAGTTGCTGAAGTCCAACGGAAGCGTAAGTCGCAGGCGACTGTGAATCCGCGGGCAGCGGCCTTCGCGCTGCTCGGCATGATCAACTGGATTTATCAATGGTACAAGCCGCAGGGTGCGTTACAAGAAGAGCAGATCGCGCTCCAATATACCGACATCTTTTTTTCCGGCGCCTTTCGCTAAGGTATTTACCCTAATGAACAGGATATAACGTCACATTCCGTGACACGTTTTCGGGAAATTGCGACAAAAATTCCGTTTGCCCTTGAACTAACGCAAACTGCCAAGTAGATTGTTCGGTATTCCCACCCAGAGGTGAATTGTGCCCCGCATTTTTGAAAGAATTTTCCACCCTGCTGCAAACTCGCGACGGAAGCAAACGGCGACAAACTTCCAATCCTTGCTAGTCATAAGCCTTCTAAAAACAGCGCTACTTATCGGCGCGTTGGGATTCGGAACACCGGCCGTCGCGGAGTCCACGATTACCTGTCCTGCAGGAACTTACGACATGCTGGATTGGATGACTATGGATGCGGATCTTCGGTCGACATACCATCTGGAGGGAACGTCGAACCCACTTTACACGGTGATGCAATCGGATAAATTTTATTGGGTAAAGGGTCCGCTCGGATACCCTTGGGATATTCAACTCTACGACAGCAACAATATTTATTTGTGGATCACAGAATTGTCATACTCCGTCCCCGAAAGCTACAAAAAGTTTACGAACAATACCAACGTGCCATTGGTTCCCAGATGCGCGATTGCTGGTTCTCCGGGATCCTCAATCAAAGTTACAAACACGAACTATGATCTGCACACGAACTGCTCGCAAAGTTGCTCAGTCACGTTGGGGCTGGAGAATGCGATCAATGAAGTTTGGGGGCCTTATTCTATTTCGGTCGGAGGGAACTTGCCCAGCCATCTACAGACGCTGTTGATCAGCTATCGCTACAACTGCGATGCAAATTATACGTGCCTCGACAAAGAGGAGTATTACGTGAATCAACGCTATGGGCTAGTCCAGTGGGTCCACGATGTCTGGGCAAATGGACACTATGTCCAGTTGCAGAAAACCGTGTTTAATCAGTTGGTCGTTGGAGTGGTTACGCCGAGTTTTCCGTGTTTCTAGGATTAGGCCTATAGCTCTGTTTCAAAACCCGGGTCAAGTCGCAGCCACTTCTTTCGCCGGAATCCAATAGATTTCTTCTTTGACTACTTCTTTAGTGAAGCCGATGCGCTTCAGAATGCCCTTGCCTCCCTCGATCATGTCAGGATGGCCGCACAAATACGCGACGGAATCGGCGGCAGTCAGTCCCCACATGTCGGCATACTTGCGCAGCACATCGTCAACGCGTCCAGTCTCGCCGACCCACTTTGTATCGTCCCAGGGACGGCTGATTGTGGGAACATACTTCAGCCACGGGACCTCCAACGCGAATTTTTGCAGCTCCTCGCAATAGCCCAGTTCCCAGGAGCGGCTGGCTCCTTCAAGTAGAAAAAGTTTATGCTCCCCGGCAAACTTGCCTTCCTTCCAGTCTTTGTAAAGAGACCGAACATAGCTGACGAAAGGCGCAACCCCGGTTACGGTCGCGACCAACAAGTGATTCGTGCGGCCGCTCTTGGTATCTAGAGTGAAGCGACCCTTGGGAATTTTGCGCATGAGCAATTCGTCCCCGACCTGTAATTTGTAAAGTTTGGGAGTCAGTTCGCCCTGGGGGACCAGCTCAAAAAAGAATTCGAGTTCACTTTCGTAAGGCGACGAAACAATCGAGTACGCGCGTTCTGAACGCTTGTCCGGACCGTCCACACCGAGCGTTGCATATTGCCCGGGCGCGAATTTGAATTCGCCGCCGGCTTGAACTCTGACCGTCCAGAGATCTTCCGCGAGGTCCGTGCGTTTGGTAATCCGGGCTCGGTAGAATTTATCGAGACTCTTGTCTTTTTCTGTAGGTCTATCGGGAACGACATCCGCCACTGCTCACCTCGCTACGTTAATCCGTTAAGCGCGCTGATTAGTTTAGCAGCAGATGTTTGGGCTGGCATCGCTGAGTTTAGGCTTTTAACTTAACTTGCGGGGATCGCTGCCGCCGATTTTGTATCCGGATGATCCAGGTTCAGGGCTTTCAGGCGGTCCAACTGCTCTTGTGTTTTTTTCCATGCCTCCCTGTCTTTCTTGTTGTTTTTTTTCGCAACGATCGGCGTTCCTTTGGCATAGAAGTCCAGGATGCTCTGCCGCAACTCGGGGCTAACCTGGTCGAAATGCTTTTTGTCGAGATCGTCCAGCAGGCGTGCGTAAGTTTTGTCCGCGAGCGAATATTCCCCCACCGCGGTCGGGCGGCCTGTATCGAAATCCGTATTCGGAAGATTTAGCTTGTCGTTTTTCGTTGCCTTGAGAGTGGCGGCATATTCATCTGTCGACTGATTGATGCTCTTTATGTACATGTCTTCAGTCTGGGTGGTGGGTATCTTGAAATTCAGTGCCTTGAAGGGGCCAATTTTTGGAACAATTTTCAGGAAAAACGCCAGAAGTCGAGCTCCGAAACCGGGCTTTCGGTACCCCGTCCCCCATTCCTTTTGGTAGTCGGTACGCGAAAGATGGTAAAGAAATATCTTCTCGTTCGAATTCGAGGTATCGCGAATGACTTCATTATTGCGGTTGAGCAGCGCAACGCGAGTCATTTCGGGGATCACTACGCTGATGCTGCGTCGAAAACTTCCGATAGCAAGGTCTTCGTCGCCGAAGATATCTTGAACTTTGAGATCGTATGTCTGCACTACCGCCCGCTCCATTACCGGCTTCGAGACATTGAATCCGATGAAGTCATGATAGCGGTCCGAGGTGTAGCGATTTTTCGCAACCTGCACCATGTCGAATCCGAATTCGGTCTGGATGTGAGCTTTGTGATTGTCCGCATATGTGACTTCTTCCCCGAACTTTTTTCGTAGCTTGGGAAAACTGATTGCCACGACTTTGTTGATGGTGGGATGTCCCATGTTGTCCGAGGCGTAATGGGCGAGGGCCCCTAGGGCGAAAGCATATTCGTTCACATCCGTGGATTGTTCTACCAACGCCTCTACAAAATCGCCGCTGCGGACGTAGTGAACCAAGTCGCTAAAATATGCGTTGCCGAACGGGTAATAGCCCATATCCTGTATGAGACTTCCACCGTAGGCGTAAGAGTGCGCTTTTTTGAGATCGTCGGGAGTGGATTGCGGAAAGCGTTTCACCAGCAGCGGCTGAATCTGATCTTTCCACAAAAGATCAACGATTTCTTCGTGGGTCAGCACCGAATAGCTGGTCCCCAGGGATGAGGCGAAGCATACGAATAGAAAAAGGGACAAGGCCTGCTCGACGAACCGCCCAGTCCGGAATTGGAGTGGATTACCGCTCGCTAGATGCATTATTTCCCGACCACCAGAACCGTGAATGTGTCCGGCAAAATCGAATGCCAGGGATGGGGCTGGGCGGGCGTGGGAGCCGGAGGCGGACCAAATTTTGCGGTAACCAGGTAGACATTGTGGGTCTTCGCATCGAGGGCCATGGTGCGCGCGCCTTCCTGTGTGGAGACATTTTCCGCGACGCTGAACTTGTCTTTGGAGTCTTCTTTAACGATGGTCAGGTGGCCATCGCCGCAAGAAGCAAACGCAAACCCGTTATCGGGATCGAACGCGGCGGCGTCTACTCCCTTTCCAATCGGCAGAGTTGTGATCACTTTTCCATTATCGGCATCGACGACTGCCATCATCTGATTGTTGCATCCAGCGAATAATCTATGGTTTTTCCGGTCTATAGCGAGCCCACTGGGTTCTTCACAAGGCGCCAAAGGCCACGTCGATTTCACTTGCAGCTTGTCAGGATCTATTTCCGTGAGTTCGCTCTTATCTTCGATGTTCACGAATACCTTCCCGTTGGCGTCACTGACTGCGAACTCCGGTTTGCCGTCGAGTTTGATGGTCGCCAGGACATTGCCGTTGGCCGCATCAATTGCAGTGGAATCGTGGCTTTTGCCATTAAATGTGAAGACTCGCTTAGTGGCCGGATCGTAAAGAATCGCGTCGGGATTGTCTCCGGCTTTGACCTTGCCAATTACCTTCAGCGATTTCAGATCGAAGATCGTGACTGTTCCTTCCCGGCCGTTGCTCACAAATCCGCGCCCCAGGTCAGGAGCCAGCGCAATTCCATGAACTCCGGGCGTGTCTGGAATGTCGCCCTCGACGGTTCCTGAATCCGCGTTCATCACAATCACGTGCGTGCCTCTGGATATGTACATATAGCGGGAATTGGCATCCAGTGTGAGGTAATCCCATCCGCCTTCCCCGCCTAGTTTGAAAGTATTAATTACGTGATAGCCGGGTCCTTCTGCAAATGCAGCGACCGCCATGGTTAACAGTACAACGAATACCCAAACTCTGGATGTGCATTTCATGACAAGTTCACTCCTAACGACAAATTATTTCCGTCTTCGGTAATGCCTGAAGAGACACGAGCGTAACTTTACCCTATTTCGAGCCTCCACCTAAACTGCTCGCTATGCATAGAAGTGACGAGATCCCGCAGAGCGAATCAATGGAACCAGCAATGGAGGTGCACATCTCCGAACCGGATGGCTCGCTCACCTTCAGATGGACAACCATGGCCTCCGCGGCCGCGGGAGCAGCGCTAGGCATGCCATTCGACTCAAGAACCGCGTTTCGCGCCGCGTGGGTCGAAGTTTCGCAACGGATTGCAGCGCTGCGGAAATAAATCCAATCGCGTTAGCAAAAAACCAAGCAGTTACCGCAGGTCTTCAGCCCCATTCCCAAAACTTGTTTTCCCGCGTCTAATAATTGATAGCATGGCAGCGGATCCCTGCATTATGGCGCAAGAGTTTCGAGGAACGGCGCGGCTTCCGGCAGAGTTGAATACTCTGCTGGAAGGCATTTACGCAAAGAGTCCGGCACTGACCTATGGAGTTAGCTTTGAGCAATTCGCGGCGATTTTGGAAGAAATTGGTACGAAATACGTTTCCGCGGATGCGCGAGAAAAGCCTGACGCGCTCCGCGATTTCTTTAACAGCCTGCGCATCGACGACCTGGTCTTAGCGCGGGCTTGTGCCGCCGGCAATGATCGTGCCTGGGAAGCCTTTTTGTCGCGGTTTCGCGAAAAGCTGTACGACATCGCCGGGTACATCACCAAAGAATCCTCACGCGAGCTCGCCGATTCGATCTACGCAGACCTGTATGGAACAGCCCTGCGGGACGGAGAGCGCGTTTCGAAGTTGACTTCCTACACCGGTCGCGGTTCATTGGAAGGCTGGCTGCGTACGATAATTGCCCAGGAATATGTCAACCAATATCGGAAGCGACGCAGATTAGTCAGTTTCGAAGAGGAAGTCGAGGCAGGGACGGCGTTTGCAGCGCTTCCGGTCATTGCGGAGACCGAGATTACCCTGGATCCCCGGCTGGAAGCTGCCACCGACGAGGCTTTGACAGCTTTATCCCCCGAAGACCGGTTCGTGCTGGCGTCCTATTACCTTGACGATAAGACCCTGGCGGAGGTTGCCAGGCTCCTTTCGGTTCATGAGTCCACCATTAGCCGAAAGGTTGACAAGCTCCTTAAGTCATTGCGTAAGCAGATCTTAGCAGGGTTAGCGCGCCGCGGGATGAGCCGCCGTCAGGCCGAGGAATCGTTGGAAGTCGATATTCGGGACTTGCGCCTCAATATTCGAAAGAACTTGACGCAAGAAAATCGGGTTCAACCGTTCTCAGAAGGAAAGGCAGAAGTGCCCGGCGGACAATAGAGTCGAAGTCAATATAAGTGGCTGAATCATGAAACCGATTCACAATCTGTTGCGGCAGCGGCTCTATCGGACACAGACGCCTATCATTGAGCATCCTCCTATAGACCTACTCAGCGCCTTTTCTGAAAGGGCGCTGGGCAGGTCTGACCGTGTCGCGGTGCTGGAGCATTTAGCGCTGTGCGCGGATTGCAGAGAGATTGTTTTCTTAGCGGTGCCTCAGAATATTCCTGCGCAAGATTACGCATCGTTACCCTCCAACCGTTGGATCTCGTGGCCCGTATTGCGATGGGCCAGCGTTGTGGCATGCTCGGTAATTGTGGTTGCAGCGATGAGGCTACACCCGGGCTACAGTGCGTTGCATCCCGACTTAGTTCCCACCGCGCGCCAGGAATCAGCCCCAACGACTCGGAAAATTGCGGATACAGCTCCTCAGTCAAACTCGCAAAACAAACTCATGGAGAGTGTCAGTCCAGTTCGGAGGTCTCACGTTCCCATTCCTGGAAAAGCTAAAGAGGCCCAACTCTTGAGCGTCGACTCAGAAGCAAGCCTGGACCGGCAAATGGTTCTGGAATTGAGTCCGGATTACGCCCATAAAGACTTGAGCGATCTATATCCCCGATGGACATTGACCGCACAGGGCACTCTTCAACAATCGCTCGATGGGGGAATTACCTGGCGGCGGATTCAAGTCTCACGCGATCAAGTATTCCGCGCTGTGGCGGCGGCGGGTCAAAGCATATGGCTAGGCGGAAAAAAGGGTGTTCTTTTTCATTCTGACGATGACGGGCAGCATTGGACGCGAATGCAGCCTGCGGCGAAAAGAAACCTGCCGACCTCAGACATCATTGGCATTGAGTTTGAAGATTATCAACATGGAAAATTGACAACCGCAAGCAACGAATCCTGGACGACTTCTGACGCTGGCCAGAGCTGGGAAAAACAATAACAATTTTTGATTTCGACCTTCCGTCGCACAACGAATTCCCGAAAATAATCTCCTTCTCTTTGAGAATCCGCTCGATGTTACGCACCGACTAACTGCTATTACCAAAGTGACGTTTACACCACACAGCACTCGCCATAGTATCCAGTTGTGGTTTGGCAGTTCTGGGGGAGGGCTGCCGAGGCGTCCTAAACTGAAAAGTTTAGGGCGCTTTTTAGTTGCCAGATTCGCCTTGGAATTGTCGTTCTTGCGACTTCTGAACAGCTCTGGCATCTAACAAAAGTGCTAGGATACTGAGTCGTTACGAGGAAGCTCTCGGCTGTATCCGTCGGATTTGAATTACTGGAGGAGCGATGGCAGGAAACGGAATTATTGAAGTAAACGATGCGAATTTCGACCAGGATGTCTTGAAGTCTGAAACTCCGGTCTTGGTGGACTTCTGGGCGACCTGGTGTGGACCATGCCGCGCCATTGCTCCCATTGTCGAAGAGTTAGCCCTGCACTATCAGGGCAAAGTCAAAATCGGCAAGATGGACGTCGACCGCAACAGTGCCACGCCAATGCGATACAAAGTCACCGGAATTCCAACGCTTTTGGTGTTCAAGGCAGGTCAAGTAGTGGAACAGCTTGTAGGCTACAGGCCGAAGGAAGCGATCCAACAGGCGCTAGATAAACATCTCGTTTAAGAAATTTGAAGGTTGGATGAAACGCTCGGATCCAGTCCGGGCGTTTTCTTTTGCGCAAAAGTTAATACTTGCGGAGCACTCCGATAACTCGCCCTTGAATTTGAACCGACGCCGCGGGCACGATGATTGGTTTCATGTTCGAGTTCGAAGGCTGCAAGCGAATCTTGTCGCCGTCTCGATAAAACCGCTTTAGTGTCGCGTCTGTGGTGTCCACAAGAGCAACCACAATATCCCCGTTGTGGGCGGTTTTCGATTTCTCAACCAGCACGTAATCCCCGCTCAAAATGTGTTCGTCCTGCATGGAGTCCCCGCGCACTTCGAGCACGAAGACTTCTTTCGATCGCACGAAGTCGGCGAGCGAAATGGTCTCCGGATTTTCCACCGCTTCGATTGGCAACCCGGCAGCAATTCGTCCCAAGAGTGGCAGCACCATCGTCGTGTTGACCGCCATCGCCTGCTTGAGCCGGCCTTTGGGAGCCAATAGATCGATCGAGCGGCTGCGATTGTAATCGCGTGTCAGCAATCCCTTCTTTTCAAGATTGGAGATATGTTTGTGCACCGTGGCCAGCGAACTCAACCCAAGCCCCTGCCCAATTTCGTCGAAGGATGGAGAGTAACCCTGCCTCTGCACAAAGTCTGAAATGAAATCGTAAACTTGCCTTTGCCGTTTGGTAATCGCCATAAAACGCATTGTAAGCGAATAAAAGGCGAAGTCAAGGAGAGTTGCACCTCAATCAGTAGCAATCTGATGTCCTCGCGTGGTCGGGCAGTCCTCTGTGGCCGCGAGTAAAATTAAGGAGTGCCAAATCCATTGTTCAGCACCCTTTAGGAACTCACGGCTTTACCTTTCTTTACTATCGCCGCAACATTTCCCGTCATCCAAGTGTTTGATACCTTTGAGAAGACATCGAAACGAGAAATGGGAAAAGGACAAATTTCACCGCCTTTGGCGGCAACCTTGGAGAAAAATCCTGTGACAAAGCTAAGTTTAGTTTCGATTTTGTGTTTGTTCGTTCTGATGAATCTGCCGGCTCATTCGCAACAGTTTGACGCAGCTTTTGGAGTTGGCACAGTCACAGCGCCGGCAGGAAAAGCTGACGCTACTGGCACATTTTTTCCTTCTAACAGAGGCGGCCTATATCCGAGTTTCAGCGCCGACCTTTTGGTAAAGCATCACCTTGGCGTACAGGGTGAGGTCGCATGGAGAGCAAGTCAAAATCTCTATGGTGGATACCAGCCGTATCGAACCATCTTGTACGACTTCAATGGGATTTACGCTCCACAGCTGGGAAAGAAAGTCGCCGCCGAGCTAATGGCCGGCGTGGGAGGCGAAGACCTCCGCTTCTACACGGGAACCTACACCTGTAATTTCGTGAGTTGCACGAACTACGTCAGCAGTAATCATTTCGCCGGACATTTCGGAGGCGGAGTTCGCTTCTACGTCTGGGGGAATTTGTTTATTCGCCCGGAAGCTCACTTGTACCTGATCAACAACAACAATGAATTTAGTTCCGGCACAATGGGCCGATATAGTATTTCGATCGGTTATAGTTTTCGGCCAGGTTTTTGACTAAACGAGAACGCCCCGGCGGATGCTTACTTCGCCCCACACTGCCGCGGGATAACCGGTTACGAGCAACCTAATGCTGCGATCTCGCACCCAAATCCGGCGAAGTCGAGTTAGCAGCGCCCGCGTTCTGAAGACGAGTAAAGGTCAAGCTTTCGGAGCCTTTGATTCCACGCAACCCGTTGCACGAAAGTAGTACCGGGCAAGCGAAGGATTTCGGGGCAAAAGGAAAACGATGCGTATTGTCTCCTCCGTTCGTTCTTTGTTATTCGCAGTTGTAATTCTGGCGATGTCAGCGGCATCATTCGCGCAAATCGGCATATCGATCAGATTCGGTCCGCCCGCGATTCCCGTCTACGAGCAGCCCGTCTGTCCTGGCGATGGCTACATCTGGACACCCGGTTACTGGGCTTACGACTACGACATCGACGATTATTACTGGGTGCCTGGGACGTGGGTTTTGGCGCCGGAAGTAGGCTACTTATGGACGCCGGGCTACTGGGGTTGGGGTGGCGACGCATTTATTTTCCACGAGGGCTATTGGGGTCCCCGGATCGGCTTCTATGGCGGGATCAACTACGGCTTCGGATACTTTGGACACGGTTACGAAGGCGGTCGCTGGGACCACGATCACTTCTACTACAACCGTTCTGTGAACAACGTAAACGTGACCAACATTCATAACGTGTACAACACTACGGTGATAAATAACAATGTGACTCGTGTCAGCTACAACGGCGGAAATGGCGGGATCAATGCACGTCCCACGTCTGAAGAAGAAGCCGCCGTACGTGAGAGACACGTCGCGCCGGTGAGCGCCCAGGTCCAACATGCTCAGGCAGCGCGAACCAATCCAGAACAACGGGCGTCAGTGAATCATGGGGCGCCTGCCGTCGCAGCCAGCGCCAGGCCGGGAGAGTTTAATGGAGGCGGGGTCGTGCGCGCCAGACAGGCCGGAGCCCCTTACGATCCGCCAGCTAATCATGGCCAACCGGAACAGCGAGGCAACGCCAATGTGCCTCGCCCGCCGAATAATGCTTCAGCGAACAATGCTTCAGCAAACAATGCTCGAGAGAATAATGTTCCTCGGCCTGGGAATTCCGCTCCGGTTCATCCCAGGGATCTCACGCCCCACGAACGCCCGGCGCCAGTGAATAGCGGGAACCCTAAGGCCGACCAGAAGTATCAGCAACAGCAGACAAAGCTGTATGCGCAACAAGAGAAGGATCATCAGAAACTACAGCAGCAGCAGGACAAGGAACACCAGAAACTGGCGCAACAGAACGCCAATGAAGCGAGGCAGCAACAGGTGGAGCAGAAGCATCAGCAACAGACACAACAAATGGAACAAAAGCATCAACAGCAACAGCAGCATTTGCAGCAAAAGCAACCAGCACCAAGGAATCCGCCCCAGCAGCAGAAGGAAAAAAAGTAGCGGTCCGCCAAGCGAATACTCGGGACAAGTTCTACTTGTTCCGAGTTTTGTTTGGTGGAGCTAGTCGGGATCGAACCGACGACCTCATCGTTGCCAATTTTCAACTCCGCGCGAATACCGAAGAAGCCCGAACAGCGTGTGCATAGAGATCCCCGATTGCACCTGGCAAATGCGATTTGCAATAGATCGGCAGCGAAATCGGCTTGTTTCGCATACAGGTTGTGACTCTATAATGATGCCGCGGAGTGGGAGTAAACCGAACCCCCAGTTCTCTTTTTTGCCTTCATTGCGGTCGTACGCTTGCCCAGAAACAGTGTTAGCGCGTTCTGCAACGACGGCACCGTTTATTGCTCACTAGATTGTTGAGGACTCATGGCTGATGTCACGTTGCGACTAGCACTTCGAAGTGGATCGAGGAATGTCTCGAACTACCCATGGGAAACAACCGCGACACGAAAGGTGCTCGCGCTGGCAATTTTTGCGTCCGTGCTCTGTTCCGCTGCTTGCGGTGGCGGAGGATCTGGAGGCTTGGTGAGCGGAACTCCTCCTCTGAACTTGGCACCAGCCATTGTTTCACTGAGCCCCGATACAATGAATGCCGGTGGTCCCGCGTTCACGGTAACGATCACTGGATACAATTTTGTTTCTTCTTCAACTGTTCAGTGGAATGGCAGCAGTCGAACGACGACTTACATCTCAAGCACTCAATTGCAGGCGCAGATAACTACGGGCGACATCACCAGCGCTGGTTCAGCGTCGCTGAGCGTCACGAATCCAGCTCCGGGAGGAGGAAGTTCGGGCTCCGCGGAATTCACAGTAAAACCAACTTCCAATCCGGCACCCACGGTCCTGTCCCTCAATCCTTCCTCCGTGAATGCGGGAAGTTCACAGTTCATATTGACCGTTAGCGGTTCGAATTTCATACCGAACTCTGTAATCGAATGGAATGGAGAGGGCCTTTCAACAAATTACCTTTCGGATACACAACTGGAAGCGCAAATTCCTGCTTCGGATCTTGCTGATCCGGAAGTGGCGGTTGTGGTCGTCCTAAATCCCGTCCCCGGGGGTGGGACTTCTGCGCCGCTGGCATTTGCCGTTAACTACGAACCTGTGATCGTGAGTCAGTTAGCGAATGATCTGGTTTGGGACGCCACTCACCAGGTCATCTATCTCTCGGTCCCCAGTTTGGCCTCGTCTAACGGGAATACTGTTGTGGCTTTGAACCCGATAGATGGAGCTATAACGGCGATGCAGTTTGCCGGCAGCGAACCCGACGTGCTGGCCATTTCCAGTGACGACCAATTTCTATATTCCGCACTCGACGGTTCATCTTCAGTTCAGCGTTTTACGCTGCCCAACCTTCTGCCAGATACTAACTACTCACTTGGGGCAGATCCGTTTTTTGGCCCGTATTTTGGCGTTGACTTGCAAGTCGCTCCCGGTTTGCCTCGCACGACGGCAGTTTCACGTGGCAACTTCATCGTAAGTCCGGTCGCGCTTGGCGGGATGGCTATCTACGATGATTCGGCCCAGCGCCCGACCCTAGCCGACGCTCCAGGACGGTTATATGACTCAATGGAGTGGGGATCAGACACGGCTATCTATGCCATCAACAGCGAGATTGCCAGTTTCGATTTTTATGTCCTGGGCGTGAATTCCAGTGGAGTGGCGCTTAGTGAAGATTACCAGACCGAGTTCTCAACGTTTTACGTTCGGATGCACTACGACACCGATACCGGCTTCGTCTACACTGACGATGGTTACGTAATTAATCCGGCCAATGGCCAGCACATTGGAGCTTTCCAGGCATCGGGTTACATGGTTCCAGACTCAACCTTAAATCGTGCGTTTTTCTTCGGGCAAACGCAGTCTCAGGCTGGCACAAACAACTTTACGATTGAGTCGTTTGACCTCACAACCTTTGCTCCCATTGCCGAACTACCTATCCCTAATGTCCGCGGCAATCCTCTCCGGTTCATTCGCTGGGGAACAAGCGGGCTGGCATTCAATGACGATGCTGGTTTCACCTACATCATCAATAACAATAGCCTCGTTGCGGGGATCGCCTCACAGAAACAGACAAAGATATCCAATCGCGCTTTAAGTCCCGTGCAGAGGGACTGGTTAGCTCCAAAGCCTCGGCTACAAGACAAAATTAACTCTAGGATTCGGCCGAGCAACTCTCAAATCATCCGAAGGCAGCCACTGAGCCCTGAAGATTTCAATCCTTCACCTGGTATTACCTCTTTAAGTCCAAGCGCCGTAACCGCGGGACAGGTAGGACTGAGCGGATTTACCTTGACAGTGGTAGGAACTAATTTTGTGTCTCTTTCCACCGTCGAATGGAATGGGAGTGCTCGCCAGACGGAATTTGTCTCGAACACGGAATTGCAAGCCCACATCAACTTCGCCGATGTATTGAACGCTGGTTCTGCATCGGTCGACGTAGTAACTCCTGGGCCGGGAGGAGGTACCTCGAACGCATTGACCTGCACGGCCCTTTCTCAAACAAATACCCCCGCTCCCTTCATTGTCTCTCTCTCCCCGAACTCCGTCTCGGCTGGAAGCTCCGGATTCACTCTGGACGTGCATGCGAACTGGGCTACAAATTCGAGCATAGTTGAGTGGAATGGTAGCCCGCGCCCGACGACAAATATAGGCGACCTGCAGGCTCAGATCAGCGCTGCCGATGTTGCGTCCGTAGGCTACGCGCAAGTTACGGTAATCACACCCGGACTTGGGGGAGGCATTTCTAATACTGCGGAATTTCAAATCCTCTATCAGCCAATGAGTGTGAATCAGTCTACAAATGATATGGTTTGGGACCCACTGAACCACGTTTTTTACATTTCCGTTCCCAGCACGGCTAGCTCATACCCAAATCAGGTCTGTGCACTTAATCCCGCATCGGGGGCAATAACAAATTGCCAATCCGGCAGCGAGCCAGACGTACTGGCTATCTCCGACGATAGTAAGTTTCTTTATGTTGGAATGGATGGAACAAGTTCCGTCCAACGCTTCATCTTGCCCGGTTTAATTCCCGACATAAACTACTTACTCGGGACCGAGCAAGGCACCGGAGAACCATACTTCGCGCTCGATCTTCAGGTTGCTCCGGGCGCTCCCCATACCACCGCTCTAACAAGAGGTACTGCGACGGATCCGAAGGCAACCGGCGGAATAACCATCTACGATGATTCCACGCCGCGGCCTATTTCTGCGCTCGGGTGGGGACCGACTGGCAATCTCTACGACTCATTGCAATGGGGCGCTAACGCCACAGAGTTGTACGCAGCGAGTACAGAGGGTAACGCCGATTTCTACACTTTGGACGTGAACTCCTCCGGTGTCGTGCTTGAACAAGACTATCCCGGGGTGTTCTGGAATCCATACGGCATTCACTATGACAGCGCTAACGGGCTCATCTATTCAGATGATGGATTCCACGTTATTAGCCCGTCAACAGGTCTTCCAGTTGGTATTTTCGAAGGCGGGGGTCCAATGGCGCCGGACTCAACTCTCAACACCGTGTTCATACTCACTCAGTACGTATGGCAGGGGAACTCGAACTACACAATCGACTTATTTGATATGACTCACTATGTTCGGGTCGGCTCAGTGCCCTTTTCGACGACAGCGCAACTTCGATATCCGATAGGGCGCTTTATTCGCTGGGGGGCAAATGGATTAGCTGTCAATTTCAAAGGTGACAAGGTCTATCTTCTTTCCGGATCCTTTGTTACGGGGACCAGCGCTCATGCGCCACAAGAGCACTCGGGGCGGCTCCGGTGAGGAAGTTACGAGATAGTAAATGATAAAGAGGATAGTCGGCCCTCGGCCAGGCAGACTGAGCCAACGGCCGATGGGACATGTGTGCAACGACCGCGTTAAGCTGGCGCCAGCATCCGACCGCAAAGCAATTGGGAAGTTTGGTGGAGCTAGTCGGGATCGAACCGACGACCTCATCGTTGCGAACGATGCGCTCTCCCAGCTGAGCTATAGCCCCATAGGTACGAATTTGCTACGCGGCAGTGTCTGATGATTTTAGCAGCGTTTCTAGACCGAACCAACCGGGCATGCACTAGAGGACCAGGTCAATTTGAGGAAAGCTCTCGCAGAGCATCGACGCCCTCGATGATGGCGGACTCCGGAACATCATTCACAATTTCTACTGCGCCGATTCGTGTGGGCAAAACAAAATGGACCGCGCCGTGCATGGTCTTCTTGTCGGTCCGCAAGAGTCCTAGTATCTTCCGGCTCTTTGCGGTCACTGCGGGCAACGGTCCCAACGTAAGGATTGCGTCGGTAATTTGACTTGCTGTCTTCCCATCAAGTCTCCCCGTGGCTGCGGCGATATGAGTCGCGCCAATCATTCCCCAAGCCACAGCTTCGCCGTGAAGGAAGCGCCGGTAATTCGATTCAGCTTCCAGAGCGTGGCCGATCGTGTGGCCGAAGTTCAAGATTCGCCGTAGCCCGCCTTCCCGTTCGTCCGCTGAAACTACTTCCGCTTTAAGGCGTACCGACTCGGCGATTACCCACTGGAGCGCAGCCGCGTCCTTGCGCAAAGCCTTGACCTGAATTCTCTCCAGTCGTCGAAACAATTCAGGGTTGCCAATCACACCGCACTTGAGCGACTCGTATAGTCCCGCTTGAAACTCGCGCTCCGGGAGAGTCGTCAATACCGAGGGGTCAATTAAAACTGCAAGCGGCTGATGGAAGGTCCCGAGCAGGTTTTTTCCGGTTCGCAGATTTACGCCGGTCTTGCCGCCGATAGAGGCATCAACCTGCGCCAAGACGGTTGTCGGAATCTGCACGACATCGACACCACGCATGTATATGGAAGCGAGCATTCCAGCCACGTCTCCCACTACTCCCCCGCCGAATGCGAGAATCACTGCATTCCGGTCGGCTCCAGCCCGCGTCAGTTTCTCCGCCAGAGCCTCAAGTGTGGCAATGTTCTTGTGGCGCTCGCCATCGGGCATCTCCACGATCTTCGCGGAAAATTCGGCGGCCGCTAACGAATCCGTGAGCCTCTTGCCCCAGCGCTTGCGCACCGGAGGAACCGTGATCACGAATAGCGATTTGCCGGCCCCAAGGAGCCTGCGCAAATGGTCGCCCACCTTCAGCAATAAATCGCTGGAGATAATTGCTTCGTAGCTACGCTCGGGCAAACTAATTCTTATGCGAGTGGCTTCGGGTGGCATGGATTCTCATCATAGCGTAGCGGAAGAGCGGCTGGCGCCCTCGAAGGACAACAACAAACGGGGGATTGAAACGCTGGGGGCGAGAGTGCGCCTCCAGCGGCGTGTGTAGATCCTCTATAAAGCTTGAGCTGCGACTTGCCCATGCGGTGACATTTTGTCGATGATCATCGGTAAAAATTTTGCGATTTCCGCACTGGCCACATCCGGCGAAATGCCTGCTTTGGCGGCAAGCTCCTTTACCCGGTCGCTTCCCAACACTTGTTGAATCTGGTCAGCCGATACCGGCAGGTTCTGCCCGTTGCCCAACCATGACTGGGCGAGCTCACCCAATCCGTTTTGATGGAAGCCCTGAACCAGGCCCTGAAGGCCACCGGGATGCTGCTCAATCATCTGCGTGAGATGGCTGATCATTGGATTCGAGCTACTACCTAGGGCGCCCACTAGACCCTGTTCGCACTCATCCATGAAACTCATAAATCCTCCACTTACCTCAACCAATTCCCAGTTGAGGGTATTCCCTGCCGCGTTTTTCCAAACTACTTTTGCTTGGCGATGATCATGCCTTGGATCTTGTTGTAGGTCGCAGTCGGGATGATCTTCTTCCGCGTCAAATCAGTCTTCTTCGCGTAGGGACGGCCGTCAATGATCTTTTGCGAATACGCATCACCGATGCCCGGCAAAGCCTTGAGCTGATCTTTAGTGGCTGAGTTGATATCGACTAGATCCGCCGCGGACATCGTAGAACCAGTCGTCGCAGTTTTCGTTGTTGAGCCATTTGAGGTTTGAGAAGTCGCAAAGCTGCCTAGCAACAGGAGTGAAAACAAGCAAACTAGAAAACGCGTCATCAGTTTTTTATTCATAAGTTCTCCTTTTAAACATTTTTCATTGCGAAACGAGCCTATTCTTTTTCGGCCTCTTTGTACCCAGCTTTCTTGGCGTCATTCTCGTCCATGAATTTCCCTTGTTTAGTCTTGCCGTACCAGCGCCCGCCTTTATGGTAAACGCCCGAATCTGTATTGACCCACACTTGGCCGCTCGACTTAGCCGCGGCGATTTGGTTTTCAGTGACTCCCGCGGACGGCGCGGATTTGGCAGACGAAGTCTTCGTCATACCCGAACTGCCACTCGATGTGCCGGAAGCAGCAGCCGGTGCGGGTTTCGCGGCGGCTGGGGGAGCCGAACTTGCACTGTTGGAAGAAGTCGCGGGAGCGGGCATCGAAGCCGCGGTTGAATTGTCCGTAGGGGCCGATTTCTTGCTCTTGCTCGTCCTCTTAGAGGAAGTGTCAGCTGGGGCTGCGGAACTTGAAGCAGCAGTAGTGCCGGACGTAGCGGGAGCAGCCGCTGTTGATGGAGCCGAGGCGTCCGCAGTGGCCGGCTTCTTACTCTTCTTACTCTTTTTTGCGGAAGTGTCAGCCGGCGCTGCCGAACTGGAAGCCGCTGGCGCGCTGGATGCGGCGGGAGCGCTCGTCGTTGAAGTATCTCCCGTGGCAGCATCCTTCTTGTGCTTGTGCTTCGATTTCGTCGTGGTGGTAGGAGTGTCGGCGTTCTGGTCAGACGATGGCGTGGACGTCGTCTGTGCTAGAGAAGACGCGACGAAAACTGGCATAAGCACGCAGAGAAGGGCGACTCTCGTGAATATGCTGTGGTCTGGCTTCATAAAATCCTTTCACTCGTTCTGATTGTCCCCTGCGAGCGAGGTTTAAATGAGGGCACTCGCTCTTGGAAAGGCGCTCGATTCAAAAGCGGCCAATGATTGCAGATAAGGCAGCCTCCGTCAACCGTATCTTGCTGTATTTGCGGGGATGGGTTTTCCTGCATTCACCTCGTAGCGTGGCTGCCACCGCTCGCGTGGTAACATTTTCGTCCCTTGTTTCTTTACAATTTAATATCGTGACCTGCGCTCCCGCTGAAACCGATTTTCTGGTTGTTGGAGCGGGAGTCGCTGGCTTGCGCGCCGCCATCGAACTCGCGCCCGCAGGCAGGGTCGTGGTTCTGGCGAAACGCGAAGTCGCCGACTCCAACACGCAATGGGCGCAAGGCGGCATCGCTGCCGCTTTAAGTGATGAAGATGAGATCGGCCTGCACCTGCAGGACACACTCGTCGCAGGCGACGGGCTCTGCAATGTGGAGGCCGCGAAAGTTCTTGTCGAAGATGCTCCAGCTCGCATCGAAGAATTGATTCAGTGGGGCACCGAGTTTGATCGCCAGGGCACAAAACTAACATTCGGAAGAGAAGGCGCACACAGTCGCAACCGCATCCTGCACGCCCACGGCGATTCCACGGGCCGTGAAATTCTTCGCGCTCTCTACGCAAAAGCGAAAGCTCTTCCGAATATCACAATTTGTGAGTTTGAATTTTCCACGAATTTGCTGCTCAACCATGGAAGAGTTTGCGGAATTAACGTAATCGACGAGGCCGACGAGCCCCGTCAGATTTCCGCGTCGACAGTTCTATTGGCCACCGGCGGCATGGGACAGCTCTATCGCAACACCACCAATCCGGCGGTCGCGACCGGCGACGGTGTCGCCATGGCTTTTCGCGCCGGCGCGGAAATTAGCGATATGGAATTTGTTCAGTTCCACCCCACTGCCCTGTACCTCAAAGGTGCCCCGAGATTCCTGCTGTCTGAGGCATTGCGCGGTGAGGGCGCGTACTTGCGCAATGCCGAACTAAACCGCTTCATGCTCAAGTACCATCCTCAGGCGGAGCTGGCGCCCCGCGATGTCGTGGCGCGCGCGATCGTGCACGAACTTGAGATCGCCGTTTCCAAAGACGCCGTCGTCTACCTCGATCTGACGCATCTAGACGCCAAACACATAAGGTCTCGTTTCCCGCGGATTTACAAAACTTGCATGCAATACAACATAGACATCACCTCCGAGCTTATTCCGGTACGCCCCGCGGCCCACTATGTCATGGGTGGAGTTCGCACCGACCTCGAAGGACGCACATCAGTGCCCGGCCTCTATGCAGCCGGCGAGGCGGCCGCCACAGGCGTGCACGGAGCCAATCGCCTCGCCAGCAATTCTCTGCTTGAGGGCCTGGTCTACGGCGCGAGAGCTGGACAAGCCATGCAAAATGAACTGCGATCCATGTCAACCAAGCCTGATTCAGAACGGAAGCCGGGCCCCGCCGGTTCCGATTCACACGCTGAAGAAATTGTTCAGAATATTCAGAACTTGATGTGGAAAGATGTAGGAATCGTCCGCGCCGGCGCGGGACTCAAAAATGGGATTCTGCACCTTGAAGAACTGCGGCCTCGCGTTGCTCATCCGCAAACGCGTCGCGGCCATGAAGCCCAAAACCTGGTCGCAGCCGGCCTGCTAGTCGCCCGTTCCGCCCTAGCTCGCGAAGAAAGCCGCGGAGCCCATTACCGGACCGACTTCCCCGATCACAACGACGCAAAATTCCTGAAGCACTCGATCATTCACGGAGATGCGATCCGCTTTGCGTGAAGCCTCCGCCGCAAATTAGTTTGATTGCTGTTGGCAGTCCTTTGTGAACCTTAGTGTCCTCTGTGGTTAAAGCTTTTGGGGTTTCCGCAAAACAGAAGCCAGCACCGAGATCAGCAAGATCGTCCCAACCACCGGCAGCGCAACTCGCGTCGGAATTTGATAATAGTGTCCGATCATCATCTTGATTCCGATAAAAATCAGCACTCCCGCAAGCCCGTAGTGCAAATACTCGAACACTTCCATCATCCCCGCCAGGGCAAAATACATGGAACGCAAACCCAGAATCGCACAAATATTGGAGGCGAAAATAACAGTAAGGTTGAGGCTAATCGCTAAAACGGCAGGGATGGAATCGGTCGCAAACAGCAAATCAGTAGTCTCAATTAGCAGAAGCACAACCAGGAGGGGAGTGGCGTAAAGCCGCGAGTTGCGCCGCACCAGGAACTTCCCACCTTCATAGTCCTCCGTCACGGGAATGAAACGGCGGAATAGTTTCAGTGCCGAGCTTTTCTCGGGATCGATTTCGGAACCCGCATCAAATCTGATTCCGCTATAAATCAGGAATGCGCCAAACCCATACATTAGCCAATCGAATCTCCGGAGCAGAGGCACTCCAGCGAAGATAAAAATTCCGCGCATTACCACCGCGCCTACGATTCCCCAGAACAATACTTTGTGCTGATCACTCGAGGGCACCTGAAAGTAGCGAAATATGACGAGGAAGATAAAAAGATTGTCGATACTGAGCGACAGCTCGATCACATAAGCAGTTGCAAATTCCAGCGAAGCTGTGCGCCCCTGCCAGAAATAAAGCACCACCCCAAACATCAGTGCGAAAGTGATCCAGATTGCGCTCCACACCAGCGCCTTGCGAATACTGATCGCCTCTTTGCGCTTCTGCAGACCGAGATCGAGCCCGAGTAGTGCAACGACGACCAAGGTGAAGAGTGCCCAGAACAATGTCTGATTCACTGTTTGCTCATGGTTTTCCGAAGTGAATTAGAAATGAAGTCCAAGAAAAACAAAAGCGGGATTCGGAAATGCCCACGTAGGGGCGGACGCCCTCGTCCGCCCAGCGGAGCAAAGCTCGGCAGCTCTTTTCGCTGGCGAGCTGGCGCTCGCCCACCCGGACGGGGGCGTCCGGGCCTATGCCTTCATTTCGATTGGTCCAACATGCGAATCGTTTCGAGAATTACGCTTCCCACGATCTCCAAACTCTTAGGACTCAGTTTGTCGACAGTGTCTTGCGTGGTGTGATGGAAGACATTGTTATAACCGTAGTTTAGATCTATCAAATCGGCTGACGGTACGCCTTGTTTGACAAAAGGAAGGTGATCGTCCTCCACGGCCATGGTGCGCCCGAAGAAGTGAGACTGATATCCCAGTTGCGTGGCCGCCTGATATACGAGGTCTTCAAGCCACGGTGTGGAATGTTGCTCGCGCTCAATGTTGAGGTCAGCATCGCCGATCATATCGGCCAGAATGAAGGCCTTAATTTTTTTTAAGGTTCCGTCGGCCTGCCATTTGTCAGCAATGTGCCGAATACCGTAAAGACTGTCTGTGTTGCTCCATTGCTTCACAGCTTCTTCGGCGTCGTCCCAGACCAGCCAGACGCTGTAGCCTTCACGTTTCTTGCCGCGCAGTTGATTTGCGATTTCTAGCAGCAGCGCACTGGATGATGCCCCATCATTCGCACCAATAAATGACGTATTCCGGAGAGGATAGTTCGTATCGTAGTGGCTGGCGATGACAATGATGCCGTCGCGCGTCCCCGGGAATTTGGCGATGATGTTATGAACCGGGAATTTCCCTTCCGGCGTGTCTGCGACGAAAGCATCGGATTCCACGTTGTCGCCTTTGAGATGGGCAAGAATGTAATCTTCAACTTTCTTGTGATTGGCGCTGCCAATAGGCCGTGGACCGAATGCCACAATCTCCTTCACATATTTCATCGCGCGATCCGAATTGAAGCTCGGTGCCGCACTAGAATCAGCCGCCTTCAGAGATGGAGCACAAAGGGTCAGCGCAACTAGGATGACAAGCGCGAGAACTTGGGCCGGTTTCACCAGCCTGGACAGCGGGGGCCTGCCCTGAGCGAAGTCAAAGGGGCGGCTGTCCCTACGTGATTTTTGTGGGGGGCTGCCGGTCATCCCGTCTTCCGCGCCTCGCGCGCTTTTCTTTGTTTCGGATGCACGAACCACGCAATCGCAATGCTGATCACATAAAGCCCCAGCATGGGCGCTGCCAAAATGCACATGTTCAGAATGTCGCTGGTGGGAGTAATAATTCCCGCGATGATAAAAATCGCCAGCACCGCGTAGCGGATGTTGCGCCACATCCACCCGGCGCTCACAACTCCCATCAGAGCGAGAAAGAAGATGAGGATAGGCATCTCAAAAATCAGCCCAAGCCCCAGAATCACCGTGAGAAATAAATCCGTGTACTCCCGAATCGTAATCATCGGCTGAAACTGTTTTCCGAAGCCGATAAGAAAATCCAGCGCGAACGGATATACCAGCTTGTAACCGAAATATCCTCCACCGATGAAAAGTGCGATCGTGGAGAACATGAACGGAAACACATACTGCTTCTCGTTGCGGTACAGTCCCGGAGAAATGAACATCCAAACCTGGTAAAGAACCACCGGCGACGCCACAAAAACGCCCGCAACCAGCGCAATTTTCAAATAAAGATTGAATGGCTCGGTAGGATTCAGATAAACCAGCTTGTCCGACAGACCGTTCTTGTGCAGAGCGCCCATGATCGGCCGCTGCATAATGCCGAAAATCGCCTCGTGATAGCCCCAACACGCGCCCATCCCAACTGCGATGGCGATGATCGAGTAGAAGAGCCGCTTGCGCAATTCCTCGAGGTGTTCGAGGAAGCTCATGGCTGGCATGGTTTCAGATTCAGGTTCCGATCCAGCGGAGGAAAAACGAGCCAGAATTTCAGACATCTGAGGCCCTTGCTGAATTCAACTCAAACCGCGATTCGGCGCTACCCTCGGGAGTTGGTTCCGTCGACGGGACCGGAGGCATCGCGGGCTGCGGCGTCACCGGTAACGCGGCGACCGCACCCTCGGGCGGTTTGGACGGAGGCAGAATTTGCGCCCGGTTGTTTTCCGCGTCTATCTGGGATATTTCCGACTCAATCTGAGACCTGAATTCGTTCGAAGCGCGCCGGAATTCATTAAGCATCTTCCCGATCTGCCGCCCGATTTCGGGCAACTTTTTAGGCCCAAAAATCAGCAAAGCCAGCAGGAAAAGAAAAATTGTCTCGGAAAAACTCATTGCCTAATCATACGTCGGCGGCGGAGCAATCAGCAATCAGCACTCAGCAAAACCACGACTCACGTAGGGACAGCCGCCCCCGGCTGTCTCACCGATGTAACGATGCTTTAAAAAAATCCGCCGTTACCCCGTAAGCTAGGGCGACGGCGAACCATGTTTGACCGAAACCGACATAGAGCATATAGGCTAAAGCTTCGAGAGGAACTGCTATCCTAGCGTCTTCGGTAAGCTTTTCGACTGGTGTGGAGTTAATAGCCTCATAAACATCACTGTGCGCTTTCCACACGCGCACCCAAAGCACGATCAGAACGACTATTGGCATAAACATGAGCCAGCTGTTTGGGGACAGTCGAGAATGCGTAATGATCTGGATCGGAAACAATGAAACCAATCGAAAATCCATGATGACTTCGATCGGAAAGAACGTAACTATGAGGAGGCCGAAGGTACTGAGGAGGAAATGATACGACCTCCACGGTGGCCGCGAGAAGTATCTGAGTCTACGGACCTGCATTTTGTCCTGATAAAACATCTAGTTATTCCCTTTTTACAACGAATCACCACACACTATCCAATGCAAACCAAACGAGGTAGCTTCGACGGCGAGTTATGGTATAGCGATCTGTTCCAGACCGAACTCGGCTGAGTCCGATTGAACACCAAGTGCACATCCATGTCACTTTTTCGGACCAACCCTCCCCAGAGGCTGGTTGCTGAATGTTGAATGCTGATTGCTGATTGCTAGGTTTCCGCATCCCCCTCCCCAATCTCCGCATCATATCCGTAGGAGTGCAGCATTCTGGTTACCTTTAGGCCCGAAATAGAGGCAAACCACATGTTATACTTCGCTAATTGCTAGCATCCGGGGCGCTTACCGCCCGCATTGAAGGAAAACTAGATGGCCCGTAGTTCTCATCGATCTCTCTTTCTTATTGTCGTTGTAATTCTGGGTTGCGGCTTCTTGGGCATGTTGTTTGGGCAGAAGATCACGCCCGACGTCGCGACCGACGCCGACTCCGATATCCGCGCGAGCCTTCACCAGTTCACCGATATTTACAGCGTTGTCGAGCAGAACTATGCCGAACCGGTAAATTCCGACAAGGCCATCTATAACGGCGCCATCCCGGGCATGTTGCACGTGCTCGATCCGCATTCAAATTTCTTCGATCCTAAGTCGTACGCGCTTCTGCGCGAAGATCAGCGCGGCAAATACTACGGCGTGGGCATGACCGTCGGTCCTCGCAATAATAAAGTTATCGTGATTGCGCCGTTCGTCGGAACGCCTGCGTACCGCGCCGGAATCCGCCCTGGGGACATCATCATCGCCGTCGACGGAAAACCCACCGACAACATGAACACCGGCGATGTTGCCGACTTGCTGAAGGGACCGAAAGGTACGACAGTCCACATCACCATCCTTCGCGAAGGTGCCGATAAGCCCCTCGAATTCGCCGTGGTTCGCGACGAAATTCCGCGATACAGCGTTGATCTGCACTTCATGATCAAGCCTGGAATCGGTTACATGCACGTCAGTGGCTTTAATGAAACCACCGAAAAAGAAGTCGCCGATGCCCTCGATCAGATGGGCGATCTCAAAGGCCTGATTCTCGATCTTCGACAAAATCCCGGAGGCTTGCTGAACGAAGGCGTTGGCGTGGCCGACAAGTTCCTGCGCAAAGGCCAACTCATCGTCTCCCATCACGGGCGGTCTTCTCCCGAAAAGCGATACACCGCAACTCACGGAAACGGCGGCAAGGAATATCCGTTAGTTGTGTTGGTGAACCGCGGCACCGCCTCCGCGGCGGAAATCGTTTCCGGAGCTATACAGGATCATGATCGTGGCCTGATCGCGGGCGAAACGACGTTCGGTAAAGGACTGGTACAAACCGTTTTTCCGCTGGCTGAGAACACGGGACTTGCTCTCACCACCGCGAAGTACTACACGCCCAGTGGTCGTTTGATCCAGCGCGATTATACGAACGTCTCACTCTATGACTATTACTTCGATCGCGATACCGACGCGAACAACGCCAATCGCGAAGTCAAATTGACTGACAGTGGCCGCACCGTTTACGGCGGCGGCGGCATTACGCCTGATGTAAAGATTGATCCGGTGAAGAGCAATCACTTCCAGGACGTTGCACTTCAGCACTATGCGTTCTTCAATTTCGCCAAACACTACGTCGTCAGTCACCACCCGACGAAAAGCTTCGAAGTTGACGACGCTACCATGCACGAGTTCCACCAGTTCCTCGATGAAGAGAAAGTTCCTTACACCGAAGCGGACCTGGTCCAGAACAACGACTGGATACGCTCAAACATCAAGAGCGAGATTTTTATCGATGAATTCGGCCAGGAAGAAGGCTTGAAAGTAAGAGCAGAGAACGATCCCGAGATTATCAAGGGACTCGAACTCCTGCCCCAGGCGAAGCAGCTCGCCGAGAACGCCAGAAAAACCATAGCCGATCGAAGCAGCACCGGCGCTCTGAACCGCTAATTCCCCTCACAACATGTCATCCCGACCGACTCAGTTGATTTGCAAAGCAAATCAACTGAGGAGCGGAGGGACCTGCTTTACCCAGCCGTTCAGGATATGATTCCCACGGGCCGACGCCTGTCGCTAACATTACGCTGAGTGCTGAATGCTAACAACCTCCCTCTGGCTCCTCCCCGCGGTCATTGCCGTAATTGCCGGAGTCACCGATTGGCGCTCCCGCCGCATCCCTAACTGGTTGACAATGCCGGGCTTCCTGCTCGGTATCCTCCTAAACACTCTGGTTGGCGGATGGGCTGGCACCAAAGATTCCCTTCTAGGGGCTGGTCTGGGACTGGGTCTGCTGCTACCCTTCGTAGTTATCAGGGCCCTCGGCGCCGGGGACTGGAAGCTGGTCGGTGCTTTAGGCGCTTTTCTGGGACCGCATCCGTTGATGGTCGTGCTGATTGTTACTATCCTGGTAAACGGGGTGATGGCCGTAGCCATGATCGTGTGGAAAAAACGCGTGGCAGAAACGGCGCGGAATTTCATTCGCATGCTTGCAGCATTTGCGACAATGCACCTTCCGGGCCGCGATCTTACGCTGGACAACCCAGACGCCGTCAAAGTGCCCTTCGGAATCGCCGTCGCAGTTGCAATGGTTCTCTATACTCTGAGCAGAATCTGGGTGCGCGGATGATGACAATGCGTTCCCAGCTCAGAAAACTCCTCCGCGATACCGACGGACAGGAAATCATCGAAGCCGCAATCGTGATTCCCCTGCTTTTCACGATCCTGTTCGGCGTTTATTGGTTCGGCCGCGCTTTCAACATTTACGGAACTATCAACCACGCCGCAAGAGAGGGAGCGCGGGTTGCAGTATCGAGTTGCGCAAGTTGCGGAAACACAGCTGCGACTGATGCTCAAATCGCGACGGGAGTTACTGAAGCCCTGCAAGCATCTAAGCTCGACCCGAGTAAGGTGCAATGCTACACGCCAGGGCCCAACCCCGTTGCGTGTCCTGGATTCTCGAGCCCATGCACTTGCAACGCCGGCAGCAGCAATGTGAGGATTTGTCGGTCGGTATGGCTTAATGCTGGGAGCTCCGACCCGCCCGTGTGTGGTGTCACCGTCAGTTTTAAATATCCCTATCAGTTTTGGTTTCCCTTTACCTCTGTTAGCGGCCAGAATATTTCTCTCAAGGCCAGTGTGCAGGCGGACGGAGAAGAATAGCAGTGACGCCTTTTCGTGGAACCGCGGGAAGACGCCGGTTGACGTATTTCGGCGGCAGCGAAGGCGCACAACTCGTCGAGCTCGCAGTTATTCTTCCATTGTTGATCGTCATTATTGTAGGAATTTTCGATTTTAGCCAAGCCTTCAATCTCAAACAGAGGCTTGGCGATGCGGCATTTCAGGGCGCGCGTGTGGGATCGAGCGAGCCCACGACGGATTTCGGTCAGACTTCTCCCCCTCCGACTTCTGTCACCGCCATTCGTGACGTTGTGCACACATATCTGAAGAGAGCGGAGATCAGTCCCTGCGGCTTGGGCCCCGTCTCCGCCAGTGCATCTCCGCCGCTGACGTGGACCGCCACTGGTGCTTGCGCAAGCGGAACATTCACGTTGACGATACAACGCGGCTATACGTTCCCGGCAACTGTGACCGGAGTGGCGTCACAGGTAAATGTCGTCGCCACGCAAGTGACGATTAGCTATCCTTATCAGTGGACGTTTAATAGAGTGATCCACGTATTGGTTCCCGGCGCCAGCTATGCCGGAGTATCGCAGCTTACGACCACTGCGATCGTGCCGAACCAGGATTGAGGTTGTTATGGCTCAAAAAATTCTTGTGCAAGGGAGGCGCGGCGAGCGAGGCCAAACTATCGTTTTGGTGGCTGTTAGCATTCTGAGCCTGCTAGCGATGGCGGCACTTGCGGTTGACGTCATAACCCTATACGTGGCGAAAGGACAGATTCAACACGCCGCTGACGCCGCGGCCTTGGCAGGAGCAAAAGCTTTTGTCGAGTCAACAATCACTTCGGTTCCCCCGGGGGATCCGTCATACGCTACGTTGCAGACCATCGCGCAGAATATCGCCTGCCCGGACGCCACCTGTTCCAGTGGATATATTGGACAGGCGTTGACTCAGAACCCCGTCTCCGGGTCACCAGCCGTTATCAGTTCCCATGCATACGATTGGACTTATCCAGGGAATCCCCGCATTACAGTTAGCTTGCAGCGAACGAATCTGCCAATCTTTTTTGCGAGGATTTGGAGCAGTGCCTTGGCCTCCGTGAGTGCCACCGCTACGGCCGAGGCTTACAATCCTTGGAACTCGCAAACGCAAACAGGCGCCTTGATTCCCGTGGCGCCCCAGTGCGTAAAGCCAATCCTAGTTTCGAATAGTGGACCGGGCGATAGTGGGGCGACGAACCTCTCAACCCCATTTGTGAATAAGACCGATGGGACGCCGGCGCATCCAGGAATCGCTCCGAGCGGCGGAGGGGGGTTTGCCGGCAGCGGCGGCTTTATTGGCCAAGAAATTATTCTCAGTTATCAATCGTGCGTTAGCGGTCCCAAACCTTGTGTTCCTTATCTCCCTCAAGTGGTTTCTGGTACGCCCAATTTCCCTTCTGCTTGTTCGACAGGGACGCAGTATGAGCAAAGCGTTGCCAGCTGTGAGGGCAAGCTGTACGATTTTAGCCAGTGCGGAGAATCGGCAACAGCCGCCAACGTTGATCCCGCCGACCCCAGCGGAAGCGGCGGAGCTACGCAAACGGGTGCCCAGTGCTTGATTCACGCAACGGGGCCCGGATTGGGAAACGGCCAGGACGTACTCGACATAAGTGACTTTCTAAATGATCTGGCACCCCCGCCTCCGATACAGATCCAAGCTGGCAACTACAGTAATACTAAGCTCGGAGTCGCTATTGGTTCGCCAATCAGCACCAGCGACTCAATCGTGACCCTCCCGATCTATACCAACAGAGTTGGCAATACCGTTACCATCGTCGGGTTTCTTCACGCGTTTGTGAATTCCACTGGCCCAGCCAACGGAGATCTCGACGTGACAATCCTAAACGTCGCCGGTTGTGGGCCAGGGTCTGCGATCGTACCTGCGGTTTCCGGCGGGGGCATTTCCCCTGTACCCGTCCGCCTAATTACTCCTCCATAAACGGTTGGCCCTACAAAACGGTTGCGCCGCCTTGTTTCTCCCGTTCCCCTGCGATACCCTTATTTCGCTCTCGCGGCTCTCCCTTCCTTCTTTCCTCACACCCAAATCTCGATCTTTTGCTGCATTGTGTGTGCAAAATGACGTGGTCCTGGCTAAGGCCACACAATATATGGTGTTTTACTACTTGACCCGGGCGTAATTTCACCGTTACAGTAGGTGCAATCCATGCCTCTTCGGACTTCCGAATGGTTAGCAGTTCGGAGAAACGTCCGAAGAAACGGTTCGAAAAGAATGGGAAGAACCACAGCAGTAAACAGTCTGCTTCGGTTTCTTCCGATCAAGTAGTGAGCATCGCGCCCCAGCCAGCGGTACTGCTTGTGTGGCGCGGACACTCTTGTCCGCGGCCTTTGACTTAGACATTGCGGTTCAAAACCAAAGTCCAAGTCAAAGGCGGCGGACAAGAGTGTCCGCCCCACACAGGCGCTTAGGAACGACATCCCAAGGAGTACGAAGTGCTCAAACTAAAACGGCTTCAAATTATCGGCTTCAAGTCATTCTGCGATCGCACCGAGCTCAAGTTCCACGGCGACGGAATCGCTGCGATCATCGGCCCCAACGGCTGCGGCAAATCGAACATCGCAGACGCGATCTCATGGGTGCTCGGCGAGCAATCGGCAAAGACCCTCCGCGGCTCCCGCATGGAAGATGTGATCTTCGCCGGCACGCGAGACCGCAAGCCGACCGGCATGGCCGAGGTCGCGCTCACTCTGATCGATCCCGAAGTGTACGACGGGCCAGACGCCAGTAATCCCACCGAGATCGAGATCAAAGACGATCTGCCCGAAGGCTACGAAGACTGGAATGAATCCGAATTGCGCGCCAGGGCCGCCGAAGAAGTCGAACGCCTAACCGAAGAAGCCCAGCCGGGCCAGACCGAAGAAATGGATGCAACACCGGAAGCGCCAGATCCCGAGAAAGCCGCGCCCGGCCAGTTGGTTGTCCTGAAGATCCGCCGCCGAAAATTTCAGCAACATTTCCGTGCCGGAGAAATCGTCATCACCCGCCGCCTTTTCCGCTCAGGAGACAGCGAATATCTCTTGAACGGCAAGCTTTGCCGCCTCCGCGATATTCAGGAACTATTCATGGGCACCGGCCTCGGGCCTGAATCCTATGCCCTGATCGAGCAGGGACGCATAGGACAAATCCTCAGCAGCCGTCCCACCGACCGCCGCGCCATCATCGAGGAGGCCGCGGGCATTACTAAATTCAAAACCAAGAAGCGCCTCGCCGAAGCCCGCCTCGAAGATGCGAAACAAAATCTCTCCCGCGTCAATGACATCTTTGAAGAAGTCACACGCCAGATGAATTCGCTAAAGCGCCAGGCTTCAAAAGCCGAGCGTTACGCAAAGTTACGAGAGGAAATGCGCGCCAAATTACGCATCGTGTTGGCCAGCAAGTTTGCGCAGTTGGATCAGCAATCGGCGGAAATCAATTTAGAAATTAATTCCCTCTCTGAAGAAATGCGCGGACGCGCCGTGGAAGTCCAGCAATCCGAAGCCGAACATGCCGAGCGCACCCAACGTGGTTATGCCATCGAAACCGAACTCCGAGAAAATCGCGAGCGCCTCAGTGAGATCAAGCTCGAAACCGATCGGGCTCACGCGCAGCACCGCCACAATGAAGAGCGCTGTTCAGAGTTAGTCGTACGCGTGGCTTCTTCGGAATCTCAGTTGGAGCAGGCGAGATACCGTCTAACTTCGCTCGAAGCCGAACGCGATTCCAATCGCGAAATTCTGGAATCCGCCGCAGCGGAATTATCCGCAGCCCATGAAGACGTCGCCTCGGCACAAAAAGAAGTCGCCGAAGCCACCGCCGCTCTAGCCCAACTGGAGCAAGAGCAGAACGCATCGCGTTCGGCAATGATTGAAATCATCGCATCGACTGCGAGCTTGCGAAACCAACTGACGCAGACGGAAGAGCGCACGGCTGCCGTCGATCGCGAGACGGCTCGCTTGCACAACGAGATGCTCACCGCCAATTCGCAGGTCGAGGCTTTCGGCGGACAGCGTGGCCAATCCGCCCTCGAATTTGAAACCGTGTCCCAACGAGTCTCCGCGCTAACCGCTGAGATCGGCCAGACACGCAGTTCGCTCGAAGCGAAGCGCGACGAAGAAACAGCTTGTAAGCGTCATTTGGACGGTCTCCGCGCCGAATACGCCACTGCGCTTGGCAAGCGCGGGTCGCTCGAAGCTGTTATCGCTGAACATGGATACTCGACCGAGTCCGTGCGCCGCCTGTTTCAGTCAGGAGTAA
>Ga0073928_10002261_pt1 | contig 33838 bp, 24 predicted proteins | sample PaiPotPPA55metaG_FD_76969 | JGI IMG/M metagenome (GOLD analysis project Ga0073928, IMG submission 76969) | Iron sulfur acid spring bacterial and archeal communities from Banff, Canada, to study Microbial Dark Matter (Phase II) - Paint Pots PPA... ...
AAGCACAGGTTTCCTAAACCTGCAATCCCGGTTCAAGTCCGGGTGGCCCCACCATTCTTCCAGTCGCTGCGGCGCAACCGTCCAATCGATCGAAATCAAGGCGGGGAATTGTTTCTGTGGCAGTTACGAAGCGGTCGCGGAAGAATCTTTGAGCGATTCCGGCTGATTGTAAGTATTTGTGCGAGCAAGAATGGAATGATTTTCAGAGCATACAAAGTAGTGGCCGGGATTTTCCCGCGCGAACTTTTTCATCCGCGCTTTCGCGTTGGAAAGGCCTTCCACTTTCTCGAGCCAGATCGCATCTTTCTCCGACTCGCCCAAGAAAATATCGAAAGCAGGCTCTCGCATCTGTTGCTCCCTTTGATTGTCTGGTCGAACGGCGCAAATACAGGCGCCGGAAAGGAGGGATGTTACAAGTGAAGGCAGTGCTCGTCGGTACGGGAGCGGACGAAAGTTGTGTACGTTACCGTACGGTCATTCCAATTCGTTTTTCCAGTTGCGGACTTGTTCGATGATGGATTCGTAGCATTCACAGGCTGCATCTTTCAGGTTTTCCCGGTTCACGATGTGGACCTTTCCGCGGTTGTAGGTGATCAATCCAGCCTTTTGGAGGATCCCGGCCGCCACCGTGACGCTCGCGCGGCGCGTCCCCAGCATGTGCGCGAGAAAATCCTGAGTCAGCGGTATATCTTCGCCGCCGATTCGGTCCTGGCACATCAGCAACCAGCGTGAAAGGCGTTCTTCCACTTCGTGCAGGCGATTGCACGCGGCGACCTGCGTCGATTGCACAGCCAGAGTTTGCGCGTAACGATTCAAAGCTTTTTCCAGCAAGGGGCACTGGCGCAAGACATCTTTCATTTTATCGGCCTTGATCCGGAACGCCGTGCCGGCGATCTGAACGATCGACCGAGCCGCGCTGGTCTTCAAACCTACTACTAGCGGCAGGCCGACAAAGCCTTCCTTGCCGGTCAAGCCCACCTCTACGCTCTTACCGTCGCTCAAGACGGACAGAATGGAGAACAGCCCGGAGTTCACGAAATAGCAGTCTTTAATCGTCTCGCCGAGTTCGTTGCCGATAGTGCCCGTTGGCAGCTCGACGAAATCCAAATTTGCAAATACGGCGGCGCATTCTTTGGCAGACAAACTCAATAGAATTTCGTTGTGGATCGCGTGGCCGTTGTGACCTACAGGCGGAGAATTACCAGCAGGGCGGGACGGATTCTTGACCATTGACGGCTCCTTGTCTGATTTCGCAAGGAACCGTGGCCCAGGCAGGCCCGGCGGAAAGATGCTGAAAGAGACGTAGTAAGCATACGCTACCTACGTACTGTTTGACAGGCAATTCGCGGAGGCGCTCTGCAGGACTGCGTACGGTAGCTTACAGCGGAGACCCTATTGCGGAAACAGGGGGTACGCCGGAAATTACAGGAATGAGACACACTCATGCCGGCATCCCTAAACGCATTCTAATCGTCGACGACAGCGCGGCATTTCGAAAGTGCTTACAGAGCCTTTTGGAATCGCAGCGCGACTTGCAGGTATGCGGCGAAGCTGAGAATGGCTACGAAGGGATCGAGAAGGCGAAAGAACTCCGGCCGGACCTGATCGTTCTCGATTTTTCCATGCCACGCATGAATGGCATTCAAGCAGCGACGCACTTGAAACAATTGATGCCTGAAGTTCCTTTAGTGATGTTTACTTCCTTTGCCGGTCCGCAAATGGAGCGGGATGCAACGGCGGCGGGGATCAGTTCGGTGCAAGCAAAAGACGAGGGCGCAGACGCGCTTGTCACGAGTATCCGCACCTTGCTCGGCAATGGCTACAGGTCCGCCGGGTCCAATATGGCCTGAACACAGGCACACCGCACGCGACGGCCGCTTCACACACCACCGCGCGAAACGCTCCCCGATACTCCGACACGAATCTAATGCGCCAATATTGGCACGACTATGCCGGACGGTTGTCCGTCGGCTCGGTAGACACGTTCGGTCGCTTTGCGGAAATCAGCCGGCTTGGCGTCAGGGATGTTCACGAACGTTTGAGGATTCCGGTCAGTGAGCGGGAACCAGGAGCTTTGCACCTGAACCATGATGCGGTGGCCGCGGCGGAAGGTGTGATTGATGTCCGGCATGGTGAAATCGACCTCTTCGATTTTTCCGGGTGTGAAAGGTTCTGGTTTTTCAAAGCTCTTTCGGAATTTTCCGCGCATGGGCTCGCCGCGCACGAGCTGCTGGTAACCGCTCATGGTAATTTTGGGCGGCCCGACATCGCTTGGCGGAACGTCCGCAGCAGCCGCAGTCGAGTCGGCGAAATCCGGAGGGTAGACGTCGATCAGCTTCACTACCCAATCGGAATCCGTTCCTGTGGTTGAAACGAAGAGGCGCGGCGAAATGGGTCCGGCGATGGTGATGTCCTGTTCGAGGGGAGGCGTTTGGTAGACGAGCACGTCGGGGCGCGTCGCAGCGAAGCGCTGATCTGCGACCATATACTCCTGCGGAACGAAAGCTGCGGTGTAGCCCACGAAAGGTACCGGCTGATTCGGATCGCTGACATATTCATCGAAAGAATCCGCCCCAGTAGCGGGTGGATCGAAAGACAGCCCACCATTCTCGCGGAAGTAAAGCGTCTTCGGTTCCTGGCTCTTGGGCGGCCAGGTGGGATACTGCCGCCAGACATTTGTGCCGGATTCGAAAACGTAGGCCCCCGGCAATTTCGCGTCGCCCGCCCCCTTAAGATATTGCTCGAAAAATGGAAATAGGATTTGCGCGCGGAAGAACTGCCCGGTGTTCGACGCGAAGCCGACGCTGCCAAGATGATTCCCATCGTAGCGCGCCCATCCACCGTGCACCCAGGGCCCGACGACGAGCGCGTTGAAAATTCCCGGATTGTTTCGCCCGATGGCGCCGTATGTCTTGAACGGCCCGGATAGGTCTTCCGCATCGAACCATCCGCCGACGGTGAGGACCGCGCAGTGAATGTTCTTCATGTGAGGCGCGAGATTCCGGGCTTTCCAATATTCGTCGTAAGTGTCGTGGGCGACCTGGTCATTCCACAGCGAGTTTTCGCCATGCAAATACATAACGTTTGCGTTCGAGATGGATCCCATTTTTAGAAAAAAGTCGTACGCGTCAGGTGGTCCCGGGTCAAAGCGCGGACCACCTCGCGGAGGCAGACTTGGCGAGGACTGCGGCTTGAAGAAAGAGTAAAAGCCAAAGTTAGCCGCGAGCATGAAGGCGCCGCCGTGGTACGCGTCGTCCCCCATGAAGAGATCAGTCATCGGCGCTTCGGGCGAAGCAGCTTTCAGTGCGGGATGCGAGTCGATGATGCTGGCGGAAGTGTAGAATCCGGGATAGGAAATGCCCCAAATGCCCACCTTGCCGTTGTTGTTCGGGATGTTTTTCAGGAGCCACTCGATGGTGTCGTACGTGTCGCTGCTGTCGTCGACGTCGTCCTTGGATTTTTTGTTGTCGATGTGCGGAGTCATCTCGATAAAAGCGCCCTCGGACATGTAGCGTCCCCGGACATCCTGATAGACGACAATGTAGCCAGCTTTCTCGAATTCTTCCGATGGGCCGATTGATTTCTTGTATTGATCCACGCCGTATGGCGAGACGCTGTAGGGCGTGCGGTCCATCAGGAATGGATAAGCACGCGAGGAATCCTTGGGCACGTAAATGGAAGTGAACAAGTGTTTGCCGTCGCGCATGGGGATCCGATATTCGTACTTTGTGTAGTGTTCCTTGACGTTGAATTCAGCGGGGGCGTCGGCGCTGCGCATCCAATTGGAAGACAGAAAGACCAGAATCGAAGCGGTGAGAACACACCAAGCGCTGCGCATCATAAAGTTCAACTCCTGCTTGAACCGAAGAAGCAACTCGGAAGCAAGCCGAAGCTACCTTTGTGCGGGGGGAACGTCAAGCGGTTCGATGACGTAAGCTCGAGCGATGCGTCGCGATCCCGCTAGGAATGTGGGCCAGCGAGGCTGAAGAGGAGGAGCCCGAGAACGATCAAAGTTACCGTGACGTAGAGCCAATCGCGCTCTTCGGCAAACGCCCAAATCGAGAATGCGACGCGGGCAATCGGCGTGGCGATCAGGAGCAGCAGGCCCAGCTGGATAATTCCCGCGGGGTGCAGCGCGACGCTTTCTCGAATAATTCCGGGAATATGCCGCAAATCGCCGGGTTCGCCGCGAAACGTTCGATAGTGTATTGCCGAGGACCACGATTGCGCGAGGTAAAGAATGCCGCCGAAGAGCACGACGAGGGCGGAAATGGTGATGCCGGTGCGCAGGAGAATCCCGATTGTATTTTCCGCGCGCCGGTCCAATGCTTCGCGATTCTGGACGATCATTTCAAATTCTCCCGGTAAGCCCGCTAACGATCATTTCGATCGCCAAGAAAGCAATAACGACCGCGAATACGATGCGCAACACGCGCGCCTCGGCGCCAGCGAGAAAACGGCTCCCGATGAGCGACCCGATGAGAACACCGAGCACGACGGGCATGGCAAGGCCCGGATCGATGTAGCCGCGGTTCAGATAAATGCCGGCGCTGGCAGCCGCAGTGACGCCGATCATGAAATTGCTGGTCGTTGTGGAAACCTTGAACGGCAAGCGCATGGCGCGGTCCATCGCCAGGACCTTCACGGCGCCGGAGCCGATCCCCAGCACTCCGGAGAGGATTCCGGCAATGAACATTACGGCGAAACCTGCAGGAACGCCGCGCACGTGGTAGGGCCGCAGCCCGTTCGCAGTGGGATATGCAGCGTCCATCCGGAGTCGAGTTGCCAACTTGTCCGGCTGGCCCGCATCGCGCGCTTGAGGCGGCGGACGAAATGAGAGATAGGCCGAGTATGCGAGGACGAAGCCGAAGATGACTGCGATGACGTGAATCGGCAAATAGAAGGCGACGAATGCGCCGGCTATTGCACCGAGCGTGGTGGCAATCTCCAGAAACATGCCAACGCGGATGTTGGAATAGCCTTCCTTGACATAAGCAGCGGCTGCGCCGGAGGAGGTGGCGATCACGGAAATCAGCGCTGCACCGATGGCGTAGCGGATGTCCACCCCGAAAACCAGCGTGAGGAGCGGGACGATTACGACGCCGCCGCCCAGGCCCGTTAGCGATCCGAGGAATCCGGCGACGACCGAGCCGAGCCAAAGCACCGCGACGAATTCGAGGGTGTTCATCCGAGCGCTAACTCACCCTTCAGCTGCAAGACGTGGCTATCTTATCGAGCAAAGCATCGGCACGCCAGCGATGGAACGAAGGGTCGCGAGGACTGAAAATCCAGTACAAGGCGAGGGCGCCACGAAAAAAAAAGGCGCTGGAATCAGCGCCTTTTTTTGTTGAGAAGGAGAAAAAACTTACAGCTTACGGCCCGGTTGGACACGGCGAGAACGGCGCAGTGCCACCGGCCACAGTCAGGACGGTCGGGTCCGGGAAACTGTAGTCACCGTTAAATGCGTCTGACGGATTGATGCCCTCGAACCATTGCAGCAATGCCAACGTTTGCGGGTGATAGGTGAAGCCATTCAGGGTAATTGGCTGCGATGGATTGGGCTGGGCTTCGACTATGTCACCCACCTCGAGGACATTCTGGCATGCGCCAGGCGGGAAGCCGGGCAGTTGGTAATTCGGCGTAACATTGTTGACGAAGGGATCGTTGAGAGTTTCGCCGAGTTCGTGCGACAAAGCGAAAATATCGGCGAAAATCGTGGGATCCCCAAAAATGTCATTGGCGACTGCCGCGTCGAGCGAGACGGTAAAGTCAAACGTTTGCACGAAAATCTTGTTATTGGTCTGGTTGACTTCAAACGCTCCATGGAATCCGCCAATGCAGCAGTCCACGGGCTGTTGCGCAACGAAGTCGCCGTACACAGCGTTTCGGGTGAGAAAGATCGGAATCGATTGAACGTTGATCGGCTCGGTCTGAACCAGGGTATTCAATTGTGAATTGATGAAGTTGATGTCGATCAGAGCGAAGAAGTTTCCCGCTGCATCGGCGAACACTTGGGACGAGCCGAACGGCACTTCGATCTGAACGGGAATGAGAGTCTGGGGATGACCCAGGAGAACGTGGAAACTGTCGCCGCGATCGTGGCCGTCGCCGTCGTGACCATGGCCGTGAAACAGCGAAAAGAATTCCGCCCGCATGTCCGCGTCTTCATACTGCGTAAAACCGGTAGCGAACTGGGAGGGCTCGAATAGAGGGGAATGCCGGATTTCGTCGGTGATCGTGGTGGCGTCAATCACAATGTTGTTGCCGTTCTGGTCAACGAATTCGTCAAAGAAGAATGACATCGGGACATACTGGGTCGGGACCACGGTGGTCTCGTTCTTTGTGGGGTCCTGGCCGACCATCGTGTAAGGAAAGGTCTGCCCGCCGAACGTGAACGAGCGCGTGAAATTAGGCACGGAAACGATCCGGGGGCTCTGTTGCTTGGCCGCTGCACTTGTGGATGCAGACAATTTGTTGACCGACATGTGTTTTGGTTTGGTGTTCAGAGACGAGAAAAAACCCGAACCAACGACGACCGGGTGACGCGGTACTTTGGCGGTGTTTTGCTGGCCGAACGCGGCAAGATTACCAAATAAGCAAAAGGCGAGAAGACACAGACATACCAAGGACTTTCGCATTCCTGTTTTTCTCCTTCCAACAAGGTAAAGGTAGGGGGACGCTGCGCAGATTCTGATTAGGTCTTAGTTGAAAGTCAATAGATTTAAGCGGAATCATCTCAGCATCGAGCCGCAGTTGTCCGTCTGATGCGATTACGCATGGCGAGATGCTTGGCAAGCCCAGGACGTACAGTACTCGCTTGGTTTCGATTTGCGTTCGCGGTGTAAGGACAAAAGCGGAGAGGCTGCATGGCGCGCTGGGACGGGGTCAATTCTTTGAAGAATCGAGCAACTCCTTGAGATAGTCTTGCCAGACGGCCGCCCAGGTGTGCGTGCCATGACCGTGCGTTTGCAGCGATGCAGGAATGAGTACGAAGCGTCCCTTCTTTACGCGCTTGATCTCACGCTCGGCAATGCCAAGTTCCGGCGGGTTGATGAAATCGTCGGCGGAGTTGACGAACATCACGGGAACCTTTATGTCTTCAAGGTGCGGCGAGGGATCGTAATTTCGCGAAGAATTGACGGCGTAAAGCATGTCGTTCGCGTCGAGACGCGCGGTTGTCCGGCTGATTGAGTTCTCGAGAAATTCATCGGCGGCATCGCGTGTGCCGAGATCCTTCTGCATTTGCAGCGGCACGCTTCCGGCGATCAGCAGAAAATCAGCAGTAATCTGGAGCCCGGCGCGCGGCTCGGTTGTGTAATCACCATTCTTCCAATCCGGATCCTGGCGAATTCCGTCAATCACCATCTTCCGCCAGATCCTGTTGCGCCCGGCGATCGGAACAGGTTGGCAAGCGAGCGGCATGAGCGCGTCCATGAAATCGGAATACGTTTCGCCCCACATCCATGAGTGCATGCACCCCATCGACGTTCCCAATATCAAACGCAGATGATTGACGCCCAGGCCCTTTTCCAGCAGATCGTGCTGCGCGGCGATCATGTCCGCATACTCGTAGTTCGGGAAGTGCGCGCGCATACCGTCGCTCGGCTTGCTCGATTTTCCGTGACCGAGGTTGTCTGGAATAATAATGAAGTAGCGATTGGCATCGAGGAGTTGACCGGGGCCGAACAGCACGCCCGCGAATATGGGCTGGAGAAAAGTCTGCCCGCTGCCGCCAGTGCCGTGAAGAATCATCACCGCGTTTGTCGTACGACCATTTGCGTCCTTGGCGGGCTTGCCCAGCGTCATGTAGTGCATTCGCAACTCGGGCAGGGTCTCTCCCGATCTGAAATGGAAATCATGGATGACGAAATCGCCCTCTTGCGGCGCGGGAGTTCCTTCGGGCAATTGCGGTGCTTGCTGCGTGCGAGACTCGGCTGCGGAAAAAAGCAACGTGGCCATACATCCCACGATCGAAATCAGCCGGCAGCAGCGCATATGCACACCTCTGGTGCGGTACTTTAACACATGGAGCAGCAACATCTGGCTGCGGAGCGAAGAGAACACGAAAATGGGTGCTTGCGGGGGCAGCGACCATTTTCTGTCCTTTAGGCCAGTTGTTGGCCACAGCAGTAATCGCTGATACTGGGGACGTGAGTGGGCACCCTTGGGTGGACATGCCTGACACCGTCTCTCGCCTCAACTCTCTCGGAGGCAAAATGAGTTCTACAGTTCGATTGCTCGGATTGTTCGCCGGGCTGTGCATTGCCATGCCGGCAATGGCTGGTGAAAGCGCGGCGGTGAAGTGCGCCGGCAGCCAGGACCGCGTGTGGCTTTACGATTCTCTGGTCAGTTTTGAAGTGCAGGCTAAATTGAAGTGCGGAGAGACAGTGGAGATACTGTCTCGCGAAAAAGGCTTTGCAAAGATCCGCACGCAGAGCGGCGCGGAAGGCTACGTTCCAGAAACGGCGCTGCCAAAACCTGTGACGGCCGACGCCCATGAGGAGAAACCTGTCGCGCAACTGTCTCTCGCGGAGCAGGCGCGTGCAGCTCGCGCAGCCCGCACCGCCTCTGCTTCTGCGCCGGCAACCTCGTCCCATGTCGCTCAAGCCACAGCGGCGTCGATCCCAAACAACGATAAATCTGGGGAGAGCAAAATCGCCGTTGCGCAAGATCGACCGAGCGAATCACTCCAGCCCGTGGCGGCGTCATCGAAGTCTTCCGATGTTGCGTCGATAAGCGCTACCACGGTTGAAACCAGCACGAGCGCCTCGAATAAGCCCGCTGCAGCCCAACCGCCGGCGAACAACACCGCGCACTCCGCGACAGGTTCGACGGATGCGTCGGCATCAAGAACTTCCAATCAGAAAAATGAGAAGGCGGCAGGCAAAGCGAAAACGACTCAGCCTGTTCCGGCCAGGCCAGCGCGCCCCGCGGCAGTTCCACCGAGTACGACAAGCTCCGCGTCCAACCTCGCGCCGGCGGCGCCGGACAACGGCAAGCGCTCGGCCACTGTGGCGTCCAATTCCGCGAGCGCAACTCCGCGAACCGTGACGGCAGTTGAAACCAAATCCGCGACGCTTCGGTCGGAGCCGATTGCAACCACGCGTACCGTCGCGGCCACCACGGAGCCTGAGTCCGAGGACTATCCCGAACGCCTGATTGAAGACGAAAGCGCCAATCCAGCTTGCGGAACCTATTTTTCCGCTTACGGCCTTTCGCCGATGCAATACAAGTGGATCGTCGACAACCGCCAGAAGAAGTATCCCGCTATCTGTCCGGCTTCGGCGCCGGGCAAAGTGGATTTCGTGGTCATACTCACGCACGACGTTGGGTTCTATAATTCAACGATGCCCAATCCAGTCCACATCGACCGGAACGGATTCTCGGATTGGAATCCCATGACTAGAGCGGACGACACCGTGGTCTCAGCGTACGCGCTCGATAAGAGCAAGCATGAGTATGTGTGGGTGTTTCAAATGAAGAGAGGCGCATTTGACCCTGCGAAGTTTTCTCCGCGCCGCCGGCCTCAATTTACGAAGGTTGAGTCGAACGGACTAGGCTCTCACGCCGCGCCGCGGTCCATGGATGACGCATTCCAGTTCATGCAGACCGCTCCCGCTCGGTGAGATTTTGGGGGTTATCCGCGTTGTTACACGCCATACGGATAACCCCTACTAATCCCTTCACGAAGGCTGTAGTTGCTCCCGCGAATTTTGCCCAATAATTCTGCGCCACGTTTTGAGAGGAATTGCAATCGACTCGAAAACTTTTCTGCAAGCGCGGAAGAGCTGGAGTATGCTTTGTTCGTCAAAATCTAAAGCCGGGTGAGCCGATAGCGGCTTCGTGGATCCCGGCGGTCAAAATTCTGCGAGGAGATCGTGAAGTATGAGAAGGCGGACCACGAGTTGGGAATGGGCCGCAGCATCACCCGCCGAGATTTCCTGAACGGATTCGCTGTCGCCTCCGGAGCATCACTTCTTCCGTTGCATTCCAAATGGCTCGAAACTTTCGGTTTGCCGCAATCGCCTTTCGAGCCCGAAAAAGATCCCCTGTACTATCCACCCACACGAAGTGGCATGAGAGGCAGCCACGACGGTTCGTGGGAGGTCGCTCATCAACAACTGCGTGACGGCAGCGACTGGCCGAGTCCCGCGCCGGATTCCGAACGCTACGACCTGATTATCGTCGGCGGCGGAATCAGCGGGCTTTCGGCCGCACATTTCTTTCGCAAGACTGCCGGACCGAAGGCGAAGATTCTTATACTCGACAATCACGACGATTTTGGCGGGCACGCCAAGCGAAACGAATATCACGCAGGCAATCGCATGATTCTCGGGTATGGAGGCACGCAGTCGATTGACTCACCGCTGCGATACAGTAACGAAGCCGCGGGACTTCTGAAGGAATTGGGCGTCGAAGTTCAGCGGTTTGAAAAATATTTGGACCGAGGGTTCTACAAGTCACGCGGACTTTCTTCCGGCGTCTTCTTCGATAAAGAAACATTCGGCGTGGACAAACTCGTGTCCGGCCGTGGAGAGCCTTCATGGCCCGAGTTTCTTGCGAAAACTCCTCTTTCGTCCGAAGCTCAGAAAGGCCTCGCTCGCCTTTTCACCCAGAAAGTCGACTACCTGCCGGGCATGACGTCGTGGGATAAGAAAGTTCTTCTCGCGAAGATCAGCTATAAGGACTATCTGCTCGAACATGTCAAAGTGCAGGCCGACGCGATTCCGTTTCTTCAGAAGAGAACTTATGGCCTTTACGGCGTAGGCATTGACGCGGTTCCCGCCGGCGATTGCGCCGGGCTCGGATACCCCGGATTCCTGGGAATGGACCTCTCGGGCAAGCCCGGCCCGGGAATCGGAGCCGAGATCACAAAGCGGGACGAGAGCGCTCCGTACATTTATCATTTCCCGGATGGCGGCGCTTCCATTGCACGTCTGTTGGTGCGCGAGTTGATCCCGGCAGTTGCTCCCGGCCGCACGATGGAAGATATCGTCACGGCGAAAATGAACTACGCGTGCCTTGATGATTCGGCATCCCCCGTGCGGATTCGTCTGAACAGCACCGTCGTAGCCGCGCGCAATCTGGGCGACATTGCGGCATCCACGGAAGTAGAAGTCACCTATGTGCGGGGCGGCCACACGCATTCTGTCCGCGGCGGCGCGTGCATTCTCGCATGCTGGAACATGGTAATTCCGTATCTGTGTCCCGACATGTCGAGGGAGCAAAAAGACGCGCTTGAGTACGGTACGAAAGTGCCTTTGGTATACACCAACGTGTTGATTCGAAATTGGCGCGCGTTTGAGAAGCTGGGTATCAGCCTGGTTGATTGCCCGGGAAGCTACTTCGACACGGCCGGGATGGATTTTCCAGTCAGCATGGGCGAATACAAATTCACCGGAAATTCGGACGAGCCGTGCGTCCTTCACCTCGAGCGGGTGCCGTGCAAACCGGGATTCCCGGCGCGGCAGCAGCAAGTGGCGGGCAGGACGGAACTGTTTCAGACTCCGTATGATACCTTCGAGCGCAACATTCGCAGCCAACTGGGACGAATGCTCGGAGGCGGCGGCTTCGATCCTGCGCGAGATATCCAGGCGATCACGGTGAATCGCTGGCCGCATGGCTACGCCTATGAATACAACTCATTGTACGATCCAGAGTGGCCGGCCGATCAACAGCCATGCGCTATCGGCCGCCAGCCATTTGGGCGTATCTCCATCGCGAATTCAGACGCAGGCGCTTTCGCCTACACCAGCGAAGCCATCGATCAAGCCTATCGTGCTGTAAAAGAGGTTTCTCGCTTCCAAAGTTGAGTGAATCGCTATGCTTTAAGCTGGCCGTCTGGTGCAAGGCCCACGCGACGATACCCGAGTACTCCGAAGGGAAGATACAGGAGACCCACTACTCCTTCAGGAAGTCATGTTCGTTTAGCCGCGCGCTACCCAGAAAGCGATGGCGTTTCCAAATCATGAAGCCCAAGCCCAAAAAAGGCGCGAGGATGCTCAAGATTGCGATCGCCAGGAACAGAAGCAAGAATAGAAGCGTCATCACAGTGGCTGGCATGGCTGGTCCTTTTTCGTAAGTCTTAAAGTCTTCAATCCCTCATTCCTACTACCGCATTCCCTCCCGCAATATTCCTGGTTCCACAATTAAACCCAGCTCATCCAAGAATGTTGCAGGCGGATTTCGCCCTTTCATAAAGGGGTCGCGTTTGGATCAGATAATGTGCTTGTTATGAAACGGTTATGAAACGCATAGCCGGAGGCGGACGTCAAATCTCTAAGCTGCGCTTCATGCAATACTTTGCCGCGCTGCCCGATGGCGGCTTTTGGTGAGTTGTTCTATCTTTGGGGGTTAATGGCGACCGATGTGGATTGTTAGACTCGCTTTACGCCGTCCATACACGTTTGTTGTGACCTCCATTTTGCTGCTTATCCTCGGGCCGGTGGCCATCTTACGGACCCCGACCGACATCTTCCCGAACATCAATATCCCTGTCGTCAGCGTCATCTGGAACTATACGGGCCTTTCGCCCGAAGATATGGCTAACCGGATCGTTGTCGGATACGAGCGGACTCTGACGACCACCGTGAACGACATCCAGCACATTGAATCGCAATCTCTGAATGGAATTTCCGTCATAAAAATCTTTTTTCAACCGAACGTGCAGATTGCCGCGGCAGTCGCCCAAGTAACAGCCATTTCTCAGACGGCTGTTCGGCAGCTACCTCCCGGCACAACGCCGCCGCTCGTTATTCAATACAACGCTTCTACTGTGCCGATCCTACAACTGGCGCTTTCGGGCCCCCAGCTCAACGAGCAGCAGCTATTCGATACGGGCGTCAATTTCATTCGACCGAACTTGGTGACGATCCAGGGCGTCGCGATCCCGTATCCCTATGGGGGGAAACAACGGCAGGTGATGGTGGATTTGAACACGGCTCAACTTCAATCCAAAGGGCTGTCGCCGTTGGACGTGGTGAACACGATCAGCGCCCAGAATCTGATTCTGCCCTCGGGTACTGCCAAGATCGGTCCATTTGAATATCAGGTGGATATGAACGGATCGCCGCTGCTGGTGAGCGATCTGAACAACGTCCCGATTAAGACCGTTGGCAATACGACGATTTATATGCGCGACGTCGCATTCGTAAGAGACGGATATCCCCCTCAGACGAATATCGTGCGGGTGGATGGATCGCGCTCGGTGCTGATGTCGGTGCTTAAGAACGGGAATGCGTCAACGCTGGATATCATTTCGAATATCAAGAAAAAGTTGCCCATCGTGCAGGCGTCGCTGCCGACCCAGGTGGATATTCATCCGCTGTCGGACCAGTCGCTGTTCGTTCGCGCGTCGATTAGCGGCGTCATTCGAGAAGGAGTGATCGCCGCTTGTTTGACCGGCTTGATGATCCTGATTTTCCTGGGGAGCTGGCGTAGCACGCTGATTATTGCCGTTTCGATTCCGCTTTCGATTCTCACATCGATCATCGTAATGAGCGCGCTGGGTGAAACGATCAATATTATGACGCTCGGCGGCCTGGCCCTCGCTGTCGGCATTCTCGTCGACGACGCTACCGTGGAAATCGAAAACATCAATCGCAACATCGACCAGGGCAAGGAAATCGTCCAGGCAATTTTAGATGGCGCTTCGCAGATTGCGGTGCCGGCCCTCGTTTCGACGCTTTCGATCTGCATCGTGTTCGTGCCGATGTTTTTTCTGTCGGGAGTCGCCAAGTATCTGTTCGTGCCGCTCGCGGAAGCAGTGGTGTTCGCGATGCTCGCTTCTTACTTGTTGTCACGGACCCTTGTGCCCACCATGGCCAAGTATTTGCTGGCTTCGCAAACCGAAGAAGAACGCCGCGAAGAGACCGCGAAATCTCGAAACCCGTTCGTAAAAATGCAGGCGAAATTCGAACACAGCTTTGAGGGCCTCCGCAATCGCTACCATCGGCTGCTCGACGCATCGATTCGCCATCGCCGCGCCTTCGTTGTCTTATTTCTCGCTGCCTGCCTGCTCTCGTTTTTGCTTCTGCCGTGGTTAGGCCGAGACTTTTTCCCGGGCGTCGACAGCGGTGAATTCAAGATTCACATGCGCGCACCCACCGGAACGCGCATCGAGGAAACCGCCGCTTTATGCGATCGCGTCGAAGACGACATCCGCAAGCAGATTCCTCCGAAGGAACTGACCACCATCATCGACAACATCGGGCTGCCCTACAGCGGCATCAATCTTTCCTACAGCACGTCCGCTCCAATTGGACCGGCGGACGCCGATATCCAGGTAGAACTCGCGTCCGATCACCGGCCGACGAAGGAATATATCCACGACCTTCGCGCGAAGCTGTCGAAGGACTTCCCCGGAGTCATTTTCTACAACCTTCCGGTGGACATCGTTACTCAAATCCTGAACTTCGGTTTGCCCGCACCGATTGATATTGAGGTTGTGGGCCGAAACCTTCCCGCCAATCGGGAATTTGCCCAGAAGCTTATGAACGAATTGAAGTTCATCCCGGGCGCGGTCGACCTGAGGATCCAGCAGCCGTTCAATTATCCGAGGCTTCATATCGAGGTGGACCGCACCAAAGCAAACGAAGTTGGGTTCGCGCAGCGCGACGTTGCCAACGACCTCCTGATTTCGCTGAGCGGCAGCTTCCAGACATCGCCCACGTTCTGGCTCGATCCTAAATCCGGGGTAAGTTACAACATCGCCGCTCAGACGCCCCAATACCGCGTGGAATCTTTGCAGGACCTCGAAAATATTCCGATAACGAACGGCACGAGCGCTCCTCAAATTCTTGCCGGGCTCGCCTCTTTCAGTCGCGGTTCTGAGATGGGCGTTGTCTCTCACTACGACATTCAGTCCGTCATCGATATTTACGGCGCCGTCGAAGGGCGCGACCTTGGCGGAGTGGCGAGCGACATCGAGCCCATCCTGAAACGAAATGAAAAGGATCTGCCCAAGGGGTCGCAAATCATCACTCGCGGCCAGATTCAGACCATGAACTCCTCCTTTATCGGGCTGCTGGCGGGCCTCGGATTTTCAATCGTCCTCGTTTATCTCTTGATCGTGATCAACTTTCAATCCTGGCTCGATCCTTTCATCATTCTCATGGCGCTGCCCGCGGCGCTGGCTGGAATCGTGTGGTTCTTGTTTGTCACCGGGACCACCGTCAGCGTTCCCGCTCTGACGGGCGCGATCATGTGCATGGGCGTGGCGACGTCTAACAGCATTCTCGTTATCAGCTTCTCGAAGGAAAAGCTCGAGGAAGGCAAGACGCCTGCCGAGGCCGCTCTCGAGGCGGGATTCACGCGCTTCCGGCCCGTGATTATGACTGCACTCGCCATGATCATCGGCATGCTGCCCATGTCGCTCGGCCTCGGAGAAGGCGGGGAGCAGAACGCGCCTCTGGGTCGCGCGGTGATCGGCGGGCTGCTGTTTGCCACAGTTGCGACTCTATTCTTCGTCCCAGTGTTCTTCAGTTTCGTCCACGGGCGCCGCCACAAGCATTCGGCAGCTCAGGCCCCCGCTCACTGAGGAACGTGGGCTCAAATTTGATATTCTAGAAAAGACCAACACGGAAGAGGAATTCATGACTGAGCGGGTTACGGAAAGAACGGGCGCAATCCAGAGCGGCGGGAATTCCCCTCGGCACGACGCTCCGGGGTCCAAGCACGGTTTGCTGATAGCCGTGGTCGCTACGCTGATTGTCGCGGTAGTCGTGGTCGGCGGAATTGTGCCGCGCATCCGGGCCAAGGCAGCGTTGCGGACCGAGACGTATGATCTTGCCGTCCCGACCGTGAAGGTGGTCCATCCAAAACGCGGCGCCCCCCAGCAGGAAATTGTGCTCCCGGGGAACATTCAGGCGTTTACGGATGCTCCCGTGTACGCGCGAACGAACGGATATCTGAAGAAGTGGTACTCGGACATCGGCACGCATGTGAAGGCCGGCCAACTACTGGCTGAGATCGAGACGCCGGAAGTGGATCAGCAGCTCGCGCAGGCGCGCGCCGACTTGAATACCGCGCAGGCAAACTATCATCTGTCGGAAATTACTGCGACTCGCTACCAGGACCTTAAGAGCACTGACTCGGTTTCGAAGCAGGACGTCGACAATGCCGTCGGCGCCTATCAGGCTCAGAAGGCCATGGTTGCTTCGGCCGACTCCAACGTGAAACGCCTCGAGCAATTGCAGTCGTTCGAACGAATTTATGCTCCGTTCGAGGGCGTCATCACCGCGCGTAATACTGACGTGGGCCAACTCATCGATTCCGGCGCGAGCGGTGGCTCGGGCAACGGGGGAGCGCCCATCTCCAATTCGGGCAATGTGCGCGAGCTTTTCCACATCGCCGCCACGAAGCAATTACGAGTCTACGTGTACGTGCCCCAGCAATACTCGCAATCGGCGAGGCCTGGTTTGATTGCTGATTTGACGCTTGCGGAATTTCCCGGCCGCCGCTTCCACGGCAAGCTCGTGCGAACGGCGAATGCGATTAACGCCACCTCGCGCACTCTTCTCGTCGAAGTAGACGTGGAAAACCCGGCTGGAGAACTTCTGCCCGGCGCTTACACTGAGGTTCATCTGAAACTGCCGACCGAAGTGCCCGCCTACATCCTGCCTGTGAGCGCGTTGATCTTTCGTTCGGAAGGACTCCAAATCGCAACGGTGGATAAGGACAACAAAATTAATTTGTCGTCCGTTACGCTGGGCCGCGATTTCGGAGCGGAAGTCGAGGTAATTTCCGGACTGAACGACCAGGATCAGATTGTCATGCAACCCCCCGATTCGTTAATCGTGGGCGAATCGGTCCGAATCGCTCCTGAAGCGCCAGCCGGAACCTCGCAGGGAGCTAAGCCGGGAGGAGCCTCGCGGTGATCTGGTTCTCCACACGAGATGGCTTTCAACGAAATCGGCGCCTCCGAACCTATACTCGTTTGTTTTGTCTTAGCGCCACATTTCTTGGCGGGTGCACCGTCGGGCCGAAGTACGTGCGCCCCACTACCGAAGTCCCTTCTTCTTACAAAGAAGCTGATTGGAAGAATGCCGAGCCAAGTGACGCCATCTCGAAAGGCAAATGGTGGGAGGTTTACCAGGATCCGCAGCTCAATGCGCTCGAAGACAAAATCAGCGTCTCGAACCAAAGCCTGAAAGTAGCACAGGCGCAATTTCAGGAAGCGCGCGCCGCCGTACGCATCGCCCGGTCAGCGCTTTTTCCTAACGTCACCGGCGGCGTCTCGATCACCCGATTCCATCAATCCAGCAATCGCCCGTTGTTCAGCAGTTCGAGCACGAAAAATTACGCCGATTACCAGATCCCGTTTGACGCGTCCTACGAAGCTGACGTGTGGGGCCGCGTACGTCGCACCGTCGAGGCCAGCCGTTCGGAAGCGCAGGCCTCCGCCGCCGATCTGGCGAATGTCGAACTTAGCCTTCGCGCAGAACTCGCTCTCGACTATTTCCAGCTACGCGGTGTCGACGCGCAGAAACAATTGCTCGATTCCACCGTCGTCTCTTTCCAAAAAGCCTTCGAGCTGACGAACAGCCGTTACAACGGTGGCATCGCATCCGCAGTGGACGTCGCCCAGGCGCAAACCATCCTCGAGACCACTCGCGCTCAGGATGTCGATCTCGGCGTTCAGCGCGCCGCCTTCGAACATGCCATCGCCGTCCTGATTGGCAAGCCGGCAGCCGAATTCAGTTTGCAGCCGATGCCGCTTACCGTGCCTCCTCCTCCGCTTCCGGAGGCACTGCCTTCCCAGTTGCTCGAGCGAAGGCCCGACATTGCCGCAGCCGAGCGGCGCGTGCAAGAAGCGAACGCGCAAATCGGGGTCGCTCGCGCCGCGTATTTCCCGCTCATCACCCTTTCCGGAACCGGCGGCTTTGAAAGCGCCGTGATCACCACTCTAATTCAAGGTCCTAGCGGATTCTGGTCTCTGGGCGGTGCCGCGGTGGAAACAATTTTCGACGCCGGCCGCCGCCGCGGCGTCACCCAGCAAGCTTTCGCGGCCTACGATCAAAACGTCGCCACGTACCGCCAAACTGTTCTCACCGCGTTCCAAAACGTCGAAGACAACCTCGCCGCGCTGCGCATCCTCCAGGATGAAGCGCAAGTCGAGAACGCTGCCGTCGCTTCCGCCGAACACTCCGTTGCCCTCTCGCTCAACCGCTATCGAGGTGGAATCGCCAACTATCTCGAAGTCACCACCGCGCAAAGCGCAGCTCTCGCCGACGAACGCACTGCCGTTGACATCCTCACGCGCCGAATGACGGCGAGCGTCCTGCTGATCAAAGCCATCGGCGGCGGTTGGAACGTTTCTCAAATTCCTCGCGTCTAACGTTTTCAGACGCAGCCGCGCTCATCCCGCAAGCCTCGACCTCCTCGTTCCGCTGGCTCCCATTCCGCGCCTGTGATAAAGATAAACTCACTCTGGCTCGCGCCAGCTAAGTGCCTTGATTCTGCGGAGGAATTGTTGCGTCGGGGAATAACAAAAGTATCAAGCATCGCACTCTCCTCCTTATTTCTCCTCCCATTGATATTTGCTCCCGCTGTTGCCGTTGCGGGTTCGCCGGATCGCGCTGACTCTAAAATTCCTCTGCGCGCGGGATGGATGCTTCAATCCTCGTGTCAGACAAAAGCCGCGGGCGACAGAATTTCCGCGCCCGGCTTTCAAACGCCCGGCTGGCACAACGCAAATGTGCCTTCCACGGTGGTTGCCGCGTTAGTTGCCGATAACACCTACCCCGATCCAGACTTCGGCATGAACCTGCGCAAGATTCCCGGCACCACTTATCCAATCGGCGTCATTTTTGCCGACGTGCCGATGCCCAAGGACAGCCCATTCCGCTGTTCGTGGTGGTACCGAACCGAATTCCGCTTGCCGCAGGGCAATCCCGGCCGCCACATCTGGCTTCACTTTGACGGAATCAATTACCGCGCCAATATTTGGTTGAACGGCCACAAAATCGCCGGCGCGCGCGATGTCGCAGGCATGTACAGAATTTACGATTTCGATGTCACGCAGCGGATTACCGCCGGCAGCACGAATGTTCTAGCCGTCGAAACATTCGCGCAAACCGACATCGATCTGGGAATTAATTTCCAGGATTGGAATCCAGCCCCGCCCGACCGCGACATGGGCTTATTCGGCGATGTTTACCTCGAGCAGAGCGGCCCAGTAACGATTCGCTATCCCGCAGTGACCACCAAGTTTCCAGACGCCTCACTCGACCGCGCGGATCTCTCCGTAGTCGCCGAGCTGCGCAATGCCACTAGCAAGCAAATAGAGGCAGTCGTAAGCGGCCAAATCGAAGAAATCCACTTCAGCCGCACCGAAGCTCTCAAGCCCAATGAGACTCGCGCCCTGCGTTTCCTGCCCGCCGATTTTCCGCAACTCCGCGTCGACCATCCGAAACTCTGGTGGCCGCACACCCTCGGCCCTCAGAATTTGCATTTGCTGTCCCTAAGCGTCGCGGTGCAGAACGAAGTCTCAGATTCCGCCACCGCTCGTTTCGGCATCCGCGAGGTCACTTCCGAACTGAACGAAAAAGGCTATCGCCAATTCCGCGTGAACGGAAAGAAGATCCTGATTCGCGGAGGTGGTTGGGCGCAGGACATGCTTCTCCGCTACTCCCCGCAGAAAGCTGAAGCCGAACTCAGCTACGTCGGCGACATGAATCTCAACACCATACGCCTCGAGGGACAGCTCGATCGCGACGCACTCTTCGAGCTCGCCGACGAGCGCGGCATTCTAGTGATGCCCGGCTGGGTCTGCTGCACCTACTGGGAAAAATGGGAGAAGTGGCGCCCCTCCGATTTGCCGATCGCCACAGAATCCTTGCGCTCGCAGATTCTCCGCATGCGCTCGCATCCCAGCATGCTGGCGTGGCTCAACGGAAGCGACAAGCCGCCGCCCGCCAAAGTCGAAAAAGCCTATCTCAAAGTTCTTGCGGACTTGGACTGGCCGAACCCCTCGCTCTCTTCGGCGGGGCCCGATCCAACCACGGTCACCGGGCCGTCCGGCGTCAAAATGACGGGCCCTTACGACTACGAGCCTCCGTCGTATTGGCTTACCGACCCGGGAAAATTCGGCGGCGCGTTTGGATTCAACACCGAAACCGGACCGGGCGCGGCCGTTCCGCTGATCGGCAGCCTGCAAAAAATGCTTCCTCCCGATCATCTTTGGCCCATCGATAATTTCTGGGACTATCACGCTGCGTCGGAATCGTTCAAGAATCTCGACCGTTTCACCGGCGCGCTCAAAGCCACCTACGGCCCGGCTTCCACTCTCGAAGAATACGTCACGAAATCGCAAGCGATGGCCTACGACGGCCAGCGCGCCATGTTCGAGGCCTACGGGCGCAACCGCTACACTTCCACCGGCGTCATCCAGTGGATGATCAACAATGCTTGGCCCTCTCTCTTCTGGCACCTGTACGACTACTATCTCCAGCCCGCCGGCGGCTACTTTGGAACGAAGAAAGCCTGCGAGCCGCTGCATGTGCAATATTCTTACGACGATCGCAGCGTGGTGGTCTCGAATAGTCTGTACGAGAAGTTTTCCGGACTAAGCGCCAAAGCCGAACTCTACGATTTCGATCTGCGCAAAATCTTCTCGAAGGAAGTGACGCTCGACGTCGATTCCGATTCCGTGCGCCGCGTAACAACTATTCCTCCCGCTCCGGCCGACGCATCTTCCGCGATTTATTTTCTTAGTCTCACCTTGCGCGACTCCGCGGGCAAACTCATTAGTTCCAATTTCTATTGGCTTCCTCGCAAGGCCGCAAATATCCAATGGTCCAAAACGGAATACTTTGATGGCGACACCAGCGGAAGTTCCATCTACACGCCCGCCTCACCCTATGACGACTTCACGGCGCTCAACCAGTTGCCAAAGGTCCGCCTCGACGCCGTGGCGAAGATTGAGCGCGGCGAAGCAGGCACGCGCGTGCGCGTCGTACTCAAAAATCCCAGCGAGCATCTCGCCTTTCAAGTCCATTTGGGAATTCGACATAAGAACGAAACAGCGGAAATCCTGCCCGTTTTATGGGACGACAATTACTTCGAGTTGATGCCGGGAGAATCCCGCGAAATCAGCGCGCGGTATCTTTCCGCGGCCACCCTCGATGGCTCTCCCGAGCTGATCGTTGACGGCTGGAATATTGAACGTGTTGCGCTTCCGCTGGAGAAGCTCCCTTGAACGCGCCCAAGCAAGCAACTCTCCACATCGAAGCGGTCAACCGCTGATGCCTGGCGAGTTGAATCAAGCTCCTTCGTCCCAGGTAAAACTCAAACGCGTACTCGGCCTCTGGGACCTCATCATCATCGGCATCGTCATCATTCAACCCATCGCGCCGATGGGCATTTACGGCGTCATCAGCAACACGGCGCGCGGCCACGTCGTCACCACGATTTTGATCGCCATGGTCGCGATGCTGTTCACCGCCATCAGCTACGGGAAAATGGCTCGCGCCTACCCGAGCGCCGGCTCCGCCTACACCTATGTCGGACAGGAAATTCATGCGGCGCTTGGATACATCACCGGCTGGGCCATGGTGATGGATTACATTCTCAATCCACTCATCTGCACCATCATTTGCAGTAAATTGACGCAGAATATTTTGCCCGGCGTCCCGTACTGGGCTGTCGCCATCGGATTTGCGTTCGCCTTTACAACGCTGAACCTGCGCGGCGTGAAAACATCGGCCCGCATCAACGACGTCCTCGCCGCGGGCATGACCATCGTTGTCGTAATTTTCTTCGCCTTCGTAGTCCGCTTCGTCTGGGGACTTCACGAATACGGCGCCGGGTTCTTTTCGCAGCCGTTTTACAACCCCGCCACATTCAGTTTCGGCGGCGTCTTTCGCGGCACTTCGATCGCCGTCCTCACCTACATCGGCTTCGACGCCATCTCCACCTTCTCCGAGGAAGTCGAAAACCCCCGCCGCAACATCATGCTGGCCACTGTCCTGGTCTGCGTGATCACCGGGGTTCTATCGTCCCTCGAAGTTTACGCGGCGCAGCTAGTATGGGGACCAAACCAATTTCCGCCCGAAATGGTCGAATCCGCATTTCCGCTCGTCGCCCAACGCGCAGGCGGCTTCTTCCTGTTTCATCTGCTCAATTTCACGATCCTGATCGCCAACATCGGCTCAGGAATGGGCGCTCAATTAGGCGCCGCGCGCCTGCTCTACGGCATGGGACGCAGCAACGGAATCCCAAAGAAGTTCTTCGGCGCTGTCGATCCCACGCACCACATCCCGCGCAACAACGTAATTTTCGTGGGCGCTATCGCCCTCCTAGGAGCGTTCCTGATCAATTACGATCAAGGTGCCGAGCTCCTGAATTTTGGCGCCCTAATCGCCTTCATGGGAGTTAACGCCGCAGCTTTCGTAAGGTACTACCTGCGCGCCACCGAAAAGCACTGGACCAACCTCGTCTCCCCGCTCCTGGGTTTCGTAATCTGCCTTTTCATCTGGCGCAACCTAAGCCACTACGCCATGCTCCTCGGCGCCATCTGGATGGCAGTAGGCATAGCCTACGGTGCCGCCAAAACGAAGGGTTTCAAAGCCGACTTGGTGCAGTTCGACATCCCCCCAGACGAATCTTAAGCCGTAACCTCACCCACACAATTCTCTAACAAGACTACTCATGGTGGGGAGCCCTCTTTTATACGTGCGGCTGCAAGGCGGCTAAGGTCTTTATGCAGATAGATAATCTCAGACTCGCTATATAGAAGCTGACATGCTTCGATCCCGTAGTGCCCTTCAAGGGCAGATAATATATTGCTGGCCTGATCGGCCGGCTTCCCGTTTAGCCTCCCGCATAGATGAAACTCAAATTGAACTACAGAGACGCTATTTTCCCATCGCTCAACGGTTGCTTCTTTGCCACCGTTGAAACGGTGCAAAGCATTTGATGTCGTTGTCCCCAGCTTTCCGAGGAGTCCTCGCTCCACACGCCCAATTGTGTCTTGCGCAGTGTCATCATTTGAGAATAAGACCTCGGTTACTGCAAGCTTCCCGTCAACAAAAAGGGTGTTAACATCCACAGCGACATCCCAAGCTATTGTCGGGGAATGGCAAGATGTTAGATTTCTGCCTTTCTCTTCGCAGGACACATACAATCTGCCGGTAGGAGCCATGCCGTTTGCGAGTTTGTGATATTTCGCCTTAAACTCGCTAAGGGTCATGCCCAAACGGTCGCCGTTAAAATCATAAGCCTCAGCCTGACTCGACTGCGATTGAGCGGCAAGCGGCGAGATATACAGCAATCCGATTGAAGCGCTGAGAAGAAGTCTGTTCATACTTAGCTCGAAGGGCTGATTACCAAACCTCCCGGATAGCACACGGCCGATTCTATTCCAAATTTTAGCGTCCTAAGAGTCTTAGCGCCAAAGTACCGTTCCGACACAACATTATTCTCGTAGAGCAAGGAAAGCACGGGCCGCATTCTAGACTCAGTATTCTTTAAGCCGTGGAGTCTCTTAAAAACCTCATACGCAACCATGTCCGCAGATTGAAGGGGGATAATCTCCTCCATCTTCCCAGGCGTACAAGTAGCCAATTTGGAGCGATGTGGAAATGTAGCATCATCTTTCATGCGGTTGAAAACTGTGAGTGCCTCCAAATAACCGTCATCGGTGTCGAGAAACACCTCGAACTTGTCCCCTGGTGGAAAGTTTTCACACATCTCCCTTGCGATTAGCGCGATGCATGACTTAAAGCAAGCCAAGTACGGCGATCCTAGATTTATGCGGCCTTTTTGGTTAATGGTGGTTCGATATTCGTTTGCGAGAATTCCGCATGTTATAGCGTGCAGTTTCTTGCCTTGACCGTTCACGATTTTCAGCAATTCTTTGCTATAGCAAATCTTTTTATGGTCCATCCAGCATATTCGTGGGACTTAGCGTTCAAGTGGGCGGCGTGGTATCTCGGAACTCTAAAGGCAGAATTCGTCTTCCCCCACTCGGCTTCAACAATGTTCCAAATGGGCTGACTGGCGAAGAAGCCACCTACAACGTAGGTGCGTGGTTCGTGTTTGGTGCCAGACGGGAGTACAGCTGTATCTGGGCTGCCATCATAGCTAAGGTCGCAGTAAAATCTAAAAACCACTATATGCCTCTTGTGGGTCCTGCTGTCGCTCTTAATACTCCAACACTCCTCGCTGCCAAGGCCTGATTTTCTTGACGCCCAAAACTGCTCGACAAATTCGTACCAATATGCGATTAGTAATATATCCTGAAATAACCTAATAATATTTGTGTGCGCCCTGAAAATGGGCGCCGGCGCCGACGTGTGTCCGCACCACGTCGAGACGCTTAGTGCACAAACAGGAGGGGTGTGCCCAAGAAGGGACGCGACGGGCTGCGCGATCCAACATGATCGCCACGAATCCACAAACAAAGAATGACTCAACTCATTGAAAACAAACCTCGGCGACGCGCGCTGATCCCCACACTTTCGCACTTTTTCCCAACTCGCTGTCGCTTTGTGGGTCGGAGTTCCGCATTCCCGGAATCCCGGAGGCAACAGCGGGACTTCAGCTCCGACATAACCAGAGCCGCGCGAAGCGCTTTCCTTTGCGCAGGTTCACCTGCGGCTTGTACTTACTCCGGTGTACGCGCCGCCCAAGCTCGCCATATCCCGAGTACTCCGCTCCTCTCTTTTCTCGTCACTCGTCGCTCGCCACCCGTCACTCCCCATCGCATTTCTAATCGACAGAGCATGCCAATTAGAAATTAACGTAACTCCCGCAAAATCAATGCAAATGCCATTTCTAATCGTCGCTGAATTCGCATTTCGCAATTCCGGGTTTCGCGCCCGCCCAGAGCCGCTACTCGGGTTCCTGCGTGACGATGTGAACATCCACAGCGGGGGCATCGCGCAAGAATCGGTTGATCGAATTCATGTACAGAATGGTGCGCCACCCTTCGACCGCCGATCTTCCGAAAATCACTTGCGTGACGTGTTTCTCGCGAACAAATTTCACGATTGCTTCGGAGATGTCATCTCCCTGCAATCGCACAGGTTTCGCGCCCAGGCTTTCTGCGAATTGCAGGTTAGCCTCCAGATTCTTTTGGCCCTGCTCCGCGGAGTCCCGGTCCACGTCCACGTGCACCGCGTAAAGCTCTGCATCCATGCGCCGCGCCATTCGCGCCGCGCGTGCGACAAGGTACTGCGCTTTGGGGCTAGCGCTGATGCACACCGCGATGCGCTCCCGCACCTGCCAGCTCTCTTGAATATCCTTCTCGACCATATAGGTCTCGAGAGTGCGGTCCACTTGTTCCGCCACTTGGCGCAGCGCCAGCTCCCGCAGCGCAATCAGGTTTCCGCGGCGAAAGAAATTCTTCAGCGCCTGATCCACTTTCTCTTTGCCGTACACATCACCGCGCTTCATGCGGTTCTGGAGCGCCTCGGGCGTGAGGTCCACCATCACGGTTTCTTCGGACATTTGCAGCACCCAGTCCGGAACCGTTTCGCGCACCACCACGCCGGTGATGGCGCGAACCGTGGGAGCAATGCTCTCGATGTGCTGGATGTTTACGGTCGAGATCACGTCGATTCTAGCTTCGAGGAGTTCGAGAACATCCTCGTATCGCTTGCGCCGCCGGCTGCCGGGAATGTTCGTATGCGCAAGCTCGTCCACAAGGACCACCCCCGGACGTCGCGCCAGAATTGCATCGATGTCCATTTCCTCGAAGACCGTGCCTTTGTAGTCGATCTTCCGGCGGGGTACCGCTTCGAGCTGCGCGGCCAATTCCGCGATGCCTTTTCGTCCGTGCGTTTCGACGACCCCGATCACCACGTCTTCGCAGCGGCTATGCCGCCGAATCGCCTCGCTCAGCATGCTGTACGTCTTGCCGACTCCCGGCGCGTAGCCGAGGAAGAGCTTCAGAGTGCCTTTCGCTTTTTCGCCGGACTGCGAATCCTTCAGCCACTGTTCGGGGGTTTTCGGCATGGGCGCTTATTCTATTTTCCGGGCGCACGGAAAGCTACGGTAGAATGGCGCCGTGCGCGTGACTTTTTTCAATCGCATCATTCGATTCGCGGCCGCCTTCGTTATCGTCATTGCGATCGTTTATTTTTACCGCCGGGTTCTGCCCGTCAACGCCACTACCGTGGCTCTCACGCTTCTGCTCGCTATCTTAGCCGTTTCTACCATCTGGGGCATGGCCGTGTCGGTTTTCATGTCCGTGATCGCCATGCTCGCGTTCAACTACTTCTTTCTTCCTCCGATAGGAACTTTCAGGGTCGCGGATCCGCAGAACTGGGTGGCGCTGTTCGCTTTTCTAACCGTCTCGGTGCTTGCCAGCCAGCTTTCGAATCGTGCGCGGCAGCAAGCGCAAAACGCGTCTTCGCGCCGCAGGGAAATCGAAAAATTATACGCGTTCAGCCAAAGCTTGCTCGAATCGGGCAACGTGATTCAGTTGCTGAACCGCATTCCGGCCAAGATCGTGGACACCTTCGAAGTAGGCGCGGCGGCCTTGCTGCTGGCCGACAAACAAAAAGTGTATCGTTCCGGCCCCGCGATTCCTCAACTCGATCTCGAAAGCCTCAAGACGATTGTCGCGCGCGAGGAGCCGGTCTTGGACGTTGCCGGCAGCCTTTGTTTCGTTCCGGTGCGCATGGGCGTGCGTTCGATCGGCAGCCTGGGAATTTCCGGCACGATTCTGTCGCGGCAAACGCTCGAAGCGTTGGGAACGCTGATCGCGGTAGCGATGGAGCGCGCCCGCGCCGTCGAGCAACTTGGCCAGACCGAAGCGGCGCGGGAAGGAGAGCGTCTGCGCACCGCGCTGCTCGACGCGGTCACGCACGATCTCCGCACTCCGCTTACCTCGATCAAAGCGTCCGTCACCAACCTGCTTGCCAACCCGGGCCTGAACGATGCGCAAAAACGCGAGCTTTTCACCATCATCAATGAGGAGAGTGACCGCTTGAATCGGCTCGTCGGTGAAGCATCCGAAATGGCGCGTCTGGACGCTGGCGAGGCCGATCTCCGTCTCGCGTCGCATCCGATCGAGGACGTAATCAACGCCGCGTTGAAAGATCGCAAAAGTGTGCTTGGAAGTCGAATCGTCGAGGTACATGTTGCCGCCGACTTGCCGCGTGTGCGAGTGGATCTAGCGCGCGCCAAGGAAGTCCTCGTTCACCTCATCGAGAACGCGAATCAATACTCGCCTCCGGACCAACCCATCACGATCACGGCCGAACCGAACGGAAACTTTGTGATGACCAGCGTCGCCGACCACGGCGCCGGAATCGATGACCCCGAGCAAAGCCTCATCTTCGAAAAATTCTATCGCGGGAAAGATCAGCGGTACAGCGTACAGGGAACTGGGATGGGACTCCCCATCGCCAAGGCGATTGTCGAGGCTCACGGCGGTTCGATCAGCCTGACGAGCCAGCGCGGCCACGGCTCCGTCTTTTCCTTCACGCTGCCAATCGATCGTGGCCGATGACACTGGCGGGTACAAGTACGGTTACAAGTCGATGATGAACGCGACCATTCTGATAGTGGACGACGAGCCGCAAATCCGGCGCGTGATGAAGACCACGCTCACGTCTCAAGGTTACGCCGTAATCGAGTCGCCCACTGGCGACGATGCGCTCGAAAAAATCCGCATCAATAAGCCAGACCTCGTGCTCCTCGACGTGAACATGCCCGGCCGCTCCGGCCTCGACACTTGCCGCGAAATCCGCGAATCCAGCGACGTCCCAATCATCATGCTGACGGTTCGCAACACGGAGCGCGATAAGGTTCAGGCTCTCGATGCCGGCGCCGACGACTACGTGGTGAAACCCTTCGGCATCGAGGAACTGATGGCGCGCATCCGCGCCGCCTTGCGCCGAGCCTCGCCTTCGGAATCCGTTGCTCCATTCCAGTCCGGTGATTTGAAAATCGATTTCGACCGTCGCGCTGTCACCGTGAAAGAAAATGCGATCCGTCTGACGCCGAAAGAATTCGAACTTCTGCGTCACCTTGTTGCGAATCAGGGAAAAGCTCTCGGCCACCGGCGCTTGCTTCAGGCAATATGGGGACCGGACTACGGCGAGGAAACCGAATACTTGCGCGTCTTCATCAATCAGCTAAGAAAAAAAATCGAACCCGACCCGCGCCATCCGCAATATATCCACACCGAGCCCTGGATCGGGTACCGCTTCGAGCCTCCCACCACCGGCGCGCGAAAAACTCCTTCGCCCAAATAAGCGCTAGCGCATCGCATCCACCGCGTCCAAATCCAGGTTCAACTCGAGGACATTCACGCGCGGTTCGCCGAGAAAGCCAAACTGCCGTCCGAGCGTGTGCTTACTCACAATTGCCCGCAGATCCGACTCGCTTAATCCGCGCTCGCGCGCCACGCGCGGAATTTGAAATTCCGCAGCCGCGGGAGAAATATCCGGATCGAGACCCGAACCCGAGGCCGTTACGAGATCAACTGGAATGGCCGCATTTGGATTCTCGGCGCGCGCAGCCGTAACGCCGGCTGAGACGCGATCGAGCAGCGCTTTATTCGTCGGCGCCAAATTCGAACCAGACGAATTGCTCGCATCATAACCAGCCGCCCCAGCAGCCGAAGGACGCGAATGAAAATAACCAGGCGCTGTAAAAGGTTGTCCAATCAGCGCCGAGCCCTGGAGCTTTCCCGCCGCTTGAATCAGTTCTCCATTCGCCTGGCGCGGAAACAGCACCTGTGCCAGCCCCGTGACCACCAGCGGATAAATGATTCCCAAGAGCATCGTTGTTGCTAACGTCATCCAGATCGAGATGAGCAGGTTTTTTTTCACGGTTTCCTCAGGCCAAGCCGATGCGCGTAATCAGCATGTCGATCAGCTTGATTCCGATAAACGGAGCGACGATTCCGCCGAAGCCGTAAATTAATAGATTTCGCCGCAGCAGCGCCTCCGCCCCAAGCGGGCGATACTTCACGCCGCGGAGCGCCAGCGGCACCAGCGCGATGATAATCAGCGCGTTGAAGATCACCGCCGAGAGAACCGCCGACTCCCGCGACCTCAATGCCATCACATTCAGGACGTTGAGCTGCGGAAACGCACCCGCAAACATCGCTGGAATAATCGCGAAATATTTCGCCACGTCGTTTGCCACCGAAAAAGTGGTCAGCGATCCGCGCGTGATCAATAGCTGCTTTCCGATTTCAACAATTTCAATCAGCTTCGTGGGATTCGAGTCGAGGTCCACCATGTTGCCGGCTTCCTTGGCAGCTTGCGTCCCGGCATTCATGGCCACGCCTACGTCGGCCTGAGCGAGGGCAGGCGCATCGTTCGTTCCATCACCCGTCATCGCGACGAGTTTTCCTTTCGCTTGTTCGCGGCGGATCAGCGCCAGCTTGTCTTCCGGTTTTGCCTGCGCCAGAAAATCGTCCACGCCCGCTTCCCGCGCGATCGCCGCTGCCGTCAACGGGTTGTCTCCCGTAATCATCACCGTACGGATTCCCATGGCCCGCAGTTGGTCGAAACGCTCCCGCATCCCTCCCTTCACGATGTCTTTCAAATAAATGGTGCCAAGCACCCGGCGATCTTCGGCGACGAGGAGCGGCGTTCCGCCCGCGTTGGCGATCGCTTTCACAGCTTCGTCGACTTCCACCGGCGGTTTGTTTCCGCAGTGAGCGCAAAACTCCATGATGGCGTCGGGCGCGCCCTTGCGAATTTCGCGGCCATCGAGATCCACTCCGGACATTCGCGTCGTGGCCGAGAAGGGGATGAAGGTCGCGCCGTAGGGCGAGAGTTCGCGTCCGCGAAGCCCGTATTTTTCCTTCGCCAGCACGACGATGGACCGGCCCTCGGGCGTCTCGTCCGCCAGCGAAGCAAGCTGCGCTGCGTCGGCGAGTTCCGCTTCCGAAACGCCAGGCGCGGGAACCAGTTCGGTGGCGCGTCGATTGCCGAGCGTGATGGTGCCCGTCTTGTCGAGCAGCAGCGTGTCGATATCGCCCGCGGCCTCAACAGCTCGTCCCGACATCGCCAGCACGTTTCGTTGAACGACGCGGTCCATCCCCGCGATTCCAATGGCCGAGAGCAGGCCGCCGATAGTGGTCGGGATCAGGCACACCAGCAGCGAAATCAGCACGAAGATCGATTGCGGCGTTCCGCTGTAGATGGCCATGGGCTGAAGCGTGACGACCGCGAGCAGGAAAATAATCGTCAGCCCAGCGAGCAAAATGTTCAGCGCGATTTCGTTCGGCGTTTTCTGACGCTCGGCGCCCTCGACGAGTTTGATCATCCGGTCGAGGAATGTCTCGCCCGGATTCGCGGTGATCTTCACGGTAATCTGATCGGACAGAACGCGAGTCCCACCTGTCACTGCCGAGCGGTCGCCGCCCGATTCGCGAATCACCGGTGCGGACTCGCCAGTGATGGCCGATTCATCCACGGAGGCAACGCCAACCACTACTTCGCCGTCGCCTGGTATGAACTCACCGGCCGAAACCACCACAAGGTCGCCCGTGCGCAACTTCGAACCGGCAGTTTCTTCGAGCGATCCATCCGCTCTCACGCGCTTGGCCATTGTTTCCGCGCGCGCCTTGCGCAGAGTATCCGCCTGCGCTTTTCCGCGACCTTCGGCCATGGCCTCCGCAAAATTCGCGAATAGAACCGTGAACCAGAGCCACACGGTGATCTGAATCGCAAATCCGACGCCGGCCATGTGATTCGCGACGTATCGCACCAGGTCCACCGTCGTAATGACCGCGCCCACTTCCACCACGAACATTACCGGGTTTTTCATCAGCGTCTTGGGATTCAGTTTCAGAACTGAATCCAGCAGCGCCCGGGTGACGATTCCGCCCGTCCACAGCGACTTTCGTTGTTTTGACTTCGGATGCGCTTCGCCCGGCGTCGTCGGAACCATCTCAGGCGTGGTGGCGATTTGTGTGCTCATCGACTGACCTCAGAAAATCTTTCCGGCGTGCATCAGCAGGTGCTCCAGAATCGGGCCCAGGCTGAGCGCCGGGAAAAACGTCAAAGCGCTTACGATTAAAATCACCGAAACGAGGAGAGCGCTGAAGAGCGGCGTCGTCACCGGAAAAGTTCCCAGGGATTCCGGCACGATCTTCTTGCGCGCCAGGTTGCCTGCGATTGCCAACACCGGAATGATCATGAAAAATCTTCCGAGCAGCATGTCGAAGGCGATGGTCGTGTTGTACCAGGGCGAGTTCCAGTTGCCGCCCGCGAACGCCGAACCATTGTTCGCTGCGCCCTCCGTGTAGGCGTATAGAATTTGCGACAATCCGTGCGGCCCCGGATTCGAGATCCCCGCTTTCCCCTGCGGCGTCATCACTCCGATCGCCGTGAAAACCAGGATGACCAGCGAGAAGATCAGCACCGTCAGCATGGCCATCTTTACGTCGTACGCTTCGATCTTTTTCCCGAGATATTCCGGCGTGCGCCCGACCATCAATCCGGCAATAAACACCGACAGGATTACAAACACGACGATGCCGTACAGCCCGGCGCCCACTCCGCCGAACACCACTTCGCCCAGCATCATGTTGACGAGCGGAATCATCCCGCCCAGCGGCGTATACGAATCGTGCATCGAGTTCACCGCGCCGCAACTGGCGTCCGTTGTCACAGTTGCGAACAACGCCGAATCTGCGATGCCGAAGCGCACTTCCTTGCCTTCCATGTTCCCGCCCGGCTGCGTGGCGCTGACTTTCTGGTCCACGCCTTGCAGCAGGGGATTGCCTCTTGATTCGGCGGCGTAGGCGCAACCGACTCCAGCGACGAACAGTGCGGCCATCGCTCCCCACACCGCCCAGCCGTGCCGCTGCGAGCCTGTCATTCGTCCGAGCGTGTACGTCAATCCCGACGGAATCGCGAAAATCAGGGTCATTTGCAGGAAGTTCGTAAACGGAGTGGGATTCTCGAATGGATGCGCGCTATTGACGTTGAAAAATCCGCCGCCGTTGGTCCCCAGAATCTTGATTGCTTCCTGCGACGCGACTGGCCCCTGAGCTATCACCTGGTCGGTGACGGTTTGCGTCGTGGTTTTGCCGTCGGCTCCGGTCTGCGAAACGGTTTGCGGGTTCAGCAGCTTGGCCGTGTCGTACGGACGGAAATTCTGAATCATGCCCTGCGATACGAATACCAGCGCGACAACGAGGCACGCAGGCAACAGCACCCACAGAATGCAGCGCGTGAAATCCACCCAGAAATTGCCGATCGTGTCCTTCTCGCGCCTTGCGATCCCGCGGATCACGGCGATGGCAAGAGCGATGCCCACCGCGGCGGACGCGAAATTGTGGTACGCCAGCCCGGCCATCTGCGTGAAGTAGCTCATCGTTGTTTCGGGAACGTACGCCTGCCAGTTCGTGTTCGTCGTGAACGACGCCGCGGTATTGAACGCGAGGTCCGGCGCCACCGCCGCCAAGTGCTGCGGATTCCAAGGCAACCGGTGCTGCATACGCTGGATCAGGTAAAGAAGAGCCATCGAAACGCCGCTGAACAGCAGCATGGAAATGGCATATTCCTTCCACGGCATTTCCCTGGTTTCGTCGACGCCCGTTACGCGATACAGCAAGCGTTCAACGGGCCGCAGAACCGCGTCGAGGAACGTTTTTTCTCCGGAAAACACCCGCGCCATGTAAATCCCGAGCGGCTTGGCAACCGCAAAGATCGCCAGCAGGAACAGGCCGATTTGAAACCATCCGTTCGCGGTCATTAGAATTTCTCCGGCCACAGCAATGCCGCCAGCAGATACCCGAATATCAAAATGCAGATCGTCAGAAGAATCACACTGCCCAGCATAGGTGCGCTCCTACTTCAGCTTTTCGCAAGCCCATATGTACGCGAGTGCGACAACAAAAAATGCGATCGTGCAGAGAACAAAGACAATGTCTCTCATCGGACTTACTCCCCGAATCTGGTTTTGCGCCTCATGCTTAGAATTTCACCAGGATCGCGAGATTCAGCCGCGTTTCGGTGTGACGCAGATCCGGCGTGAAGCCTTCCACAAACGATCCGGGCGCTCCTTGGTTCCCCCCTGGAGGGGTCACACCGCCTTTTCCTGCGAAATACGCCACGTTCGCTCCACGTCGGTCGAACTCCGTGCGAAACGTGATGTACTGGCTCGGCATGTAATCGAAGGTTGTCGACCAGTCGTACGCCTTGTATTGATCGCCGGGATTCTCGGTGAAATAGGGAGTCCCCGAAAACGCCGTTGCACCATTGATCGGCGGCAACAGGACTAGGTAGCGCCCAGGATTGTCGATTCCTCCTCCGCCCAGGGTCAGTCCGAACCGGTCCCGGTTGAACCAGAACCGCGTGTAAAACATTCCGCCCAGGAAATATTGTTTTGGAAGGCCGCGTGAATTGGCGAAGCAAGTCACACCGCTGCCGCTTTCGCATCCAGCGTCAAGCGTCAGCGAAAACGCAGCCTTGTCAAAAAAGTTTGCAGGATTGTCGTAATACTTGTACTCGATGCTGTCGTCGGTGTGGAACCGCGTGCGGTTCGGTGCGCCCACCGCATCCCGGCCAACCGCGTATTGGTTGCCGAGGATCGACCATTTTCCGTTGGGGCGCCACAGCACCTGCATTCCAAGACCCGGGCGGTGGTTGGCCGAACCGTAGGATTGCCATCCATTAATAAACCACGGCTCGATTTTCAATTTGTCGGTCAAGAAAACCTGCATTCGTACGCCATTGAAGAACCAAGGCGTGTTCGACGAAACATACGAAGGCTGATAGGTCCAGTTGTCGAAGTTGTAGTAGCTGAACAGGCCGATGTAGGACATGAAGATTCCCGCATCCACGTTGATACCGTGCAGCACGTTGAAGTGATATCCGCCGTAGGCCTCTGAAATGTAGCGATACGCATTGTCGAG
>Ga0073928_10002262_pt1 | contig 33835 bp, 25 predicted proteins | sample PaiPotPPA55metaG_FD_76969 | JGI IMG/M metagenome (GOLD analysis project Ga0073928, IMG submission 76969) | Iron sulfur acid spring bacterial and archeal communities from Banff, Canada, to study Microbial Dark Matter (Phase II) - Paint Pots PPA... ...
CCGGACTCTTCGTCCCAGAAAGCCTCGTTGAATCGCTCAAACAGGGTGGCCGCCTTGGCACGTAACTCCGCCGCACGGTCAGGCCTCTTTAAAGCATCGAAAACCTCAGCCATGCGCACCCAGGCATCGTAAACATACCCCTGCAGTTCACAGAGTGCCTTCGGCCCTTTAACGAGCGAGCCGTCCGCGTAGACGACCGCGTCGCCGGAATCTTTCCACCCCATATTCTCGTAACCGGCCGGAGAACGCGTTTGATATTCTTGAAAACCATCAGCGTCGAGGTCGCCGTATTTATCGATCCACAACAGACAGCCCTCCGCAGTTTCAAGATGGCGTTCCAACAGTGATCGGTCGCCGATAGCGCGCCAAGCCGAGTGCAGCGTGATCAGATACAAGGGCGTGGCATCGGCGGCACCATAGTAGGGAGTGTGCGGAATCAGTTTGAAGTGCGCCAGTTCGCCATAACGTATTTCGTGCAATATCTTCCCGGGTTCCGCGTCACGATAGGGATCATCTTTCTTGGCTTGCATCGAGCCAAGGACTTGCAACGCTCCGCAAGCGAATTCCGGATATACAAGAGTGTTTTGCAAAGAGACGATCAAGCTGTCACGGCCGAACGGAGCGACAAACCAGGGGAGGCCAGCAGCCGGCAGGAAAACCATATGATCGCTTCCCTCGCTCGGCAGACGAAGCGCGGCCATGTCTTCGAGGGCTTGATGATACAGGCGATAAAATTCCTCATTGCTTGTTTGGATCTTGAGAACTGTCCGCATCCAGTCCGCTAGCGCTTCGGCCTGCGGTGATTTCTGGCTATGCACAACGCAATAATGCGGTGCCTTGAAATGTCTGTCGCTATCGTCGAGGGAATACAGAAGACACCCGTGCCAGGCCTCTCCCGGGTTAAGCGCGACCTCAAAGCTCAGTCGGCCATTGGCGTACACCGGCTCCGTCGGCACATGCGAAGGACGGATGGTGACCGCCCGGATGAAATCGGCGTTGCGATAGGTATTGCGAAGTTGCTGACTTGCCGCCGTCCACTCTGTGGTGATCCGCCCGCGGCGCAAGATGTGACCTGACTTCACCTCGAAGATATCGGCGAAGTCGCAGCGAACGGAGATCTCCAATTGGAACTTAACCGATTTTATACCGTGATTCACAATGTCGAGATCTTCGTGCATGCCGCCATCGATCGAGCGGCTTATGGTGAGTCCGAGCGTGCGCGCAGGGATTGTGCCGTCGACCGCGTAAATGGGGCGATTGGTAAGGAAGATGCGTGCCGCGTAATAACTGATAGCCCCGCCGTTGAGCAGTTCCCATGGTTCGCCATTAGCGGAAATCGTCCAGCTGCTAATAACACGCGTATCGAAGAAGTACAGCCCTTTGTCGCTGGGCCAGCGAATCTGCGCATCCGGCTCGGTGATAAGTACTGTATGGCCCTCGTGGACGGAGATCTGGGCGGGACCAACCTGGACTTTGAAAGGCATCCGTGTCATCCGATCTGTTGCGGAGGCGCTCGCCGCCCGCAGGGACGTTGGAGTCAGTTCGGGCAAAAACGATACCGCGGGCCTACAGATAAGTTTTGCCCGGTGTCGTGCCGCGAATCAAGATGGAGTTGGGAATGGTTCTATCAGATATGGTTCGTCATCATGAATTTAACTGCGACTGATTGCGCCGCCGCATTTGCGCCCACTTATATGAATCCTTTGTTCATCGACCATATCGCCAGCTCCAGGCGATTCGAAACTCCGACCTTGTCAAAAATGTTAGAGAGGTGATGTTTCACCGTGTCCTCGCTGATCGAAAGCTTCGCGGCGATTTCCTTATTGGCACGTCCGGTAACAATTGCGGAAATGATTTCGTGTTCTCGCGGGGTGAAATCTAGAGTCTTTTGCCATGTCTTGTCCGGGGTCTCTTTCTGCAATCGCTTCAGGTAGTCCGTCAAGCTAGTCACCGCTTCCTGGTCGATCCAGTACTCGCCGCTCAGAACCGTCTGTATGCATTTTGTCACTAGCGGGACGGCAGCATCTTTGAGAAGTATGCCCCGGGCCCCTAGTTGGAGCGATTCCACAATTTGTCTTTTTTCGATGGCGGCGGTGAGGATAATCACGCGCACGGGATCTTCGGCTGAGGCGAGATTACGCAAAACTTCTATGCCTGTCAGCCGAGGCATGGCAAGGTCCAGCATCAGCACTGACGGCTTCAGCTCAGTCATCAGAGTGGCGACTTCAGATCCGTCTATCGCCTCGCCGACGACCTTGAACATTGGTTCGGAATCAAGCAAAGTCCGCAGGCCATACCGGAACACTGCGTGATCATCCGCGATTAGAATTCTAATCTTCGCGCTCTTTTTAGCCATGCGGATCTTCCGGAATTGTAATTTCGAGGCGCGAGCCGTGGCCAGGGTTGGAGTCAATGGTCAGTTCACCGCCGATGAGCCGTACGCGCTCTTTAATAACTCCCGGGCCGCGATGGGACTCATCGAGTTGTGTGTGCGTCACGCGACCGCGAAAGCCAAATCCTGCTCCATCATCGCCGATCGAAAGCTTATATTGGCCTGCGCGTCCTTCGCACAAGGTAATTACGACGTTGCGGGCCCGGCTGTGTTTTCTGATGTTGGATAACCCTTCCTGGACGATACGCACAATTTCGTGGCACACGCCCGGTGTCAAGGTAATTTGTCCCTCCGCAGTTTCCAGACGCACAGCAATACCGGTATCGCGTCGGAATCTCGCCACCAAGTCCGCCAAAAAATCTGGTAGCTCCTTCGGACTGAAATTCAACGGCTTGGTGTTCTCAATCAGGCTGCGAAGATTCGCCACCTCTTGATGAACGAGGTCTTGCAGATTGACCAGCCGACGCTCCAATTCAGTTGAAACATTCGTCCGTTGTCTTCTCAAAACCTCGATTTGCATCGCCATGCCCAGCAAGAACTGAAGTGTCCCATCATGCAGCTCGCGTGTTAGGCGGAAACGCACCTGATCTTCAGCCTGGACGCCAACATCACGCAGAACGTAGATATCTCGGATGAAAGGACTCACGCTCTTCAACAGATTCTGAAGGAAGCGCAACGCTTCCTTATTATCTTGGTGAATACGCGGGCCAATCAAAATCAACCGGCCGTCCAGGCTGTCATCGAAAGAAAATGAACTGACCATGATAGAGGGCACTTTTAAAGTGGGCAGGTAAGCCTTCCAGTCCGCGGAATCCAACGGGCGGATCCTCTTTCCCGAATGGTCGAAGGCCAGATGCGTCGGACGGTACAACTTACGTTGGGTCCGTTTGAGATACCAGGTGTGTGCCGGAAAAGAAAATGCAGCAGCCTCTAGATTTGAAAATTGCAAAACAGTTCTAATTGAAGCACTCTGGGAATCATTGGGGACGCGAAAGTTTTCCCAGAAAAAGACTTCTTCCATATTTCCTTTTCGCAAGGCGATCAGAGCTTTGCGCGGCAGGTACAGTGGCGTGATTTCCGAGAACAAAGTCTCCATGGCCGTTTCGATATTGCCTTCTACATGGGCACGAGTTAGTACGCGGGCGCATAAGGCGCTCTCGGCACGCAATCGTCGTTCGCGCAAGGCCGTATAAGCCAGCAATAAACTGATTACTATTACGAATGTGCCGCGTAAAAGAAGCCGCTCGGTCCCGAAGTCAGCGGTACGGGGAACGTCAAAATATCGCGGCCATCGTTCAAAAATTCTAACTTCACCGTATAAGAGCAAGGCGCACGCCATTGTGGTCAGGTTAGTTCCGTGAACTCCCGACCTATAAGCGGACGTAAGCACGACGAAAACCACCAGCACTATGTATGGGCTTTCGGGACCTCCACTGAATGACGTGATGGCGCCGGCGAAGAAAAAATCAAGCGCCAGTGCGGTTAGCCGATAAGTGGAATCAGCAGCGCCGTGGAGATAAAGCATGGCGAAAATAATGAGGGAATAAGCGAAGTACATATCGAGAAGGCCTTGAATCCACCACCGCTCTATATTTATGTTGGGAGCATTGAGGCGAACCCAGGCGCAGCAGTACACTGCAAGAACGATCCGCGCTGCGCACAACCATTTTTCTGCCTGAAAGGCCTCCGCAGGCCCTAAAGAAGCGCGGAGTCGTCCGCCAAAGTCTTCTCTGTAGAGATACCTGGACGCAAAGAAATTTCGTCTGTATTGGTGTGCGAATCGCGTTGAGTTCATGGGCAGGCATTTACTTAGCATTACTGAGCGAATCCGGCAAGCAATCTTGCTCGTCAAAGATCGTTTACGCTCTTAGTCGTCTGGTCGCTACTATCAAATCGCGAGTATCGCGTGTTGTGGAATCGTTTGAATCGGCACTTTCGTGGCTCCCACCTTTGTGCCATTGACACGTGCGAAGACCGCTGTATTCTTCATCGCCGCTACACCTCACAACCTTCGAATGCTGTTCGTGACGAAGGGGGAAAGTGTGGGAGAAATGCGGGAGTCGTGATTCCGAGGAGCTCTCGTTAGGAAGACTTGGTTCTTGCGGCAGTCCAGCAGAAATCAATCTCCTCGTGAAGGCCCAGCCCTCGAATTAACCCTCCAAAATTCTCCAACGCTATGGGTGTGAATGTGGTACCCGGCGCTGCGCGTTGACGGCGCGCAGAGGACCGGCGGCCCTGGGAAAGGCGTCCCAGGCAGGAGGATCGTTCCGTCCAAACGGCGCCCTACGGGTGTCGTTACTCGGGTACGAAGACTCTAGACAGGCCACGGAATTGAAAAAAGCAATGCCCAGGGCAAAATCGAAATGCCCTGAGGAACGAATGGAGAGAAAAAGAAATGAGAACTATAAACTGCAGTCTGACTGTGGGGTCCCCGCGCGACCGCGGTTGTCGGGCGGGCTGGTTCACTGGAAGTCTCACTTCAAAGTGGTTAGTCCTGTTTTCGGTTGCGCTGCTGGCGATGGTTGTAACGGCCGTTCCCGCATTCGCACAGGGTGGCAACTGCTTGCAGAATGAATGGAACGTCTTTAACGGGGCCGCCGCTGGTTCCACCAGCAACTCACTAGCACTGAACTGTACAGCCGGTGACGTGAAGATCGCGCAGGTTACGAACATTCGGGATCCTCTAACTGGTGCTAAGCTGACGCAATGCTTCCAAGGGTCAACCTTCAGTTTTATCGCGGACTTTGAGATTTTGACAACCTCAAGCCAGGCCCGCGAGAACATCGGGCTCTACATTGCGACCGACAGCACGACGCAGGCATTGACCGGCGCTTGCGTGGATAACATCATCTCTCCGCAACATAACTGCCCTGGTACTACAACTACCCCTCCCATTCAGTGCGGATCGGACAACTATCACGAGACCGATGCCCCGCCGGACAACTGCGGCGACACCAGCAGCGGTGACTTCAGCAACACTTTCGGCGCTGGGGCGGAAAAGGTCACTCTCCGGATTGACAACTTCAGTTGCACGGCTCCGGCGGGCTCAACCACGTTAGTGCTGCCGAACTGCACGAGCTGGCAAATCCCCGGCGGAACGAATCAGTGCGTGTCGCCGTCGCCGAGCTTTCCGTATCAGATCGCGGCGACACCGGGGACCAAGTCGAAGTGTAACTGCTCCGTCATCAATCTCCCCATTACGCCTGTAACGGTAGTCCCCATTGTGCAAAAGGCGTGCACCACCGGAACCAGCACCCCCAACCCACCCACCTTCACCCAGAATCCCAACGTGGCATCGCCGACCTCTTGCAGTGCGGGTGCCGAGGGAAGCACGGTAACCTACACTGTTGCCATAACCAATACTTCAACCATTAGCGGCAACAATGTCGTTGTTGACCAGATCTGTGACGATAAGTACGGCAACGTCTTCACAGCCAGCGGGTTCACGCCGCCTTGCGCAGCCGGAACCGTCGGCACTGCAACCAACGGGACCTGCCCACCGTCGCCGATTGCCCCAGGTGCCACCGGAACCTGCACTTTCACAGCAGTCCAGGGCGAGCTTAAGTCGGTGACCGATACAGTGAGTGCATCGGGCCACTCATCTCTCAACACCAGCTCAGTCTTCACCAACACCCAGTCTAACACCGTCACCGTTACGTCTACGGACGCGCCAAGCACCGCAACGGTAACCAAGGGCTTGGATAGCACCCAAGCTGGCTGCGCGACCGTAAGATACAACGTAGACGTGAAGAACACGAGTAGAGCGGACGAGGCCCTATCGCTGTCGGCATTCAACGACAGTGCATACGGGAGCATCACCTCGCTCCAAGGTAGTGTTCTGGGAACCACTTGCGGCGTCGCAGCTGGTCTTGGGACGCTCTCTGGGTCTTCTGGAGCAGGGGTGTTGCCAGCAACATTAAGTGTGGGTGGCAGCGATTACACGTGCAAGTTCGACGCGCAGTTCTGCAGCCCACTGGCGACGATTATTACAACAGCTGGAACGTGCACCAACGGAACGTGTACTGTCGGCAAGGCGGGCGCTTGCTCGCAGAACTCCGACTGCAACGTAACCTGCTTTGGCATCCAGCACACCAACAAGGTGACAGGGACGATAGTGGGTGACGAGAGCGAAACTGTCACCCAGACCGGTAACACATTCACGGTGGACGAGTGTTTCACTTCGTTCACGTCGTCAACAACGCCGTAGCAATTAACTCTAACCGGAGTCGCCCGCCCAGCGGGCGACTCCCACAAACTGCATAACCGTAGTTGCGTGACCTAGCTCAAGGGCCGGCCAGAACTTGGTCGGCCCGTTTTCTTTGCTGAATCGATTTCGCGCGGAGGTTGGGCAAGGCCGACCGATGCAACGCTCCTCCGGGCCGGCCTCTTTGTCCACTCCTAGCTGCTATTGCACAGTAAAGCTAGTGTTCGCGCCCACCGTGGAGCTTGCCCCCTTCACGGTCGTGCCAAACCGTACCTGATAAACTCCAGCAGGCGCGTGATTTGATAATTTGTAGTTGAGTGAAGCCACGCCGTTGCTGCCGGTTGTCCCGCTCAGAGCGGTTGCCCTTCCGCTCGGAGCCGTTACCGTGACCGTCACGCTGGCGCCAGCGTCGGGCAATGTGCCGTACAGCAAGCTCACGCTGATCCCAACCGTCTGGCCTGGCAGGTAGCTGGACTGACTGGTGGTCAAGCTGATGCTGAGCGGAACAGTGGAGATCACGTACGCGGCTGTCGACGATCCGCTATAGGAACTTGCTGAAGCGTTTGTTGCGCTCACACCTGTGTTGTAAGAACCATCGGCGGTTCCCACAGGCGAGGTCACTGTCAGTGTCGCCGAGCCGCTTTTGCCCGGAGATAGCGACAGTGCCGCAGCGCTCCACACGCCAGCCCAGCCGGAGGGCAACGCATCGCCCAGATTGAAAGTCGCAGGCGCGCATGAGGAGTTGTCGTTGTCCTTTACCGAGACGGTGAAGTTCACCGCCGTCCCGGAGGTCACATTCTGGCTCTGAGACGGCGAGACAGTGACACTGGGGTTCGAAGCGGCGCAAGCCGATCCATTTCCATTTATCGTGATTTGAACCGTCGCGCCCGTGCTGCCCACTGCCGTCGGCGCGAACGTTACACCTGCCGTCGAATCCTGGAAGCTTTGGCCCACCACAAGGGACATATCGAGCCAGCCAGTCAACGTCGGAGTCGCAGGCGTCATGTCGACCAGGTCGCTGCTGTTGCCATTCCCATCTGTACCGAGATGGAAGAGTACGCCCGTCGTTTCGTTCTGGGTATAGTAAAAACTATCCGCGAGAAACGCGTCGAAGCCAATCGCCTGGCGCTGCTCGAGGTAATACCACGTCTTGGCGCCAGTAGTGGGATCGGTGGACTTCAAGATTTTCAGTCCGTTCGGTCCGGAGCCCCCGAGTTCGTAGGGATTGATCGTATATGTGCCACTGGCGGTTACGGTCTGAATTGACGGCGAGGCGCCGTAATTGACCCAGCCGAGCCGCTCCTTTTGGTAAGCGTTGTAGTGCGCAGACGCCGTTTGCGGAGTGCCCATCGTGTCTAGGGTGTCACCGTACTCAACGATAGTGGGGCTTGAGCAGATAGTGGCGCTCGTGCCGCAATCGAATAGATGGGCGTGCCACAGGCCAAAGGCATGGCCCAGCTCGTGATTGATAACATAGGGGGCTAGGGTGCCGTTGATCCAGCTCTGTGAAGGGTTCCCACCGACCTGCGACGCACCCGAAAAGCCGCAAGCATTATTCTGCGGAAAAAAGTACACGTAACGAGTGTAGCTTGATAAATTTACACCTGCTGTTGTGGCGGCATTTTGGGCGGCGGTAGCGATTTGAGAGATGTCACAGGTCGTGACACTGACCGGGATCGTGTACCAGCCAACAATGTCTCCAGTAATCGAGGTCTGTCCGTAAGAATTTTCCGTGATGAAGCTGTTGGCCGCGGTGAAGAACCCATTCTGCACATCGGCGACCGCGTATGGTTGGATAGCATCATCTTGAAAATTGACGAGAATGACCAGCGTGGATTGTGCTCCGAAGGTGTTGGGCACGGGAATTGACGTCGTTGAAGTCCCCGTCGCGTCGCCTGCCGTTGTAGTCGTCGTTTGCTTAACGTTCGTGCTACCCGAATAGAGGATCAAACTGCCGCCCGACATCTGGCCACTGGCGCGGACGTGGTCTCCGGTCAGAAGATGTGTCGGCGGTTCCTTGACGAACTGCAGCGGGACCCGAGTGCCGTCCGACCGCTTCAAAGAGTATGAAAGGGGATGGCGCCCATCTTTGAAGTCCTGATAGAGGATTTCGAGCTCGCCTTCGAGTTGAATGTCTTGCCCTTGGTTCGCCCCAACTTGGGATTGAGCTGCGGCGGCGGTGTCTGCGGCATTTTGGCTGGAATTCCCGGCATTCTGTCCATATACGGTACTTGATAGCGAAAAGAAACAGAGGAATACAAGAGCGGCAACTGCAACTACGTGAGTCTGGCTCACACCCCTGGACTTGATAAGACGGCTGAGCATACATCCCCCTTGAGCTCAGCCACCAGATTACGAGCGGCTGAGGGGGGCGACTACTGTCCGGAAGCCCAGTTTTGGAACAGGGGCAAATAACTGTACTTAGGGTAAGTGAAGTCTAATAAGGAAGAGAATACGCTAGCGATTCGGCCGAGCGGGGCCCTCTAGCCGGGTAGATGCCAGAGATATACAGCTCTTGGCCTAGCGCCCTAAAGGCTTCTTCTGGGTAGTTCGAGTAGCTGAGAGTGAGTCCTGAATGATGGTCTCGAACGCCGCCTCTGGCTGAGCACCATTTAAGAAAACTCCATTGATAAAGAAACCTGGCGTGCCGTTCAGCCCTGCACGCCTGCCATCCTGCTCATCTTGTTCAATCTGAGCCTTGTACTTCTGGCTCGTAATGCAGGAGTCGAACTGCTTCTCATCAAGTTTCAGCGTGCGGGCCTGCTCGAGCAATCCGTTGCGGTCGAGCTTGTTTTGGTTTCCAAAAAGCAGATCGTGATATTCCCAGAATTTACCTTGTTCCCCAGCGCAACGCGCCGCCTCTGCCGCACCCTCCGCATTCGAGTGAATCTGCGTCAGAGGGAAATCGCGGAACGCCAAGGCCACCTGGTTCTCATGTTTCGCGAGCACGGATTTTAAGGTCGATTCCACAGCCTGGCAATACGGACATTGAAAATCGGAAAACTCGACGACCATTACCGGCGCCTTCGGATTTCCTCGAACTCGAGCCGGGTCGTAGGAAACTTCGACTTTCTCGGGCTGGAGGAGAATGGCTACTTCGGATCGCTTTCGCAGTTCCGCATAGTAATCCTGGCGCGCCTGCTGAATCTTCGCCTGCTTGAGTGAGGCCTTGAGCTGGACTTTGACTTCGTCGAACGACCCCTTTAATTGGCTCTTTTGTCCGAAGTAGAATCCAGTCAATTCCGCGTCGGTCGGATCAGCGATCTTGGCGTCCACCTGTTGCTCGAGAAGCTTGTCCGTCGAAATCCCCTTTTTTTTGGCTTCTGCTTCTAACAATTTCTGATCGATTAAGGGTTCGAGAGCTTGCTTCTTAATCTGATATTCCTGGCTGCGTAGCGAGAACAATTTCGGCGCGACGCTCGGCAGCAACTCATCCTCATAGATGGGTTGACCGGCGACCATGGCAACCGGTTCCCTCGCCGGTTTGGCCGCCTCGGAAGTCTGCGCTTGTGCGTTTGTCGACAGAATCAAAAAAACGACAGATAACATGGACATCTTGATCAACATGGAGTACCTGCTTTATTGTTGGAGAATTTAATACTTCAATGTAGGCAGTCTACAGCTTTTCGCACAGTAATGTTACCCCCACTTTAGTGCCATTGCCCCCTGTAGCAGTTGGCTTCTCACCTCAGTCCACCAAATCTGGGAGTTGTACTTTTCGCTGGAGACGCAGATCTCAAACTGTTTGGAGCCTAATTGAAGTTTGGCCGCTTTGGCGATCAGGCCGTTTCGATCCAGCGCGCCCTGGTCCGCAAAGAGGAGGTCGTGATATTCCCAAAATTTGCCCTGCTCGGCGGCGCATCGCGAGGCCTCGGCCGCGCCTTCCGCAAATGGGTGAATCTGGGTGATGGGCATATCACGAAACGCGAGCGCCACTGTGCCTTCATGCTTGGCCAGCACGCTCTTTAGCGTAGCTTCCACCTGGCCGCAATAGGAGGCACTGGAAATCGGAAAACTCCACGATCAAGCGGGGCGAGGCGTCCTCGGTAATGGCCTGACCGTCCACCGTCGCAATCGGATCACTTTTCCGCGTAGATGCGTTTGACTGCGCGCTACATAGGACGGGAATTAATAAGATACTAAACAAGCTACACATGTACTGCATGGCTATTTTTCGCATAGGATTGCGCGTGGAATATCGCACTCGGACCGGTCGAAGTCAAGAAGCCTTCTTTTCTTGGCGCGCTTGATTAATGAGGTAGGGTATCCCGTCACCCCCCACTTTAGTGCCATGTACTCAGATACAACGATGTTGTATCTTGCGCTCCTACAGGGCCGGAGGCTCTGCTTTTCATAATTAGCTATTGAAAGAAAACAAATGCTTGCGTCTGCCACGTAAAGCGCTAAGAGGGTAGGTTCCTTTTGATCCGCCCCGACGCGCCGTACATTTTGGCACTTTCAGATGCAATGCTTTTATTAAGTTTTAGTTTTGTCTGTAAAAGATTTAATTGAATTTGTAGCCTGATTTAAAGTTTTTTCGCGCACCCCGCCGCCCGGAAACTTCAAATATTCAGGTATGACGTTAAGCTCTGCGCCATTTTGACGCGTGGGTGGCTGTGAATTGTAAGGTTTTGTTACTTGAGGGGTTGTTAGTTGTTTCTACCCTTCGGTAGCCAGTTCACATTGTAAGTAACAGGGCGGAGCTGTGTGCAATTTATGACAGAAACTTGTGAAACTTCCGGTTCCGGCGAAGCAGAGGTCGGTACCAACTGGTATGCCTTATACACAAAGCATCGGCATGAAAAGGTTATTGCAAGAAATCTTACCTACAAGGGATTCGAAACGTTCGTTCCATTATATGAAGCGGCGCGTAATTGGAAGGATCGGGTCAAGCAAATTTATATTCCCTTGTTTCCTTGCTATGTGTTTTTTAGGGGCGATCTTGAGCGTCGGCTCGATATCGTGAAGATTCCGGGAATTTTTTCTCTGGTATCCAGCGGCAACCGAGCCACGGCTATTTTGGCCTCCGAAATTGAGAGTATTCGACGTGCGGCAGGAACTGGTGCACACCTAGAACCACATCCTTTTTTGAGCTGTGGTGATAGGGTGCGGGTCAAATGCGGTCCCTTGCTAGGAATAGAGGGTATTTTGGTTCGAAAAAAAAGTGTCTATCGACTGGTGTTAACCATAGAGATGCTTGGAAAGGCGGCGGCGGTGGAAGTGGATGCAGTACTGATCGAGCGGCTGAACAGTACAACGCCGGCGCAGAAATTCGCCGGAAGATTCGATGCTTATATCGAGCATGGTTCGGACGTTCGAAGGGCATCGGCCTGAAGACAAATTTAATTTATGGCGATATTTGATAGAAGTTTGAAAAAACTGCGACGATAAATTGGGACGGACATATGAAAAATACCAATAACAGCCAGGGTAGAAAGCGTGTTTGGCTGTCTCTAGCTTTACTTGGGATCCTGTTTGTTTTCGGAAAGGATTCGAGGGCGTCGGGCACGCAGGAACAGAAGGAGACCATGGTAGGAGCCCCCTTGGGGTCCGCTACTGCCGTAACACCGAGTGCCGAAGAGAGCGCAGATCGGCCCGCGGCTATTTCAGACGCCGACATAGAAGCGATTCGGCGGGCCGTTGATAGCCCACTAAAAGCAGTGGCGTTCCTTTCAGCGGCGAGCTTCTACCAAGCCGAAGGTCAAGACAAGCCTGGAGCTCAAAACAAGTCCGGAGCTCCCGCTCCCGTCCAGCCCGGCGATGTTCAGCCGGCTGAGCGGAAGGCGCGCTCAGAATCAGATCAAGAACGTGTGGCGAGCCGTCCAGTCGCGGCGGAGCGATATCCGCGCTATCTGCTGCGACCCACCGATGTACTTCAACTTACCTTTCCGATTTCTCCGGAGTACGATCAGAGCCTCACCATCCAACCGGATGGCTACATCAACCTGCGAGGCGTCGGCGATCTATATGTCGCAGGCAAGTCCGTTCCGGAATTGATTGAGGCTCTAAAGAAGGCTTACCAGCAGTTTCTGCATGAGCCCATCATCAATGTCGAACTCAAGGATTTTGAAAAACCTTACTTCATTGCTGGCGGCGAGTTCGGTCACCCGGGCAAGTTCGAATTGCGCGGAGATACCACCGTGGCGGAAGCGGTGGCCATTGCCGGCGGGTTCACGGACAAAGCCAAGCACTCTGAAGTAGTCCTTTTTCGTCGCGTACCTGGCGGTTGGGCCGAAGCGAAGCGGCTGGACGTGAAGCAAATGTTAGCGAGCAAAGATTTGAGCGAGGATGTCCATCTCCGGCCAGGCGATTTGATCTACGTGCCGAAGAACACCTTGTCCAAGCTCCGGCAATTCATCCCCAACACAGGATTCGGGATGACGATTCCGTAGCAGCAGTAGCGCTGCCCGTGGAGATTCTATGGAAGAACTATACTTTCTTAAAACGGACACTCGACTCCCGCTCACCAAGCTGCACGACTGGGCGACCGTCGGACTGCGCCATCGCCGTCTGGCGGTCATCTCGTTCGTGGGCGTCCTGGTGGGCGCAGCTATCGGTGCCTTCCTGCTTCCGCCGCGGTACCAGAGCAACATCAAGATTTTGGTGAAGCACGAGCGCTTGGATCCGCTGGTCTCCGCCGACGTCGCGAGTACCATGCCGCAAAATCTTAACGGCGTCTCGGAGGCGGAGGTCAATTCGGAAGTTGAATTGATTAAGGGGCAGGATCTGCTGGAGAGGGTAGTTACCACCTGCGGTTTGCAAAATTCCGGGCGCCACTTTCCGTTGTTTCGGTCCGATCCGCAAAAAATGATTGCTACGGCGGTGCGACAGTTGCAGACGGACTTGAAGGTGGAGGTCCTGCCAAAGACCAGCCTGATCTCCGTAACCTACGATGCCACCAACCCTCAGCAGGCCGCCCAGGTGCTTAACACGCTCGTGAACCTCTACATGGAAAAGCACATGGCTGTGCACCAGCGAGCCGGAACGTTCGAATTTTTCCAGAAGCAGACTCAGCAGTACCAGCAGGGATTGGCAGAAGCCGAATCCCGCCTCGTGAAATTCCGCAAGCAACAAGGCGTGGTGTCTCCCGAACAAGAAAAAATGTCCACGTTGGAGAAGCTCTCTGAATTCCGGGCACAGTTAACCCAGACGCAAGCATTGATCTCCGAAACTCAGCAGCGAACCAGAGTGCTCGAATCGCAGGCCGGTTCGGTGCCGGTCCGCATGACCACCGAGATGCGTGCATCGGACAATCCGCAGCTGATGGGGCAATTGAAAGTCACGCTCTTGAATCTGGAGTTGAAGCGCACCGAACTTCTGCAGAAATTTGAGCCCACCTACCGTCTGGTAAAAGAAGTGGACACGCAACTCGAACAGACCCGAGCGGCGATTCAGACCGCCGAGAAATCCCAGTTGCGCGAAGAGAGCAGTAATCGCAATCCCACTTACGAATGGGTGGACTCCGAACTGGCCAAAGCCCGGTCGGAATTAGCGGCGGAGCAGGCGCGCGCTCAAGCCTTGATACGCACGCTGCGGACCTACGAGGAACGCGCGAGCGAGTTGGACGGCAAGAGCGCAACGGAACAGGATTTGCTGCGAGACAAGAAATCTCAGGAAGACAACTATCTGCTGTACCGTCGTAAACAGGAAGAGGCGCGCATCTCCAATGCACTGGATCGCAGCAGAATCGTTAACGTGGCCGTGGCCGAAGCCGCGGTCGTTCCGGTGCTGCCCACCAGATCGCTGCTATTGATTCTGCTGGCGGGTTTGTTCGCAGCCGTCATGGTTAGTGTCGTTTCTATGGCCGCGGCGGAATACCTGAATCCATCCTTTAGAACTCCCGAGGATATTCAGGACAAATTGCAGTTGCCGGTGCTGGCGTCGGTGTTAACCAATGAGCACTCTAAGGAACGTGGATGTTTCTAGAGCACTACGGCCTGCGTGAACAACCGTTCGGGGTCACGCCCGATCCCAACTATCTCTATTTTAGCGAGATGCATCGGGAGGCATTAGCCTCCCTTTTCTACGGTATCGAGATGGGCTGCGGATTCCTGTCGTTGATCGCCCCGCCGGGCACGGGCAAGACCACGCTATTGATTCACCTTCTTGAGCGGCTGCGGAAGTCCGCTAAGACCGTATTCCTGTTCCAAACACAATGCGACTCGCGGGAATTTTTCCGCTACCTGCTGACCGACCTGGGCGTTGACGCAAGCACGGAGAATATGGCTCACATGCACGAATCGCTCAATTCCGTGCTGCTGAGCAATGCGCGCTGCGGGAAACGCTTCGTGCTGGTTATCGACGAGGCGCAAAACCTCAAGCGGTCGGTGTTAGAGACGGTACGTTTGCTGTCGGACTTCGAAACCCCGGGATCGAAACTCATGCAGATCGTGCTTTGCGGCCAGCCACAACTCGCGGACAAACTTTCTCATCCGGACCTGACGCAGTTGCGGCAACGCATTTCCATCGTCAGCCGGCTGCAGCCGTTCGCCAAGCGGGAAGTGACTCAGTACATCAGTCATCGATTGAAAGTGGCGGGTTATACAGGCGCGGACCTGTTCGACGCTGACGCGCTCAGGGAAATCACGGTTCACAGCGATGGAATTCCGCGAAACATAAACACCATCTGCTTCAACGCGCTAACTTTGGGCTACGCCAAGCGCCTGGAGCAGATTGATGGCTCCACCGTCGGCGAAGTTCTGGCCGATCTGGACATGGATGTTCTGAGGTCGGCGAGCGCAACGACATCGATAGCCGCTCAGGATTTTCGGTTGTCTTCGGTTGGTGTCGACCATAGGAGAGAAGCAGCACCACAAGAGCCTCACTACGGGGCGCGCACTGCGGGGAAGGGTAACGGGGCTACGGGGAATCCGCGGCCGGAAATCAAATCTCTCCCAGCGCTTTCGGGTGACGAAGTTAATTTTCCGGGAGTGGTCTCTGGCAGTGAAGCTGGCAATTTAGCTGCGCAAGACCACACAGTGAATCGAGAAACCGTCCGAACGGTTCCACCGGATCGAATGGTTCGGCAAATTCCGAATCGCGCGAATATGCCGGCCGAGCAAAACCGAACAGTAACACCTGAAGCCCTTCATTCAGCCGGTTTAATTTGGTCCGAAATGCATAAACCTGCCGGCAAGTACCAACCGCCTGCCCGAGAATGGTTTGTGCAACCCCCAGGGCCCGAGCCAGTTTCCAGTCCGCAGGCGACTGGACCGGAGGCCTTGGTTAGCAATGGCCATCGTCCAAGGACGAATACAAGCGAGGTCGTTCCTGGGGAATTCTGCGGCTTGCGGATTGACAAAATTCGCGAAACCCTTAGACGGCAAGTTCCGCCCGACGATCCTGGCGAGTCCGCGACTTCCGGCGCGAGACGACGGGTGAGCACGTGATTCGAACGCTGTGCTGCAATTGTCGGACGCAAAGACTCTTTTTAAAATTAAGGTTCAGTTAATTCGTTTAACTTCAAAAGTAAGGTGACAGTCCGTTCCCACAAACCATGAGCCGAATGTTTGAATTAATGCGCCAAGCCCAGCTCGACGGGGATCTTTTACAAAAGCCGGTTGCTCCGACAACCGCGTCCGGGTCCGCCAACAGCCACAATTTTGAGTTGCTGCGCCAGGAGCAAAAAGATGAGCTGTTGTCCGATAGCGCAGAGTCGAAGGCGGTGGTTTCCACGGAGTTGGCGCCCTCGCCAGCCCCGAGTTCCTCGGCCGGCGGTGAGACATTCAAATTGGTCCAACGTCTCTTCCTCGCGCAAGCCGCCCTAGCTCCGAGAGTGGTGGTGTTCTGCGCCGTCGACCAGCGCAATGAAGACAGTTGCACCTGTGCGCAAGCCGCCGAACTGCTCGCCAGTCAGCCACAAAACTCTTCGGTGTGCGTTGTGGACGCTAACGTCTTGCGGCCCTCAGTGCACAGTTACTTCCATGTCGAGAACGGCGGAGGATTGTCACGGGCCATTCTCGATGATGGCCCGATTATGGGTTTCACCCGGCCGCTTGACGGAAGCCGCCTTCGGATGATGCCAGCCGGAACGTCGTCTGCTGGAGCAGATGCGAGTGAGGTATTGGCATCCAGCCGGCTGCATGCGCGGATGTCCGAGCTGCGGACGAAGTTTGATTACATCTTGATCGATGCGCCGCCGGCGACAGCCGACTCGCCTACCGCTTACCTGGCTAAGTTGGTCGACGGATTCATACTTCTGATTGAGCCGAGCTTCACACCCCAGCAAGCTGCGTGCACAGCCAAAAATAATATCGAGGCCGCCGGAGGCCGTGTGCTTGGCGTCGTATTGCTTCGGCGTGAACTGCGCTTTCGATCCAGAACGGCGCAGAGCCGGCGTGGTTCGAGCGCCACCCGGAACTTTTGACAAACTTATCGAAAATTCTTATCCACGGGACTCTGTACCTAAAAACCTAACGTGATTACGAACCGGCGTTACGTCCTTTCAAGTTTGTTCAAGCTCTTGGATCTGGGACTTTTAGTTGCTTCCTTCATCGCTGCTGCGATCCCCAGCCTCAGCCAGGTCGGAGCCAACTCACTGGCCGATTTCCTATCCATGCGAATATCGGTGCGCAATTTTGTGCTCTTCGCCTGCTTGCTCCTGCTGTGGCATTTGCTATTTCTTTGTTTTGGTCTCTACGAATCGAAGCGGTTTTCCAACCAGCATCGCGAAGCCGTCGACGTTTTGAAAGCGACTTCGCTGGGAACTTTTGTGCTGCTCGAACTGGGCATCCCCTTTCACTTAAGGGTGATTCATCCACGCTTTCTTTTGGTTTTCTGGGCGGTCAGCACCATCAGTGCCATAGCGATTCGAGAAGCCGTACGGTTGGTACTCAAGCGGTTGCGACAGCACGGCCGCAATCTGCGGCACGTCCTGATCGTGGGTACCAATCCGCGGGCGGTACAACTTGCCGCGACCCTCGGAGCGCACTCGGCGTTCGGCTATCGTGTGTTGGGTTTTGTCGACTGCGAGTGGCCGGGAATGGAAGAGTTTCGCAAGAGCGGCTACACGTGCGTCTGCGATATTGAGAATATTTCCTCGCTCATAAGAAACAGCGTGGTAGACGAAGTCATGATTACGCTGCCGGTCCGTTCGCTCTACTCTGAAATCTCGCGCGTTGCGGAACTCTGCGATGAGCAGGGCATTACCACGCATGTGCTCTTCAATCCGCTGAATCTCAAAGCCAAGCGCATAAAAACCTCAGCCCGGGATTACGATTCGCTGGTTACTCTACATGCCGGAGCTATGGAGGGTTGGGCATTGCTGGTCAAGCGCATCCTGGACATTATTATTTCATCTGTGTGCATCGTTTTTTTCTCGCCGCTCCTGCTGATCACCGCGGTGTTGATTAAGTTGACCTCTGCGGGCCCGGTATTTTTCATTCAAAAGCGGGTGGGCTTGAACAAAAGGGTAATCAGAGTGTGGAAGTTCCGAACCATGGTGGCCAACGCCGCGCAAAAACAGCGCGCACTGGAACATCTGAACGAGGTCGGTGGACCGGTGTTCAAAATAATGAACGATCCGCGCGTAACACGACTGGGAAAATTTCTCCGGAAGACCAGCATCGACGAACTTCCGCAACTGTTCAACGTGTTGAAAGGCGATATGAGTCTAGTAGGACCTCGCCCGCTTCCCGTCCGAGACTATGAAGGATTCAATGAAGACTGGCACCGGCGTCGTTTTAGCGTCAAACCCGGGATCACGTGCCTATGGCAGATTCGGGGCAGGAGTTCCATCCCTTTTGATGAATGGATGGAGTTGGATCGGCAATACATCGATCAATGGTCTCTGTGGTTGGATTTTCAAATTCTGCTGCAAACCATTCCGGCCGTAATGAGGGGCTCGGGTGCTGGGTGATTCTCGCTGGATGCGCAAATTGAAACAGTTTGACTAGACTACGAATGATCTCAGAATTGCTGCGCCAGCTTTGCGTGAGGACCTGGCCGGCGAACCTGTGACACTCATGCGGCGTTTTGACAAGTTCAATGAGTGGGTGGGCGTCCCCACACGGCTGCAGCAGCCAAGATTTTCTGTACTGTTGCGGCATGAAAAGAGCCGCCGAGCAGTTTCTCTTTTGAAAACTTCGCAGTTATAAGTCCCCATCCAATCTAAGTTGGGAAACACCGCCGACTAGTGCTTTCTTTTGGGGGATAGGTTTCGGAGGACGCATCCTGACAACCGACAGAACAGGCTACCTGCGATGGCTCATGTCTTGGGCTACGAAGGGCGGGATGGCCATCCTGGACCAGGGCTTGATCACGGGATCGAACTTTTTCCTCTCTATTCTTCTGGCGCGCTGGTTGTCGCGTGGGGAGTACGGCGCCTTTGCCCTAGCTTTCGCCATCTTCCTATTGCTGGCAACGCTGTACGCAGCTTTGGTGCTGGAGCCAATGGCAGTTTTTGGTGCATCGATTTATCGCAATTACCTTCGGAGTTATCTAAGCGGTTTAATCCGAATCTATCTAGTTATCGCAATCCTTATATTTCTAATACTGGGTATCGCAGCGGAGGCGACGCTTGTCGCTGGACTCGTAGGCTTGCCCGGTGCGCTCGCTGGTGCCGCCCTTGCGGCACCTGGCGTTTTGCTTCTCTGGCTTGCCCGGCGAACGTTTTACCTACAGCTTTCGCCGACACTCGCTGTTGGCGGAGCATTTTTATATTGCGGCGTGGTCATCGGCGGGCTGTATCTAGCACGTGATCGCGGTGTACTTTCGCCATTCTCTGCTTTCGCCCTAACAGGAGTCGGAGGACTGCTAGCTGGCGTTCTGCTGCTAATGTTTTTGAGTCGGCGGCTTGAGGCGAGCACGGTGGTCCTTGCTTTGCCAGATGTCTGGAAGAGACATTGGAACTACGGGCGGTGGGCGCTGGCGAGCGCTGCTGCTATTTGGATTCCTTCTAACATGTATTACCTACTGCTTAGCGATTTCTCCGGCATGGCAGGGGCGGGAGAACTGAAAGCGCTCATGAATTTCGCCTCACCCCTGTTTCAAAGTTGCGCCGCCCTTTCGTTGCTCTTAATTCCCTACGCCGCTCGTGTCCTAAGCCAGAAAGGAGATGCTAAAGCCTTGACTTGGAAAATTACACTCCTTCATTTGAGCGGAGCAGTCGTTTATTGGGTAGTGGTGGCCGCGTTCAGAGAGCCTGCCTTTCGCCTGCTTTACTCTGGTAAATACCTCGAAGTAGTCAACCTCATTCCGATCGTTGGTTTGGCATCGGTTTTTTGGAGTGCCTTCTACGGCCCCGCGACGGTTTTGCAGGGTATGCAGTCCCCTGCGTCCGTTTTTGCTGCTGCTTTCATTTCAAGTTTGTTCTGTTTCGCGGTTGGGATTCCCGCCACTCGGGCCTTCGGCGTAAGAGGAGCGGTCTGGTCAATGATGTTTTCAGGAGCGCTGGCCTTTGTAATCGCTGTGCTCCTGGTCCGCAGGAGGGTGCATAGCGACAGAGTGCGTTTACGCTTAGATGGCTATCCTTCAACGCAACCTTACGAAGCTCCGGTAGAGTAAATAGCAAGGCGCTGTAAATTCCAGGCTCGGTCATTTCCGTGAATATCGCTGACGTGTTCAAGAATGGTGCCGCACCCCTCGATCGCAACGGTCGCTCGGCGAGAATTGGTGCGAGTGACGTTATCTGGTTCTCATTATTTATTTTACTGGGCAGCCTGGCGATTCTTTTTCCGTTTTGGGTCCTCGGTCTCGTTGCACTTGTCGCGGTGCTGGGAATTTGCCGGCCGCTGTTAGTTTATATGCGTTTCGGCAGCCTGGAAGTCTGGCAACTGTTGGTTTTAGCAGCTCTGACCGGCTACATCGTCCTGAATTATGGGTTCGCAAACTTGGTGTTTCGTGTTGGTGGGGTTCCCATTATCGTCGGTCACGGGCTGATGTTTATAGGCTTGGTGCTGGCGGTTCTCTCGTGCCGGCGCGTGATCATCCGAGCGTGTGCCGAGCCCGCCATGATAATCATTTGGACCTTAATCGCGTTCAGCTGCGTTCACTTGATCTTCGACATTCCTCGATATGGGTTCTACGCCCTTCGAGATAGCTCCATGTTCGTCGAGGGCATCTTCCTGCTCCTTGGATTCCTTTGGTCCACCCGAACGGGTAGTGCGGTGCCTATCATGAAGTGGTTGATGGTGGTCTTCGTGCTGCATTGGATTTACAGCTTGTCATTCCTCTGGTCTGCGGAACTCAATGCCTGGTCACCCCAATCCGGAATTTTTTTAACTGTGCCGCTTTTGGGCTCTTATTGGACAGCGGGTTTCTACTTAGCTGCAGGTGCACTGTTCGCGTTGTTGGTTGGCAGCCACCTCGTTAAGTGGCCGGGTTGGACCATGCTGTTTCTGGCGGCCGCCCAACTATTTGGGCTCGCAATTCACCAGCACAGGTCGATGTACATAGGAGTTGTGTTGAGTTTTATTATCCTACTGTTCCTGGGTGAAAGGCGAATGTGTGCGAAGCTCGGGCTTATACTCAGTTTGGCATTGGGCGTGATTCTTTTGATCTCCGTCCTAGGGATTCAGTTAGCCGGCCGCGTCGGTCCAGTAAGCGGCTCATTCCTTTTCGAACACGCGCATAGTCTTTCTGGCGCGAAGGACACACCCGCAGTAGGCAGCATCTACGATCGCGAGAATTGGTATGGAGAAGTGTGGAAGCGTATCGGATCGAGCACCACAAATGTTTTGGTAGGGGAAGGATTCGGTCAGACGCTGATCGATTTTACAAACCCCGAGGGCGTCGCGGTGAGGCAGCCTCACAATTCTCATCTAACTGTACTGGCGAGGTTGGGTGCGTTGGGGCTGACTCTTTGGATCTTATTTCATATTTTCGTCCTGAAGAGCTTTATTTATGCTCTTCGGCGCCGGGCCCAGCTTGATGCCACGGTGTCCGACTTCATTTTATGGCTTTTCCTCTTCTACGTACTCAATATGATCAGCTCCAGCGTGCAGCCGGGGCTTGAATTTTCTCACGGAGCCATTCCCTTTTATTTTTTAATGGGCCTCGCGCTAGGCATTATACGGTGGCAGCGCCTGGGCGGGACCCTTCGAGACGACTGCAGAGAGAATCCTTTTCGTATGCGGCGAGCAGTTGCATCGGCGGTGATGCCCTGAAGGTGTGCAACCCGTGAGGATCGTCACTACAAGTTGGGACGATGGAGATAAGTGCGACCTTAAGGTCGCAGAATTCTTGCATGACAGGGGACTGCCAGGAACCTTCTATGTTCCGATTGAACCGTATAGCACCCGCCAAGCACTTAGCCATGGGGACCTGAGATCCCTGGCATCTGCGGAGTTCGAGATCGGAGCTCACGGATTTTCGCACAAGCTGCTCTCGGGATTGCCGGCACGAGAATTAGATCAAGAAGTAGCTCCTTGCAAGCCGATCCTCGAAGACATTCTCGGAAGGGAAGTCAGGATGTTTTGTTATCCCGGGGGACGTTACGACTCGAACGCGGTGCGTGCGATGAAGGAAGCCGGTTATTGGGGCGCGCGAACGGTCCGCATGCTAGCCACACGGCTTGAGTTCAATCCATTCGAAATGCCGACGACGTTACAAAGTGCCCCACAACCCAAGTTCGCTTACGCCAAGAACCTGGCAAGGGCACGAAAGTTGGAGGGCGTGCGCGTTTCCGCGGTTCATTGGAGAAAACTTGGGAACTGGGTTGAACTTGGTAAGAGCCTGTTCGATTCTATGCTGGAGCAGGGTGGAGTGTGGCACCTTTACGGGCATTCCTGGGAGATTGATGAACTGGGTCTGTGGAAGGATGTGGAACAAATTCTGAACTATGTGTGTAAGCGTAAAGGTGTGACGTATCTCCCCAATTCCGAATTGATAAAGTTTCTGCCGACAGCCACCATCAAAGCTCATGAAAATAATAATGGTTCATAACCAGTACCTTCGGCCTGGAGGCGAGGATGTAGTGTTTGAACAGGAACGCCACCTCTTGGAGCGGAGCGGGCACGAGGTTGTCGTTTACTATCGAAATAATACGGAGGTCGATTCCTATTCAGGCCTTAAGCGGCTGGTGCTAGTGCAGAAGGCCGTCTGGGCCCACGACACGTGGAGAGATTTTGGCGAGCTGCTACGCCGGGAGCGCCCGGACGTCGTCCACATCCACAACACTTGGGTCATGGTTTCGCCGTCGATTTATGCCGCCTGTCGCGAAGCTGGTGTACCGGTAGTACAAACGCTCCATAATTACAGGCTTTTCTGCCCTGCCGGAACATTCTTTCGAGATGGTGGAATCTGTAAAGAATGTGTGGACCACGGCCTCTGGCGAAGCGTGCTCCACGGCTGTTATCGGGACTCCAGGCCGACGACGGCTGCGATGGCACTGGTTTTGGCGGTACACCGACTCGCCGGGACGTGGGCCACAGGTATAGAGTGCTACATAGCCCTTTCCCAGTTTTCCCGAAACGTATTTGTCGAAGCCGGTCTGCCGGCAGACAAAATATTTGTCAAGCCGAATTTCGTGCACCCTGATCCCGGTATGTCCATGGAACAAGGGGATTACGCTCTGTTCACGGGTCGGCTCTCTCCGGAAAAGCGGGTAAGCACAATTTTGGCCGCTTGGGCTCGCCTTCGCGACCGCATTCCCCTGCTCATCGCAGGAGGTGGTCCTGAGCGCATTTATTTGGAGGAAGAGGTCGCGCGCCGTGGTCTTACTGACATTCGTTTTCTAGGGCAGTTGCCTCGGAACGAGGTAATAAAGGTGATGCAGGGAGCGCGTTTCCTAATCTTTTCGAGCGCGTTGTATGAAAATTTCCCGGTGACCATCGCCGAGAGTCTTGCCTGCGGCATTCCGATAATCTGCTCCCGGATCGGAGCAATGCAGGAGATCGTGGAGGATGGTCGCACCGGCTTGCACTTTAGAGCGGGAGATGCCGAAGATTTAGCAGAGAAAATCGACTGGGCTTGGAACCATTCAGAGTCTATGCGGCTGATGGGGCAGGAATGCCGGCGGGAATTCGAAGCCAAATATACGGCAGAGACGAACTACCCGCTGCTTATGGAAATTTACCAACGCGCCGTCACCGGGCATCGCCAGCAGTCCAAGTACCCGGAAAACCGCGCTGCCGACGTACATGTCTAATTGCATTATTACCTCGCGGATGGGGCGGTGCCAGGCAATGCTCGTTTATGAACGTAGTCGAAAGCGTCGAAGGGCTGCTACGCACCTAGTTCCGCAACTTGTGGATCATGCTTAATCCCTTATACGTCGAAAATCAGCAAATGCCGGTTGCGAATACTGAGGTCGACCCGCAACAACAACTGGTGGATGCACGCTTCCACAATGAAGCTTCTGAGTGGAGCAACATCTACGAACAACATGGAGTGACTGCAGACATTTACCGCCTTCGCCGCGATCGCGCGCTTGCAATGATTGAGCAGGTCGGTTTCTTAGATGCAAACACTCTGGAGATCGGGTGTGGTGCAGGCCTACTATCCGTGGCGCTTGCGCAGCGTGGCTGCCGAGTGGAAGCGACCGACAGACTCGATGCCATGATCCACCTCACTCGTGATCTCGCCGGGAAGAAAGGAGTAAGTGATCGGATCACAGCGAGAATCTGCGATGCTCACGCACTGCCTTTTCCGGATGATAGCTTCGACACGGCAATCGCCGTTGGTGTCCTGCCATGGTTGCATTCCCCCGAAGAGGCATTACGAGAGATTGCGCGAGTTCTTCGTGACGGTGGGCACGTGGTCATCACAGTCGACAATCGATGGCCACTAACGCTTCTCTTTGACCCATTCTGCTCACCGGTGACAGAGCCCATCCGGCGGTGGGCACGAATGCTACTAGAGTCACTGGGATTGGTTAAACGCCGCCAGAAACCGCGCCTACACCCATATTCAACCCGACAACTCGATGAACTTCTGGATCGCGCCGGGCTGCAGAAGATCTCCGGGACGACCATCGGGTTTGGCCCTTTTGTATTCCTAAAGTGCGAGTTCATGCCGGACTCAATCGCAACGTACGCACACACAAAACTGCAATGGCTTGCGGACCGGCGAGTGCCGTTCATAAGGTCGACTGGGATCGAGTATATCGCTTTGGCGGAAAAGCGGATTTCCGTCGCCTAGCAATTCAACATACGAGTACAGGATTCGTCTTTGAACCTACGGCCCCCAGAGATAGTGATGAGCGCACACCAGAGGACTGTCGATCAGTATTTTAAGGGCGCGGCGAGGGAGTGGGACGAAATCTATGAACTGGATACCTTGTACGCGCGCATTCATCAAGAGCGCCAACGGATCGTTCTGTCGATGGCCAAGAACATCGGGCTGCCGGCCGAGGCGCGAGTGCTGGAAGTCGGATGCGGTGCGGGGCTAGCTACGGTTGCACTGGCGGAACACGGATTCGCAGTTGAAGCCGTCGATACTGTTCGTGACATGCTTCTGACAACGAGGGCGCGCGCCGCGAGTGCGAACGTCGCTCGGCGTATCGGGGTGATCCAGGCAAGCGTAGATCATCTGCCCTACGGTGACAATCAGTTCAGCCTTATTGTTGGAATCGGCGTCCTACCATGGCTTGATTGCATGCGGAAAGCAATGACGGAGATGATCAGGGTAACCAAGCCAGGTGGGAGCCTGATCGTCAACGTCGATAATACGTGGCGGCTGCACGAGTTGTTGGACCCTCGTCTGCACCCTCTCCACGCTTCTGTTCGGCATTACTTGCGTAATGTCTTTGAGTGGCCGGTTAAGGTGCCGCCGACTCAAAGATGCTCGCTGCGGCAGTTTGATCGTTTAATCGGCGAACTCCGATGTACCAAGGTGGATGCGAAGATGCTGGGCTTTGGACCGTTGTCATTTTTCGGTCGCCCCCTGCTTTCTGAGTCTCGGAACATTAAGCTAAACGAGTTTCTTCAGAGCTGTGCTGATCGGAACCTTCCGATCATTCGATCCACTGCCGCGCAATACATCACCCTTCTGAGCAAAGGCGACGGAGCAAGACATTGAATCAGGTGAGGTTGCGAACCGACGCTTGGTATGGCGATCGAACCGTAGATCTAGCCTTCCCCGACGATTGGGAAGTGAATGTTCTGTGGCCGCGGACTCCGCAGCCACTTTCGGATAGCGATATAGTCGCGGCACTTGAGCACCCCACCAACCAGGCCCCCATCAGGAAACTGTGTGTCGGGAAGGGCCGGCCGGTGCTGGTGGTGGACGATCTCAACCGTCCCACACCTGTCGCGGGTGTAATGCCAATGGTGCTCGCGCAGTTCAAGGAAGCTGGTGTCCCGCTCAATAAGATCACCATTGTGCTGGCGTCAGGCATGCACGCTCCTCCGGGGCGAGAGGCAGTCGTCAAGAAGTTAGGGTCTGAAGCAGCTTCGGCCTGTCGGGTCGTTATCCACGATTACAACCGCGGGCTAACAACCCTGGGCAAAACCCGTTTTGGTACGCCGGTCACGGTGAATTCGGAAGTAGCGCAGAGCGATTTCGTGTTGGGAATAGGCGGTTTGTACCCGAACCATACTGCTGGATTCGGGGGTGGATCCAAGCTGGTGCTTGGCACACTAGGCTGCAAGTCGATCGCTCATTTGCATGCGCATCATGGAATCGGTTGGGCGGGCGCGCCAGACGGCGATTTGCGTCGGGACCTAGACGAGATCGCTCGTCTTGTGCAAATGAGAACGATGATCACCTTGCACGTGGATGCAGACCGGCAAGTGGCTCACATGCATTGTGGAGACCACTTCACCTATTACAAAGAAGCCGTTGCGTTCTGCCGGACTGCGTATAGCGTCCAGCCTCCAGAAGGTGCCGAAGTGGTTGTAAGCAACACGTATCCGAATGACGGGTCCTTGACTTTTGCTCGGATGAAGGGAATGGCCCCGTTAGACGCCTGGGCACCCCCGGGTGCGACACGAATCGCGGTTGCCGCTTGCACTGAGGGAATGGGTCGGCACAATCTCTTTCCCCTCGCCAAATTTCCCGACGCGGTGTGGCTCCGAGCGCTGGCTCGACGTGCTTCTGCAATGAAGTTCGGTGAGGTTGGGAAAAAGGTCGCACGAAGAATTGCGAGGTCCGTACGGCCCGGAACCCCAGGGACCGGTCAAAGGCCACCGATTTGGCTGTACTGTACAGGCAGCGCGGACAAATCCTTCCGTTCCGTCTCCAACATGAGAATCGCTTGCTCTTGGGACTGCATTCTCCAGTCGATAGGACGCGAGCAAGGGAATAAGAAGCGTCTCAAGGTGTTCGTGTACCCCTGTGCCCCGTTGCAGTTTTTGGCTTGATCTAATTCCGCGGAACAATCCAGATCTGTCAGATAGATAGCTCACACAAAAATTGCGCGCCACCTTTCGAGTCCTGGGTGGCGTTCGCTAATAGGAGGAAACATGGCCATCGCAGCAAAAGCGTTCGAAGCCAAGTTGCACCCGCAAGATTTTCTCCGATTGATCGGCGTCGCGGACCTACCACCGCGCACAAGCCCTTTTGACCCAGGCTACGACCCCAGTACGCTGGAAAGCCATCTCGAGCAAAGTGGCACCCTGATGTCGATCCTGAAGATCTCCATGGCATGTTGGCTCATCGCCAATGAGCAAGCGACGCGAAGGAAGATCGCAGCAGCACGGAAGAGCGGCGTGCCCACGGTTACCGGTGGGGGCCCCTTCGAGATTGCGGTGGCACAAAATCAACTCTCGGCCTATTTGGACCTCTGTGCTGACATCGGCGTCACCCGCATCGAATGCGGCGAAGGATTTACAACTCTGACTTGCAGTCCCGCGAATGTTGTTCGCATGGCGCATGAAAGGGGACTGGAAGTTCAGTTCGAACTCGGCAAAAAGCACTCCGGGGAATTCAGCGACCAAGTGGTGGACTCTCTAATTATCCAGGGTCAGCACTGGCTGGATGCAGGCGCCTTACAGCTGGTTCTTGAAGCCCGAGAGAGTGCACGCGGTGTCGGTTTGTTCGACGACAACGGGAATTTTAATGCTGGCTTTGCAGACAGGTTTGCTAAGTGCTTCGGTCTCGACACGGTGACATTCGAAGCTCCCAACAAGCCCAGTCAATTTGCCTTGCTCAACCACTTTGGGCGTGAAGTCCAGCTTTGCAATGTCAGATTGGAGGAATTGCTGCGAGTCGAGATATATAGACGCGGGCTCCATTCCGATGCATTTGCGAAACCTCATTTGCGACCGAGGAAAACTCCGGAGACCTCGATCAGAGGAGAAGAACAATGCCCCCCAAATTCCTAATTGACTATTTTCCTGATCACGGGAGTTGCGAACTCACTCACGCCGTGGTGGCCATCGATGTGATCCGTGCCACGACAACGGCCATCACAGCCGTATCCCAGGGACGACGGTGTTTTCCGGTCACATCAGTCGAAGCCGCGCATGAAATTGCGCCCAGGCTCGAGGAGCCCCTGCTGGTAGGAGAGTTAGGGGGAGTAAAGCCTGCCTCCTTTGACATAAATAACAGTCCGGCAGCCTTGGACGCGCGAACAGATACGCGCCGGCCTATAATTCTCCTTTCCTCTTCGGGCACGCAGCTTTTTGATTCCCTGCGCATGCACAATCCTGTTTACGTCGCGTGCTTTCGAAATTTTGGAGCTACCGCCGCCGAACTGAAGAATTCCCACCTCGATGTCACACTGTTAGGCGCCGGCACGCTTGGGGAATTCCGGGAAGAAGACCAGATGTGCTGCGCCTGGATTGCGGACGAGCTTACGCGAAGTGGCTACGAACCAGCGAATCAGAGTACGGCGGTTATCGCTCGAAAGTGGCGCGGAACCACCCCGGATGCTTGTCTTGCAGGCAAGAGCGCAGAGTTTCTGACCAGGTCTAACCAGCTGCAAGACCTCCAGTTTATTCTCTCCAGAGTCAACGATCTGGATCTTGTCTGCGCGTACTCCGGCGGTGAAATCTCGGCCGTGCGGTCGCACAGTCCATCAACACCTGTTCACGCACCGAATTGAGTCAACCCCGATTTCGTCGGAGTGCAGTTCATGCGAACGGTGAAAAAGCCATGGGCGTAAGAGGGAAGGCGTTTGGTGATGCGCGCAGCACCGGTGATTCCAACCGTACGCCGGTACTCGTGTTTCCTTCCAAGGACCACGGCCCCCTGGGAATAACGCGCAGTCTTGGGCGCCTCGGTGTGCCGGTATACAATGCGGATTTCGACGCGTTTGCCTTTTCATTTTTCTCTGCGTACAGCCGGGGCAAGTTTCACTTGCCGTGCACTTATGAGGCTCCCCTGAGACTAGTGGAAACCTTGCTAGCGTGTGCCCGGACAATCGGACAACGCCCTGTTCTCATACCGACGACCGACGACGCCACCCTGTTCGTCGCCGAGCACTCCGGCTCGCTGCGAGAGTGCTTCATTTTTCCAGAGCGCTCCCCTGAACTCGTGCGCTCGCTATGCAGCAAGAAATCGATGTATTTCCTTGCCCGAAAACACCAAGTCCCCACCCCTGAAACCTCTTTTCCACAGCGTCGGGAGGACGTGATCGAATTCATGGAGCGGGCTGCTTTTCCTATCATGCTTAAGGCCATTGACGGCTCGAGACTCTACCAGCGAACGGGAAGGAAGATGTTCATTGTCAAGACAAGAAGCGAGCTTCTCGAGACCTACGATCGAGCTGAGGATCCCGCAGCTCCCAATCTGATGATTCAGGAATACATTCCCGGAGGCGACGATATCGTCTGGATGTTTAACGGGTACTTCGATGGTAATTCCGAGTGTCTGCTAAGCTTCACGGGTAAGAAAATCCGGCAGTGCCCTATCCACACCGGCTCCACCAGCCTCGGGATTTGTTTGAACAACGAGTCTGTTGACCAGATCACCAGACGTTTCATGCGCGAAATCAGCTACCGAGGCATACTTGACATTGGCTACCGCTTCGACGCGAGAGACGGTTTGTACAAGGTGCTGGACATCAATCCGCGCATCGGAGCGACCTTCCGATTGTTTGTCGGCGAACGCGGGATGGATGTCGCACGGGCGTTGTATTACGATCTAACAGGTGGCTCGGTTCAACCCGACTATGCTCGCGAAGGTCGCAAGTGGATCGCGGAGGACCAAGATTTGGTCTCGTCGGTCCGTTATCTGCGCGAACGAAGCATCACGTTAAAACAGTGGTGGAGGTCATCATTGGGAATTGAGGAATGCGCGTATCTTGCCGCCGACGATCTCTTCCCTATCCTCCCTGTGTGTTTGAGCCGTGCGGCCGAGCTCGTTAGGCGTATTTATAGGAGGTTCCGCCGAGTTCTGGTCGCAAGACTCCGCGGGGATCGTCCCGCCGCTCGCCGCGCTCATGCGTGGGCTCGATCGCTGCTCCGCCAAGCACGAGGCAAATAGACAAACGATTTCCATCCCGAGATGCCGACCGGGCCATTACAGTCGGCTGACGAACAATTCCCTGCCCAAGAAACTGCTCTGGTGAGATTCTGCATCGTACAATCGACCGGTACCTTTCAACCGGCGCGCAAAACCCAGTTTCCTAAAAACTGGAAACCGCTGATTGGACTCTGAATAGGTGTGGCGCGGATAAGGGCATTCCCGTTGTCCGCACCAGCGAGCAGATTCGGGCGCACTGCATGACGACGGCCGGAGGCAAACTTCAGCATTGGGAAGAACAAAACAATGAGTTCGCTGCGAAGCCGATTCGAATTACGCGGAGAAACTACTCTTCCGTGGCCGAAAAAACTTGTATTCGCGTCGATATCTTTCGTTCTCGGGCTGCTCTTGATTTTTTGCCTGGGCGAATTGGCATTGCGTGCCGCCACCCGTTATTTTGATTCGTTTAAGAGTGCTCCCTTCCGCCAATATGATCCTGTTTTGGGAATTTCGCTGGTCCCTAACAAAAGAGTATTTCACAGTCGAGGTTGCTTTAGCGGCGAAGTGGTGACCAACCGCTGGGGTATGCGAGATCGCGACCGATCCCTCGAAAAAAGCCCTGGCGAGTTTCGAATCGCCCTGCTGGGTGATTCAGATGTTGAAGCGGTCCATGTAAAGCCCGAAGAAGTTGTGAATATCAGAATGGAAAAGCTGCTCCGAGAAAAAGGTTACGGTAACGTGGAAGTTTTGGCTTTCGGGGTGGAGGGGATAGGCACAACACAAGAGCTTTTAATGTATCAGACGCGAGTGCGACAGTTCCGTCCGGACCTGGTCATCTTGCTTTGGGACGACAGCGATGTAATGAACAACTCTTCAACCATACAACCCAAGGTCTATGGAATTCACACCTGGTATGCTCCTTATTATGACCTCGGACCGGACGGGAGTCTTGTGTTTCGGCCGGTCGAACCGAGAGCTTTTGACGGCTTCCGCTCTTTCTTTCAATCTCATTTTCTGCTCACCTACTACACGGAACGCATTTGGGCTCGAGTGGGTATTGGAGACGCCAAGTGGCAAGGGATCCCGCTGGAGTGGGGCGCCTACGGCGATCCTTTGGATCCCGAGTGGGACCGAGCATGGCTTATCACGGAGAAGGTTCTGACTTTGTTTGCTACGACAGTCGTGAACGACGGCGCCAAATTCATCGTCCTGGGTTCACCCGGATTCTTTGCAATCGACCCTGATTGGAGGGAGAGATTCACAAAAGAGGTGGGTAAGATCCCCCAATCATTTAACCCGGACAAAACCAATGAAAGACTGCAGGCAATCGCGAATAGAAATCACATCACTGTAGATTTTCTTGCTTCTTACATGCAGGCCTACCGCGATGCCCACAAATTACGGTGGCCGTACTTTTCGTTCACCTGCGATCAGCATTATTCAGCCTTGGGGCACGAGGCTGTGGCTAAGGCCATCGTGCAGAAACTCGACGAGCATCGATTGCTTCCTAGCCAGACTGGATTCTAGTAGTCGTCGCTCTAGCTGGGCAATTTTATTCGCCAGCTCGCAATGTGGCAGTTTTGGGCATTTCAGAGATCAAATAGTGATGGGGAATTTCCTGATCGTGGAGCGAGAAACCTTAATCGGCAAGAGCAGAGTGTCAGAAAAGCGACCCTCTTTTCTGCATGGCTTGACTCTGCGGCTCGTTGTCATTTTTACGCACCAGGGTCAGCCGGCGAAGAAGTCCTACCGGCGAATCGCCACCGAAGAAGCATTCGCGATACCGGAACAGATGGACGCCATGCGAGCGATCGTGGCCCATAGCAAAAACTACGACCCGGATCTGTTCCTGTGGAAGAGAACGCTCGCCGGAGGGACCCTCTACTCGCGACTCCCACTCTCGTTCATCGCCGAGCGAGAGAAATCAACCGGCAAGACGGGAATGACCAAGAGCAGTGTGTCAGAAAAGCGACTTTCTACTCTGCATGGCCTGATCCTGCTGCTCTTGGTCATTTTATCGACGCCTGCCCGCGCACAAGTCAGCATCGTCACCGAGCGCTATGACAACTCGCGAACCGGGGCCAATCTAAATGAGACAGTCCTCAACACATCGAATGTGAATACCAGCCAATTCGGGCTTCTGTATAGGTACACCGTCGACGGATCGATTCAGGCTCAACCACTCTACGTTCCAAACGTCACGATTGCCGGGCAGGGTACGCACAATGTTTTGTATGTTGTGACTATGAATGATGTGATTTACGCGTTCGATGCGGACAGTAACTCCGTAAATGGCGGCGTGCTTTGGAGTTTGGACTTCCGAAACCCAACGGCGGGAATCACTCCGATTCCCATCACGGATATAGTTGGAAACAACAATTTGAATATCGTGGGCAATGTGGGTATTGAGAGTACCCCAGACATTGATTTGAGTTCGCAAACTTTATACCTCGTCGCACGGACCAAAGAAGTATCAGGATCCACAACAAACTACGTTGCGCGGCTGCACGCCCTCGACATCACAAAGGGCAGCGAAAAGTTCGGTGGCCCCGTGGTGATCCAGGCTTCCGTACCCGGTTCGGGACAAGGAAGTTCAGGGGGTACCCTCGTCTTTGATTCTCTTCATCAGAATCAACGTTCGAGCTTAGCCTTGGCGAATGGGCTAGTTCTGTTCTCCTGGGCATCGCATGAAGACTTGTCGGCGTGGCATGGTTGGGTTATGGCCTATAACGCCCAGACGCTAGCCCAATCCAGTGTCTTCTGCTCCACTCCCAACGGCATGAATGGAGGTATGTGGATGGCCGGCCGCGCGCCGGTTGTGGACGCAAGCGGCAACGTCTACTACGCAACGGGAAACGGTGACTGGGACGGCATATCGAGTTTCGGTGACAGCGTCCTAAAGTTGAGCACCACAGGTGGAATTCTGAGTCGAACCGACTATTTCACCCCGGACGACTATGCAATTCTTCAGAGTAGTGACCTGGATCTGGGGTCTTCAGGTCCCCTGCTTATCCCCGGCACGAGCCTTCTGCTCCAGGGCGGAAAAGAATCAGTTCTTTACCTTATGAGTCTCTCCAACCTGGGCCATGAGCAGTCGGGTAACAATCAAATTGTTCAGCATTTCACCACCACGGGCTCGGAAATAAAAGGCGGACCGGTCTTTTGGAATCGCATCACTGGCGCTGGACCTACAATGTACGTTTGGCCTGAGAATATCAGTTTGCAGGCTTACCAATTTAGCGGTTCCACCTTCAATGTAAACCCGATTTCTCAGAGCGGAATTGTGGCTCCGACCGGAGGCTCTGGCGGTGTCCTGACGTTATCAGCGAATGGGAGCGCCGCAGGAACTGGCATCGTATGGTCGTCCATGCCACTCAATCAGGATGGCGACCATGGCACAGTTACAGGAGTACTGCGAGCCTTTGATGCCAACAGTTTGACAAACGAGCTATGGGATTCGCAGATGAATTCAACCAGAGATGCGATGGGGCTCTGGCCTAAGTTCAGCCCGCCCACTGTGGTTAATGGCAAAGTGTATATGGCCTCTTTCTCGGGCGTCGTGAGCGTATATGGCCTATTCTCTTCTCAGGCAGATTTCACGCTGTCAGCCGCGCCGAGTTCGCAAAGCGTGAATCCAGGCGGCAGCACCTCCTATACGGTGAGTGCCGCCGCTCTGAACGGCTTTAGTGGCTCGGTCAGCTTGAGTGCTAGCGGACTTCCTGCTGGTGCCACCGCCTCGTTCAACCCCTCCTCGGTTGCCACCGGAGCCAGTTCCACCCTGACGATCACCACGACTGCCAGCACTCCCGTTGGCAGCTCGACGCTGACCATCACCGGCACCAGTGGCTCGCTCACTCACACAGCGACCGTGACTCTGAACGTCACATCCTCCAGCGGCTCTTCCGGTAAGGTCATCAGCATTGACTTCGTCGGCCAGGATGTACCCATGGCAG
>Ga0073928_10002271_pt1 | contig 33693 bp, 26 predicted proteins | sample PaiPotPPA55metaG_FD_76969 | JGI IMG/M metagenome (GOLD analysis project Ga0073928, IMG submission 76969) | Iron sulfur acid spring bacterial and archeal communities from Banff, Canada, to study Microbial Dark Matter (Phase II) - Paint Pots PPA... ...
GCCGTGACGCTCCGCTCGTCCTGGCGAAAGCGGCAGAACGGGATCGAGCCGATCCAAGGCTTGGATGGCGGTTTTCTCGTCGACGCAGAACACGGCGGCATGCTGCGGAGGGCGCAGATACAGGCCGATAATGTCGGTCGCTTTGCTTTCGAACTCCGGATCATCGCTGGCCAAGTAACGCTCCAGGCGGTGGGGTTTCAGGCCAGCTTCTTTCCAGACCCGATGCACTGCGTCCTTGCTGACTCCCAGTGCGGTCGCCAGTTTGCGGCAACTCCAATGCGTGGAACCGTCGCTGGGTTTCTTGCGGGTGGCCGACAGAATCCGGGCCCGCAAAGCGGGAGTCAGCACCGTGGCCTTCTGGCCGGGATGATAGGTGTCGAGCCCGTCGAGCCCCGTTTCGAGGAAGCGCTGCTTCCAGCGGATGATCGTGGGAGCACTGGTCTGCAGCCTGAGCTTAATGCTGTTGAAGGAGGCTCCTTGTGCCAGCATCAAGATGAGCTTGGCGCGAAAGACGTAGCCGGCCGGCAGAGACCGCGATTGAGCGATGCTGCTGAGTTCCAAACGTTGGTTGCTGGTGAGGGACACTTCACTATCTGTCGCCATACCAACTTAGAAGCATAACGACCAGTAATGGTTACTCTGCGACAGTCCACTAGTAGGCAATAATGTGAGCTCGATAGCCTCCGGAGAACACGATTTCGCTACCTTACCACTCGCTATTTGGGACTGGCGGATGCGGTTGGTTCGACTGGCGCGCTAATTTCTTGTTTATCGTCGACCGAAAAGAGCAGGAATCCGCTGAAGATATGGTGGCGGTGAAAGCGGTGGCCGTTCAGGGAACAGTACCAGTCGGCGCTCTTGGGCAGCCACAGTTCCAGGGACTTGTTCCGGAAACGCACGGGGCCGTATTCGATGAGCTGGTGGTCCCGCAAAAGCTGAATTTCGGGGACGGGGCGCAGTATGTCCGATTCCATCGCGACGACCTGTGAACTTTCCGTGTCAATCCAGGCGCGTCCTCTAAGCCCTACGGCAATGGACCGGTTGTCCAAATGATATGCGAGTATGGAACTGGTCTGATCGCTCCGTTGCCGAAAGTGTACGACCCAGGCCGGCCGCCCTTGCCAGGAGCCGCGCCCCTCGCATACAAAGTTGTATCTGGCCTGCAAGTAAGGGTGAAAAATCAACGCCAGCATGGGGAGGCCGACGGTGACGATGTTTCCGGGGAATTCCTCGCGGGCCGGGTAGCCGCGGATTTTTTCGCTGGGTACCCAGCCATTGCGGTATTCCTGCACATCAAGATCGCTCTTCCCCACCTGGTGGATTTCCACGAGATAGTTGAACTTCCGAGTCTCGCGCGAGATCTCCAATCCCATCGGGCTGAGCTCGAAGTGCTCGATGTTCTCGGTCGCGGTGTAACGCTCAACGTTCCGGACGAACTCCTCGACGCGTTGGCTCGCGGATTGCATGACCTCCCCGAGCCGGCAACTAGCTGAGGGATCAAGATCGAGTTTCTCGGCGTCCACGTCAGGAGGTGCCCAGTTGACCTCAGTAGTGGGTGTGACTTCGGCAAGGGGAGGCAAAGGGAAATCAGTACCGAGGTTGGCGACCGGCGCTTTGGTAGTGTTCGCGACCGAAGGCGGAGAGCTGGAGGTGACCGCAAGCGTTTCGGCGTCACCGGCAGATTTCTGCTGAAGGAATTTGCGCATGGCGTCAACGTACTTCTGTGCGGCAGGAGCTTGCGAGCTGTTCGGCTGCTCGTCAACAAATTTTTTGAGCGATGCGATGGCGATGGCGTAGTCGTGCTCAAGATATTGGGCCTCGCCCAGGGCGAGCAGAGCGGCGGCGTGGTTCGGGGAAAGCTTCAGCGATTTTTGCAGATAGGCGACGGCCCTCCCGGACTCCTTGCGGCGCAGCAGCAACAGGCCCATGAGATAGTTTCCGTCGGCAAAGTTGGGATCGATCGTCAGTACGCGCACCAAATATTGCTGCGCATCAGCGAGCTTGTTTTGCTGCAAAGCGCGCAGCGCCTTTTCGGTCTCTTTGATGGTTTTCGGGGAAACGGAGACGGAGCCGCCTTCAGCATTCGCGTCGATGGTGCTCGGCACCATCGAGACCACCACATTTTGGGCTTCGCGCGTAGCGGGAATGACAACCTGTTGTTGGAAAGTGCGATATCCAGGAGCGGTGACTTCGATTGCGTATTGGCCGACGGGCAAGGTGTTAAAGCGCGCTTGGCCATTTAGGTCAGATACCATGGACAATCTCGTGGCGCTGTTGCTCGTCAGAAGGGTGACCGTGGCGCCGTCGGAAAACGGCCCACCAGCGTTGTCCTGAACCTGCACAGTGAACTGGCCGGTGAAGGCAGAGTCTTTGGGGTCTACCCCTCCAATCTTGACGGACACTCGATAACGCCTATAATTCGTGTACTGATGCACGTTGCGGAATTTTTGACCGTCAATTTCCATGTAGACATCTACGTTATTGGGCAGCCACAAAGGATTGGGAAGGTCAGGAAGTTTGACCTCGCCGAATGCTACCTCCGTTGTCTGCCGATCGAGTCGAAGCTCTTCGTTCGGCGCGAGTAGATCGGACCGCAGTCGAATGATTTGGAAATTATTCTCGTCCACCCACAAGATTCCCTGCGTCAGGATATCCACGTCTGTGCCTCCGGTTCCCCTCATCGTGGTGAAAAAATGAGCTTCGCCGGGCTTCTGGGCAAATCCAAGCACGTACGTCTCTCGTGAGGCGACCTTTTGCTCGCCAAGGTAGCGGAACTTCGACTGCGCCTGCGCGACGGTCGAGAAACCGATGCAACTCAATGCGAAGCCCGAGGTTACCAGATAGCCCCTTTCCAGGCCTATTGGCCCCAAGTGATTCCCCTTGTCGTCCATGCGATATTCCGCGCTTGCCCCCCATTCATAGCCGTGATGAAGGATCAAATAGTTGTCTTGAACGCGCTCTTTCGCTTTAATTTTCCGCGCTGCATTCAACCTCTCCTGTGTCACGTCTTCGTGAGCAATGAGATCACCAATGTCACGGACGAAACCGTCCACGGTCCGGCCCATCTTCTGCAGGATCATTGATAGCTCTTGCTGATCCGGTGCAGGGTGGATGGCTTGCAGTTCTGGAATGTGTTCTGTGAGTTGCTCCAGCGGCCAATCGAGGTAGGGATGCGCATTCGCATAAACTGCATTGCTGGGGTCTACCGGAGCCGCGCCTGGAGGGTTGTTGTCGCCGCCGGCCTTGCCGGGTTGTTCAGACCCAGCCGTAAAGTTCTCTGCGCGGGGTGGTTGCGAGTAATACCCCTGTCGAGTGCGCACTACTAAGCCAGGCTTTGCGACGCGGATTTCTAGACGATGGTACTCGTTAGGCTGAGTTGTAATCGTCGGATCGAAAGATATCTCGTAGTATGCGTCCGCATCGGCAACGCACTTTCGAAGAGCCGAGGCAATGTCGTTGCCGGGATGAAGGGCCGAGCCGCCGCTCTGCGTGGCGATTGTCTCCAGCGCCAAATCTCCCGGTCCGACGTCACTCGGCTTGTACGCTCCCGCCACGTAGATCTCCCTATCGGGAGGCCGCAAGTGAGAAGTGGGGGGTTCTGTCAGGCCAGGTTCCGTGTCACTGGTGGCAGTAGGGTCGACACTGTAGACCGTGATCTGGCCTTCCCAGAGCTGCGCCGAGACCTCGGCTATGTTTCCGAAGACTTGTTCTCGAAGCTTTGCGTCGCGCGTGTTCTCTAAGCCGGCCAGTGGCGGCCAACCGGGAGAGACCCAAATGATGAGCTTGCGCCCGGGCCTGTCGCGCTCGCGCGTCAGGAGCTCCGCAAATGCTTGAAATCGCGACGCCGACCGCGGCGGAGCCGGGGGAGATCGCTTCCAGATTTCACTGAGTTCGGCGCTGATAGCGTTTCCGTTTGTTGAGAAGTCTTCTTGAAACCGGAGTTCTTTTTCAGTAAGGATCGCGAACGCGGTTGGATAGGCCAGATGGCCCCCCTCGGACTTTAGGAATCTTCTAATTTCTTCAAACGTGATGGCCGCCTCACGAGAGCCGATGTTCATGGCATCGAGAACTAAGATCACCTCGATGCGGGCCTGCCGCCCATCAACTGGCTCGAACGAAGTGATGGTCTGCGGCACGTTGTTATCCAAAACGGTGAAGTCTTGCTGCTGAAGACCGCTCACAGGCATGCCAGACTTAGCACTAACTACCACGTCCAGATGGATTTCGCGATCGCCGGGAAAGGTTAGCGAATGCTCCTGGCGAGCTGAAATTTGAGGGGTACACAGAAAGGAGACCAGAAGAAAAAGGCCGAGACGCGAGTTGATGAACATGCGCTCCCCCTTCCTAACCAACCCTGGATCTGGCATCCGCTCGCATACTTAGAGTTGGCGAAGCCTCTCTGCGGTGTCTACGGAGCCGCAGGGCCTACGTGATCTGGCGGGCGTCGATTTAATTGTGGGGCTCGCGTCTCCGTTGCCGGTGCGGCGTCGATCGTTTTGCGGTCCAGATCAGCCGCGCCAATCCGCCCGCCGTCTTGGTCTTCGATCACCACACGCACGCTCTTGGTCTTGCGCGGAACTCGAATAGTGAGCTGGAAACGCGACACCACTTCCGGCAGCCCGCTCGGATCCTCTGTGGCTGATAGCAAAGTCGCTCCCTGCGTTCTAGAAGCCAGAATGGTTCTGTCTTCATTGAGACTCGCCGCTGCGACAATCAGGTTGGCGGCGTCTTTGCCGTCTTTTGTGGGCAGGAAAGTAAGGTTCTTCGATTTCAATTGCACCGTGAACTCAGCAGTCTCACTGTCGGGGTGCCGCACGACGCCGGATAGGCTGACGTCCAACGCATTGAACGGGATGGTGGACTGGACGGCCTCGGCAAGCTTCATCATCCTCTGTTGTCGCCGGTCGAGGGGCGCATTCTTATCTGGCGCAAAGTAGCCTGCCTTCGTAACAGCGCGGAGATTCGGATCGCGCAAAGTCACACGAATGCGGCGGAACCTGCCGTTGGAGTCGACGTTCTGCGGCTGGTAAGTAAGCGTGTAGTATTCCGCGCCCATTCGCTCGGACTGTTTGATTTCCATGTCGACGTCGTTCCGGTTGAAGAACAGCTTGCCTCCGGTCTCGTTCACGAAGACGCCGAAGTTGACGTCGCCAGCAAAGGGATCGTCTTCACCGATTTCGACGCCCGCCTGCTCGGCGCTAAACGACATGGTGTTGCCCCGAACTGGCAGTCCTGGGTAAATCACAAAAAGGCTGATTCGCGCGTCAACCAACATGTTGGTTGTGGAATGCACATATTGCTTCAGCTCGTACTCGAACTTGGGAGGGAAAACAACCGTGTCCAAATAGACGTTAGGGCCGCCATGTCCAAGCCACACGATATTTTTTCGTCCAGGTACGCCTTTGTTCTGGAGGGCAATTTGCTGGAGGGCGTCGAGCGATTGGCCGAACCGCTCCCAGAAGAATGCTCCGTTCATGTGCTTGAAGGGCAGTGCGGCCGGGAGATGACTCAGAGCGTTCAGCAGGTCTGTTCTGCTTCGCGTGAAGCTTTGAAGCATTTCAAGAGATTCGTTGCCGATCACGATCATTTCCGTGGGAGATGCCAATTGCAGCGGCTGCGACTTCAGAAACTGCCGCACTTCATAACGTATGTACGCAAAATCCTCAAAGCTGGAGTTCAAGAGGTCGAGCACCAAGATGGTGACCGGAGCCTTCCCGTCCGGGTTGCTGTCTCCGGACGCTGGTGCGATGACATGGGTCTCCGGAGCCTCGAAGGAGAAGATGGGCTGCGGTTCCTTGTCCTCGGTGATGGTAAAGTCGTCTTCCGTTAGTCCGCTCACCACTGGACGTCCCTTCTTGTCCAGCACGGTCACATCCAGAAAGACCAAGGCTGAGGTCACTTGAATTTTGGGCTCGCCCGAGGGACTCTGTTGCCCTTGGGCGCTCAATTTGTGAACGGAGATGACAGTCAACAGAATAGCCGGGCACAGAAGCACTGGAAAGAGCTTCATGAGAAGCCTCGGACGGAGCTCGCCAACGCGGGAATAAGGGCTGGTCTGGGCCCGGTCATTTGGATTCCTCGGGTCTGTGTTGCCACACCAACTCCTATACTGTGGGATGGATTTCGCATTCGAAGAGTTTCAAAAAACATGCTAGCAGAGCGACCGCCATTGACTTGATTCCTTTGCGTTTGAACACGTCTCGCTCCAAGTAACGCGCCGCTGCAGGTGACAAGCCTCAGTCTGCTTCCTGTGCGTCTATGATTCAACGGCGGCCGGGAATCAGTCGGTCAAAGCAAAAGCTTCTAGCGCAATTTCGAAAGATCAAATTTCGCGATGACGTTCTGTCCATCCGGCGTGATGACCTCGAAGACCGTTTCTTCGGACTTCACTTCTTTCGCGTCGTACTCCAGGTCAACTACGGCGCCTAGATATCCATGATCGTCATAGATAGATATCCCCTTGGTAAAGCGCGGTTTGATGATTTCTTTTTCCTGATGTAGTTCAAACTGGAAATCCCGCCACAAGTCATCTGTCCGTAGGGCATACGCCTGCTGGGTTGCAGAGTCTTTGCTGGGTTGAACGCTTTGCGCGGCGAGATATGTGGGCGTGAATAAAATTCGTACGCTCACCGGAATCACGTCTCCACTGGCACGGTAATCGGCAGCTGCCTGTTGCGCGCTGTAGCTGACGGAATTGCGCCACGCGTTAAAAACGACTTGCGCGTACGGCGTGTACAGTGAAATGTCAGCGATGTACGGTCCATGCTCCGACATCGCTAAATGCTTGATATAGGATTCTAGAAAGTCTCTGGTTTTTTGATCGCTGCGCCGCCCGAGAAAATAGGCTTCGCGAACGACCTGGGAATCCAGTTGCGTATCGTAGGAATCGGCTAGTCCAGCCAACGCCAGGCAAAGACATGCGACCAAGAGGCCGGAAACAAAACGAGTCATAATGCGCCGTTCAGAATGGAAAACAAACATCTAAGCAACTACGGTCTCCGTCGAGATAAGCACGGCGACTCAGTGTGACGCGCCCGGGACCACCGAATAAATCCGATGCTAGTGGTGGCCGCCTCCACCACCTCCGCCGCCGTGGAACCCACCTCCGCCACCACCATGGAATCCACCACCACCACCACCATGAAAACCGTTGCCGCGAGAACTGCCGCCGCGGAATCCGCCTGCAAATAGTCCTCCTCTATGACGCGGCCCATAGTGGACGCCGCGACCGTAGTTGGCTGGGAGTCCATAGCGTGCACCGTAGCCGAAAGCGCCGTTGTACGCGCCGAAGCGATGGAGGTAATGGCCACCATAAAACGGAGCATAACCGGCGCACCAGGGAGAATAAAAGCCCCAGCCAAATGGACTATAGAAGATGCCGTCGCCCGGCACAAAAGTGTATGCGTCAAACCAAGGATCCCAATACCAGCCTTCTCCAAACCAGCCGAAGCCTCCGAAGGAATAACTGGGAGCAGCGTCGGCATTGGCTTCGGCGAGATAACCGGAGCGAAGGCTGGTCCAGCGATACAAATCCTCTGCTTCCAATACCTTCTTGTCGAATTTCTGGGGCTTGATTGGTTCGGTCATCGCCAAGTTAAGCATGTGGCCGCCCTTGACTCTGATGCGCCGATCGCCGTCGTCCAACATCGCTTTGCCGTCTAAGACGCGAACCACGTGCAGATTCTCGTCGAAATCGTAGAGTCCGACTTTCAGCAATTCCGTGGATTTGCCGTCCTCCAGAATTCGCAAGTCATTTTCGGGATGGATTTCCGCCACCTCCACCAAAGCTTCCCCTTCATCAATGGAAATCCGTGTGTAGGTCAGGCCGGAAGAGATCATCGTGGCGGACGCGTCGTCTCCCAATCGCACAAAGACTCCGGGAGTCAGCAGAATTTCCGCCTTGCCATTTTGCGTTTGTGAGTGTTTGGCCGGGATCCAATTCGGCAGTCCCCACCGACGTTGCATTGAGAGATTGCCCGCCGAGGTAGACCTGGCCTTCGACGTAGTTTAGGGTCCCGGGCCGACCCGGTTGGTGACTTTCTGCTCCAAGACGAGGTGAGAACAATGTGAGACCGAGGAAGAGAGATGTTGGGAACCACAGTGAAGTGTTCATAGCGCGCTCCTACCAGGACTGCGCGACGTTCTCCTGAAACACAACTAACAAGAGGCAATCGGTATGCCGTTGTGATTCGCACGAATGGGCGAGGATAACTGCTAGTGTCTTTCTAGGCTTAGAAGGAGGCCAAACGAAATGACGGTGTGTCTTACGTTCGTTTTCTGTGCAGGATCGGTGGGCGGAGCGTGAAGAAAGCGAACAAAAACGTGGAGACACGAAGTCGACGGGGCGTCGCGCATAGGCGGACGAAGGCACAGCGAGTGAGGTTTCCTCAGGGCCAGAGAATAAGAGACAGAAAGCAGCTATTTCCCGAAGCGGTCGATCACTCGGATATTCGCCTGTCCTTGTTTCGCCTTGTTTGCCACTGTCGTTGGAGCGCAGCCAAAGAACGGATCGCAGTACGTGGATTCGAATCAGGAATGCGCCGAAGGAGTTAACAGTGTAAGAACTTATTTTGGGGGCGGGCGGTTCTTTACTGCCTCTTCGAGTTTCTTCGTTTCACGTTTTGCTTAACGGCACATTTCGATGGCGGCGGTGCAGCTAGCAGAAGTTTGGAGCACAGATAAACCCGACGAACGCTGGCAGCAGCGAGGAAGAGACAGACCAAGGTGTTCGGCAGCCACTGCAAATGAATGAGCGTCAAGATCCAGCCCACAATTAACATTGCGAATTCTACGCCAAGAGCAAGAGTTGGAATGACCGCGACCAAGGAGTCCCATTCACTTTCGTATTGTTCGAGGCCACTTGTCCAGCTCCCGTTGACGAAAAGGAATGCAGGTATGGTGAAAACCATTAACAAAATGTCGTGGGGCTCTTCTTGTTTCCGGTATAGCCAGGCGAGACCGATGTAGAAAAATCCTAGCGCAAGGCCGATAACGCAGAAATAAGCGGCCCATATTCGTGTTTTCGAATCAGTTCGCAGAGTATCGTTCACAATGCTGCCCGGGAACGTCTAGAATTAAGATAAACCAGCCAATCGTATTATTGCGCTGGCCCGCATTTTCCGCGACTCAGTCAGCAATCCGCGCTTTCAGCGTCGAAGTCGTCTCATCACAGAACCAGACCTAGACCTTCGCTTCACGGCAACAAATCCTGCTCAACAAGGTGGGTTGGAAAGCAAGAAGACATTCGGCCGTGGGCGCGTGCTCTTTCTTGACATTCCGATTCAGAAACCTATCAGGGGCTGACTCGCGGAAGAATCATTTTTATTGGGCCGAAAGACGCCATGCTTGACGAAATGTCCCGATTTTCTGCCGAGAACGGTTTGCGGCAAGTTTGCCGATCCGGCCACTAAATCATGACGCCGATCCTGATGCATAGTTTGGATTTTTTGCTAGGCCACTTCAGGAGAAATGCTGACCTCCTAGAAAATTAGCGGTAGCGATCACACCGATTCGCGTTATAGACCGATGATGGTTAGTCGCTTGGACTGCCTTGATGACGGATTTTCGCTCTACTCCTCGATTTTGTGTTCTTCCATCTTGTTGTATAGCAAACGGCGATTGATTTGGAGGTGGTTCGCCGCTTCGGATTTGTTGCCCCCGGATTCTTTGATTGCCTTCTCGATTAATCGTTTTTCCAGTGCGGAAATCGATTTGTGAAAGGGAAGGGACAACAGATCGATTTCCATCTGCCGGTGGTCCCGCTCGCCATTGCTATCGGCTCTCGCCGGAAAGTGCGCGGGCATCACGACGCGCCCGCGAGCCATCAGCACCGCCCGTTCGACCATATTCTCGAGTTCTCGCACATTGCCTGGATAGAAATAATTTTGAAGCATCAGGATCGCCTCGTCCGAGAAGCCGATTGCAGGCAACCCGTTCTTGTCGCTGTAAAAGCGCAAGAAATGCTCAGCCAGGGGAACAATGTCAGACCGCCGTTCGCGAAGCGGAGGGATAGGAATGCGAACGACATTCAATCGATAATAAAGGTCCTCGCGGAAGACCTTCTCGCGGACGGAAGCTTCGAGGTCCCGATTCGTGGCGGCGAGAACTCGGAAATTGCCGCGAATGGTCTCGGTACCGCCGACGCGTTCAAACGTGCGTTCCTGCAAGACCCGCAGCAACTTGGACTGAAGACCTGGGGATAGTTCTCCAATTTCATCCAGAAAGATGGTGCCACTTTCCGCCATCTCAAAGCGACCGATCTTCCGAGCAGTAGCCCCAGTGAATGCGCCGCGTTCGTGGCCGAAAAGTTCCGTCTCCAGCAGATTGTCCGGCAGGGCGGCGCAATTGACAACGACGAACGGCTTATCCTTGCGCTGGCTGTAATCGTGAATGGCTTCCGCCACCAATTCCTTGCCGGTACCGGATTCACCGCAAATCAAGACAGTCGAGTCCGTCTCAGCAACTTTTCCGATCATGATGAACACGTCTAACATGGTCCCACTGGAGCCAATGAGCCTCCCGGCCACAGCCGCTCGACTTGGCCCCCCTTGCGCACGCAATCGTGTAACTTCACGATTCAGGGACGAATGATCCAGGGCTCTCTCAGCGGTCAACACAATTTCATCGAGGTCGAATGGCTTCGTTACGAAATCGTAGGCACCGAGACGAATCGCCTCGATCGCGCTATGGCTCGAACCAAATGCCGTAATCACGATGACGGGAATAGATGCCAAACGGGGTTCGCCGCGTAGGTGTTGCAGAAACTTCTCGCCCCCCATCTGCCGCATTCTCCAATCACTGAAGATAAGGTCCGGCGTTGCGTCGCGGAGAAGCTCGACGGCTGTCGCGCCGTCGTCAGCTTCTAAAATGGAATACCCGCGCGCGCTGAGGATTTCAGCAAGCGTCTTCCGTAGATTTGCCTCGTCGTCGACGATGAGAATCGCAGCGCTCATTGGTCTCGGTTTCTCGTAAGCGTCTTCTACCCGGCTAAACTTGACCCGCAGGAATCGTTATCTTCACACTGGTTCCACGACCCTCCTCGCTCTCCAAGTGAATATCTCCTCCGTGAGCCTGGACGAGTTCATGACAGATGGACAAACCGAGGCCCGTCCCGGAGGGCTTGGTCGTAAAGAAGGGATCGAACACGTGACCGGCGACGGAGGAATGCATGCCCTTTCCCGTATCTCGAAATTCGATACACACCCCCTTTCCGTTTGCAGCCATCTTCCTTTGCGGCGCGAGTGTGACAGAAAGAGTTCCACCTCCTTCGGACATCGCCTCTAGGGCATTCTGTATCACGTTGTCGAACACCTGCGCCATGCGATCCTTGTCCAGTTGTATGGGCACGTCGTTATGTGGCAGGTTGGCGTGGATTGTGACGCCACACTTTAGGGCCCAATCCCGGAAGGATGCCATCCGCTCTTCCACCAGATTTGGCAAATCAGCAGGCGCCAGGCGGAGTTGAACGGGCCGGGCAAAGCCGAGCAAGCGGTTGACCATGTCGTTCAGACGTTCGATCTCTTGGAGCGCAACGGAACATGATTCTTTGACGTGCGGGTTGTCAGCGTCACGCCGGCACATTTGCACTCGGAGTCGAATCGTCGCCAGCGGATTCCGCACTTCGTGCGCAACGCCTGCGACCAATCTGCCCAGACTCGCAAGCCGCTCCGTGTGCCGCAACTGGCTCTCGATTTGCTTCTCGCGCTCAAGTTTCTCGTTGAGCGTTATTCCCAAGCGATTGATCGCCTGGACGATACGTTGAATTTCCTCGGGATCACTTTCGGATTCAATTTGCGAAGCCAGGTTTCTTTCCAGACTCTGCAATCCCCCTTCGATCTTGCGAACGCCTCCTTGGAGGTTGTGAAGAACCAACAGAGTCAACAAGACACTGGCGAGAGCCGCGGTGCCCAGCGTGGCCGTAATCAAGTACGCCCGAAAACGATTGGTTCCTGGAAGTTCGGGGAGCCGTTTGGTGGTCCAAGCACTGCCTACAACGGAATATCCATCGCGAATGGGGACCGCTTCAATCAAAAATACTCCAGGGCCATTGGGGATTACTTGCTCCGCCGGCTGACGCGCTGCCGCAGCGTTTCGAGCGACCTGAAGGATGGCTTGCTGTTCGTTTACGGAGGCATTGTCACTTTTTTTCGAAGCCTCGTAGGTTGTCAAGGAGTTCCCGAGAAGCGTGTCTGCTGTTTTTGAGTAGAACCCCCCGCTGACGCCGTCGATATTTTCCAGCACGACGCGACTTAATAGGGCGAATACTTCGCGCGAAGCCGCTGTCCCCGGATTGTTCAGAGGAGGCGGTTCATCGCTCTGCCGGGAAAATTCAGCTTTGTCGTCATATTCGCCCGCCAGGTTCTGGGTCGTCGCGATTAGGCGCTTTTTCTCAGCACTTAGGACGGCAGATTTTGTATACCGGAGAGTTCCAAACGTCGCAGAAAGAACTGCAAGAAACAGAATAAAGACAAGCGTCCCCAGAAGCGTAATCTGCCAGCGAAAGCTCAATCGCGAGAGTGGTAGTCTTGACGGCAGGGTGTCACCCCTTTCCACTCGGTCTATCATAGCAATTCCATTGGGGGCTGGTCTGCGACTCCTCCGAACTAGGGCTGCGGCGACTGTTCGGCACCGATCACGCGAGGATCAAGCGCGTGGGCGACGTACCAATTCCGGCAGATATGTTCGGCGGAATGCGCGGCGGAGTGGGCTGCTTGCACGAGTTCGCTGGCATCCTCCAAGGACCCACTTCGATACATGCGCCGCGTCTGCTGGTAGAAGGCATCGCCCCACGAAGCGATCCTCCTCACCTGTGTGCGGTCTTCCAGCGGCAGTGTCCCGTTTTCCAGGAGCCAATGAACCCGAGAGAGAACGGATTCGACTTCCTCGAGACCATCCTGTACGTAAACGGACTCACCACAAGTGGTTGGATGTTCGGGAGGAGGCGGAACGATGGTTGGACAACTCGTGTCCGAGCGAAGCGTTCTGGAGATAACAATTTCGACGACGCGCGCAAGACATTGACAAGCTGCCGCGAATTCCCGCGCCCCCTCGAAATCTTTAGCAGCGTAGCGAGCGAGCGCTTGCTCATAGGTGTGCTTGGCTTCGTCTAGGAATTGACCTATGCCGGGCACGTGCAGCTTCACAATGTGGAGATAGGCGAGAATTGCCTGGATGCGGTGCAGTCCGTCGTAGGCGCGTTCAATTCCGGTGGCCGCGTCACTCGTCGTGGCGCGGGTCAGGACGGCGTTAGGCGCCGAGGAGTTTTGATCGGAGGAGAACGCGGACTGCTCAGGGTGGGAGGCTATTTCCCTTAGATAAAACGCGATCGCGTCGGCGGCTCTGTCCGCCTGTGAGCCTGCTCCACCATGGCGTTCCGGACTCGCGATTCTGAGGTGGGCCAGGGATGCCGCCGTATGGGGGGCGCCAACCGACTGCATCCCTGGTTTGCCTAGGCACACGGGTGCCGGCAAACTCGCGGATTGTTTCGAATCGAGATTCGTAACCAGCGCTGCCAGCAAGTATTCCTCCCCAGTGGCATCCCTTCGAAGGTCACCTTGAACTTCGACTCGGGAACCGGCCGTCACGGTGTCTGTGACCGCCCCAACATTCGCCTGCGATATCCAAAACCGAATTTCTTGCCCGCGACCCAGAACGAATCCGCTCAGAATTCCGCTTGAGTTGTACAGGAACTTGGAGACTTTTCCATCGACGGATTGCATTTCATCCTCCGACCAAACCGCTGTTCGAAGTGAAGGCGCAGCGTGATCGGCACGCGCTGTAGGAGCAATCGAGCTTGCTTTGCGTGCTCCACGCTATTGCCTGAGCAAACGAATGGTCTTCATAGTTCGAGTGGCATTTAGCCGCCTAAGATTGAGCTATCGAGATTAGCCACGATCTGCTGGATACGCTGGTCAAAGACAACGTATTCGCCCAGCGACTGATCTGTTAGTTCCTCGACGCGTGCCTTGGCCGCTCCGATATCGAAAGCCGCTTCGACCCAAACCAGAGCGAGCCCTTCCTTTTTGAGAATGTCGTAGACGGGAGTATGCATCTCCGGACGCTCCAATCTGTCCACACGGCAAGATCGACGTTTCTTTTGCTTCGCAGGTTCGGCGGAGCGAATGCAAACTGGGTTCGCGCGTCAGGCAAAGAACATGAAATATGCCGCGCTCACTCCAAAAAACACGATGAACCGGACTACGCTCGCCGCACAGATTGTTGTCGGCATCGGTTGTTGCCCTGACCCGTCATCTCGCGCTGTTCAACAGCCTCAAAGAGTCGAAACTCTTTGTGGCCAATAAGCAACTTGCAAGCGCAATTCCAGATTCTGGCGACAGGCGACACACGTACTAAGTCCTTGCGGTTGTGCAACAAAGTAGGCACGGGTGTCGGTCAAGTGGATCTTGCTCGACGCGAAAGCGTGCAGAGAGCGAACGGCACCTGTGAAGAAACCGAACAACCGTCACGAGGGATCGGGCGGGAAACCTCATTCGCCATTGCGGGGCATCGGGGATGTGAAGAAGTAGCACATTGCTTGTGAAGAAAGCGAACGGTAGAACCGGTATTTCACACGAGATCATTCGGCTTGAATCGCGCCAGGGTGCGGTTGCGGACTCGCTCAGGGGACTCGCTTCTTCAGCTAATGACCTTAGTTCGTGGACTTTACGCGAATAGTCGGCTCACTGGCGCCCGGTCGTTTGGATCCATTTCAACGGAAGGGAAATTTGGTGTAATTCTGAATTGAGTTGGAATCGGAACTGCTTCCGAACAGTCGGCTCATGCAGAGCGCGGTGAGATACCGTGTATGGGAGCGATTGCGTTGAACTGCCCTTGCCTCTACTCAAAACCTGGTCTCGTTTTCGGTCTGGCAACAGGGGGAGAGTCTGTAGCCTGCATTCAACGCTTTGCCCCCAACGAGCCGCCACTCCAGAGCACCGTATCACGGCTGGGTCAACCGGGAACGATACGAAGAGGCGTTGCTGGGCAGTCTGCCCTCGACGTTTTGCCATCTGAATCGATTCCCAGGGGGCACACACAACCATAGTAATCTCTTCCGTTGATTGTTTCCTCTCTTTCAAGATGACTGGGCCCGGACATGGCAATTACCGCCACGGTCCTTAGAATGTATAACTTGAAGATGAAGAAGAGTGGATGAGGGTTCGCGAGCTTTGGAATGAGCCATGAATCGGACTCCGGCTCGGGCGATAGCCGGCGCAAGATTTTCGTCGTAATTGGAGGACCTGATCGATTCGAAGCAAGCTGTCCTGATGGCAACCAGCCCTGGGGTCATGGCAGGCTCGACGGCGATGAAGAGCATCCCCAGTATTCGCATTTCGCAGCATACTGGCTACGGACGTCCGCGGAAAACGGTAACTTTGAAGAGGAAGGCTTGTGGTTGGTGTCCGGAGCATCTTGCGCTGATTCGATGATATTCGCCAGTCGATTCCGACCGGAGTGAGACTTTAATCCATGCCGACGTTTTCGTTACGACATCCGTACTTCATCATTGTCCTTTGCCTGTTTATCTGCGTCCTCGGCATAACCAGCATCATCCAGATGCCGGTGGACATGTTTCCTCCGATTAACATTCCCGTGGTGCTGGTCGCCACGTTTTATAACGGCATGCCCCCGGAGCAAATTGAGGCAGACGTCACCGACACCTTCGAACGGTTCTTTACATTGGGCAGCGGAATCGACCACATGGAGTCTCGTTCGATGTCGGGCGTTAGTCTGATCAAAATCTATTTTCAGCCTGGCTCGAACGCCAACGCCGATGTGACGCAGATCTCCAACCTGGCGATGGCTGACCTGCGGCGGTTGCCGGAGGGAACTCTGCCACCGGTGGTGATGAAGACGGACGCATCGAACCTCCCGGTTTGCCTCTTGACCGTCGAGGGCCAGGGCTTAAACGAAACCCAACTGCACGACTATCTTCAGTATCAGATTCGGAATCAGATCGCCAACGTTCCCGGCGCAACCGTTCCTCCGCCGTATGGCGGCAGGTATCGTCAAATCATGGTGTACGTCGACCCACGTAAACTGCAGGCTCACAACCTGAGCCCTATGGATGTCGTACGCGCCACGAACGAATCGAACTTGATTCTGCCTGCAGGTGATCTTCGCCTGGGTCTAACGGATCAGAATATTTACACCAACGCGCAGATTCCGAACGCGGCGGCCTTGAATGGAATCCCGTTGAAAACCGAAGGACAGAAGTCGGTGTTCATAGCAGATGTGGGGAATGCCGTGGACGGTTCCTACCTGCAATACAACGTCGTCCGCGTGAATGGCCAGAACTCGGTTTACGTGCCGATCCAGAAGCAGGGAGGTGACACGAACACCATTGCCGTCGTGAGTGGGATTCGCAAGGCGATACAAACGCTTCGCGATATTCCTGCCCAGCTAAAGACCCACGTGGTGTTTGACCAGTCCGTATTCGTCAAGCAAGCGATCTCGACGGTGATGCGCGAAGGCGGCGTGGGGATTCTTCTAACTGCCGTGATGATCTTGGTTTTCCTGGGAAGTCTCCGGGCAACCGCGGCGGTGTTTCTTTCGATTCCTCTTTCAGTGATGATCGCCTTCTTTATCCTCCATATCGCCGGCAAATCCATCGACAGCATGGTCCTCAGCGGCTTGGCACTCGCCTTCTCCCGGCTCATCGACGATTCCGTTGTGGTCCTCGAAAATGTCTTCCGCCACGTCGAACTGGGCGAAGAACCCCATGTTGCCGCCGTTCGCGGGGCCAACGAGGTGGCTCTTGCGGTGCTCGCCATCATGCTGGTCGCCGTCGTCGTATTCTTTCCGGTTACGTTTCTCTTTGGCGTGAGCAAGTATTTATTCACTGCTCTCGCGCTAGGTGTCGTTCTTGCTCTCTTTGCCTCTTATTTCTGCGCCGTCACCGTCGTGCCCCTCTATTGCGCCTACGTTCTCAAATCGGTTCCCCACGGTACGCAACCCGGCAAGAAATCTTGGGGTGCGAGATTCCATGCCGGCTTCAATGCGAAATTTGACAAGATGCTCGACGTTTATGAGCGCTGGGTCAGCAAGACCCTCGACCATCCACGCGAAGCTCTCTTTGGATTCGTCGGATTGTTCCTGCTGAGTTTCCTGCTCCTCCCCTTCGTCGGGGTTTCTTTCTTTCCCCGCACGGATGCGGGGCAGTTTGTAATCAATGTGAAAGCTCCCACTGGAACTCGAGTGGAATTGACGGAGAAGTACGTTGAGCGGGTGGAAGCAATTGTCAGGCAGGTGGTCAAACCTCAAGACCTAGACACCGTTGTTTCGAACATCGGGGTCATGGCCGATCTCTCCGCCCTCTTTACTCCGAATTCTGCAATGCATACCGCCTTCGTTCAAGTCGGCCTCAAGGAAGATCACAAGGTCGGCAGCTTTGTATACATGGATCAAGTCCGCAAGCGCATCTCGACCGAACTGCCGGAACTCCGCACCTACTTCCAATCCGGCGGATTGGTGGACTCCGTACTCAACCAGGGAATGCCTGCACCCATCGACGTGCAGGTGAGCGGCATGAACCTGCGCGAAAGCGCCGGTATCGCACAAGATCTCGCGCGGCAGATCAAAGCGCTTCCCAGCGTCTCGGATGTTTATGTCCCGCAGGATATGGACTATCCCGCGCTAAGAGTGAATGTCAATCGCGTGCGCGCGGCGGAACTCGGGCTCGATCCCAAGGAAGTGATCAGCAACGTCATTACCTCGCTCACTTCGGACGTTATGATCGCCCCGAGCTACTGGGTCGACCCCAAGAACGGTAACAACTATTTCGTTACCGTCCAGTATCCAGAAAACGAAGTAAAGTCGATCGAAGACCTTAAGACCATGCCCCTGCGGGCTCCCGATCGCAAGGCTCCGACCTATCTCGACGAGGTCGCTAGCATCACACCCGCTCTCACGCCGACGGAAGTAGATCACTACCAATTGCAGAGAACGATCGACGTCTACGTCGCTCCCACGGGCGAAGATATCGGAGGCCCGGAAAAACAAATCTCCCGGATCATCGCGCAAACCAAGCTTCCTCCGAACATCCGCGTGAACGTCCGCGGACTTGTAGTTACCATGCGTTCTTCCTTCAAGAGTTTCGGCTTGGGCTTGCTCCTCGCGGTTCTTTTGGTTTATCTGATCCTCGTCGCTCAATTCAGCTCTTTCGCGGATCCTTTTCTCATTGTGCTCGCGGTCCCCACCGGACTCATCGGCGTGATTATCACCCTGGCTCTCACGGGCACGACTCTCAACATCCAGTCCCTCATGGGTGTGGTCATGCTGCAGGGAATGGTTGTTTCCAACAGCATTCTCATCGTGGACTTTGCCAATGTGCTGCGGGGCGAAGGACGCAACCTGCGCGATGCTGTTGTGCAAGCGTGCCGCATCCGTCTGAGGCCTATTCTGATGACCTCCCTCGCCACCGTCGTTGGATTGTTGCCCATGGCGTTCAAGATCGAGACGGGCAGCGAAGCCTACGCTCCTCTGGCGCGCGCCATTATCGGCGGGCTGATGTCCTCAATTGTCCTGACGATCTTCGTAGTGCCTGCCGCATACCTACTCATGTATCGCCGTCGAGAAGAGACGGGCGGGCTCGCTATGCCCGAGGAGGCTCGTTGATGTTTCGGCGACAGCCCAGTTTCGCTTACAGGAGGGTTGCATGACCGTTCAACAGATGGGGCCCGCTGACCTTGAGCAATTGCGCCGCCTTAGCACATGCGTTGTTGCCAGCGCGATTGAAACTTTCCAGGTGCGATTGCCAAACTCGGGGTTCGCCGATTCCAGCATCAACTGCATTTTCAAGAATCGCTTGCCGCTAATAGGCTACGCGGCAACAGCTCGTATGCGCAGCAAGAATCCGCCGATGGTCGGGCATGGTTACTACTATGAACGAACCGATTGGTGGAATCACATTCTCAATCTTCCGGCGCCACGCGTTGTCGTGATCCAAGACGTAGACGACCATCCTGGGTTGGGAGCGTTCATTGGCGAGGTGAACGCAAACATCCTGTTAGCTCTGGGATGCCTGGGACTGGTCACCAACGGATCCGTGCGCGATGTTGACCAAGTCGGGCTTACCCGCTTCCAGATGTTCGCAGGAAGTGTATCGGTGTCCCACGCTTATGCGCACATCTTCGATTTCGGCTGCCCGGTTGAGGTCGGCGGCCTGAAGGTTCGGCCGGGCGACCTGATTCACGGGGATCGTCATGGAGTCCAGACGGTCCCGTTGGAAATTGCCGACAAGGTCCCGGCGGCCGCGCATCAAATCATACACCGGAGACAGCATCTAATCGGTCTATGCCGGGCGACTGACTTTTCTCTCGACAAACTTCGTGAGGCAATCCGAGAACCGGACCTGAAATCATGAAAACTAGAAATCACGCGACGACAACGCCCAGCACAATTCTGAGCAATCTCAAGCCGACCAATACGGCACTCCGACCACAAAACTGGGGCGAGGGCCTGGCGAAGAGCTGGGGATCATGGGTGGTACTCTTCGTGGCCGCGGTCCTCGTAGGGGGTTGCGGATCGGCAGGGAAGGCTAACCCCGACGAGGCTGCCAACGCACCGCACGCTGCCGTAGTGAGGGTGGTCCGAAAGGATCTATCCAGCAACTTGCAAATTGCGTCGGAACTCCTGCCTTTTCAGGAGGTCAACGTGTACGCGAAGGTGTCTGGCTATATTCAGAAGTTGTATGTGGATTGGGGAACACACGTGCGTAAGGGACAACTTCTCGCGGTCCTCGAGATCCCCGAACTGCAGCAGCAGCTCGAACTAGACGAGGCTGCGGTACGGCGCAGTGAGCATGATCTGACGCGCACGCGAGAGGACTTGAACCAGGCCGAATCCAAGTATGTGGTCGCGGATCTGTCATATAACCGACTCGCGACCGTGCTAAAAACCCGCCCCGGCTTGGTCGCTCAAGAAGACGTGGATGTGTCCAGCGGCAAAAACCTCGAAGCTAAAGCTGGTGTTTCGGGCGCGAAAGCCAGCGTTGCGGCGGCGGAACAAGGATTGATGGTAGCTAAGGCAGCGCTTGAGAAAGACAAAGCGATGTATGCGTATTCACGCATGACGGCTCCGTTCGACGGGGTGGTGACCAGAATCGACGCCTACGGTGGAGCGCTTCTTCCTGCAGGAACCTCCTCCAACGGTGATCAAGCGCTTTGCCACCTGTCCCAGACCGATCTTCTGCGGTTGGTAATTCCGGTGCCGGAGAGGGCCGTTGGGGATGTTCACATGGGGGAAACTGTCGCCGTGCAGATCGCGAACAATAATCAGAAGTTCCAAGGGAAAATCGTTCGTATCTCGGGGCAGATCGACACACAAACGCGCACGATGCACACCGAAGTGGACGTCAAGAATCCGAAATACGAACTAGTTCCCGGAATGTACGCCACGGTCCAAATTCCTTTACACACAGTTATAAGCGCCCTCACCGTGCCCACTCAAGCCGTTCAGACCTCCAGTGGGAGTCACGGTACCGTTCTGGTGGTGAATACCAGCTTCAAGATCGAGAAACGCGATGTTGTTTTGGGCCTGCAAACCGCGACCGACACGGAGATCTTATCGGGACTCCAAGAAAAAGAGATGGTCGTATTCGGAGAGCAGTCGCAGTACAAGCTAGGCGAACTGGTCGCGCCAAGCATCGTGACACCCTCGGAAATGGAGTAAGAGCGCTATGCCTTCTTTTTCCCTGCGGCACCCTTATTTCATCATCGTCGTATGCCTCTTCGTTTGCGTTTTGGGCGTCACCGCACTGGCGCAAATGCCGGTCGACATGTTTCCGCCGATCAACATTCCGGTGGTCATGGTGGCCACCTTTTACAGCGGCATGCCTCCGCAGCAAATTGAAGCGGATATCACGGACACCTTCGAGCGGTTTTTCACGCTGGGGAGTGGCATCGACCACATGGAATCGCGTTCGCTGTCCGGGGTGAGTCTGATCAAGATTTACTTTCAGCCAGGCACGGATGCCAATGCCGACGTGACTCAGATTTCCAATCTTGCGATGGCGGACTTGAGACGCCTCCCGCAGGGCACGCTTCCTCCGGTGGTCATGAGTATGGATGCGTCGAGCCTTCCCGTATGCCTGTTGACGGTCGAGGGTCAGGGCCTCAACGAAACCCAACTCCACGACTACCTGCAATTTTCGATTCGGAATCAGATTGCCGGCGTTCCTGGAGCGACGGTTCCTCCGCCCTACGGAGGCCGTTACCGACAGATTATGGTTTACGTCGATCCGCTCAAGTTGCAGGCGCATCAATTGAGTCCCATGGATGTTGTGCGCGCCACGGACTTGTCGAATTTGATTCTCCCGGCCGGCGATGTTCGCATTGGACCTACCGACTACAACCTCTACACCAATGCGCAGGTTCCAAACGCCGAGGCGCTCAACGAGATTCCTCTCAAGACCGACGGAGAAAAGTCCGTGTTTGTTTCGGACGTGGGTAACGCTGTCGACGGTGCTGCGCTGCAATACAACATCGTGCGCGTGAATGGACAGCGATCTGTTTACGTCCCCATTCTGAAGCAAGGCGGAGACACGAACACCATCGCGGTAGTAAATGGCATTCAACAAGCCATCAAAACGCTGCGGGACATTCCTTCGCAACTCAAGACGCATGTGGTCTTTGACCAATCCTTGTTTGTCAAACAGGCCATCTCGACGGTGCTGCGCGAGGGCGGAATCGGTCTCTGCCTGACGGCCCTAATGATCCTGGTTTTTCTGGGCAGCCCGCGAGCGACCGCAGCCGTCTTTCTTTCCATTCCGCTTTCAGTGATGGCCACGTTCTTTTTCCTTCATGTGGGCGACGAGACCATCAACAGCATGGTGCTCAGCGGATTGGCTCTCGCGTTTTCCCGTTTGATCGACAACTCCGTGGTGGTGCTGGAAAATATCTTTCGCCACATTGAACTGGGTGAGAGCCCCGCTGTAGCTTCCGAGCGCGGCGCGAACGAAGTCGGTCTAGCGGTACTCGCCATTACTTTGGTGACCGTCGTCGTATTCTTCCCGGTGACCCTCCTTTTCGGTGTAAGCAAGTACCTGTTTACGGCTCTGGCGCTCGGAGTTGTTATCTCGTTGTTCGCCTCCTACTTTGTGGCTGTATCGGTTGTCCCTCTCTACTGCGCGCGAGTTCTCCGCGGCATCGTCCATCATGCCGAAGGAGACACGAGAGCCAAGTCCTGGATGGCGAGATTCCATATCGGGTTCAACGTCCGCTTTGAACAGATGCTGGCCTCCTATGACCGCTGGATCCAGAAGGTTCTGGATCGCCCAAAGCCCGTCGTCATAGGGTTTCTCGGAGTTTTCGTCCTAAGCTTTGCCCTCTATCCCCTCGTGGGCCTCTCCTTCTTTCCGCGCACGGATGCGGGGCAATTCGTGATCAATGTCAAAGCCCCCACGGGTACCCGCTTGGAAGTGACCGAGTCCGATGTGAAAAAGGTGGAAAACATAGTTCATCAGGTTGTGCCCGCCGACGAACTCAATTCCATCGTCTCCAACATCGGCGTGATGTCGGACTTGTCGGCTTTGTCGACGCCGAACTCCGCCATGCATACCGCATTCGTTCAGGTCGGCCTCAAGGAAGAGCATCGGGTCAGCAGCTTCGTCTATATGGCGAGAGTTCGAAAAAGGGTAGTGAGCGAACTGCCTGAGCTGCGCACCTATTTTCAATCTGGAGGATTGGTGGACGCGGTCCTGAATCAGGGCATGCCGGCGCCCATCGACGTGCAGGTGAGCGGCATGGACCTGACCGCCGCCAACAAGATCGCTCTGGATTTGGCCAGGCAATTTCAGGCACTCCCCGGAGTCTCCGACGTGTATGTTCCGCAGGACATGGACTACCCGGCGCTGCAGGTAAACGTCAATCGCGAACGCGCCAGCCAGCTCGGACTCAGTCCCAAGGAAGTCGTCGACAACCTCATCACCGCGCTTACTTCCGACGCCATGATTGCGCCGAGCTATTGGGTCGATCCGAAGAGTGGCAACAACTATTTCGTAACCGTCCAGTATCCCGAGAATCAGGTCAAGTCTCTCGAGGATTTGAAAGCGATGCCCCTCCGGTCTCCGCACTTGAAACTGCCTACGTATCTCAACCAGGTCGCAGACATAACCCCCATTCTCACTCCGACGGAAGTGGATCACTACCAGTTGCAACGAACGATTGACGTATACGTGGCACCGTCCGGCGAAGATCTGGCCACTCCGGCAAAGCAGATCTCAAAGATTATTTCCAATACCCAGCTTCCATCGAACCTGCGGATCGACATCCACGGGCTGGTGACGACCATGCAGTCCTCGTTCCGGAGTTTCGGCTTGGGGCTTTTCCTAGCGGTCTTACTCGTCTATCTGGTGCTGGTCGCCCAGTTCTCTTCTTTCGTGGATCCTTTCTTGATCGTTCTCGCGGTTCCGACGGGGCTTGTCGGCGTGATGTTGACGCTGGCGTTTACGGACACGACTCTAAACATTCAATCTTTAATGGGCATCGTTATGTTGACGGGCATGGTGGTCTCCAACAGCATTTTGATTGTCGACTTCGCGAATCGCCTTCGCATCGAAGGACGCGGCGTTCGTGACGCGGTCACCCATTCTTGCCGCATTCGCCTGCGGCCCATCTTGATGACCTCTCTGGCCACGATCGTCGGACTGCTGCCTATGGCGTTGAAGCTGGAAACCGGAAGCGAGGCTTACGCACCATTAGCCCGCGTCATCATCGGGGGTCTGATTGCTTCGGTACTGTTAACGATCTTTGTTGTTCCGGCCGCCTACCTATGGATCTATCAGCGCCGCGCCGATTTGCAGATGCTTGTGGCCGAGGAGGCCCAGTGAAAACGCAACTTTGCCTGCTCATTCTGGCCGCCGCCGCAACCATGTGGCCGGCATCATCTCAAGCTCAGAGCATACAAAAACTGAGTCTGCGGGAAGCGGAGCAGACCGCTATTCAGAACCACCCGCGCATTCAGGCGGCTGTGAATTTGGCCTCGGCGGCAAAAGCGCAAGTCACGCAGGCTCGTTCCGCCTACTATCCGACGGTCTACGGGAGCCTCACCGGAGTCGGTGCTGAAAACAATAGCCGGATCGCCGCCGGAGCGCTGAACAATCCGATCATCTACGATCGTTACGCCAACGGAGTTACCGTTAGCCAGCTCGTGACGGACTTCGGCCGGACCCGTGAGCTCGTCAAGAGTTCGAACCTGCATGCGCAGGCGCAACAAGAGAGTATTGTAACCACGCGCGCAGACGTGTTGCTGCAGGTCGACGAGTCGTACTTCGCTGCCCTGAAAGCGCAATCTGTACTTACGGTGGCAGATGAGACGGTCAAGGCGCGCCAGCTTGCTTCCGACCAAGTTACCGAGCTGGCGAAAAACAAGATCAGGTCGGACCTGGACGTTAATTTCGCGAACGTCAACTTGGCGCAAGCCCAGCTTCTCTTGATCCAGGCCCAGAATGATCTGCAATCGTCGTTCGCCCGGCTGTCCGCTGCCTTGGGCTATTCCGACCAGCGAACCTTCCAGTTGACGGAGGAACCTTTGCCTGCCGCTCCGCCCGCGGATATAGCGAGCCTAATTCAACAAGCTCTGAAGGATCGTCCCGAACTCGTCGGCCAGCGGCTCGATGTAGGTTCAGCTCAGAGCTATGCGACCGCGGAGCGCGACCTCAAGCTGCCGACGGTTTCCGCCTTGGGATCGGCTGGACTTACTGCTCCCTACAACGACGCTCCGCTTGCTCCGCGCTATGCCGCGGCGGGATTCAACGTGAACATTCCCATCTTCAACGGACATTTGTTCGGCGCCTTGCAAAGCGAAGCCAATTTTCGCGCCCAGGCCGAGAACCAATATCTTCGAGATCTGCAGAATCAGATCGTCCGCGACGTGCAAACCGCGTGGCTCAACGCCAACTCCGCCTACCAGCGCCTGTCCGTCACCGACCGGCTCCTCGAGCAAGCCAATCTGGCCCTGGATCTGGCGCAATCCCGCTACCGCCTCGGCCTTAGCTCTATTATTGAGTTCAGCCAGGCTGAATTGAATCAGACGGAGGCACGAATCGAACAGGCGAGCGCAAAGTACGACTATGATGCGCAGTATTCTTTGCTAAATTACCAGTTGGGTGCTTTGCGCTAGAAAATGGTTCGTGAAAGCGAGGAACTCTTCCAGGAACGGCAGAAGTGTTTGTGAATGATAGTAACCTGCGTTCCTGGAAACCAAAGGTTGTTACTACTGTGATTATGTGGAATAGGGCTGGTTCTCCTGCCCTAAGCTATTCCACTTAACATGTAAGTAGGACATGAAAATGTCTCCTTTTTCTGCCCCATTTTTCTGGGGCACCCAAAAGCGAAGGCTTCTGCTTCCAAAGCGAGCGGCTGCTTTATGGGAGGGAACCCAATGGTGTGTAAGGGCGGAACCGGGAAAGCAGAAGCCGCGAAGCTGCTGGACGCAGGAATTAGCCTGAAGCAGTGCCCAGAAAAATGAGCGGTAGAAAAAGGCTGGCCTACTGAACTGGGAAGGTCGGTGCGGTATCGGCCGAGCTATGTGAGCAGGTAGAGCGGAACAGAAAAAAATCAGTGGCGTCACGATCGCGACAGGTTCCACAATGGTGCTCGATTCGAGTGGCAACTGCGACGGTGAGCGCCGGATGGCTGTGGGAAATGCGCTCGGCGATTGTGGCTAGAGTGCGTGACCGCAACCCGATGGAAGTTGCCGACGACTTAGGGCACCGTTTTTGGCGATTACTGGCGACAAACCGCCCGGAACACGGAAATTTTGACTCCAGACTGCCTCAATAGTGGGATGGCGTCTTGGCAACAACTGACTTCATGGGATACTGACGAGAACATAGGTGGAGATGCGCAGCTTTCGTCTGGGGGGGCGAAGAACCTATTCCAATCCGTGCCCGGTAGTTCACTCCTCGCGCAGCAGGATCGCGGGATCGATGGAGAGCGCGCGTTGCGCTGGAATCCACGTGGCTACTAGCCCCAGTAACGACATTGCCAGAACGGTACCGACCAATACCAGCGGGTCGCGGGGAGATGCTTGATACACGATAAAGGCGAGCACCCGGCCGGCCAGAATACCGAGGAGCAATCCGGCTACTGAACCGTAGGCTAGCAATTTGAATGCGCGTCCCAATGCTGCCTTTAACACTTCCTTGCGCTGTGCTCCGAGTGCCATACGAATTCCCAACTCCCGCAGGCGTTTGCTGACGGAATACGCAGCCAATCCAAAAATGCCAGTTACCGACAAGATCGCTCCCGTCGCGCCCAGTACGCCCAGGGAAAGGGCCGCCATACGTGAAGGAAACAGAGCTCCGTCCATGGCTTCGTTCCATGTTTGGACAAAAGTCGGCAGCCCAGCATCTAGGTCGCGAAGTTTAGTTCTTATGGCTGCAGCCAGTTGCCGGGATTTGGCGCTCGACCGGACAACCAGCCACGTCTCAGTGGAGGGTGATTGCAAAATGGGCAGAAACATCGCGAGCCGAGGATCTTCGGTAATGTTAGGACTGTATTTTCCGTCTTCGACGATACCCACCACCTGGATGCGCGTTCCGTCGTCCAGTTTGTAATATCCGCCGAGCGCGTTTGTGGCGGAGCCGAACATTCTGTTGGCAAATAGCCGGTTCACCACGGCGACGCGCGGCGCATTCTTGTCGTCGTGCCATGTCAGCTCTCTGCCGGCCAATAAAGGCGTGCCTGCCACCTGGAGATATTCGGGAGAGATGCTGAACACAATCACGTGAGCTCCGGCATTGGTTGGCCTGAGATCGGCTGTTTTGTCGTTAAAGATATTCGCCTCGCTGCAACAGGCGGGTTGTAATGGAGGTTGGTTCACCAAGCCTACGGACTTTACGCCAGAAATCGAGGCCATGGCGTCGAGCATGCGCTTTTGCATTGCGGGCACGCGATCGGGTTTATAACCGGCCATATTCAAATCGATGTCAACGAGCATCGCGTCGCGCGGCGCAAAACCGAAATTGCTGTGCAGCGAGCGAGCCAGTCCGCGGACGGCAACCATGGAAGCGGTGACAAGCACCGCGCAGATCGCGATCTGTGCGCCGAGCAACAGGTCGCGGACGGTAAGCCGGCGCCCGACCGAGCCGGTGGATCCCGACTTGATGACCTGATAAGGATCAGTGCGAAGCACCTGCTTGACGGGAACCGCGCCGAAGAGAAATCCGCTGACTATACTCAAGAGCAATGCGACTCCATAAACGGTTGCGTCCGGATTCACCGGCATACTGATTGGGTATTGGGGAAACGGCTGCCACACGGCCAACCAGCGCAGAAGCCCTACGCTGCCCCAAAGTCCGGCAGCGCCCCCCATGAGTGAAATCAGCAGAGCTTCGGTGAATAGCTGCCGCAGAATGCGTGTGCGGCCTGCGCCAAGGGCGAGGCGCAGAGCGACTTCGCGTGAGCGGTCCGCAGCGCGCGCGGCAAAGAGGCTGCCCAGATTGGCGCAGGCGGCCAGGAGAATCAGTCCCGCGAGCAGCATCAATCCGCTGAGGAACGCCTGAATGGCGGCGCCAAAACCACCACCGGGAAGGCCTGAACGCTCCGAACTGAAGCCCATCTGAGCATCCTCTTTGGGATAGCTCTTTTCGAGAGCAGAACCAATCGAGTTCAGGTCGGCAACCGCCTGCGCTGGAGTGACTCCCGCCTTCACGTGTCCAAGCACTTCGCTAATCCAACGATTTCCGCGCGCTTTCAAGAGATCCGCTGCGTCGTCCTGTTGTTGGTTGACGATGGGCGCAAAAAAATCGGCCGAGAAGATCAACACAGTCCCGCCAAACCCGGGCGGGGTTACACCGACGACGGTATAAGGATGACTGTTGAGACGGAGAACGCGGCCCACGACGCTACGATCGTCCTGAAAATGGGTGTGCCAATACGCGTGGGTAAGCACGATATACGGAGCATGCTCGTCGGAGGGGTGAATGAGGCGGCCAAGGTAGGGGTGAATGCCTAACGCATCGAAGTAATTGGCGCTCACTTCGTAAACCCAGGCACGGGACGGGTTCTCGCCGGTGTCCAGGGAGACCTGGTTCATGTTAGACGCGATGAGGCTATCAAAGCTGCGGTTGCGATCGCGCAGATCGAGATAATCGGGGTACGACTCACCTGGGACCTTGTCGCTTCCATGCTCCAGTGTGTAAAGGCTTTCCGGCTGGGGCACATTCAGTACGCGCAGGAACAGCCCATTCATCACGCTAAAGACGACGGCGTTTGCGCCGATGGCTACGGCCAGCGTCAGCACGGCGCCGATCGTGAATCCGGGATTCTTCTTGAGCATGCGAACCGCGAACCGTAAGTCCTGCCAAAGCGTTTGCATGGCTGCGCTCCGCTGAATGCCGGTGAACTTAGGGCACCTGCTATTCCCACCTTCCTCCGTTATAACCCCTTGTACCAGCTACACTTGGTGGTTTACAGACAGCCGAGATGTGCCCCCAATTGTCCGGTTACGGGAAGAAGTCGTCGCGAAATCGGACAGCTATTTGCAGTCAGCTTCCGAACGAGCAACTCGGAAGTAATGCAAAGAGCGCAGCAGGCAGAATGCCAAAGGCCACCCGCTCGGATAGGACCCGCCTAATAGCCCGTGATAGCCACTCCCTCCACTTCGGTCTAAGCGCGCTGCCGGCGTCGCAAGCCTCCGTTCCGGGAGTGGACAAAGAGACCCACGACATGCTTTACTGGCTAAACCGCTGGCGAGCAAACCTCAGCCCGAAGCTATTCCACCTAACATATATGTAAAGAAAGCGAACAGTTTTTGTGAAGTAAGGGAACGAAGGAACTGGCTACTTTTCAGGAAACCTCCGAATCCCCGTATGGTTTTGAGCCTCAATCCCAAGCATTCTCTCGCATCGATCAAGCCGCTACACACCGAGTTGTTCTTATTTTTCTGTGGCTTACGGCCACGAGACGACTAGACCGTGTGAACTGTGCGGGCCAACGTCTCTGCTTGTGGGAGGCAATTCCGCGATGGAATCGGACGTGCACCCCTACATTTTGTGGCTGTTAGTTCGCACACATAAAGCACAAAGGGGGTAACTTGGGCTACGAGGGCAATTGCGGTGTAGTCCCGGAATTGCAACAAAGCGAGCCGTTGCCTGTGAATATGACTGACGTGGAGCTGGATCATCTTTTCGCATCGTGCATGCCTCGACTTCGGCGGGCCGCAAGGCAGATGCTGCGCAACCCGCAGGATTGCGAAGATGCTCTGCAGGAGGGACTTCTGCTGGCATTTAGAAATCTAAATCAATTCCAGGGTCGCTCCAAATTCTCTACTTGGCTGCACAGTATTGTCAGAAATGCTGCGCGAACGCAGGTGCGGAGGATGAATTGCCGGCCGCAGTGTCCGTCGGAAGAGCTCTCCGATGGAGGCGAGTCAACGGTTGAACGACTGACCGTAGACCTAAGACTGAGTCCCGCTGATGAGTGCGCGCTCCGGGAAAAATCTCGAATTTTGCTTCAAGCCATGCAAGAGCTGCCGTCGAGGTATCAGGCCGCCCTGCGGCTTTGCGACGTTGACGGCGTGGATTCAAAGGAGGCCGCCCGAAGGTTGGGCATCACAGCATCCGGGCTCAAGACCTACTTGTTCCGTGCTCGCCGTTTTGTAACCAAACGAATTCGTCTGAAGTATGTGGTTCGACGCGAGCGATTTCCGGGCCACGAACACCCAGGTCTCCGGCAAACTCCAGGGTTGGAATCCAGTCGACATGTCCGTCGCATTGGCGCCGCCAAGCATTCAGAGAGCAAACGGTATCGGATGAGCGCGAGGACGCCTAAGAAGACGGACCTTGCAGGAGGCAATCATGAATCCCGGCGGGAAAGATCACGCATTTGGAAAAACAGTGGCACCTTTTGTTCGCACTAGTGTCTGCAATAGTCATCATCAAGCCCGCTAAAGCGCAACAACGCCCTATACGAGAGGATCCTCAACCACCGTTCGTTTGGCCGTTTCTCTATATGCCGTTACGCGCTCCAGAAAATGGTACCAACTGCGCTATCGTCGTTCCAAACGGAACCATTTTATCGGTCCGCTTGAACACATCTCTGTCCGCTACAAAGAGCAAGCCTCGACAAGTCATCAGTGGTCGGATCATGCAGGACGTCCCCTTGCCGAATGGGCTAAAGATCCGGGAAGGTTCTGTGCTGGAGGGACACGTCGTGGAAGTCGTTCCGGGAAACAGCACCGTCGGCCCGAGAATCTCCATTCAGTTCGACAAACTGCGTTCATCTCATGAAACTATTCCTACTACTACAAGTCTTCGAGCTGTCGCCGGACCAATGGAAGTCGCCGGTGCGCAGATTCCTCAGAGCGGTGTTGGCGAGGGCGACGTATATAACTGCCTAACCACGATCCAAATCGGGGGCGACGTGAAATACGGTGTAGGTGGACCTGTCACGACACAAGAGAACGCCTCGCAGGTCGTAGGTAGCGGCATTGACGGTGGAATCCTAAGTCGGGTGAGTGCCAAGGAGGGAACAGAGTGTCGCGGCACCATCGACGGCAATGACAGCCTCCAGGCTCTCTGGGTGTACTCCTCCGATGCGTGCGGGACCTACGGACTCGAACAGATTCGTATTGTGCATGCTGGCCGCAGTGGACCCACGGGAGTGATCGTTTTCGCTTCTGCCAGCGGCAACCTCAAGATTTCGGGCGGCGCAGGCATCCTCTTGCGAGTCAGCGCGAGCACTCCATCGGGAACTCAAAACGGATATTTCGGACCAAGAGATCAACATCAACTGGGCACGACCAAAGAGGTCATCGAGCGGACGCAACACTCGAACTAAGCGATCAATACGATGATGAACACGACGATTCTCCTCCTGAATTCCGATCCGGTTGTGCGCTCGGTTGTTCAGGAAGCGCTAGAGCACGGGGGATATTCGGTTTTGGCGGCAGATGACTTGGGGACGGCCGTCGATAGGCTGAAAGAGTGCACGCCGGATCTGCTAATAGTCCGTTCCTATGTCGAGGGTATTCCGGGCTATGACGCAGCGACATTTCTGCGCAGGAAGTGTCGGGGACTACGGGTCCTGATGTTGGGCGGCCTCATCGACGATGATCGGCTTCAATATCGGATGACGCTTGAAGGATTTGAAGTTTTCCCGAAGCCATTTACCGCAGCGGAGTTACTCGAAAAAGTGAAAGAGGTGCTCTGCAAAGCTCGTTAGGTTGCCACGCGGCCCTTCACTTCCCGAGTTGCAGACGTGCATCGATTCCTTCCTGCGGGTGCCGACGTTAAGTGCACGAAGATGAACGTTTCTCAATTTTTGGTTGGGCGCCACGCCTCGCTTAGTTTAACTTGGATTTGGGACAATAAGGTCCGCCGCAAGCAGGCGTTTTCCGAAGAAACGTCCGAGCCGTCGGCTTCATTTGGGCAAGCTGACGCCAGCTCGTAGTTCTAGCCGCCGCCCTCCGTAAAGCGTCGGGCGGACAATATCGACATAGCTCGCGTGCGACCGCGCCGAGGTTACCCGGAGGAGTTGGATTGGCGACAGTAAGATTTTGGTTGTTCAGGCATAGCTCGCTGGTACTCGCCACGTTACTGGTGGGAGTGCTGTTTGGATTTCGAGCTAGAGCGCAACCAAAGGGCGACGCCGGTGGCGCTCGGAATGCTGGCCGGAACGGTTTCCAAGTGCCCGGGGGCACTGTCCTCCCTGTGCGGTTGAACCACGGATTCTCTTCGAAAAATGCCCGGGTTGAACAAGTGATTACGGCCCGGATTACGCAGGACATCCCGTTGCCGAACGGCGGTAGAGTCCCGGAGGGGGCAAAAATACTCGGGACAATCCTATCGGTGTCACCTGCCGGAAATAACATCGGCGGGAAAATCGCCTTCCGATTCGACCAGCTTGAGATCCATCACCGTAGGGCTGTGATTGTCACGAACCTGCGAGCGATAGCGTCCCTGCTGGAAGTAGAGTTCGCACAGATCCCCGAAACGTCCCCCGGTTTCGGGACTCCGTATATCTGGGCGACTACAGATCAAATCGGGCGGGACGTTAAATATGGCGTCCGAGAGCCGGTGACCGATAAATGGAGCCACACTGTGGGGGAAGGCACATATAGTGGAGCTCTAGTTCATATCCGAGCGCAGCCCGGAACAAAGTGCCGGGGTGCGATGGATGCCGAGGACCGGCCGCAGGCACTTTGGGTTTTCTCCGCTGATGCGTGCGGTGCCTATGGAATGAATCGAGTGAGAATCGAACATGCGGGAAGAACAGCCGACCGGAGAAAATATCCTGGCGTCCGAAACAGGTGAACTGAAGGTGCAGAGTGGGACAGGGGTGCTGCTCCGAGTGGTTCCATAAACAATGCTCACGGAATGCGGACCATGGTGGAGTGCACGTCGTTTGATGGGCAAGGCCCGCGACCGATACAAACGTCAATCAGCGCGGCGTTGCAGTTACAAAGCTACGAGAATCCGACTCAAGCAATACTGACATCGTGCGCCTATGTCAGCGATATCGGCTTCTGTTTTCTGAAGTTCGGCCTGAGTGAACTCGACGATAAAACGCAGGCCAAGAGTGTACCGGGCCTGAGCCAGACCGAGAGCTCGTTTGCTTGTGCTCGCGCAATTGCCTCGTAACGGAGAGTCGTTCATAGGAACGGTTTGCAAGTCGCGAACCTTGCACGTGCGTTGTACGAGAAGCCATTGAACACAGGAATGTACGTTGACTCCGGCGGCTCCGCACCAACTGGGGATCGAGTTGTCTCGTATTGGCGCCTGGCCAGCGACACCAAGAGTGTGCGCCACCTCGGTTTTACAGAAATCAAGGATTTTATGACGTATCCCTGTGACCCGAAGCATCCGGGTCCTACTGCTCTATCGATTTCACTAAAGAAAGTGCACGTCCGGCGTGAAGAAATCTACCATCAACATCAGTACGGTTAAATCGGAAGAGAGATCCTGGGTCGAAGCCATGCCCGTAAGCTGCGGAGTCCCACCAGCAAAAAAACTTAAGCTCCGCTTGTTGTTCTTGACTCTAGCGGACAACTCACGGATTTCGGTCGCAGCCGCGCATCACTGATCCGGCGAAAGCGATAGTCCTTCGCAAGGCATGGGGATGGAAGGGGGCATGCTCGTCCGTACGCCGGGTGACGAGCAGCAAGAATTCCGGCGACGCTTCCAAACGGAGGAATCATGTCTTTGCGGAGAGTGGTTATCCTCGTGTTCATCCTGGTTTGTGGAGCCTCGCGTGCTCGCGCACAACGTGAATATGAAATCACTTCGTTCTTGGGCACTCGCTTCGAAGGGAACATTGACTTAAGCCAGCAGGGCAATCCGAACGTGGATCTTCTAAGGATCAAGAGCAGCGAAGATTTCGGCGTGATGGGTGGTGTATCCTTCGTGCCGAATATTCAAGGCGAGTTCATGTGGAATCGCCAGCCAACTTCTTTGAGTGCTCACAATTCCAACGACGGTATGTATTCGTTCCTGTCGAACATGAATCTCGATATGTGCAGGTCGATGCGCTGTACCAATTCAAGTCGACAGAATCGAAGCTCAGGCCCTTTGTCGTCGCGGGTCTAGGCTTTTCGCACTTTGGCATCCAGCCGATAAGTGACCAGCAAGTCCTAGCAGGCTGCGGAAAAAGTCGGAGATTTTGTAACGAGGCGGCGCGCGGTGCGTCTGATTAGGCATGCGAGGAACCGATCAGCAGCAAGGACATGTTTTTAGCTACCTCTCTCCGGAGC
>Ga0073928_10002273_pt1 | contig 33672 bp, 24 predicted proteins | sample PaiPotPPA55metaG_FD_76969 | JGI IMG/M metagenome (GOLD analysis project Ga0073928, IMG submission 76969) | Iron sulfur acid spring bacterial and archeal communities from Banff, Canada, to study Microbial Dark Matter (Phase II) - Paint Pots PPA... ...
AATGAAACAACACTTCGAAGCGGGAACTGCTGCGCTCGATCAGGCCAAGCAAGCGAAAGACGCCATGATGAAAGCGCCGGCCGATCAACGCGAAGCGCTGAAACCAAATGTGACCAGTCTGAACGAGAAGGCCATTACGGAATTTGAAGCAGCGAAAGCTGCGGCACCAGAAAAAGATTCCAACCTGCATCTCGTTATGGCGCGGCTTGGTGATGCCTATGACACAGCGGGACGTACCGACGACGCCATCGCGGCCTACAAGCGAGCAATCGAATTGAAGCCGTCCTTCGCGTACTACAACAACCTGGGCGGGATTGAAGGCCGCGCCGGGAAAATTGACGATGCTTCGGCCTCCTATCAGAAAGCGGCGGAACTCGATCCGGCGCAGGCAGCGCAGGCCTGGCGCAATTTCGGCATCACTATGTATAACGCGAACAAGTACAAGGACGCTGTCGAACCGTTGAAAAAATCGACGGAACTGGATCCAAAAAACGCGCAGTCCTGGTATCTGCTCGGGACGGTGCTGGTTGGCTCTATGGGCTTCAAAAAAGTCGGGGATAAGGACGTGCCTGACGTGCAGCCCGGAACGGTCGAAGCTTACCAACATGCGATTGATCTTGATCCCAACGGTCCGTGGGGTCAGCAAGCCAAGCAGGGGTTGGATATGCTGAATCAGATTGCTCCCGGAATTGCGACCAGTGTAACCGCCAAGAAAAAGAAAACCTGATTGAATCAAAGAAAAACGAAAAGCCGGCAAATCTAATCGCCGGCTTTTCGTTTTGGTGTGCCGAGCATGATCGACAGCTTGGGGGTGCAAGTCCTCTTCACAACCAGATGGAGGTGAAGTGATAGCGAAGCGCAAGGACCGAACCGTGAGGTGAGGTCTGAAAGAAGCGTGGAGCAAAGACGCGAGCTGATGAACAAGAACTGGATGTGAGGCAGGCAGTGTTCGGACGAGCTGGCCAATGGCAGCGAAGTCCTAATCCATCAAGGGCGCTGAATGTAGATCCAGCGGTTGCGCGTCGAAGGCGGCGAAACCGTAGTCCATCAGGACCCAGAAACGTTACAATTACGCAGTGTGTTTGGCGGAGTCGCAAGCGCAGAAGGATGCCTCTTAACAGTTTCCGTACTTGCCTGAAAGGTGCTAATTTGCCGCATGATTTCATTTGCTGACCGTGCAACCATTCCCGGCAACGTGTTAATCCGCTTTCTGGATCAGGAATCGGTGCTGCTCAATTTGAATACGGAAAAATATTTTGGCCTGGATTCGGTAGGCACCCGCATGTGGCAACTGCTAACTGCCGCGCCGTCCGTCGAGGCTGCTTATAACCAGCTTATCGAGGAATTTGACGTTGAACCTGAGACTCTGCGCTCCAATCTTTCCGACCTTCTGGGTCATCTTGTCGAAAACGGATTGATCGCCACGCAAGCTGCCGATGTGGGCACGACTTCGGCGGTTTAGCTCGCTGCCGCGCCCCGCAAAAGCACTTTTCTTGCGGGCCGTGCTGCTGCTCCCTTTGCTTACGTTGAGTTTGCGGGCGCGCGGCTTTGCTGCTACTCAGCGATTCCTGCAGAGACTTATCGCGTCGGCGAAGAATGGCCCGCCAGTTGCGGCCGTCGAATCCCGCGTTTCATTGACGACTCGCATGGTGCTGGCCGCCGCTCGGAACTCTCCCATTCCTTCCACTTGCCTCGAACGCTCGCTTTCCCTGTGGTGGCTGCTCGCTCGCCAGGGCATCGACACACAGTTCCGCATTGGGGTTCGCAAGGATGACGAAAAATTTGCAGCGCACGCCTGGGTCGAGCGGCACGGTGTCGCGATTGGCGAGCCCGACGCGTCGCACTTGCACTATGCAGCCTTTGCAGAAGAAATGTCCGGAGAGCATTCGTGAGCGGCTTTGCGGGAATCGTTCGGCTTGAGTCCGGTGCGGAATCTGCCGAAAAGGATCGCCCGGAAATTGAGCAGATGGCACGCGCGATCGCGTTCCGCGGGCCTGACGCTTGGCAGCAAACCTTGCAACCTGGGGCGGCGTTTGCGTTTTCATTGCTGACGACCGGCCCCGCGCCTCAGGAATCTTCGCAACCCTGCACTCTCGATGGTGAAATCTGGTTTCTTGGTGACGCTCGTTGCGATGGTCGGGAAGCGCTGATGCTAAAACTCGCGCAACACGGCAGGGAGCTGCCCTCTTCGGCAAGCAGCGAACACTTGGTGCTGCAAGCATTCGCGCAATTCGGCGAGCTGGCGCTGCCTGATCTCGATGGCGATTTCAGTTTCGTGTTGTGGAATCCGCGCGAGCGCAAGCTCATCGCGTTCCGCGATCTCAGTGGTTCGCGTCCTTTCTTCTATGCTCATCGCGACGGGATTCTAGTCTTCAGCAACACCATGCAGGCGCTTTTTTCTCATCCAGCGGTTTCCCGCCGCCAGTACGATTTGCAATTTATGGGCGATTTTCTTTTGGGGTCGCCGCACCACGATCCGGAACGCTCGGTTTATCGCGATGTTCGGCGCCTACCGGCTGGGAGCCTGCTCGAATACTCGCCACAGGGCCTCTCCGTTCGACGTATCGCCAACCTACCAATCGAAGACCTGCTCCAACTTCGCGATGAAGAGGTAATCGAGGAGTTTCGCGAGCTCTTCTCGCAGGCTGTCGCGGATCGTCTTCCGTCACGCATGACGACGCTGCTGCTCAGCGGTGGACTCGATTCGACGAGCATCTCCGCGTCCGCAGTAAATCTGCGAAAGCTGCAGCCGCCGGGTGCGCCTTTGAATTTGCGCGCATTAACGCTTGACCCCCTTCCTCTTTTTCATGACGAAGAAGGGCTCTATGCGAAGCGATTCGCGAAGTCACTCGGTCTTCCTTTCGAGTTGCTTCATGTCGGGCACATCCTGCCGTTCGAAGGGATTGGAAGCATTTCCGCCCTTCTGCCGGAACCCGCACCATGGCTCTACTGGGCACTAGCGCCCTTTTACTTTTCGCGAATCGCCCAGGTCTCGCGCGTTGCTTTGAGTGGCGATGGCGGCGATGAAATCTTGCGCGGCCATGGAGGAGCGTATGTCCGATATCTTTCCTCACGTTCGGGTTACGCCAGCGCCGCTGGCACTCTTTTAAGGTACGTCATTGCGAGCCGCAAACTGCCCGCACTGGGGGCGGGCATACGCAGTGGCGTTTTGCGAATAATTGGGCGTCCGCCCATGCCGCCTATGTTTCCGCAGTGGTTTACCAAAGAAGCGGAACAAACGTGGAATCTGCGCGATCGTTTTGCTTCGATTAACGCCCGACGACCCTCGGCGCACCACTTCAATCCCCGGGCACATTCCCTAGTTAACAGCCCTGTGTTCGCCGCTGGAATGGAGGAGCAGGATTGCATGTGGACCGGCTTTCCAGTCGAGCGGCGCATGCCCTTTCTTGATCGGCGCCTGCTTCGTTTTCTTCTGCGTCTGGCACCGATTCCCTGGTTGATGGAAAAGGAAGTGATTCGCCGCGCGCAGCAGAGCGTGCTGCCCGACGAGATTCGGCTGCGGCCGAAAGCCCCGCTCCGGCACGACCCTTTGCTGCTGCACGTGGCTAATGGAAAATGGTCACCACCAGTACCCCATGTTTGCCCCGAGCCGCTCGGCCTACTACTGGACTGGGCGCAATTGCGGGACCTGCTTTGCAACTGCGGGGGACCGTCGCTTCGTTTGGAGCTTCGACCGGTAGGACTTGCCCTTTGGTTGATGGCGGTTGAAAACGGCAGAGGGATTCAGTAGAGTGAAGCAGGAGAGTTTATATGAAATCTTTGCCAAATGTGCCACGCAAGAGGCCATACCAGGCTCCCAAGCTAACGAAATACGGAAGCTTGACGCAAATGACCGCAGGGCAAGGCACAACCTCCACCGTACTCGATAACGCTGGCGCTGACCAACACAAGACGAGCTAATGCCTTCTCGGCGCCCTTCGCTGGCTTCCCGTGACGATTGCCTACAGAGTTTACGGTTTTACCTTTGCCTCGAACGTCGCCATCCCTGCATTGGGCCCTCCGTTGTCGCGGGAAAGTGCCTTTCCTGATACCTATTGCGAAATCGGAGACCTGCCTGGCTGGGCTGCGTACGCACTTACCCTGCCACAGAATAGAGTACCCATGTCTCGCTCATGCTCAGGCGAAGACGGGTGGTCGTTTCAGCTGTCCGAATACGGTGACAGGCGATTCTTCCGGCTTTCGTACGGCGATGGCGCGTGTTTCGTCATTGATGCGGAGACGCGCCGCATTTGGGCTGCGTGCCCTGGTTCGTTGACATTCGAGGACCTAACCACCTACCTGGTTGGACCCGTCATGGGATTTGTACTACGCCGACGCGGCGTTTTGACCCTGCATGCAAGTTGCTTCTGCGTCGGTGGCCATGCGTTCGCGCTTTGCGGCGGTGCTGGGGCCGGCAAGTCGACGACCGCAGCGGCACTGGCCTTGCGCGAAATTCCCATACTGTGCGAAGACGTGGCCGCTTTGCGGGAGCGCCAGCGGGGTTTCTGGGCGGCGCCTGGCTATCCTCGCGTGAACCTGTGGCCCGAATCGGTGAAGGGCCTTCTGGGCACGGCTGACGCTCTTCCCAGGATCACACCGACCTGGGGAAAGCGATTTCTTCCACTCGACGGTGAAACAGCAAAGTTTGAAAGCCAAGAACGACCGTTAGCCGCAATATACTTAGTCGCGCCCAGAACAAATGATGAGGGTGCGCCTAGAATCGAAACGCCTTCCCAGCGGGAGGCTGCGTTGCTATTGGTGCAGAATACTTACATGAATTATTTGCTGGATGGAACCCAGCGCGCTCAGGAATTCGACTCGATTGCCCAGGTAGTTCCCAGCGTTGCCGTGCGTCGGTTGATACCGCATCGCGACCCTTCAAGAATCGGCGCCATGTGCGAGCTGCTGGAGGCTGACGCCACGGAGATTGCTGCCTCGGGTGGGCGACAGGGGCTCAACGAGCAGGCATGAACAAGGACGCATATTCGCTACAGGCATTTGGTCGGATGATGGGCGACAAAGTGCGTATGGCCGCTTACGAAGCAGCTATTTCGCGCACAGTTCGGCACGGGGATGTTGTTCTGGACCTCGGTTGTGGGCCCGGCATCATGGCGATGCTCGCGTGCCGAGCGGGGGCCCGGCGCGTATACGCGATAGATACGAACCCGGTAATTGACTTTGGCCGCCGACTCGCCGAGACCAATGGTTTTGCCGACAAGATTGAATTTCAACAGGGCGATTGCCGCGCCATCCAGCTGCCAGAGCGGGCGGACGTCATTGTTTCCGACATTCGCGGTTGGCTGCCGTTATATGCAGAAGCGATTACCACCCTCAATGATGCGCGAACGAGGTTCCTAGCAGAGGGCGGGCGAATGATTCCTTCCCGTGATTTCCTGATGTGCGGCGTAGTCACAGCCTTCGAGCAATATCAGGCGATTACCGAGCCGTGGCGGCGAGACGGACTCAACCTCACGGCATCCCTTTCGGTAGTCTTGAACTCCTTCTATCGCGCGAAGGAGAATACGTCGCAGCTGATTTCGGTGCCGCGTCGGTGGGGCGCCCTCGACTACACTCAGAACGTAGACGCAAACGCGGGAGGCTGTGTTGCGCTTCCTATTGTCCGCGATGCGACCGGACACGGACTGAGCCTCTGGTTCGAAACGACACTCTGCGAGGACATTGGCTATTCCACCGGGCCGGGAAAGGTCGAGAGCAATATTTACGGGCAGGTATTTTTCCCCTGGGAACAGCCCGTGCGGCTGTTCACTGGAGACGAAGTGCAGGTCGAGCTGCATGCCGACGCATCTGGAGGCGATTACATCTGGCGCTGGGACACCAATATAGCAACGCGGGGCAAGCGCAAAAACATCTCATTTCGCCAGTCTACATTTTACGGAGGCACTTTTTTTCCTGCCTCCCTTCGCAAACGCGCTACTGATTTTGTTCCTATTCTAAGCGAATCCGGTCAGGCCGAATGTTGGCTGCTGCAAGCCATGGATGGGAAGCGCCATCTTGAAGACATTGCGGCTGAAGCGGTGCGGCAGTTCCCGCATGTCTTTCGCCGGGTGGAGGACGCCTTCAACCGGGCCGCTGAGATTGCGGAAAAATATTCGCGCTAGCATTCCTGCTCCGTTTTCTCGCGTACACTTAAGCCGGTTGGGTGCCGACTCTTGCCGCCACCATCTCCATTTGGAAATGATTTTCTGCGGCGCGGGTGGCCTCTGCTGCTCGATTCCTGCTCGCTGCCGCGAGACCCGGCCAAAATCTCGGCGATGTTGGCTGTGATACGGGACGACGATTCCTTCATTTGTCTCGCGCAGGCGCACGGTGTTCTCGGTCATTTCGCGGCCGCGTTCGCCGCTCTTCCTGGCTTCCAGATTCCGTCTTCGTTCCTGGATTCGCTCCGCGTCCAGCAACGCGCTCATCTCCTCTCTAATCTCGCTATGACCGCGGAACTTTTTCGCGTTCTTGAACTATTCCGGCAATCCGAGATCGAATGTGTTGTTGTAAAAGGGCCGGTACTCTCGCTGCGCGCTTATGGCGAACCGGCAATACGCCAGTACGCGGATCTCGATCTCCTACTTCGCCAGAAAGATATTCCACGCGCAGCTGAGATTGTTGTCGATGCAGCCTACGATTCTCGAATTTCCGCCGAAGCCATTCGAGGCGACAAAATTCCAGGTGAATATCACTTCCGCGGACAAGGTAGCAAAATTATTCTCGAACTACACACTGAAAGCACCTTACGCTACTTTCCTTTGCCCTTGCCGATCGAAAAATATTTCGACAGCAAGACTTCAGTGTCCCTCGACGGGCGCCCCGTTCCCGCTCTCTCGGCCGAGCACGAATTCGTTCTTATCTCCGTTCATGGAGCTACTCATTTCTGGGAGCGTCTGATGTGGATCTCCGACGTCGCTGCGATGGTACACAACCACCCGGAACTGGATTGGAATCTGATTCAGAGATCGGCGGCTGAAGTTGGTGCGGAACGCATGGTTCGTGTGGCGCTGCTGCTTGCGGAGCGCTGTCTGGGCGTGGCCATCCCGAAAGAGATGAAAAACGAAGTGCAGCGCGACTCGGCATGTCTACGATTGGTTCGGCAGATTGAAACCTGGTTGCCGTATGCAGGTTGCGCAGCGCCGTCAATCGTGCCACGCGCATTTTTTCGTTTTGCAATTCGCGGGAACGCGATCGCCGGACTTGGCTATCTCGCGCGTCTGTCGCTTGCGACGACTGAAGAAGACTGGTCGCCGGAGAACGCCGCGCCGCGTTTGCGTTGGGCGGAAATTCTGGGCCGTCCGTTTCGCCTCGCGAAAAAATATCGGCGCGGACCCTGACCGCGCCGCGCACAGGAATGAAGATGTAGCGCACCATGAGCCGCGGCTATTGCAAAGCCTGCAACTTCTTCAGCCGGTCAATCCCATTCTGATTTTTGGGATCAAGCTTGACCGATTTTTCATAATTCTCGATCGCCAGTTCCTTTTTTCCGGCAGCGGCGTACGCTTCCCCCAAACTGTCATAGACATTCGACGATTCAGGAAAGTCCGCCACGTTTTTCTGAAAGATGCGAATCGCATCCAGCTTTTTGTCGGCTCGGAAATAGTCATAGCCGATTGCGTTCAAGTCGTGCTCTCCCGGACGATTCTTGGCGTCTCCGGAATTTTTCAGTTCGTCGTACTTCGCAAGCATCGCGTCCACGCCTTGCACCTTGCCGACCAGTTCCAGTTTCAAGAACTCAGAACGTGGCCGCGGCTTATATTTCCAGTTATATTCCTTGGCCAGGCTGCGCAGAAATTCCTCGGCGACCAGAATTCCGTAATCGGAATTGGCCATCATGGCAACGCCTTGGCCGGTATCGGAATTCATCTTCAGCAACGCCTGAAAACCTTCATCCGCTCCGTTATGCTCGAATTCACCCGGGCGTTCTTTGCTGAGTCCGAACCCAATTCCAAAATTCTTCGATTGCATGGTTAACATTTCCTCTGCCGTTTTTTGTGTGAGCACCTTGTTGGACTTGCCTTGCTTCGACAGCGCAATCTCGATCCCGAATTTTGCCAGATCCGTTGGCGTCGTCCACAAACCGGCTGCCGCCATTTCCGGGTACACATGCCATTTCCCGTGCACTAGCTTGCCGTCTCCGTAAGCGCCGCCCGCCGTGAATGCAGCGCGTGCCGGCGGCAGAGGCTGTTCATAACTGCTGTCCTTCATTCCGATCTTGTCCAACACGGTTGCCCTCATCAACTCCGGAAACGGCTTTCCACTCACATCGATCATCAATTGCTGTTCGATGGTGATGCCGCCGCCCGAGTATCGCTCGTCGCTGCCAGGCACAAAATCCACGCGAATCGCAGCAGTGTTTGCCGGCTTTTCTCCATTGAAAATCTGTACCAGCGTGGGAATTTTATCGTCCACGTCGTAACCCGGGAATCCGTGCACCGTCAGCCCGGCACTATGGCTGGCCAGACGCCGCAGCGTGACCTTCTGCTCTTTTGTGAATTCGTTCTCCGGCACCTTCCAGCTTTTCAGTTTTTGATTTACGTCTTCATCCAGCGAAAGCTTGCCCTGCTGAACCAGCGCCAGCATGCCACTGGCAGCGACAGGCTTGCTGATCGAGCCGGCCTGAAAGAGCGTCTTCGGAGTTACCGGCGCGCCGCCGCCCGGCTCGGTTACTCCGTAACATTTTGTCCATGCAATTTTGTAGTTTTCAATTACCGCCACACTCAGCCCTGGCACGTTATACAGTTTCATCAGTTTTTCGATATTCAGGCTTACCGGCGCTTCGCCCTTGGTAAGCTCGATGGGATCAATTCCGTTGCCGATTCGCTCAATGCGCGCTTTGCCGTTGCCGGTTGCTTTGGATTTGGCTGCAGCGGCCGTAGGTTTTGCATGGTTGGCTTCCTGTCCGAATAATTGCGTATTCATCGCGGCCAACGATAACAGCGCCACCCCAGCCAGGTAACCTGCAGCCAGAATCCAGATCGGTTTCTTCATTATTTCGCTCCTACCGTTTCGAATTAGCTCTTTATCCTGTACGAGCACGCCCGCAACCCTGCGTCTTGCTCGTCGTTAGGAACGAAAGGACGCTCTGATTTGTTCCCGTCATTCCCAGCGCACCCTAGAATCGCTCGAGAATAGCATCAGGCGCGCGCCCGGCTATGCTCAAACGCAAAAGAAAAAGGCTTCCCCAATTGCCAGGGAAGCCTTTCGTCCAATCTGTTGAATGCAGTAAATCGCGAATTAAATCTTGGTCCGCATCTCCATCTTGTGAGCCGTCTTGTTTTTCATCGCGGGAATTTCTACGTTCAGCGTCAAGGAACTCTTGTTCCGCGTAACACCGAGCTTGGCGGTTTTCCCTTCGCCCGCTGCCGCCAATTTAGAACGCAACTCCGCGGCGCCGTGAATCCGTTCGCCGTTTAGCGAAGTAATCACGTCTCCGGCTTTCACTCCTGCCTTCTCGGCGGCCGAACCGGGACTCACGTCGCGTACTAGAATCCCTTCCCCATCGGGCGCGCCAAAATACGAACCCAGTTGCCCGCTGATATCCTCGGCATCGATGCCCAGGCGGGGGCGGTTCATCAGCAAATTGCCGCCATCCCACTCGATGCTCGGAATTCCGGGAATTGGCGCAACCTCCGGCACGTCCGGTGTTTCGAACTTGAAGACTTGCGGCATTGCGCTCATCCACTGCTTACGGTTCTCCTGCATCTTGCCGAGGGTCGCGTTGATTGATTGCGACCGGCCGTCACGCCACACCGTCAATTGCAGCGTTCTTCCTGCCGGCGTTTCGCGGATCATGCGGCGGAACTGCACAGTGCCTTCTACCGGTTGACCGTTAATCGCGGTAATGACGTCGCCGTCTCTCAAGCCGGATTTCGCGGCTGGACTGTCCTCCAGGACTTTTCCGATCACCACGCCGCGCTCCGCGGAGAGTTTCAGATCTTTTGTTTTTTCCGCAGTGACTTCCTGGGTCTCGATTCCCAGCCAGCTACCGCCTTGGTCCTCAAGTAACGTCAGTTCCTGTTGCACGCGCTCGAGCGCCGGAGCGCCCGCGAGGGTCACGGTTTGGGGCGTACCCATGATCTTCACGCGAATCGGCGCCTGCGGTGCTGGCACAGCGGCTTGCCGGGTTTCCTGCGGCGACTTCGAAGTGCCCGGCAATGCGATCAGACCTATACCTAGCGCGGCGATTCCAACCGTCAACAAAATGTTTTTCCTGTTCATGAATGGCCTCCTTGCGTTTTTAGACGCGCGTGATTTCAAACCAGCTTTTCAACTCACGCCGTTTCAAACCGTCGTACGCAGGGCCACCACGCGGATTCCGCCATTAATCGTGTGCAGCCTGATCGGCGCTCCACCCTGTCCCAACTTTCCGTGCATCTCGCGCGGTTTTAACGTACTTCGCATTTCCACCGGCAGCTCGGAAAGAAAATTTCCGTTTAAGCAGCGTGCTTCCAGGTCCGCCTGCGAATTCGCCGGCAGCGCCAGAACCACTGAGCCGTTGGTCGTTTCGGCCAGCGTTCCGCCGACGTCATGTACGTGGGAAAGTTCCAATCGAACATTTCCGTTCGTGGTACGCGCGTGAACCGTGCTATCCGCGCCGAACACCTCAATATTGCCATTCACCGTACGCAGGTCATCTACCTCGTCCACGCCCGCGATTCGCAGCGTCCCATTGACCGTACCCAAATGTTCCAGCTTTGCGCCGTGCGGCACGTGGATCGTATATTCCACGGCCACTTCCACGCCTTCGTTTTGCGGATAACGCGTTGTGATGGAGACTCCACTGGCGTTGGCATTCACATCAATCGAAACCCGCTGCAGGTCAGATTCCTTGAGCTTCGCCGTTTTCACCGCGTGCACTTCAACCACATCCTTGTCCCAGCCCTGCACTTCCACCGTTCCATTCACATTCTGCAAATCGAACCTGCCGCCCGGCTGCAGCGGGTAGGATTGATTGAACTCCTTGCTGATGGCCCAGCCAGGAACGGCTGCAACCGCCAGCGTGCACGCCAACACCATCGCCGCAACGATCATCTTGCGAAGTTTCATAAATGCTCCCCTTCGAGGATTCACCGCGTGACTGACTTCGATCAACCGCGCGTTGTTTCCATTTTCTCCCGAAGAACAACCTGGACCCCGGACTCCAAATGCTTCACAACATCTTTACAGCTCAAAAGCTAACGCAAATGAAACTCAAACTTTACCGTCGAGATTACGTCCACCGGCTTGCCGTCCATCCAGACCGGCTTGCCGCGCCATTGCTTCATCGCCGCAATCGCTGCATCTGCCAATACGGTGTCGCCGTCCAGGAGTTTCTCCACTTCAATTCGTCCGTCCTGCTTCAGGCGCACTTGCAGCCGTACCATGCCTTCAATGCCTGCCTTGCGTGCGATTTCCGGATAGGCTGGCGGCGGCGCTGAGACCACACGTTTCAGAAAATCGTCGCCGTCTTCGCGAAGTCCCCCAAGAATGCGAATCTCAAACTTGTCCATCCATGTTCCTGCCCGGTAGTCTCTGAATTCCGGCTGGTCTTGAATTGACGGTTGAGGTGTTGTCGCTGAGTCTGGCCACTGCATTGCCCGGGCTGGCGCTGGCGTCATGGCCAAATCTCGTTCCATCCGCGCCTTTTGATCGCGCATCATGGAATCCCACAGCGCGGTTTCCGATTCCAGGTACTGCAGCTTGATCTTTCCGCCAGTAGTTTTCAGCCTCAGAATCGGACCGCCACCATTCAGCGCTGCAATCGCTTTCAGCGGGCCGTTGGACTGCCCGGATTTCGCGATTTGCAGTGCCAACGCCGGATCGGCTTCGATGCGGTGCTCTCCGCCATGCTCTACAATCGCTTCGATATTTGCAGCCAGATTCCGCGGCAGAAAAACCACGATGTCGCCTTCGCCGGAAATAAGCTGCGAAGCTCCGCTCAGGTTCACCGCAGCGCTCGCAACGTGCGGCGCGGAGCTGTTTCCCATCCGGGACCCTTCCGGGTTAATCCACGCCGTAATCGTCCCGGAACCGGTTTCCGCCCTCACCGCTCCAGAAACTCGCGTCAAACAAATGCTGCCACCGCTCGATTCCACGTCCATCGGCCCAGAAACGTACATCACGCGAATCCCGCCGCCGCCGGTTTGTGCATGCACCGAACCGCGCACTTCGCCAAAATCGATTTGTCCGCCGCCGGTTTTCACCGCCACGAAATTTCCCGCTTTGCCGACGGTAATGTTTCCGCCTTCGGTGGTAAGCTCGGCTTTGCCGCCGATTCCTGCCGCGCGGATGTGGCCCCCGCCAGAGTGCAGATTCGCTTCTCCATGAATGTAACCAGTGTTGATATGTCCGCCCGCGGTGAACGCATTCAAATCACCCTCGGCGCTTTCGACCTGGATGTGTCCGCCCTGCGTCTGTAGTTTTGCCGCTGTCCGCATACTGGAATGCGCGTGACGGTGTGAAGCTTCCGAAAGATTGCTCGAAAGCTTTCCGGTAACGATATTCCCGCCCTCGGTCGCCAGCGTGGCCATTCCGCCAACGTCGGCCGTCAGGATGTCGCCCGCGCCCGTGCTGATATCAAGTCCATAGGTGTCCGGCACCGATACTTCGAAATGCACCCAGAATTGCGCTCCGCCGCCGCGCGCAACCTGCTGCGGCAAATTGCAGGTGATTTCAGCACCTGTCGGCAAACTCCTGGCATTCAAGACATAGCGGTCCAACAACTGCGAAGCCAGCGGTTCGCGCGCATCGGTTTCGATATGCACGGAATAGCGGACTACCGGTGGGGCACCTTTTTGCAGGGGAACCACGTGCACCGAACCCAGGTCGGTGTTCAAACGCAGCGTTAGATTTTCGCTAGTTTGCAGAACTCCGTGCAGGTCTTTGGAAAAGTGCGCTCCGCCCGGTTCGGTCCCCTTCGCCGGTGCTACGATGATCGCAGCCGGATCTTTGGCCGCGAAAGCGGACGCCATTGTCAAGCCGGCACCCAGCCAAGCCAGCCCGGCGGCGCGCGCCATTCCGAAAATGCAGAAAGCCTTCATTCGTCTTCCTGGCAACACCGATTCATCCGCAGGCCACTCTCCCTGCGTTTTCCCTGACAGCCTTCGGTGACTTCTGAATTTCGCTTTGCAAATTTTTTATTGCACATCCGGCGGGCCGATCTGGCGCAACGCTGCTGCGCTTCTCAGGCGGACATAGCGGTTCGGATCACGTCGCTGCAGGTCTTGCAACGCTCGCACCACACGCCGCACGGATGGTTCGGCGCCGGGGAGCGGAACCGCTGGCGCAATTGGCGCAACCATCGGCATATCGGATTCCGGAGCTTCTGGCGCTTCATTCGCCGCGCCCGTTTGTGAATTCGATTCAAATTCCAGCGACCGCACCAGCAAATTCACCGCTTCCACCCGTACGCCGGGGTTGGCATCGCGATTCAGCGCTTCCAGCAGCGCATCGCGCACATCTTCATCTCCGGCAACGTCGCGCAACGCTTCCAGCGCCTTCATTCGAACTGCGGGATTCTGATCATGGCGAGCTGCATCCAGCAAGGCGCCGCGAATTTCCATGTCGTGGATGCGCGATTTCAACGCTTCCAGGCAATCCAGCCGCACTCCCGCATCAAACCGGTCGCTGTTTCTTACCACGTAAGTCAAAACGCGCCGCACATCCGAATCATCGACGTTCCCAGAAAGAACCAGCGGCTGCTCGGCGCGCAGTTGCACCTGAAAAGTTCCCGGTGCGGCATCTGCTCCGGGTGCAAAATTAATTCCAGAAACATACATCTTCGCCAGTTGATCGTCAGATATCTTCTGCGCTGCAGAAACGGTCATCGCTTTGCCGGTCAAGTTCGAATTGTCGGTCGGCAACCATTGCAGCAATTGCACCCCCAGAAGCGCGCCCGCTGCCAAAAGACCGGCAGCGCTCCATCCCGGACGCAGGGCCATCCAGCGGCGCACAAATCCAAATGGCTGCCATCTTTCCGGTTCAGCCGGAACCGACATCTGGTCCAACGATTCCGCAAGCTCGCTGCGGCATTGCGCCAACATGGTTCCGGTGTGATCCAATTCATCCGCGGCTTGCGGAATGGTCAAAACACATTCCTGAAAAGCATCTTCTTCCGCCAGCAACGCTCGGCAATCCGCGCAACTTTCCAGGTGCGTCTCGATTGCCGCCCGTTCGTTTACGGTCAACTCATCGCAGGCCAGAAAAACCAGCAGCGGCCCGACTTCCGAACAGTTCATCTTGAATTCGCGCGCGCTCATCGCAGCTCTCCAAGTTCCAGCCGCAATTTCCGCGTCGCCCGGAACAGCGAATTCTTCACGGTCTCTTCAGTGGTTCCCAGGGCATCGCCAATCGCGCGCAGCTTTAATCCCTGGTAATGCTTCATCTCGAACACCACTCGTTCCCGCGGAGACAGCCGTTCCATCGCTTTCGCAATCCGCGTGCGAATCTCGTTCCCCATCAGCCGCCGTTCCGGGTCCAGCCCCGGTCGCAGTTCACGCTGAAATTCGAAGAAATCGCGCGAACCTTCATCCTGCCGGTTCAAATGCATTTCGGGAGCTTGATCTTCAGGCCGTGCTTGCCGCCGCCGCAGATGATCGAGACACACGTTGGTCACGATGCGGTACAGCCAGGTGTAGAAACTGCATTCGAAGCGGAAACGGTGCAGATTACGGTAAACCTTCAGGAAAGCTTCCTGGTAAACGTCGCGCGCGTCTTCTGGACGCTTCATCAGGTTCATGGCCAGGCGCAGCACGTCGCGGTCAAACCGGCGCACCAATTCCTCGAAAGCCGCGCGACTTCCGGCCTGTGCCTCGATGACGAGGGACCGTTCGTCAAGTTGCGGCAAGGAGGTCACCGTGGCCAGGACGGCATTTGTTCCGCCGGACCTGCCTGTGTTATCAGCCAAAGCCAACGTCCAATGGGGAAGAGGCATGTTCGCTTTCTTTTCGCATTTCGCCGTGCTACTCGTTCGTTCTGATATTCTTGCGAGCAAACCGAACCTTCGGCAAAACACGCAGCGCTGCGGTGTCACCCAATTTGGACGCACCGCCGCACCTCAGGTAAGCAGCCACACCCTCCATCTTATACAACGGAAACCCGCAGCTAATTGTTTCCGAGGCGGCAAACCTTTTCCGCGTTGCCCGCTGCGTACCCGAATCTCGACAATTATTGCGCCTTCTGCAGCGCTGCCGGACTTTCTTCCGAAGCGTCTTTCGCTGGCAGCCACATGGCAATCAGCCAAGCCAGAAGGGCTCCTAGTACTGCAGCGCACAGCATGCCTTGCGTGTGATAAAAGCCATTTGGCTGCGCCAGCAGTTCCGTACAACCCGCCAGCAGTGTTGGAATCGCCAGCACCAGGAAATAGCCCAGCAGATTTAGTCGCACGACGCGCGCAACTCCAAAGACCACTACCGCAAGAAATACCAGGCCAGCAATCCACTGCTTCAAGAAGTCCGCTGTACTTCCCCAACCTCCCACCATCGCCAGCGAGGCCACAACAAAAAGCAGCCCGCGCACCATTCGCGATTTACAATGCGCTGCAACAAAAGCCGCCGTTGCCGCGATCGCTCCTGTGAACAACAGCCCGTGCAGCATCGCCGACGCCGAAATGGAAATCCCGGGCAGTACCGAATCGAAATCATTCCCGAACGCCGCGCCCAGCGATTGGTGTGGTGTTGGCCAGTGCGCGGACAGCCAATCCGAAACGCGTTTCAGCGCGATCAGCGCCGCCGTTCCGCCCATTCCGATCACCAGCGCATCGCGATAATAATTTTTTGTCATCCCGCGCCAGCCGGGAAAATCCGTGTCGGCGAACGCCTGGCGCAGAAAAAACCACGCCATCGCAAATAGCAGCACGATCGCTCCCAAAAAGAAAAACGCCCCCACCAGAAAGCCAATGCCCAAAGCACCGAATGCGAACTTCAAAGGCATCGCGGTCGAATATTGGGTCAAGACCTGCGCGATGCGGTTTGCAAACGCGAAAATCAAAATGTACGCAACAATTCCGTATAGTGCCCATAGCGAGAATCGTCTCCACGGAACTGCCTTCATCAAATCCGACTTGATCTCGCGCAGGAAGAAAACCAGCACAGTCCCGGCAAACCCCAGCATCAGGAGCACCGGCAAAAACGTGAAAATTGTGCGCGCAACGGATTGCTCTTCCCGTTGCCGCCGCCACTCATCAGGAATTTTGATAAATGTGCGATAGCTCGTCACTTGGTCGCCGATCACAGACACTTGCACTCGTCCGAACGCATGGCTTGCGGAATCCGCCGCAGTCGCGGTCTGCGTATCGTCAAGCGGCTGATTTTCCTGCCAAATCAGCCGGTGATCGAGCCGGTGCGGCTTTTTTTCTGACGTCGCTTCCACCAGCGTCCATCGCGACAGATCGATTTTCTTGCTGGTCCGCAGAAATTCCTGCGCCTTGGCCACCGCATCTTCTTTCGTAAGAGACGCACCCGCCGCTGCCTCCGCGATGTCGTGATGCACACTGTGCAGCGTTCCATCTGGCTGCAGCACAACCGAATATTCTTCCGGCTGTCCATCGCGGAAAAATCGTACATGCCACAACGCTCCAGGTATCCGCTGCTCGTAGATCTCGTTCAACGCTGGTACGCCAATCTTCTCGCGCAGGTATTCGCTCGCGGTCGCATCTGTCACGTTTACAAAAACCGTCGCTGTTTTGTAATTTCCCGGGTCCACGGCGCGTTGCTTCAGTATTTCTTCCGCGCGCGCTGTCGCTTCTTTCGCGTCCACTTTCAACTTCAGGTAATCGCCCAGCCGCGCCGGCTTAAGCTTCCACGCCGCAACTCCGCCCAGCACCATGCACACACAAAGAAAACCAATCATACCCGTTGAAAGCGCCCGGTAGCTCTTCCCCACAACTGTCATCGGTTGGGGTGCCGCGACATCGCTTGCAGAAATCTCCGCCGCCGACACCGTGTCACCCGCTCCACCGCTTCGAACCGGCTCCGCCGCTCCATTCAATAAGTCCGCATCGTCTTCAAACCTGCCTCGCCGCACCCGCGAATACACCGCAATTCCGAACGGGATCAGCACCGCTAGTCCCACTACCAGCCCGCTGATGCGGAAATACAGGCTGCTCGATCGAATCAGCAGCAATCCCACCAGCGATGCATCCACGGTGTAGTGCCACACCAGCGTGGCCAGAATTCCCCAGCGCAAAAATACGATGCCCACGCCAATACCGATCAGTCCGACTTCCAGTCCGCGAATGTACGGCGGTTCGTTCGGATACGCGGTATGCAAAAATCCCCATGCGAACGCCGGCAGAATCACCGCAATCACGTTCGACTTCGTCACTTTCTGTAAAAGCGGAATTGCAAAAAGCCGGAACAGAAATTCTTCGCTGGTCGCGGCCAGCAACCCAATGGCAATTCCACCAATCCACGGAATCACCGTGCTCACGGAATCTTCGTAATTTAGTTCTTGCGGCGCCCACGCTCCGAAATGATTGGCGATCAAATAAAACGCCACCAGAAATCCCATCTGCACCGCCGCCAGCGACAATCCAACAATGATCGATGAGAAAAATTCCTTGCTTTGCAATCCCCGCCAGGTGAACGCCTCCCGCAATCTCAGAAATTGCGGTTTCGCCGCTCGGTACAGCGGCTCTCCCCCCGGCAACACCAACGTCACAGTCAGCGCCGATCCAATCCCAAACAGCAGCGCCCCCATCACCTGCTGTATCGCAAAACTTCCATACGCCGAATTGGTGTCGTATTGATAGAGATCGATCGGCCAGTGATTCAACTGCATCGCCGTCAAAAACACCGCGACAATCGCTCCAAGTTGCAGCGCCAACGCCCAGTTCGTCTGTCCCCGGCGCGTCAGTTGTATTCCCTTCCACAAACACGCGCCAAATAGAATCAGGTACGGAATTACCGCTACTTGATTGTAAAAAACGTTCGTTGACCGAAGATGTGCGTAGTCGCGCTCCCACTGCTCCGGCACTTTCAGCGTTTCACTTGCGCCGCCAATCTCATCCCCATGTAGTGAAATCTGCAGCCGCTCTGGCGCGTCCTTCGCGCGAAATCCGTGCTTTTCCCAGGTGAACGACCAATCCGCGCGGTTCGGTTTCTTCTCGCTGTTGGCTTCCTCCGCAAGAAAATCCCAATCATTTGCCGCCTTACCCAGTCTCGCGACCAGAAACTCCTGCGCCGTTTTTTCCGCCGCCTCACGGCTCGGCTGCCCGCCGGCGTTCGCTTCCGGCACCTTATGCTGGTAGCCGGTAATATTTCCTTGCGGGCTTACGGCAACGCGAAACTCTTCCTCTTGCTTCGGTCTAAAAAACCGCACGTCCCAATTCCAGACATTCACTTCCGAGGACATCATGCGGTTGGCTTCTTTTAGTCCAACCTCGCGTTCCAGATAAGTTTTCGCGTTATCATTCACACCAAAAACGATCACCGATCGGTATCCCGCCATGCTCTGTCCCAGCGACTCCACAAAATTTCGCGCCCTCGTCAACGCCTGGCCACGCGTGACTTTAAAATTGACCGACGCTTCCGGAAACGCCTCAAAAAAATGCGCGTGCGCGTACCACAACCCGACAATCCCAGCCAACACCCACAGGATCAGCGCCCGTTTTTCCCGCCCACTCAACACCACCTTGGCCACACTGCCTCCGCTTTTCGCTCGCGTTTTGCGCGTTCAACGAATATCCACTCTATTCATAGGCGCCTCACTCACGCAAGTAACCCTTAGCGCCAATGTGTTTCTAGCACGCAACACTGAAAGATCACCCCACCTCATTCCGAATGTAGAGGCGGGTTTATCCCGCTGCTCTTTCGTTACAATCCGCACCTCCACAACGTTGTCATTCCGAGTCGGCCCGCCGCAGACAGGCGCGGCGAGGAGTCTCTCTGGACTTCCTGCGCATCCCTTTGCGTACGCGGTGTCTCTCTGGGTTATCTTTTCCCGTGTACTTGCTTTCTGTTTGGCCTTCGTTCCTCACCGCAAAACTCAAATGTTATACTTCGTTCATGAACCAGCGCCTCCGCTACGAAATCCGCGGCCTGGCCTACTGGGCGGAGTGCGCCAATCCCTTCCGCAACACCGTCACCGCTCGCCACTTGCCGCTTGGCCTGCGCATGCAAGGCTACAAACGTGACTGCGTCGGGCGCGGCCTCTATCGCCGCGGCCTGCACGAGCCCGGCCTCACAAAATATCTCCTGGACACCTATTCAAATTCCGCAGGTGGCAACTTCCTCGACGTCGGCGCCAACATCGGCTACTTTTCTTGCCTGCTCGGCAAACTCGCTGGCCCCACCGGAAAGGTTGTTTGCGTCGAACCCGAGCCACAGAATCGCCAACTCCTCGAAGCCAATCTGCGCAACAATAATTTGACGAACGTAACCGTCCACGCCTGCGCCGTCGGGGCCGAAAACGGCGCCGCCAGAATGGGCATCTACAAACCCGCCAACCGCGGCCGCCATTCCCTGGTCGATCTCAAACCCTGCAAAAAATTTATCGATGTCCCGGTGCGTCGCCTCGACGACCTTTTGAAAAATTCCGCGGTACAGTCCTGGACGCTCATGAAAATGGATGTCGAGGGTTTCGAACCGTTTGTCTTCGCTGGCGGCGCGGAAACTCTCTCACGCACCGAATCTCTAGCATTGGAGTTTGCGCCAGACTATTGGAAAAAATCCAATATCCAGCCTGCAGCCGTTTTCAAGACTCTGGCCAATTATTTCTCGCGCATCGATCGCTTCCACGATCTAGATTTGCGGCCCATCACCGCAGCCGAATGTGGCAAAAGCGAAATCACTCTGGACTTGCTCCTCCGCCGCTGAACCGCGCCGCTGTCAGCATACTTTCCATTTGCAAGCTGGGGCGCAGCACGCTGCGCCCCGGCTTGCCCGGGCGTACGATGTCGATTGTCGTCCTGGCCCTATCCAATCCCTATCCAATAGGGATAGCCGATCGAAGATTCCAGCTCTCGCCGGAAAGAATCTCAACATAAACCGGGGCGAAGCCCCTCGGTCTGACGCTCCCCAAAATCATTTGCTACTCATGCGCCAGGGTGCTATCGTTCGCCCCACTAGGGTCCAACCGGCCCATTGATCCCAGAGTCCTCTCTGTTTTGAACGCAGAAAAAATCGCAATAGGAGATTCCATGAAAAGAATGATTTGCTTGTTAACGTTCGCTGTATTGTTCGCCGCCGCTTCGGCATGCGTTGCCGCGGACGACCCGAACCTGGGTACCTGGAAGCTCAACGAAGCCAAGTCGAAGTTCAGCGCAGGAGCTCCAAAGAATACTTCCGTAGTCTACGAAGCTGCCGGCGACAGCGTCAAAGTCACCGTCGACGGAGTCGGCGCGGACGGCAAACCTTCGCACAATGAATGGACCGGCAAGTTCGACGGCAATGACTATCCTCTCGCCGGCGATTCGACTGCTGATACCCGTTCCTACAAGAAAATTGACGCGCGCACCCTCGAACTGACCAACAAAAAGGGCAGCAAAGTCGTCATGAGCGGAAAAATCACCGTTTCAGCCGATGGCAAGACCCGCACTGTCGTCGTCAGCGGTACTGATGCCAGCGGAAAGAAAGTAACCAGCACCGCGGTTTACGACAAACAATAACTCGCAGCGACCATAACGCTCGATGGGCCGCGTCTTCCGCGGCCCTTGTGTTTTTCAACCCACTCCTAGGTGTGATCGGCAAATCGAAGAATTGAAAACGCACTCGTCCGGTAATGTAACTTTATCGCGCACTTTCCGAAATTTGTCGTGAGCGCTCAGCTACGGTCGCCACAGTCTGGAGCGATACGAAGGGTATACGCTATCCAGTTCAGCAACAGGCAAGCGAGGTGTGTACAATAGCGGCATCCTTCAAGTTCAAGAATCCGGCTAACAGGAGTCAGCTCGATGGCCCGCCTGACTAGAACTGCGTTAACTCCTCTCTTCATCAGTCTTTTGGCAGTGCCGGTGTGGGCCACAGCAGACGATCCATGTCCCCGGCGATGCCGCGACTATTCAAGCAGCAATCAACGCAGCTTCTGACGGGGATACTGTACTTGTGGCACCGGGAACGTACGTCGGGAACATCGATTTCAAGGGCAAAGCCATCACGGTCACCAGTTCTGGCGGACCCACAAACACCGCGATTATTGACTTGCTATCTGGCGGCTTGTGGCGGAGGAGGAACCTACACTGTTCTATCATCGGGAACCACGCCTGGAGACTACGTCATTACAAGTAACCGGCACGTCGGGCTCTGTAACGGCGAATGGCAGTGTCAGTGTAATTGTGCAATAGCCACGCTTTGATCCATCTCAATTAACAGGCAGGAGCCTCGGAGCGCAAAAATCGGACTAGCTCTTGGCAAACACGCTATTCGGGAACTGACCATGGCCCGACTTTTGTACTTCCCGCCGCTTCTCGGCTATAACTCCACTTATGCCCGACGGCCTGCTGACCAACGTCCAGATGATCAAAGGTGTAGGCCCGCAACGCGCTGAACTTCTCGCCAAACGCGGTATCCACACTCTCGAGGACCTGCTCGGCTACCTCCCGTTCCGCTACGAAGACCGCCTGCACTTTTCGCAAATCAAGGACGTTCGCCCCAACAATATTTTCACGCTGCGCGTTCGCGTCGCCAGCGGGCAGGCCGTCCGCAGCATGCGTGGACGCGATGCCATCTATCACCTTCTCGTCCAGGACGACACCGGCTCGCTTCCCTGCAAATTCTTTCACGGCGGCTACCTCGAAGGCCGCCTGAAACCCGGCCAGCTCCTCGTCCTCCATGGCAAAGCCGAAGTCGATCGCCTTCGCCCCGCACGCATTGAAATGATCAATCCGCAGTTCGAACTCTTAAGTGGCGAAGGCCAGGACTCCACCGAAGTCGGCCGCATCGTTCCCATCTACGAAGCCATCGATACCTTCGGCACCCGCGCCATCCGCCGCGCCACCTACGCTGCGCTGCAGCAAGTTGATGCGCATCTCCCCGACCTTCTCCCGGCTTCAATTCGCACGCGGCTGAAATTTCCCTCGCGCCGTGACGCCATCATCTATACTCACTTCCCACCGGCTGGCGAATCCGTAGACGCGCTCAACCAATTCCGCTCTCCCGCCCAGCAACGCCTCATCTTCGAAGAATTTTTCTTCTACCAGCTTAGCCTCGCGCTCAATCGCAAACTCGCCCGCAAAGCCGATGCCATTGCCTTCCACCTGCGCGAAGACTCCATCCGCGACGCTCTGAAGAAAATGCTTCCGTTCAAGCCCACGGCTGCGCAGAAACGTGTCCTCGCGGAAATTGCCGCCGACCTCGAAAAGCCCGTGCCCATGAACCGTCTGCTGCAAGGCGATGTCGGTAGCGGCAAAACTATCGTCGCTCTCCAGGCCGCGGTCATCGCCATTGAAAACGGCTGTCAGGCCGCTCTCATGGCCCCCACAGAAATTCTTGCCGTGCAACATTTCCTCTCCGCGGGACGCATTCTGGAAAAATCAGGCTACAAAGTCGAACTACTCATCAGCGGCATGAAACACGCAGAAAAAACAGCGGCCCTGCAGCGCATCGCGAACGGCGAAGCCCAACTCGTTGTCGGCACGCACGCTCTCATCGAAGACAATGTCGCCTTCGCTCGCCTCGCTTTCGTCGCCATCGACGAACAGCACCGCTTCGGCGTCCTGCAACGAAAAAAACTCATGGACAAACCCGCTTCGCGTGGTCATTCCCCGCACGTTCTCGTTCTTACCGCTACTCCAATTCCTCGTACACTCTCACTCACTCTTTACGGAGACCTGGACGTCTCCGTTCTAGATGAATTGCCGCCCGGTCGCACGCCCATCGAAACGCGCACCACCAGCGAACAGCATCTCGTGGGAGTGTGGGAATTTCTCAGGAAAGAAGTGGCAGCGGGTCACCAGGCCTACATCGTCTATCCGGTCATCGAAGAATCGAAACTCGAACTCAAAGCGGCCATCGAAGAGTTCGAACGCCTCTCAAAGCAAGTTTTTTCGAAGCTTAAACTCGGTTTGCTCCACGGCCGTTTGTCCAGCGAAGAAAAAGAAGCCGTGATGCAATCCTTCCGAAAAAATGAAACGCAAATCCTCGTCTCCACCACCGTCATCGAAGTCGGTGTAGACGTCCCGAACGCCACCGTCATGGTCATCGAACACGCCGAACGCTTCGGCCTATCCCAATTACACCAACTACGTGGACGCATCGGGCGTGGCGCGCAGAAATCGCACTGCATCCTAGTCGCACCTTTTCGGCCTACCGACGACGCTCGCGTGCGCCTCGATACCATGGTTCGAACCGCCAACGGCTTCGAAATCGCCGAAACCGATTTGCAATTGCGCGGTCCGGGGGAATTTTTCGGCACTCGCCAGTCCGGTGAAATGGGTTTCCACGTAGCCAATCCGCTGCGCGACCGCGAATTTCTTGAAAATGCCCGCAGGGAAGCTTTCGCCCTGGCCGAAGACGCGCAACGCAGCGAAGAACTTCGCCAAACTCTGCGCGCCCTTCCCGCACAATGGCAGCGCCGCTATCACCTGGCGCAGATCGGCTGATTCGCAGGCGCACCATCATGGGAACATTGCTCTTGCAACATCGCTGTTTTCGTTTGCTTCAGGTCGGCTAAATCATGCGCATCATTGCTGGCAAATTTCGCTCCCGGCAACTCAAATCACTAAAGGGACTAGCTCTTCGCCCGACCAGCGACATGCTGCGCGAGACTCTCTTCAATATCCTCGGCCCTCGCGTCGAGGAATCACGCTTCCTTGATCTGTTTGCGGGAACCGGCGCAGTAGGAATCGAAGCCCTCAGCCGGGGAGCAATTTCCGCCGTCTTCGTGGAAAATCATCCCGCAGCCGTCCGCATAATCCGCGAAAATCTTGCCTCTCTCGAAATAAAATCCGAAGCAAGAATCATCGCTTCCGCTGTCACACCCGCCCTGGCAAAATTACAAGAAGAACGCGCCGCCGTTTTCGATTTCATCTTTCTGGATCCGCCCTACGCGAACGAAAACGACTACGAATCAACCTTCCATTCTTTAGAAAACTCTTCTCTGGTGGCAGAATCCACCATCGTGATCGCCGAGCATCATAAAAAATCCCCACTGGCAAAATCCATCGGCCACCTTGAACAGTTTCGCATCCTTCCACAAGGCGACGCCTCCCTCAGTTTCTATAAACCGGTATAGTTGTCCAAGACTTGTTCATTCCGAGCGGCCTGCCACTGGCAGGCGAAGCGAGGAATCTGCTTTCGGCTACGCACCGGCCCCACACAACTTTCCGGGCCGCCCCATCATCTATGTCCTATTCGAAGCGCGCGCCCGATTCACCGCCCAATTGTGGCTACCCAGCCAAAATCACTGACTACGGGTTATAATGAAAAATTCCATGTCTGCATTCGAATCAAACAATCCTCTCGACCTTCTCGGTCAAGCTCCGCCGCCTGCTCCCGCGCTGGACTTGCGCGGTTCGAACGAACCGCAACTCGAATTAGGCTGGGGACAATTCCACCAGGGCATGGCCAGCAATTTCGCGGAATTATTCCGCCGCGCGCGTATCTCCAAAAATCTTCTCTCCGCAAGTTTTTTCAAAGATATCTGGATCGAACGCCGCCTCCCGCGCCGCGCAATTTTCGCGGCAGCGCTCTGGCACATTGTATTTATTGCCATGCCGCTTCCGCAAATTTCCGGGCCTAAAACAAATCCCGCGTTCGCAAACACCCAACTCACCTGGTCCGGACAAATCGAAGATTTTCCGCTACTCGAGATTCGCGCAGCGAAGCCAAAATTGATTTCGCGCGGCGCGCAAAGCCACCTGCCGGCGTCCGCAGGCGCCGATGCATTCCATCCACGGCAAAGAATTTTCACTGATCCAGTTCACCCGACGCATCCGCGGCAAACTTTGATCAATCCCGCCACACCGCCGCTCGCGCCAAAGCTTTTGCCAGAGCTTCCGAATATGGTGCAGCTCGCGCAATCGGCCGCACCAGCGCGCCCGCATCTCGAAATCAGCCAGGAAACACTAAAGAAATTACGCCCGCGCCAAAAACACATTGCGGCCGACCCCGACGCCTCCGCCCCTGAAATGCAACTCAGCCAACAGCGTGCACAGGATTTGACTCTCGCGATCAACAATAGCGCACCGGAGCGCCCGAAATTGCAAATCAACACTGGCGTTGCGCCGCGCATTTCGCAAAGAAAACAGGAAGGGGCAACCGATGCCGCGCCGGAAGTTGCAGCGCAACTCACCTCTTCGAATGGTTCCGCACAAACGCTGATCGCGCTTTCCGCAACGCCTGGGCCGCCGGCACCCGTCGCGCCGCCGCAGGGCAACCTTGCCGCGCGCGTGGCCATTTCTCCAGAGGGGAAAAAGCCTGGCGTGCCAGGCGGAAATGCTGGCGCGAAATCAAACAACAATGGAAATTCGGGAGCAGACGCTGCCGGCGGAGGGGGAACGAGTTCGACAGCGGTGAGTATTTCCGGCGGTGCGCCGCGTAGCGCGAATGTCACCTCTGGAATCAACGCCGGGAGAATTGCCATGCCGCCTTCGCGTCCACTTTATACGCGAGCCGAAGCGGACCGTGCGACGCAGGACGCAGAGGTAAAAACCGATCCGCCGAATTTTGCGTTGCTGGCTCCGGGAGCCAAGCCGGAAATTATTTTTGCGCGGCGGCGGGTTTATTCGATGAACGTGAACATGCCGAATTTGAATAGTGCGACGGGAAGCTGGATTTTGAATTTTTCTGAAATGCGTTCGTCGCCAACGGGGCCGCAAATAAAAACGTCAGATGAAATTGCGGAGCCAGCGCCACTGCATAAAGTGGATCCAAAATATCCGCCGACGCTGATGGCCGAACATGTCGAAGGCGAAGTGATTCTGTATGCCGTAATTCGCCGCGATGGTTCGGTGGACGGCATTCAAGTTGTGCGCGGAATCGATCCGCAGTTGGATGGCAACGCGGTGCGCGCGCTGGCGCAGTGGAAATTCCGTCCAGCGGAGCGGCAGGGCCAACCGGTTGACCTGGAAGCGATTGTGCACATTCCATTTCATGCGCCGGAGCCGTGACAATCGTATTCGCCGTCGAAAATGAAACCGGCGTCATTTCGAGCCCAGTGAGAAATTTCTCCAGCGCGTAAATCGAAGAGGAAGAGAGATTCCTCGTCGCTACGCTACTCGGAATGACGGCGACAGATTTGTGTTCGCAGCATGTGAAGCTGCGTACCTTCCAGCAATTCTCACGAATAGAATGTTCAGGCCGCATTTAAGAATTTCCTTCGGCAAGTTTTACCAGAGTGCATAGCGCGTGATTTGCTGGAACCGGAATATTCAATTCACGGCCGCGGCGCACGATGAATCCGTTCAGCGAATCGATTTCGGTTTTTTTGCCGCGCATCATGTCTTGCGCGGTGGAGCTGCGCGTCGCGGCCATGGACTCGGCAACCTTGTAGGCGCCCACCAGAGCTGCTTTTGGATCTTCGAGTCCGGCAGGTCGGACGCCGCTGGCTTTGGCAACCGCGAGGACTTCGTAAACTGTTGTTTCGAGGAGTTGTTTTGCATCGGCGCTGGCGAGAATTTCGCCGTAGGTGACTTTGCCCAGCGCAGAGAGTGCGTTGAGAGCGCAATTCCAAACCAGCTTGGTCCAGAGTTCACCGATGAGATTTTCCGAAATGCGGCACGGCACATTGGCGCGAGTGAACACGGCTGCCACGCGTTGCGTGATTTCGTTGTGCGGACCGAGGACCAGGTCGCCGCGTCCAACGTGTTTTACCGTTCCCGGAGCGGGCACGGAAGCTGCGACGTAAACCGCGGCGGCTAGCGCTTTCAAGCCAGACGCAGCTGCGATTTGTTCCGCGTTGTCTACTCCATTTTGCATGCTGACGATGACGGCATCTTTTGAGAGCACTTTGGCAAGTGCGCGCGCGGTTTCGGCGGTGTCGGTGGTCTTGACGCAAAACAAAATAATTTCCACTTCGCGAGCCGCCGCGAGATCAGTTGAAGCTGCGGCTTTCAGGTGTTCCTGAAACTGAACGGTATCGAGTAACAATCCGTTCTGCTTCACGGCATCAACAAATGCCGGGCGGCCAATGAAAGTTACCGGGGCGCCTGCACGGGCGAGCATTCCACCGAAGTAACCGCCAACCGCGCCTGCGCCAACAACCGCAATGCGCGGCCAATTCTGCGCGGACTCGGAAGAACTCATACCGTGACCACTGAGATAAGACGATCGATGTCGCGCTCGTTGTTGTACATGTAGGGCGAGACGCGGATTTTCCCTTCGCGCAAACTGGTGATGACATTTTCCTTTCGCAACTTGTCGTAAAACTCTTTGGTTTTTTCCGGAGTGCGCGCCTGGAAACAGCCATACGGTCCGCGCTGTTTGTGGTCGAGGGGACTGGCGATGACAAAGCGATCCTGGGGCAGGCGCGAGAAAAGCAGATCGATCAATTTATGGTTGTGCGCGATGACAGTTTCCGCGCCGATGCGCAAAGCCAGGTCAACGCCCGCATCCAGTGCGGCGAGATTATAATAGTTGGCGGTTTCCGCAGCGTCCCAACGCCGCGCCGCTTGCGCGGGTTTGGGATCGGCGAAGTTGAGCGCAGCGAAATTCTCAGCGCCTTCGGCAGCCATCCAGTAAAAAGGACCGGGCCGCATTTTAGAAATGTGCTCGGATTTGGCCCAGAAAAATCCGGTGCCGAACGGTCCGAGCAGCCATTTGTATCCGGCGCTGACCATGAAATCCGCGCCCAGTTTATTTACGTCGAGGGGAATTGCACCGCAGCATTGGCTTACGTCGAGCAGAAGCAGAGCGCCTTGCGCGCGGCAGGCCGCAGCGAGGGGCGCGGCGTCGAGAACAACGCCGTTATCGAAACGCACCAGGCTGACGGAGACGAGACGGGTTCGCGGAGTCAGCGCGGCGATAAAATCGTTCGCAGTGATAAAACGATCGCGCGGCGAGACAATTTTCAGCGTAATGCTTTCGCGCTGTTCCATCGGTTTCCAGGTGGTGTACTGCAGAGGGAATTCTGAAACCGCGGTGAGCACTTCGTCGCCGGGTTTCCAGGTAAGACCGTAAGCGACGGCGAGCATGCCAGTGCTGGCGCCGGCAGTGAGCGCGACTTCTTCTGGTTTGCCGCCGATGAGTTTGGCGATCGAGGCGCGAACTTTATTGGGCAGATCGAAGTAAGCGGTATCGGGAATGTGCTGCGGGAATTTTTTCCACTCGATGGCGGATTGGATAGCGCGAATGGCGGATTTCGGGACAGGGCTCTGGCCGGCGAGATTGAGGTAAGTTGCGTCGTCGAATTCGTGCCACTCCTGCCGCCAGTCGATGCTGCCGGTTGTGGGTGATGCGGGAGTTGCTGCGGTTGCCATGGATGCTCCTAGGAAATGCATTCTATCGTTCCCGATCCATGGTTTGTGCGGCAGGCCAAACAGGCAAGAGCCAAATTGGGAAAGCCACGCATCGGAGAGAGGGGAAAAGAGTTCCTGATCCCCGGTCGAACTTGAAGAATTGCGGCGTGCGAGCCCCGCAAATTCTGGGGCGAAGGGGTGGCAAATACAGGACTTATTCCTGCAAGAGTGAAAAAGAGTGAAAAATAAGTCTGTAAGTCATTGGAAGGGAAGGGCGGGAATTTGCTCTTGCGCGAAAAATGTTCGCAAAGAGCGAGAAGAGTGGAAAAACGATGCCGGGAGAGAACTGCTTTTGCGCGCGGAAAGGGAAAGTTGACGATTCGCGGCGCCGCGAAGCGTAGAGAAGAGGAAGAGAGATTCCTCGCTTCGCTCGGAATGACGGCGGGAGTGGGGCGATGCGAGATCATAGAAGAGCGTGTCATGGATGTTATCGAACGTCAATAGAGTACTAAAACGTTACGCTTCGAATCGCGCGCTACAGGGCGCGCTGAAAGGTGCCTATAATCCTGAGGGCTAAAGGAGCGAAATGATCCGGGCTAGGGTCATTGCGGGGTTTCTACTGACGCTGGCGGCGAGCTGCCTCGCGCAGGAGCGCCAGCCTGGAAAGAGCGAGCAGTTAGGAGTGGTGCACTTTGCCACATCATGCAACGCAGCGGCGCAGAAAGAATTCAACCGGGCGGTAGCGCTGTTGCACTCCTTCCAGTTCAGTCGCGCTATAGAAGGATTCAACGCGGTGCTGAGGGAGGACCCGACGTGCGGAGTCTCGTACTGGGGAATCGCGCTTAGCGATTGGAGTAATCCTTTCGCACCGGGAATGAAAGACAAGAGCCAGTTGCAGGCAGGGCGGGAGAGCGCGGAACGCGGCAAAACCGTGGGCGAAAAAACGGAGCGCGAACGGGCGTATCTCGCGGCGGCCGGCAAGTTGTACGGCGACTATGAGGGCACGCCGCAGCGAACGCGCTGGATCTCCTATCGCGACGCCATGGGGGAAGTCGCGGCGAAATATCCGGAGGACCATGAAGCGCAAATCTTCTATGCGCTAGCAATCGCTGCTTCGGAAGATCCCGAGGACAAGACGTACGCCGGTCGGCTCAAGGCGGGAGCGATTCTCGAGAAATTGTTCGAGGAGGAGCCCACGCATCCTGGACTGGCACATTACATTATCCATACCTACGACGTGCCAGCGCTGGCGGGGCAGGGTCTGACGGCGGCGCGGCGCTATTCGGAAATTGCTCCCGATGCGCCGCATGCGCTGCACATGCCATCGCATACCTTCACGCGCACGGGCTACTGGCAAGAGTCCATAGAAAGCAACCTAGCAGCGGCAGCAGCGGCGCGGCGCGAGGGTCAGACGGCAGAAGAGTTGCACGCCAGCGACTATGAAATTTATGCTGAGCTGCAAACCGGCCAGGACGCGGCAGCAAGGCGGATAGTGGATTCCTTGCCGGAGATCGCATCACGCTTCGATCCGCAGGCGGTGTTGAGCGGCGCTGGCGGTCCCGCAGTTGGATATTTCGCGTTGGCGGCGATCCCGGCACGGCACGCGTTAGAACGCCAGGACTGGAAGCAGGCCGTGCAGCTCGCGCTGCGGGACACACCGTTTCCTCATACCGAGGCTATGACGTGGTTCGCTCGGGGATTGGGCGCGGCGCGATTGGGGCAAGCGACGGTGGCCAACGAGTCTGTGACAGCGCTGCAGCAAATTCGAAAGCGGCTCGCGAAGGCCGGCGAAAACTATTGGGCGCGTCAGGTGGAAATCCAGGAGCTTGCGGTGCGGGCATGGGCTGCCCTAGCAGCGGGAAAAAAAGAGGCAGCGCTGCGGCAAATGAAATTGGCAGCGGAACTCGAGGATGGAACGGAGAAAAGCGCGGTGACGCCTGGTCCGCTGGCCCCGGCGCGCGAGTTGCTGGGTGAGATGTTGCTGGAAATGAAAGAACCCGCACAGGCGCTGGAGCAATTCGAGGCGACGCTGACGAAAGAACCAGGGCGCTTTCGCGCACTATATGGGGCAGCGCGTGCTGCTCAGCTCAGCGGAAGTCCAAAAGCGAGTCAGACGTATTTTGGCGAGCTGTTGAAGGTTTGCGGACATGCGGACAAGCCGGGAAGGGCGGAGATCCTGGAGGCGCAGACGGTGATTTCGCGGAATTAGTTTCACGCTTATCAGTACGCATACGCCTTGAGGAACACGAAGACCACTACGCCGGTGATGGAAACGTAGAGCCAAATCGGGAATGTGAAGCGTGCGATTCGGCGGTGCATTTTGAAACGGCCCGTCAGCGAGAAAAAGAACGTCGTGAGCACCATCGGTAGAGCAACGATGGAAAGCATTACGTGGCTCGCCAAAATGGAAAGGTACAGGGTGCGCACCGGACCGTGGCCGGGAAAAATCGTGTCGCCGTGTAGTGCGTGGTTCACGATGTAGCTGATGAGGAAAACGGAAGAGAACGCGAAGGCCAGCAACATGCTTGCGCGATGCGCTCCTTGGTTGTGATGTTTGATGAAATACAATCCCGCGCACAGCGCCATCGCGCACAATCCGTTCAGAAGCGCGTTGAGGGCCGGCAAAAACATCCAGCGTCCGGCGAAATCAGGTGAAGCATGATGGACGTACAGCAGCCACAGCAGGAATGACACCGCTAGGCCACTCACCACGATGATGGCTCCGATTATCGGACGCGGTCTAATTTGAGTCTGTTCCATGGCGACAATTAAATCACGAAAATCCATCCGTCATATAGAGGCGCCGCAAGAGACGTTGCCGACGCTAGAGCAGGACGTGGCTGGTTGGGCGCAGCTTGATCAATGCAAGGGCCATGATAAGAAATCTACGACATGGGCGCGGCGGATGGACTCACCCAAGATAAGTGGCAGCGCTAAATTCCCATTTCCGCAATGGGCCACGACGTCAAGCAGCTGGGAAGATTATGCGTGCGCCGCGAGCGTGGCCGGCAGGGAGAACTGAAAAGTTGCACCCCGCCCGGAGGTATCGCTAACCCACAAGCGACCGCCATGCGATTCAATGATCGACCGACTGATGGGCAGCCCCATACCAGTGCCGTTATTCTTGGTCGTAAAGAATGCTCTGAAGACCTGGTCTGACTTCTCCGGGGACAATCCCGCACCGGTATCGCTGACTGAGATCAGCAGTTGACCATCGCCGGCTTCCGACTTGATGGTAAGCGCACCTCCAAGGGTCGTTTCTTTCATGGCATCGATGCCGTTGAGCATGAGGTTCATGAGAACCTGCTGCAGTTGGACACGGTCTGCCATGATCCTAGGAAGATGCTCAGCAAGCTCGGTGCGCATTGAGATCGAGTAGCGATTCGCCTCGCTGCGCAGCAGCACAATCATTTCGCGAATGAGCTCATTCACATCGACCAACTCGTGCTGCAGAGCGTCCTTCTTGAACAGCGAGCTGATTCGGCTAATGATGTCCGCGGCGCGGGTTACGTCTTTAACAATTCTCGATGCGGCTTCGCGTGCCTCTGGCACGTCCGGGTGATCGCGGCCAAGCCATCGCAGGCAAGTTTTAGCGTTCGTTGCAGCTGCGGAAATCGGCTGCCTGATCTCGTGCGCCAGTGAAGCGGTCAGCTCGCCCATGGTGGTTACCCTATTTATGTGCGCGAGATCCGCCTGGGCCTGACGCAATCGTTCGCGCTCTTCACGAGCCAGCCTGCGTTCAATGGCAATGCCGGCGAGGTGCGTGGCCATTTCCAAGGCGCGCGACTCCGCCGCGCCGGGACCCCGTGGTTCGCGGTAATACATCGCAAACGAGCCGAGCGCCTTGCCCGAATGCGCAAGTATGGGAGTGGACCAGCATGCGCGGAGCCCATAGCGCCCGGCCAGGCCTCGGTACTGATCCCAGAGCGGATCCTGGAGAATGTCGGTGACGATGACCGGCTCTCTGCGGTACATGGCGGTGCCGCATGATCCCGCTTTCGGTCCGATGCAAAGCCCGTCGATGGCCTTGCTGTACGGCTCGGGAAGACTGGGGGCAGCGCCGTGCCGTACATGCTGCCCGTCCTTGTCGAGGAGCAGCACAGAGCAAAGCAAGCCGCCAAATTGGGCTTCCACAACGCGCACCAGGTTCTCCAGTATTTCCTCCAGCCGATCATCACGCGCTATCATCTCCAAAATATGACTCTCTCCGTCACGCATTGCCTCTGCGCCCTTGCGCTCGGTCACGTCCATTACAGTACCCACGAACTCACTCACTTGGCCCGAGTCGTTGCGGATGGGGTGGGCGACACTGCTGATATATTTTATTGAACCGTCTGGAAGAATGATGCGGTAGTGGTATTCGGCGTCGCTTCCCTTGTAAAGCTCAGTTTCGACGTGTTCGATAGCGGCTCGATCGTCCGGATGCACCCTCTCCATGAAGCTTTCTGTGGTTGGCCTGGTAGTATTTGGATCGAAGCCAAAAATTTGAAAAGTTTCGATTGACCAGAAAATCCGCTTGCTACCGACGTGCCAAGCCCAACTTCCTGTATGACTAAGCCGCTGCGCTTCCGCCAGATAACCCTCGCTCCGGCGCAGCGATTCTTCCGCTCGCTTGCTCTCGGTGATGTCCGTCACAGCCCCCACGAATTCAAAGTTGCCCGATTCATCATTGGTTGAGGGATGACCCACAACTCGCACGTACTTCACCGAGCCATCCGGCATCAGCAGCCGATGTTCAAAATCAAGAGCATTCCTGTCCCGTGCTGCTTGATCAAGCGTTTTTTGGGCGAAGGCTCGGTCCTCCGGATGTGTTCGCTGCAGTATGAGTTCCACTGTAGGTTGGACTGCCTTATCGTATTCAAGAATTCGAAACGTTTCGTGTGACCATAGGATATGCCCACTCGAAACACTCCAGCCGAAACTGCCGGTGTGGCTCACTCTCTGTGCTTGCGCTGAATAGGCCTCACTCCGCAGCAGGGCCTCCTCGGCGCGCTGACGTTGCAGTACTTCCTTTGTCAGCTCGCTGTTGACGGCCCTCCATTGACTGGTCCGTTCTACAACACGTTGTTCGAGTTCGTCATTCAGGCGCTTGATTTCCGCCTTAGCTTGTTTGTGCCCGGCAGTCTCGATAACGTCCCAACCCCCACGCCGCTTTGTTACTGCAAATTGATGTGTTCGCACTACATCCAGGATTTCAGCAGCTCCGCATGCGGCAAGCGGATACGTGCATAGCACCGCTAGCCCGGAAAATTCACGATTTCTGAAACACGAAGGGCCTCGCTATGGTACAAATCCGTTGTCTAGTCCGGGTTTGAGACCAAAAACGAGGCCTTCGCTTGAGCGAACATACCACAACAGAC
>Ga0073928_10002274_pt1 | contig 33659 bp, 32 predicted proteins | sample PaiPotPPA55metaG_FD_76969 | JGI IMG/M metagenome (GOLD analysis project Ga0073928, IMG submission 76969) | Iron sulfur acid spring bacterial and archeal communities from Banff, Canada, to study Microbial Dark Matter (Phase II) - Paint Pots PPA... ...
ATCATGGGCGCTTCACTGATTGCGAGCGCATCGTAGAAAGTCTTGTCGGCGACGTGCGAGATATCGACCATCATTCCGAGACGGTTCATCTCGTGGACGACCTGTTTGCCAAAGTCCGTGAGGCCATTATGCGTGGGCTTGTCGGTTGAGGAGTCAGCCCACTCGTCGTTGACACTGTGGGTGAGAGTCACGTAGCGCACACCGAGAGCGGCGAAGTCGCGCAACACGCCCAAGTCGCTCGCGATCATGTGCCCGCCCTCGACGCCCATCAGCGCGCAAATCTTTCCGCGCTTGTGTACCGCCATCAGATCGGAGGAGGTCGCGCACAGTTCGAGATCCTTCGGGTTTCGGGCAACGGTCTGACGGACGGCGTCAATCTGATCCAGAGCGCGCTTCACAGCTTCCGGGCCGGTTATGCTTCCGGATATCCAAATGGAGAAGAAAATCGCGCCGAGGCCGCCTTCGCGCATGCGCGGAATGTCAATGTTACCGTCAGCGTGGCGCGCCCCGAGATCGAAAGTCGGGTCGAGTAAACGTTGCGTGGTGTCATCGTGAGTGTCGATGATAAGAGACGCGAAGTGGAGGTCGTGTGCCTTCGAAGACATATCAGCCTTTTGAGTGAAAGTCGTCACTGGAAGGATTGCGCCCAGCGCGCAGCATAATATCAGCAAAGCAGCACGAGCCATTCGGACCCCTCAGTCCTGCACGTAGGGCAGAAGTTAGCCAGCAGAGTTTCTCACACGCAGGGTTTCTGTAAGAAACAGATTCCTGACGCTTGAATCGCCTCGATCAATCCCGCCCGAGAAACCATGTCTTGACCGCGTGGACCAATACCTGTCCGTTCACGGCAGCGAGCGACTCCGTCAGTGGAATACCCTTCGGGCAGACCTTGACGCAATTCTGGGCGTTGTCACAGTCTTCAATTCCGCCAGGACCCATCAGCGCTTCCAAACGATCGGCAGCGTGCATCGCGCCAGTCGGATGCATGTTGAATAGACGCACCTGGCTAACAATCGCAGCTCCCACGAAATTCGAATGCTCGTTCACCTTGGGACAGATTTCGAGGCAGTTGCCGCAGGTGATGCAGCGCGAGAGCGGGTAACCGACTTCCTGCTTCGCGGGAGCCATGCGGGGCCCTTCGCCAAGATCATAGGTGCCGTCGATCGGAATCCAGCATTTTGTGCGTTTCAAGTTTTCGAACATCACCGAGCGGTCGACAACCAAATCGCGGACCAGCGGAAACTTCGCAAGCGGCTCAAGGCGGATCGGCTTTTCGAAATCGTCCACGAGCGCCGAGCATGCCTGGCGTGGCTGCCCATTGATTAGCATGGCGCAAGCGCCGCAAACCTCTTCGAGGCAATTCGCTTCGTAGCTGACAGGCGTCGATTCCCTGCCCGCCCGCGTCGATGGATGCTCGGCGATGTCACGCAGGCAAGTAATGATGTTAAGGTGCGGACGATAGCGGATCTCGAATTCCTCCCAGCGAACGTTTTCGTCAGGGCGCTGCTGCCTTTTAATTCGAACGATAAATGTATTGTCGGCCATAGTTATTTCGCCGCCGTGTATTTCCGCTCGCGCAGTGGGAGCAGTGACGTGTCTATTGGCTCATATTCTAGACTGATCTTTCCGGTCTGATAACTCGCCTTCGTTGTCTTAAGCCAATTCTTGTCGTCGCGCTCGGGGAACTCCGGTTTGTAGTGCGCGCCACGCGTCTCGTTGCGTTCGAGCGCACCCATGGTGATCGCGCGGGCCAACACCAGCATGTTGCCAAGCTCGCGGGCAAAATTCAGAGTCTGATTCGCCCACTGCGTGCGATCCTGCAAATTGATCTTCTTGAAACGATCGCTCAGCTCATCAATCTTAGTGAGCGTTTTCGTGAGCGTCGCATTGTAACGGATCACGGTTACGTTCTCCGTCATCACATCACCCAGCTCACGCCAAATAGTAATCGGATTTTCGCTTCCCTGCTGATGCAAGAGTTGGTCGGTGATGTCCTGTTGCCGGACGCGTTCGCGCTCGAAAACGGACGAAGGTGTACTGTCAGCGCCTTTCTCGAGGTTTCGCGAGTAGCGCACTGACGCCGGACCAGCCAGCCCACCTCCATAAATGCAGGACACGAGCGAATTCGCGCCCAGGCGATTTGCGCCGTGATACTGATATTCGCATTCGCCTGCCGCGTAGACGCCGGGCAGGTTCGTGGCTTGGTTCTCGTTGTCCACCCAGAGGCCGCCCATTGTGTAATGCATCGCCGGAAAAACTTTCATCGGCTCTTTTCGCGGGTCCACCCCGACGAACTTCTCGTAAATTTCGAGAATGCCTTCAAGCTTGCGGTCCAGAACTTCGCGTGGAATATGCGAGACATCAAGATAGACGGCGGGTTCTCCCACGAGACCCATCTTCAATTCGAAGACTATTTTATGAATCGCCCGTGTCGCTACGTCGCGCGGCACCAGATTCCCGTATTTCGGATACCATTCCTCGAGGAAATAAAAGCGCTCTCCTTCGGGAATGTCCGTCCCTTTGCGCTTATCACCAGTTTGCTTCGGCACCCAGACGCGGCCGCCTTCGCCGCGTGCCGATTCGCTCATTAGCCGGCATTTGTCTTCGCCTGGAATCGCGGTTGGATGGACCTGAATGAATTCTCCATTGGCATAGTAAGCGCCTTGCTGGAACAGTGCGGATTGCGCGGAACCGGTACATACCACTGAATTCGTCGAGCGGCCAAAGACAGCGCCGATTCCACCGGTGCAATAAATGGTGGCATCCGCCGGGAAGGTGCGGACTTCTGTCGTCTTCAGGTTCATGGCGCAGATGCCGCGCGAGACACCGGCATCGTCAAGGACGGCGGAAAGAAAGGTCCAACCTTCGAACTTCTTCACTTTGTCTTCCGATTCGAATCGACGCACTTGTTCGTCGAGCGCATAGAGCAATTGCTGACCCGTTGTAGCTCCGGCAAACGCGGTTCGATGAAAAAGCGTGCCTCCGAAACGGCGGAAATCCAGAAGGCCTTCGGGCGTGCGATTGAACATTACTCCCATGCGATCGAGAAGGTCGATAATCGCGGGCGCCGCTTCGCACATGCCCTTGACGAGCGGCTGGTTAGCCAGAAAATCACCGCCGTAAATCGTGTCGTCGAAATGCTTCCAAGTGGAATCGCCTTCGCCCTTGAGATTCTTCGCCGCGTTGATCCCGCCCTGCGCGCACACCGAGTGCGAACGCTTCACCGGCACGATCGAGAAAAGATCAACGGGAACGCCGAGCTCGGCAACGCGGATCGTCGCCATCAAACCGGCGAGACCACCGCCGACAATTATAATTTTCGGCTGGTTCATTGGACGTAGGTCCCCAGCGGAAACCAGTGGTAGTGGAACCCGAGCGCGATGGCCACGCCAACAAAACTGAGCACTACGGTTACACCCGCGCCAAGCCAACCGAAGGCGCGCTGCGCGTTCGCGGTGACGGCAATTCCCCACTTACAAGCGAAGTTCCAAAGGCCATTGCCGAGATGAAAAGACGCAGCGGTGACCCCAATAATGTAAAACGCAAAGTACCATGGGTGTGACATTGCATCTGCCAGATCGCGGTAGTTTGTTCGGCCATGCCCGACGAAGCGTTCCATATATACGTGCCAGCCAATGAAGAAAAATGCGACAATCCCGGACCAGCGCTGCAGGACGTACAACCAGTTGGCCATCCAAGGATGTCCGATGGCGTTCGATTTCCCCGACCACCAAATATAAATTCCATAAAAGCCGTGAAAGAGGAGCGGAAGCCACAGAACGGCTGCTTCGACAAAAATGCGCCACGGAATGCTCTGCAGCTCAACCGAAACGTCGTTGTATTTCTGCACGCTTACGAGCGCGTAGCTGTTCGACCAGAAGTGCTCGAGAAGAAAAGCGCCAATGGGTACTACGCCGCTGAGGGAATGCAGTTTATCGAGGAAGTAACTCGTTCTTGACTCAGCCGCTGCGGCCGACATGCACGCTCCAATGCTTAGAAGTTCGAGTATAGGCAGCCTCCGGCGAGTTTGCAAGTTCGTGCCGAACAAGAAACTTTCGTGTGTTTGGTCCGCGGGAGCGCGATTCCCGCTATGGTAGACTCGCCAGACTGAGCAGAATATCGCCGATGGCAAACGAATACATCGCAGATCTGAAAAAATGGGTGGGTGAATTGATCCGCAAGCGTCAAGCGGGCGGTGAGATCGGACTCAATCGCGCCGTTGACCTCATCAGCAAGCATTACGCCATTCACCACCACGAAGTTGCCATTTTTATACTGAGCGACGACGCGCGATTCCTGAAATTTGTTGTCCCCGAGAAGCTGCAAGCGGTGGGACAGATCCCTCTTACCAGCACTAATTCGCTGGCAGCGCGAACGGCGCGCGACAAAAGACCGGAAATCATTAATCACTTTTCTGTTGTGCCTCACGCATCGGTGTTCGAAGCGGTGCCTCTCGTCGAAGAACAGCGGGGCGATCCTATCCAGAAAATAATGAGCGCCCCAATGATATTCGAGAAAAAGCTAATCGGCGTGATTCAGATTTCCCGGAAAGGCCCCACGGCAACGGAAGCGGGTCCGGACTTCACCCACCCTGAGCTTCGAGAGCTGAAGCTCATTGCAGACGCAGTGGCTCCGTGCATTCTTCTCTGCATTAAGGAGTAGACCTTGCAACACTCCCACCGGCAGCTTGTCCTTCCGATATTTCTGTGTCTCCTGGCGATGGTGGCCGCGCTCCCGAACGCCGCGCATCTTGTGCGGCGCGGGCCATACCCCAAGCCTGCAACTCGGCCACAGAGCAGCGTCACGATCACGCTGCTGAGCACAACGGACATTCATGGACACATCGAGCCCTGGGATTACTACGCAAACAAACCGGCGAATCTCGGACTCGCGAAGATTTCGACGCTCGTGAAGCAGGTCCGCGCGGAGGCGCCCCATGCGCTTCTGCTGGATTGCGGCGACACAATCCAAGGAACGCCCCTGGCGTACTATTTCGCACGCAAAGATACTTCGAGACCGAATCCGACGATCGCAGCATTCAACGCCATGAACTACGACGCGATGGCTGTCGGCAATCACGAGTTCAATTTCGATGAGGAAGTGATGTGGAAGGCAAAGAGAGAGTCAAAATTCCCGTGGCTGGCCGCCAACGTAAAAGAAACTTATACGGAGGGCGTGCAGCGCATCCAGCCTTTCATCATCAAGAATGTGGAAAATGTGCGGATCGGCATCGTGGGATTCGTAACGCCGGGAATTCCGCGCTGGGAAATTCCGGCGCATTACAAGGGATACGAATTCGAACAGATTGTCGCTGCCGCGCAGAGAGTAATCCCGCAAGTCCGCACAAGAGTGGATCTACTGGTCGTGATCATGCATTCCGGACTCGATCGCAATCCCGAGACGGGAACGATCGATAACGACATTTCCGTCAACGGCGAAAACGCGGCGTGGGAGCTTGCCGAACAGGTTCCCGAGATTGACGTCATCTTTTTCGGCCACACGCACCGTGAACTGCCCGAGAAAATCGCGAACGGTGTTTTGCTTTCTCAGGCTCGGAACTGGGGGCAGTCTCTGGCGAGGGCGGATGTTGCTATGAGACGCGACACCGAGGGACACTGGCAAGTCACGTCCAAACATTCCAAAACAATTCCCGTGACTTCGGATGTGCTGGCCGACCCTGCGATTTCGAAACTCGCCGAGCCGTATCAGGAAGCCACCGAAAGATACCTGGACACCCCAATTGCAACTTCAGAGAAGGAATTGAGCGGCGCGCATTCCCGCTACGAGGATGACCCGCTCATCGACTTGATTCACAAAGTGCAGCTCGATGCGGGGCACGCGGACGTCTCTATGGCAACAATGTTTAATCCCGTTGTAAAGATCGCAGCGGGCCCGGTGACTGTGCGCGAGGCTGCTGCCCTCTACATTTACGAGAACACGCTGTACGTAGTCGAGATGACGGGTGCTCAGGTGAAAGACGCTCTCGAGCATGCGGCGAGCTTTTTCCCTTCTTGGCCTGTACCGCCAGGGAAAGAGATCACGCTTCCCGGTTACAACGCAGATTCCGCGGAGGGCGTATCGTACATTATTGACCTCACGCAACCCGTCGGAGAGCGGATCCGCGATCTCAGCTGCAAGGGTAGCCCGCTGGAAATATCGCAGCGGTTCCGAGTGGCAATTAACAATTATCGCTACACCGGCGGCGGGAAGTATTCTGCCTATCAAGGGCTGCCGGTGGTCTATCAGTCGCCGGAGGAGATCCGAGAACTGCTGATCGAATATCTGGATCGGACGAAGAAAATTCCTGCCGTCGCTACGGGCACCTGGAGGGTCGAGCCGCCAGAGGCAGTTGCGGCGATCGAAAAGGCGGCGGAGGAAGACGCGAGAGGAAGGAACCCCTAAATCCGCAAGCCACGACGAGTGTTGCGCCCCGGTTCTGCGCAAGTTGTAACGCGGCTGTAACGATTTCGAACGAGCGTCACGCAAACGCGCGAATAAACATTGACATCGCCGTACGTGCTTGTTAATTTTCAATCGCAAAAAGTTTTTCCCGCTTATTCTGCGGAGGCAGCGCAACCCGGAAAATGGCGTTCGTCGCGAAGAAAATATTCCTCACCAAAGGAGTTGGAAAACACCGCGAGCGCCTCTCGAGCTTCGAGCTTGCTCTGCGCAGCGCGGGAATCGCGGCGTGCAACATCGTGCGCGTTTCCTCAATTTTCCCTCCATACTGCAAACTGATCTCCCGCAGCGAAGGATTGAAGCATTTGAAGTACGGGCAAGTAGCGTTCACCGTCATCAGCGAAAATCAAACGCGCGAGCCGCACCGGCTGATCGCCGCAGGTGTGGGGCTCGCGTTGCCCGGCGACAAGTCAATGTTCGGATATTTGTCCGAGCATCACTCATTTGGTGAGAGCGAAGAAATTGCGGGCGAATACACCGAGGAGCTTGCGGCCGAAATGCTGGCGACCACGCTGAACGTGGAGTTTGATCCCGATTTGTCTTGGGACGAGAAGAAGGAGGTCTACCGCATCTCGAACAAGATTGTTCGCACCATGAACATCACGCAGTCGGCGGTAGGAGATAAGCGTGGGCTTTGGACCACGGTACTCGCCGCCGCTATCCTCCTCGGCGAAGACGACTGATCCAATCCACTAGTCGTTATGAAATTCCTTTCAGAATTCCGCAGCTCTTGATTGATACTAGTTGCTCGCAAAAGCTAGCGCTTGTTAGACGACCGCGCACGTCCGTCGTTCTTGAGGTACCCGATGCGATGAAGAACAGCGCCGACAATCAGGGGTAACGCGACAGTAGCATCGTCAAGAACTTCCGCAAGCTTGCCACCTTCTTCCGTCGGAACGAATTTGCCCCACGAAACCGCTTCGGAGTAAGTGCTGCCCGATAACCCGCCCCAGTTTACCGGCTCAGGACAAATCCGGACGCCGTAGCTGTAACGCTTAAGAGGAATCTTCTCATAGCCTCGGCGAGCGAGGAGTTCCGCGTAGACTCCGAACTGTTGTGCCCAATTACGCGGAACGCCGCCGCCAATCGTCAAGAGGCCCATCCGCTTCGCAGCCAGCATCGTCGTAGCGTATTGCTCGAAATCCTCGAACGGATCGAATCGCAGCGGTGGTTTGCCTCTCTTCTTACGCAGACGCTGATGAAGAGCGAAGTCGATGCCCAGCTCAGAATCAGTAAATGCGGGCACAAACACCGGGACGTTGTGTTCAAATGCGGAGCGCAAAACGCCGCGGCCCTTCGTGTTGCGTTGCAAGTACTCACCAATCTTCCGGTTAATCTTCCAACTACAAACGATTTCACTGGCATCCCAGCGATCGAGTACGTGCTGCATCACTTCTTCCACTGCGTCGAGATTTACTTCTGGCTCGAGTGAATCGTAGACGCGGTTATACCCGGCAACAAAGAGCTCTCGATCATCCATCTTCGCGTCGTAGCGGAAGTGCGAGCGGCCGGTGGCCTCTACGAGACCATGCGCCATAAGCGCGCCAGTGGAAACAATCCCCTTTACGACTCCGGATTCGATCAAGTCGCAAAATATCAGCCCCATCTTCGCTACTGTCATCGCGCCGGAAAGAGTCGCGACCGTGAAACAATCCTTATCGCGCGCCATTGCCTCGAGCACATCAGCAGCGTCCCCAATCTGGCGCCCGGTGAACGCCGTCCGGCCCATCGCGCGCACAAGATCGTCGATAGTGTGAATGCGGGATAGATCCAGTGGATAAATCGGAGTGAGACGATCCTCGATCGGATCGTGAAGAGTGCGCCCCGTGGCGCCCTTTTTCTTTGCCATTCAGACTCCTCGAAGGTAATGTATCTTTTCCCGAAACAACATCGGGAACGAATCATCGTGTATGTTTGCGCGCCTCATTGATATTACAAACGAGGCATTCGTGAAAGGACAATTTCGAATTCTTCAGGAGATTCTCAAGAGACGATGAGCCGGTACACCCCCATGCCACCCGACAATTTCGGCGGAATCTGCGACGAGCACTCCTTGTACGAAACAGCTCGAGCCGTCATCTTTCCGGTCCCGCTCGAGCGCTCGACGAGCTACGCGTACGGCACGCGTAACGGCCCGCCGGCGATCCTGGCCGCTAGCCGCATGATGGAACTCTACGACGACGAACTGGAGATCGAACCTTACAAGGAAATCGGCATCGCAACTGTTCCTGCCATCGACACGATGGACGGAACCATGGAGGAAGTTCTCACCGAACTTTACACCGCGCAACTCGGAATGCTCGAAGATGGCAAGTTTCCCGTCGCGATCGGCGGAGAGCACTCGCTGACCCCACCACTCGTTTCCGCTACCGCGAAAAAGTTTAAGGATCTCACGGTCCTGCAAATCGACGCCCATGCCGACTTGCGCGATGAATACCACGGAAATCGAGCGAGTCATGCGTGCGCGATGCGGCGCGTGCTGGAAGCATGCCCTGCCGTTCAAGTTGGCATCCGTTCGCTGTCTGAAGAAGAGGCCAAAGCGATCCCGCATCTGCGGACGAAAGTCTATTGGGCGAAGGATATCGTTCGCGCTCCGATGAAGGCCTGGATCGCCAAGGTCCTGGACAATCTGGGGCCAAATGTTTATCTCACGATTGACCTCGATGGCTTTGACCCGTCGATCGTTCCCGCCACTGGAACTCCGGAACCGGGTGGCCTAGACTGGCATCAGGTGACGGCACTCGTTCGAGCCGTTGCGGATCACAAGAAAATTGTCGCAATGGATGTGGTCGAATTACTTCCACAGCCCGGCGATCATGCATCGGACTTTCTTGCTGCGAAGCTAATCTATAAGTGTCTAGGTTATATTTTTTGTCAGAGCTAATCTGGGGGATGGATCCGTGTTGAAACTCGCTATATGTTTGAACTTGCTACAGCAAAAGAACTATTACGTCGAGATGTGGACGCCCGGATTTATCGGCACGCTTATCTTCGGAATGATCGCGGGATGGCTCACAGGCGTTCTGACGCGAGGACGAGGTTATGGTTGCATCGTTGATATAATTCTCGGACTCATCGGCGCGTTCATCGGTGGTTTCATCTTTGAGAAGCTCCATATCCCGATTTTTGGATTCATCGGGAACCTCGCCGCGGCCGTCGTCGGAGCGGTAATCTTGGTGGCCGTGGTGCGGCTGATTTCTGGCAGTCGAGATTGAGCGGCCGAAACGCGAAACAAACTGAAATGGATCGAGTTTAGCCGGCCTTTGATGTTCGCGATTCCGGCACCCGGGCGCAACGAGAAAGTCGAAAGAGCAAATTGAGCACATCTTCCCTGCTGGCCATTCCGCTCGGCGGTTTGGGCGAATTCGGTATGAACATGATGGCGCTCCGCGTCGCGGACGACATCATCGTAATTGACGCCGGATTAATGTTTCCGGAACAGGAGCTCCTCGGTGTAGACATCGTTATCCCCGACACCACCTATCTGAAGCAAAACAAACGCATGGTGCGCGCTATCGTCCTCACGCACGCGCACGAAGACCACATCGGAGCGCTTCCCTACATTCTGGGCGACCTTAATGTGCCTGTATACGGCACGAAGTTCACGCTCGCGATCGTGCGTAAGAAGCTCGAAGAGCATGCCCTGCTGGACTCGGCAAAGCTTCACGAGGTCGCACCGGGGGATAAGACGTCGATTGGGCCGTTTCAAATCGAGTATCTCCACGTTACCCATAGCACGATCGACTGCGTGGCGCTCGCGGTGCGCACGCCTGTCGGCGTCATCATCCATACCGGCGATTTTAAAATTGACCCGACGCCGGTAGACGGCAAGCCGTTCGATCTGCATGCGTTCGCGCGCTACGGCCAAGAAGGTGTGCTGGCCCTCTTCAGCGACAGCACAAACGTCGAACGCCATGGATTTACCCCATCAGAGCGAGCGGTGTGCGTGCGGCTGGAAGAATTGTTTCGCGCGGCTCCGGCGAAAGTGGTTGTCTCGTGCTTTTCGAGCTCGATCCATCGCATACAACAAGTAATAGACATCGCGAGGCTGGTGGGACGCAAGGTGGGCGTCGTGGGCCGCAGTATGGTGGACAACATCGAGATTGCCCATGGCCTCGGAAAGCTGCGCGTGCCTGACGGAAGCATGGTTCGCCCGCAGGATATAAGAGGTTTCGACGCCAAGAAACTCGTAGTGCTAGCTAGCGGAACGCAGGCCGAGCCCCTTTCCGCAATGTCGCGCATCTCGGTGGACAACCACCGGCTGATGAGCATAGCCGAGACTGATACCGTAATTCTCTCGGCCCGTATCATTCCCGGAAACGACAAAGCGATCTTTCGTATGATCGACCATTTTTTCCGACGCCGCGTGCTTGTCTATTACGAAGGCGGAAAATCGGCACCGATTCACGTGTCGGGCCACGCAAGCCAGGAAGAAATGAAAGTGCTGCTACAACTTGTGCGGCCGAAATATTTCATTCCGCTCCATGGAGAATACCGACACCTCTTCCGTCACGCCGCACTGGCCGAACAAGTGGGCGCTGTCTCGGGCGAGATATTCCTCATCGAGAGCGGCCAACCGATTGAATTTACGGCCGACGGTAGCGCGTATCGGCGCGAACCGGTGACCGCAGGCCGCGTCTGCGTTGACTCCGGTTCGCTTGAGGAGATCGAGGACGTGGTCATTCGCGACCGGCGCCACCTGTCGGAAGACGGCGTAGTCGTGCCCATCATTGCCATAGACAAACATACGGGGAAAGTGGAAATTTCTCCGGAAATCGTCACGCGCGGCTTTCTCCCCTCAGAAGACGGCCAGGAGATTATCGCGAAGGCGCGCGAGGTTATCCTGCGCACAATCGAGCAATCGACGCCGGAGGAAAAAATGGATTGGAGCGTGATCAAAGAAAAAATCCGCGCCGACTTGAAACGCTTTCTCAACAAGCAGACTTCCAAACGCCCTTTGATTTTGCCCGTAATTCTGGAAGTCTGACCGGAGTCGCCGTTCTCCCCTCACGCCCGTGAAACCAGCGCTTCGCGACTACCAGCCAGAGGATTTCGAGAAACTAAACGAGATCGACCAGGCGTGCTACGAACCAACCGTCGCATATTCGCGCCGAGAGCTGCGGAATTACCTGCGGTTTCCCGGCTCCGAGTGTGTAGTCGCGGAAATCGAAAACAATACCGTCGGCTTCTGCTTGACGGCGCGGGAGAGCGCGCGCGGTCACATCATTACGATTGACGTGCTCGAGGCTTTTCGATGCGCCGGTGTCGGCACGGCACTTCTTGCGGAGGTCGAGAACCGACTCGCAAGAAACGGAGTGCGCGAGATAGGTCTCGAAACAGCAACTGACAATGACACTGCAATTGCGTTCTGGAAAAAGCATGGCTATCGTACTCTCGGCGTTTGGAAAGGATATTATCCCGGCGGCCGCGATGCCTTTGCGATGTCGAAGGCCATAGCGACGCCCAAGCAAGCGAAAAAGAGGAACTGACAGCCCATGCTTTTATGGCAAGCGATCGTGCTCGCGGTGATTCAAGGCCTCACCGAATTTCTACCCATTAGTAGTTCCGCACATTTAATTCTCATCCCGTGGCTGTCTCACGGGCGCATTCCGGATCCAGGCTTGGCGTTTGACGTCGCTCTTCACGCCGGAACGCTGCTGGCGGTTCTGCTCTATTTCCTGCGCGAATGGATTCAGCTCGTCCTTTGCGGTCTCGGATTCCACTATCCGCGGCGTGCGAACGAACAAATGGTGATGCAGAACCAGCGCATGTTCTGGTATCTCGTCGCGGGAACCATACCGGGAGCGCTCGTCGGATTCTTCTTCGAGAAACGGGTCGAGGAAAGTTTGCGTAGTCCGGTGCCGATCGCCTGCGCCATGATCGGAATTGCTCTCGTGATGTGGTACGCGGAATACGTTGCGCGCATGGATCGCCGGATCGAACAAACATCGCTGGGCGATTCGCTCGCCATCGGCTCCGCTCAGGCGCTTGCTCTTTTTCCCGGTGTTTCGCGGTCCGGAATCACGATTTCCGCCGGGCTATTCCGCGGCATGACGCGGGACACAGCTGCCCGCTTCTCCTTCCTGCTTTCGACGCCACTCATCGCAGGCGCGGCGGCAAAGGAGTTCCCGAAGCTCTTGAAAGCTCAGAAGGTCGGCGCGCTGGACATTTCGATGTCGACATTGTTCGTCGGCGTAGCTGTGTCGGCCATTGTCGGTTACATCGTGATCGCGTTTTTCTTGCAGTACTTACAGACACGCACACTCAAGATCTTTATTTACTACCGAATTCTGTTTGGTATAGTCATCCTGTTGCTCGCGTTCCTCCCGCTCGGTTATGCGCGCTAGCGCCCGCGCCGCCCGGCCTTGCGAGTTCGTTTGAAGTTTGTGCGGACGACCAAGTAAGTAGTCCTAGTCTTCGAACGCGATGCCTTCCCCCACTCAGCCCGGTCTGTGGCCTCTTCGTTTAGGGGCTCGGGAAACACTTGTGGGAGTTCCGCCGTTCGCTCTTGCGAGTTCCAAAGGAGCAGTTCGTGCGCGTTCTTACGCCGACAGAAAATAAACGCTTTAACGAGCTGATCGGGTTCGTTGGGCTGAGCCTGGCAATCCTTCTCGCCCTCAGCTTGCTTTCCTATTCACCGCACGACGCTTCCTTCAACGTTTCCGCTCCGCCGCCCGGTTCCGGACCGGCGCGAAACTGGATTGGCCCCGTGGGCGCGCACATGGCGGATATTTTCTTCCAATGCTGCGGTTTTGCCGCGTTCCTATTTCCGGTAGGAATGATTTTCGTCGCGTTGCGCTGGTTTAGAAGCCAGGTGCTGGACGCCCCGATGACGAAGTTGATTGGTGCAACGATGCTGCTCTTGTCTGCCTGCGCGGAACTCGCGCTGGTACACATGCCCGAGGTGCGCGGTGCCCTTCCGGCGGGGGGACTGCTCGGAACGCTGATGGCCCAAGGCCTGCGCGCGGCGTTTAACCCCCTAGGAGCAAACCTGGTGGAGTTCGCGATGTTCTTTACAGCCGTGCTCCTAACCACAAGCTTTTCCTTCACCTCGGTAGCGGGCTGGATGAAAAGACCAATGGCGGAAGATGCGATCTTTGGCAAACTGGTCGCACGCTTAAGGGATTGGCGCGAGGTCCGCGAAGCGGATCGCCTGCGAAAGAAAGTGGAGGAGATCAAGATTGCAGGTCGCCCGCCGGTAACGCCGCAGCGCCTCTCCATGAGGGAAGCTGTCGCAACGGAAGAAGAAGAGGGGGAGGAAATCGGAATCGAGCGTCCGACAGGATCGAGCCGCGAGCCTTCGGTGATTCAGTTCCACGATGAAGACCGCGATTCGCCGGCTCCCAAAGCAAAGAAAACGGGCTCGGATCCTAAGATTTCGCGCGGGAAAACTAACTTCCGCCTCCCCTCCCCCAGTCTCTTGCAGTTTGCCGAGCGCGGACAAAAGCTGGACGAGAGCGAATTAAAGGAATGCGCGCGAGCGATCGAGCAGAAGTGCGCGGAATTCGACGTTGCCGGTCACGTAACGCAGATCAATCCCGGCCCTGTTGTCACAACCTTCGAATTCAAACCCGAGGCCGGAATCAAGTACACACGAATTACGGCCCTCGCTGAGGATCTTTGCCTCGCTTTGCGGGCTGAGTCGATTCTCATCGAACGCATTCCGGGCAAATCGACGGTCGGCATCGAAGTACCGAATGCGCATCGCGAAACGATCGCTCTGCGGGACGTAATCGAATCTTCTGAGTTCTCTCACTCTCCATCGAAACTCACTTTTCCGATGGGCAAAGACCTGATAGGCCGCATCCGTGCCACCGACCTGACACAAATGCCTCACCTCCTTATCGCCGGCGCCACCGGTACCGGCAAAAGCGTCTTCATCAATTCCCTGTTGATGGGCCTACTCTATAAAGCCACTCCGGACGAGCTTAAGCTTGTTCTTGTCGATCCCAAGCGCTTGGAACTCGGCCTTTATTCTGACATCCCGCATCTTTTTACTCCGGTTGTCACCGATCCCAAAGTCGCCGCGCACGTGCTGAGAAATTCAACGCGCGAAATGGAGCGACGGCTCAAGCTCCTAGCTGCGCGCGGTGTCCGCAACATCGAGCAGTACAACCGCACTTTCGAGAAGGCCCAGTCACTCTCACTCTTCGACGCCGCCGAAGGTGACGAAGAACACAAGCCACTTCCCTACCTCGTCATCGTCATCGACGAGCTAGCCGACCTCATGATGGTCGACACGAACGGCGTGGAAGAATCGATCACCCGTTTGGCGCAAATGGCCCGCGCCGTTGGAATCCATCTGATACTTGCCACCCAGCGCCCGTCCGTAGACGTCATCACCGGCTTGATCAAAGCTAATTTCCCAGCGCGCGTTTCATTTCGCGTGGCGAGCAAAGTTGACTCGCGAACAATTCTCGACGCCAACGGTTCGGAGTCGCTGCTCGGAAAGGGCGATATGCTCTACCTGCCAGCTGGCTCGTCCAGACTTCACCGCATTCACGGGCCGTACGTCCACGAAACCGAGGTGGCCGCCGTATGCGATTTCTGGCGCGAGCAGGCAAAAGCAATCTACAACGAGGAGTTGCTGAAGCCGCCCAAGGATGAGAACGCGATGTCCGGAGAACTCGGTGGAGGCGGCGCCGACGACGTCGACGACGCGCTTTATCAGGACGCCGTTCGCGTGGTGTGCGAAATGGGCCGCGCTTCAACTTCAACCCTCCAACGCCGGCTGCGCGTCGGATATGGCCGCGCAGCGCGTCTCATTGACCTGATGGAAAAGGACGGCATCGTTGGTCCACCCGATGGCTCAAGACCGCGCGAGGTGCTCAAAAAGAAAGACTGGATGCGGGATTTCGATCAGTCGATGAAGTGACACCGAGGGTTAGCTGTAAGGGCTGGTTTGACAGGTTCTATTAAAGCAGATTGGACTGGACCCGCTTTTCTCTTTCCTGCCTCGCCGCTTTTCCGTAGAATCTTTGATTGTCCCCGGTGCCGAGGTAGCTCACCGGTAGAGCGCGGCCCTGAAAAGGCCGGCGTAGGCAGTTCGATTCTGCCCCTCGGCACCATCACTTAAACGACTCTGGCGCACCGCGATGGAGTTTCCTCCCGTCACGATACGCCAGAAATGGCTGTCGTAGTTCCGCAAGCTATCGTAAGTCCATGCCGAACTACTCTCCTGCGGCTTTCTTGGCCGCTTCCACGTCCTTGGCTCGGCGAACTGCACCCAGGAACCCGTGCGCGTCCGCGGGCGGCGCTACTTTGCCCGCAAGCAGCGCGGAGTTGGTGTGGGGCTGTCCGTAGAAAGCGACGGTCGAGTCCTTGTCGCGCTCTACCCACGAACCCTCGAGGTCTATGCCCGCGAAGAGGCCGTGCGAGCGCGAGTACGTTAATATTTCCGTCTCGGCCTTCCAATCAGTTCCCGCGGAAGCGTGACGTCCTACTGGACCAGCCGACGCCGAAGCTGAACCGCCGATTTGAAACTTGTCCGTGAGCAGGTTCTTCATGCCATCATCGTTCATAATCATCATCACAAACTGAACGTCTTCCACGCCAATCTGCGCACCCCAGCTCCCACCGCTGATCACGAAGAAAGCCGGCGCACTCCACTTTCCGTCAGGGAGTCTGCAGGTGGCCACGCCGCGACCGTGCTTGCCGCCAATAATGAAACCGCCCTTCAGCATACTAGGCACGACCGCGATGCATTTGGCGCCGGAAACAACCTCGTCCGGAATACCTTTGTCCGGAGCCGCGCTGATCTCCTCAAGCGCCTTGCCTGCGCTATCGAGCCGCTCTACTGTTTCGGTTTTCGATTGCCCGGCCCACGCCACAAGCGCCATTCCGCACAGTGCCAGGGGAAGGACTGAAAACGTCACAAACTTCTTCATATTTCCTCCATAAATTAAGATTCCTGTTTTGAAATTCTCGATCGCCACCAAAACCCAAATGTCCAGGTGTTAGTGTCGTCCACTCCAGGAGCGCGAGCTATAGGGTCTTGTTTGTATTCGCACGCGGGGGAGCCGGGGAGCCGTGCTTGGCTACCACCGCTTACCTGGACCTCGGGGTCAACAATGCTTCGGCCACACGGTCGCGCCACGCGGCCATGGGGGTCGCGTTCCGGCGCGCAGGTCGATCTACAAGATTCTGCCGCCGCTGCGCGTAAGTCGTCATGCTTTTCGATACCGCCCACGCACCACCGACATAGCCCAGCCTCGCCAACATTGCGGCGATTACCATGGAGAGGAATAAGGCGAAGAACCCGGTCACGAAAATGATCAGCGCCGCCAGAACTTGGAACAATGGATTAAAAGCATTCAGTGTCATAAGGGCCTCATGCCGCCGGGATTGTCGTTCGTGCCATTTCCGGCTACGCAAAAGTACGCCCGCCCAACCCGTAAGGCCATACACGGTACCCTCTAGGAGCAACGGAATTTTTCTCTAGCTTGGATCTCACGCCCCGCCTCCGTGAGAACCGCATTGGCACTCAAGGAGAGAGTTTCTTTGGGCCACTGACGAACAAATTACCCCGTTCGTAGAAGCGCAGTTCGCGATGCGCCTCTCTTGTTATGCCAATGCGTACACTCATTCCGATGGAACCAGTCTCTCGCACGGCCGTGCCGAGCCAGAGCGGCCCGTCCGCACAGAGGTCGAGGCCGTCCAGCTTCTTGGTGATTCCCAACGCAGCGGCCAGCCGCCCCGGCCCGCGTGTTAGATCCAGAACGCGATCGGTACCGCGATGCCGCTTCATCGTCTTGATCCCTTCGAGTGGCTCTAGTGCTCTAAACAAAATGCCCGCACCGACTCCTTCCCGCTCGCTTGAAATGTTCAGCATGAAGTGGTTGCCATAGGTGAAGTACACATACGCATGCCCATATTCGAGAAAGAGCGAGCGGTTGCTTGCCGTCAGGCCGCGGAACGAATGGGCGGCAGCATCGCCCACCACGTAGGCTTCAGTCTCGACAATCCGTCCAGACAGTGTTCGCCGCGATCGTTCGTGAACGAGGGTTTTCCCAATCAAAAAACGTGCGAGTTCAACTGTCGCAACTGGCAATTCCGATCGGCGAAGGCGCCGGACGCCCTGCATGCTTTGAGCCGCACTGTACTGCTCAAGCCGGTCCGCAGCTTTTTGGTTCCGTCGAGCCATAATTCAATAACTACAAGGCCTCGGCTCTGAGCATGTGGCTGAATGGGAGTGACATCAGGTTATCGCCGATCTGCTCATCAGGGCGTGCCAGAAGGCAGAAGTCGAACAGCGCTTCTACCGACGTTAAGATGCGGGTTCGCGCGCGCCGAATTATGGCGCGCAAGCAGATGATTTTGCGCGCGCCGCCCCCAGGTCCGCACGAAGTAGTAGTTTAACGTGCCGCCAATTCCCGCACTTAAAATCGGGACCACGCGGCCCGACCATTTCTCGACGATTTCAGCAGACATCTTTACGGCCACGCGGTCGATGATGCGCGGCACCAGCCGCTCGATGGCTTGCTTTTCGATGAACTCCCTTCCGAGGTCTAGGCCCGCAGCGCTCGCGGCGGCAATCCACAATTCAGCAACCTGTTCGTCGGTCGCATATTCAAAGCCGTAAAGGAGACTCAGTTTCTGAAGAAGGCGAATCGTGATCGTGGACAAAACACCCATGTCCGGCAAAATCGTTAGCATTCCGCCGATGCCGAAGCCCATCCCTTCGAGGGCCGCCATCCGCGTCGCCGTCACAATCGTTCGCTTCGCGATTGGGTTCACTACCTGGGGGCCAAGCAGGATCATGTCGCTCCAAGACCGGATGGGCAGACGATACGCGCGCTGAACCTGCTTGAGGTACTTCTCGGGATCGACCCGCACACGACTGTAGCCCTTTCGAAGGCTCGCGAGAACCGCGGGCTGCAAGAGTTTCAGCGACAGTCGATTTTTTGATTCCTTTGGCATGGGCGACTATAAACAGGATACATCGAATCTCGCAGTTCGGGGGACGGCCCACTCTGCGCTTCCTTGCGGCGACTTTCGAGAAAGTTTCTCTACGACGGAACTAAGAATCTCATTGGTGAAGGAGCCGGGCCACGGCTCAGAACGCTTGGTCGAGGTCGAGGTCGTAGTCAGACGCGTCGACGCGCTTATCCCCGTTGAATTGGTCGCGCCTGCGGTACGCCGCGAATAGTATTCCAGCGAAAATCATGAGCGGTGGGAAAAACATGATCAGAATGCCGTGCCGGAGCGCCGCGATGAAGCGCGTTCCAGAAGCTGCTGTGCTTTGATAACACATCGCGCATCCCTGAGCGTAAACGGCCCCGGGAATGAAGAGCAACGCGACACAAATAAGTCCGCGCCATAGGTATGGCCAACTGAAAGCTCTCATCATCAGCGCAGTCGTCATCCGAACCGATTCTACCCTCGCTTATCCTTGTTTCCAACTCCAAATTGGCGCGGGCCGGCACGTTGCACTCAGGTCAATTGACTTCGCGGCACGGCGAGGCCTAAGATGCCGGGTTCGAGTTCGCTCACGATTACTTGCAAGAGCGCGGAACCGGGCTGGATCGGCAAGAAAGGTATTCACTTGGACTGGCACTACGCGCAATCTGAACCTACTGAGCAGCTAGCCCAGCTTCATTTTTTCTCGATGAAAAAGATCGACCAGGGCCGCGAAATCGAATTTCGCATCACAATTGCGGAATACGCAATCGTCCCGAAGGGGCATCACGGACGTTTCTTCGCCCAAGCGGACAAGCAGGTGAACCAAAAGACGGCTGGGTTCATTCCGTCCGGCTGGGGCGATTCCGTATTGAAAGCGCTATCCGACTGCCTCCGGCTGATTCGCGAATTTCCCTATGAAGGCGAGGCCTAATTATGAAGCTCGTAAAGATGGAGATAAAACCCGGCGTCATCGTTCTGCAGATGACCGGCCGCGTTCACATGGGCAAAGATTGCGCCGAGATCGATCATGAAGTCGAGCAGCACATCTCACACAACGAGAAAACAGTTATCTTTGACCTCACCGCCGTCGACCACATCGACAGCGCATTCGTGGGCCAGATCGTTAAGAGCCATTCGCGTCTCACCAAATCGGGCGGGACGCTCCGTCTTGCGGGCGCCACCGGGATGGTGGAAAGCGTTCTGAAGCTAACGCAAGTACATACCGTGATATCGCTCTATCCTTCCGCCAGCGAAGCGTGCCAGGACCTCGCCTCGGAATAATGTAGTCCCGTAGCGATTTAACGCCGATGTTTTCTAGACTTGAATTAGGTTACCTCGGTGGAGGCCACGCATCGCAACAACCCTCCAGACTGTGTTGCAGGAAGCTATCGCGGAGGATCGCAAAATCCCGACAGGACGAGCGTCGCGGGAATAGCATTAAGGTCTCGCTTCCTCCTGAGGCGCGCCCATTTGACGCCCGTTTTGTCGACACAGTTGATGTCGGCGAAGTTGTCGAGTTCACGCGTGAGAGGCTCTATTTGCCGCCTGCATGCCCCACTGCTTCATCGGGATGCGGTTGCTCGTTACGTTTCCGTTTGGCGACAACATTTCGGCTTATAAAGCATTTCTGGGCAAGATCGTCCGCATCGAAGACCGACAAGGAGGCACCCGCGGTGTGGCTGTTCATTTCGTCGATGACTCTTCAGTTGCTGGACTCCCAGTGCACGGGAGCGTGGTTTCCCTTAGGACATGGGTATGGCAATTGAGCTTGTAACGCCTCCGAGGCGGCGGCGAAAATGGAGTGCAAGGCTTGGACAGTGGGGCAGCTCGCCGCTCCCTGGCAGTGGGTTCCTTGACTCTGGCGGGCAGGTGGGAATCGAAGATGGAGAACCACAAGGGCACGCATCCCTATAGCGGCAAACTCGGCCACTCCTCTCCGGTACAGGATTCTGACCGCCGCGGCAATGACCGCGTCGTCTTTACGGCGACCGCGGAAATAGTCGAACTGGGTTCCGGTGCTCGCTTCTCTGCCCGAACGACGGACTTAAGCCCCGGCGGCTGTTTCGTTGACACTAAGATCCCATTTCCCGTTGGCACCAAGGTCCACGTCACTCTCCGGAAAGGAAAGGCCAGCTTTGCAGCCCCCGGCACCGTAGCCTACCTGCAGGACGGCCTGGGCATGGGAATTTCCTTTGACGACCTGCCGTCCCAGCGGCGTTCGGAATTGGCTTCGTGGCTTTCCGATTTGACAGGCGAGCAACAGGCAGTGCGTGACGATCCGCAACGGCCTGGTCCTCCGGCACATCGCGTCGCGCCTGATCGCGCGATGCTACTTCGTTTGATTCATTTATTGATCGAAAAACGGATTCTCACGGAAGCGGAGGGGACGTCGGTGTTGCACGATCCCCTGCTTTAGCGGCTGCCCTCGTGCAGCGGCGGTCTGGCAACTTCCGCTCTATCGGGCTTCTTGGGATTGGCTAGTTACTGTCCTCCGTCTTGGGGGTTCGAGGACGCAGACGATGAAGAAGAAGAGACTCGGCGAGGTCCTCCGCGAGCGCGGCCACGTTTCCCACGCCGACTTGAACAAGGCGATCGAGGATCAGCAGGGCAAGCTCATACACTTGGGCGAGCTCATGCTGGATCGCGGAATCGTCTCCAAAGTAGATCTCGCCGCCGCGCTCACTGAAGTAACTCGCGTCCCCTACATCGATTGCTCGCGTATTGAGATAGACCCGGAGGTTCTCAATCTCCTCCCTCATGCCGTCGCGAAAAGATGTTGTGTTTTGCCGGTCCAGTGCCTTGGCACGAAGCTCGTTACCGCCATGGCCGAGCCGCAAAATCTGCACATTATCGATGAACTCCGCTTCATGTCCGGGATGGACATCGTTCCACGCCTCGCATTTCGCAATGAAATCGAATCCGCCATCGACAAGTGGTATGCCGCAGCCGCGGAGGCGGAAGCGGCCATAGCTGAAGCGATCGCCCCTGGCCACCAAGACCCGGGGATGGAGTTCATCTCATCGAGTTCCTTGCAGCGCAACATCGAAGCCATGCAGGAAATGCAGGCGGAGCTCCTCAACAAAAGCACGCCGGCAGTTCGCTTGGTTGCTTCCACAATCTCCGCAGCCGCCGCGAAGCTTGCCAGCGACATTCACATCGAGCCGCAATCCACTGACACGATCATCCGTCTCCGCGTCGACGGCATGCTGCGCGATTTCCAGCGTGTGCCTCGGTCGATTCAAAACTCTGTTGTCTCGCGCATAAAGATTCTCGCCGACATGGACATTGCCGAAAGGCGCGCCCCCCAGGATGGCCGCTTCCTCGTGAAGATTTCCGGTCGCAGAATCGATTTGCGCGTATCCACCTTGCCCACCCAGTACGGCGAGAAGGTTGTAATGCGTCTCCTTGAATCCGACGCCCCCATGCAAGGCTTTGCCGCACTCGGTCTGGCTCCGGAAATCGCGGACGGCCTCACGCGCATTCTTGCCATGCCGCAGGGCATGGTTCTCGTTACGGGTCCCACTGGCTCGGGGAAAAGCACCACTCTCTATTCTTCCCTTCACCTGGTGCGCAAACCGTCGGTGAACATTATCACCGTTGAAGATCCCGTCGAATATGCCGTGCCCGGACTGAACCAGGTGCAGGTAAACACGAAAGCGGGGCTCACGTTTGCCTCGTCACTCCGCTCAATATTGCGGCAAGATCCCAACGTGATAATGGTCGGAGAAATTCGCGACAAGGAAACTGCCGAAATCGCTATTAAGGCCGCGCAAACCGGTCACCTCGTTCTTTCGACATTGCACACCAACGACAGCGTCTCCGCCGTCACCCGGCTCCTCGACCTGGGCGTGCCGGGGTTCCAAATCGCCACTTCAGTAACAGGCATCATCGCCCAGCGCCTCATCCGACGCCTGTGTTCTTGCCACGACGTGGTTCCCTCTAGTTCCGAATGGCTGTCGCGGTTGCTGGGCGCGGGCATGGTCGATCGGCCAACGGATCAGCGTATCCCCACGGGCTGTGAGTCGTGCGATTTCACCGGCTACAAAGGCCGCGTCGGCATTTACGAATTGCTGCTCCTCGACGACGCCATCCGCTCGGCCGTACGCACCAACGGGCGCACCGATGAGATTCGTTCGCTCGCGCGTAACAACGGCATGAAGCTTATGCAGGAATACGCTCTCGACCTGGTCCGTCGCGGAGCGACCACTCTCGACGAAGTGCAGCGCGTGGTTCCCTTCGAACAGATTCGCTCCGCGCACTGTTCCGGCTGCCAGCACGAGCTGTCCGCCGCCTTCGCTTTTTGTCCCTACTGTGGCGGCAAAGCTATTGGCGGCGACGCTATCAAGTCTTCGAATCACCCCTTTGTTGAGCAAGGAGCGGCCCGAGAATGAGCACAGGCAATCATGGGCAGGGCGGTTGGAGCACGGCACGCAAAGCACCCCGCTATTCCAGCCTTCGCGATCTTTCCGTCACCTACGAGGGCGATAGCGAAGACGTCGCGACGCGTCCTCCCGATATCAGCACGCAGGGAATGTTCATCAACACAAATCGGAACTTTCCCGAAGGCGCCGTGCTTAATGTTCAGTTTCGCCTGGCAGAAACGGGGATCCAAGTCCGCACGCGCTGCGAAGTGCGGTATTGTCTCGCCGGGGTCGGCGTTGGCGTTGAATTCGTTGAGATTTCGCCTGATGCCGTCCGTGCTATTGAAAAGGAAATTCGATCCGATAACGGGAAGTCCAGGCGGCAGCGAACGAAGTCCCAAAAGTAGCGAATCCCCCGCGTCACTTCGTCTCGGCCCATTCTTCGCGCCGTGTGTGAAATACTCCTCCGGCGTGTCCTCCACTAGGCAATTTCTTCCCAAACGAGGAAGATCTTGCCCAGCAAGTCCTACCTTGGAAGCTTGGCTCGGTGACTAAAGCCATTGTAATCAACATGCAATCGACGAATTCTCTGGCAGAGGTCGTGCTCCGCTCGACAAAGGGGTCACCGATATGACCGAACGCCGCAAAGCCCGCCGGTATGAGGTTTATCTGCCCGTTCAGGTCTGCGTGTCGCGCTTTAAGTCCACCAATTTCCATACAGCCCAACTCCGCGACGTCTCCCGCACCGGTATCTTTTTTCATTCCGATGTCGACATCACACCTGGTACCGGTGTCGAGCTTACCTTTGCCCTGCCGACGGAGCGTGATCGTGGTGCATCGGTTCTCGTGAGGGCTAGCGCCAAGGCAATCCGCGTATCAGCCCTCGCTGGTGAAATCGCGCCCCTGTATGCGGTCGCGGCTGCGATCGACAGAATTGACTTCGTCCGCCCCATGGTTTCAAGCGCCGCGTAAGGGGCTCGGCCCATCATCGAAGCACAAAATTGCCTCCGATTTTCCTAAACACTCCGCTCCGTTCTCTCGCTAGAATAGCATCGCGACATCATGCTGGTCTTCGAATGCCACACGACGTCTCGCTGAATTCCACCCTATCCCTCGAACTCGCGCTTTTGCGCGCGATCTGCGCCAGCTCTGACTTAAGCTCTGCACGTGGCCGGATCGTTTCAGGACTCACTAGATACAAGTGGCACGATCCGGATCACGCAATTGTGTTCGCCGCGCTTGGAAGGATCCACGATCGTGACAAGCGGCCTTTGCGCGAGCAACTTCGGGTTGTCGCCACACGCATGGGGTTTCCGGACATCGATTGGGAGAATTACTTCGTAAACGGCGCATCGATCGCGGAAGAGGAGCTTCTGAACCTCGTGCGTAAAGTAACAGCTCCGCCGCTGTCGCGGAAATAGAAAACTCTGCCTCTGTCCGCTCCACTCGCTATTCGCTTCGTAATGCAACGATGGGATCAATCGACGCGGCTCGCCTCGCCGGCAGAAATCCTGCAACGGCTGCCGCCACTATAAGCGTGATCGCAACGCTTACGAATGTGAACGGATCGTCCGGCGCAACTTCAAAAAGAAGCGTCTTAGCAAGCCGCGTGAGCGTGAGGGCCCCTGCGACTCCGATTCCCACTCCCACAAACGTCAGCACCATCCCTTGTCCAAGCACCATCCGCATAACGTTTGCAGGTTTTGCTCCGAGGGCCATGCGAATCCCGATTTCCCGCGTGCGCTGGCTCACGGTAAGCGCCATGATTCCGCCGATCCCCGCCGCCGCAATCAGCAGCGCCAGACCCGCAAAGAGCGTCAGCAGACTCGCCGTCACCCGCGGTGAGGCCAGCGATTCGGAGCGCGCTTCCTCGAGCGTAAGAACGTGCGTCACGGCCGCTTGCGAGTCCACATCATGAACCGCCTGGCTGAGGGCGAGCGCCAGCGCTCGAGGTTCAGCCGTCGTGCGCACGATTAACGCGCTCGGTCCCGGCCCCTCTGACTGTGGAATATAAAATTCCGGTGCCACTTTCTGATCGAGGCCAAACTCGCGCACGTCTCCCACAATCCCCACAATCGTCGCCCAGGTCGCCCCGTTATCACCAGAAACCCGTTTGCCGATGGGATTCTCGCTCGGCCAGTATTGCCGTTTCATGGCTTCGTTGATCATGGCTACTTGAAACTTCCCGTCATCGGTATCTGCGAACTCACGTCCCTCTTTGAGTGGGATTCCGAGCGTCCGGAAATAGCCGTTCGAGACGGTTACTTGCCCCCCTACGGGAGGTGCCTCCGCCGATGCCACCTGGCGACCTTCAATCATGAATGGGCCAGAAAAGGCAGCAGGGCCGGCCGAAATCGCTTCAGGCTCCAAAGGATACGTCGAAGCAATAGCGGCGGACGCCACCCCCGGCACCGCCTGCACTCGATCGAGAACTTTCTTGATCGCAGTCACGAGTTCAGCGTTCGACTTGTACTTGCTGAAACTGAACGTGGTTCGCATCGCCAGCACACGCTGCGGAACGAAGCCCGGGTCCACCTGCAGCATTTTGATCAGGCTTCGCAGCATCAAACCCGCCCCGGTCAGCAGCATGAACGAGAATGCCACCTGCGATACGATCAGTGCGCTTCGTACCCGGTTCTTGAGTTGTCCCGCGCCTGCTCCAGAGTTTCCTTCTTTCAGGCTCGACGTCAAATTGGCGCGCGAAAAGAGTGCCGAGATGGTGCCGAACAGAGTGCTCGTACCCAGCGCGGCGAAAAGAGTGAACAGCAGCACTCCCCCGTCGATTCGAATCTCGTGGGCCCGGGGAGTGAGCCGCGCCGCAAAATCGGTGAACAGCGTGAGACTGCTAGAGGCCACAAGAAGCCCCAACGCGGCTCCGGCCAACGCGAGGATGAAGCTCTCCGTCAAAAGTTGCCGCAACAAACGGCTCCTGCCCGCACCCAGCGCGGTTCGGACAGCAAGCTCGCGTTCTCGTCGCGACATCCGCGCCAGCGTGAGGTTCGCCACGTTTGCGCATGCGATGAGCAATACAAAACCAGCCGCCGCCAGTAAGACAAACAGCGTCGGACGTGCGCCCTGGGTCAGCTCGCTTTGCAGCGACGACGCAGCGGCTGTGTACCCGATATTGTCTGGATAGGATTTCGGGTACTCCGACTTCAATCGTGCCGCGATCGTCGCGAAATCAGCATTCGCTTGGGACGCCGAAACATTCGGTTTCAACCGGCCAAATGCCTCCATCATCCGAGCGTCGCGATTATCGATGAACTTCTTTGAGGAACGGGTTGGGCATGCCGAACTCGGCATATAAACATCGCTTTCCACCGGATACTGCGGCACCGGCGGCAGCACTCCAACTACCGTATGAACCTTATCGTTCATTTCAAATGTCTTCCCGACAATAGCGGGGTCTGACCCGAACTTGCTCGCCCAATATTCGTAGCTCAGCACCAATACCGGCGGCGCGCCGATTTTGTCGTCGTCAGTCAGAAAAGTCCTGCCAAGTTCCGGCTTCACTTGGAAAAGATCAAAGTAATTCGCGGACACCACCGCTACGCGCACTCGATCCGGTTCGCCGTGCCCAAAAAGAATGAACGACATGGTGTGATATTCCACTAGTCCCGACAGCGTCTTGTTCTGCTCCCGGAAGTCTTCAATCTCATGAGCTGAGAAAGCTATGTCGTTGATTCCCTCCTTTTGCGCTGACTGCCTAACGAACACGAGCTCCTGTCCTTTCGGGTACGGCAGCGGCCGCAACAACACGGAATGCACCACGCTGAATATTGCCGTATTAGCGCCAATTCCCAACGCCAGCGTCAGCACGGCAATCGCCGTGAATCCGGCGTTCTTCCCCATCATTCGCAACGCATAGAAACAATCGTTCTTGAGAATTTCCCAGTGCTCGCGCGGGGCCGTCGTGAAAATTCCTGCCAGCGTTTCAGCCCACAACCTAAGAAAGCCCAGATGTCCCCCCGTCTCTTCCACTTCTCGTCGTTGCGCATCAAAGACGCCTTCCATCTCGCCTCCATAGTTCATCTGGAAGTCAAATGGAAGCGCCCGCACCAATAACCGGAACAATTTATGCGAACGTGAAAGCTGTCTTTCCTTCATGTCGGCAATCTCCTACGCAGTCTCCGCTTTGCCAAACAGTTTCTTTGCATGCGCCTGCGCTACCACCTCTTCCATGCGCCGCGCCTCCGCCACCGCCACTTCGCGTCCGAGTTTTGTCAGTTTGTAGTAACGCCTCCGCTCGTCGTCGAGCGCGAACTCCGGCCGCCGGTCCGACTCAAGAATCATCCCCGAACCTTCGAGCCGGGCCAGGTTGCCGTAGAGAGTTCCCGCGCTCAGTCGAACTTTCCCGCCGGTCCGCATCGCTACTTCCTTCAGGATCGCGTACCCGTGCTTGTCCCCATCCGCCAGCGCCAGCAGAATATTGAAAGCCGCCGGCGTCAGCGGAAGAAATGACTCGGCCCCGTTTTTCTTCGTCACGGCTTCTCACAACTTGAAATCATTAGGAATCCTCGCCCGCCATCATCTTCAGCACTTTTTCCGGCGCCGACTCGAATAGAGCCTTGTGGCTGTCCATACAGAAGTAATACGTTTTTCCTCTATAAGCTAGCTTCGGGGACATGCCCTCGTCGATGGTCATCCCGCAGATCGGGCACACCATGCCGCTGCGAGCCTTCGCGTACGTCGCGTTTGATGCGCCGCTCGCGTCCATCCACCCCCGTCCCTGATACTCCATCTGATATACCGTCTCGTCAGCTGCCGCCCGTCCGAAGTACCGCTCGACAACGCGCAGCGCGAGATCCATCCCCGACGTAAGCCCGCCTGCCGTCGCGATATTGCCGTCTTCAACAAAACGGTAGCCCGGCTTTACGCGAATTTCCGGATGCTCGAGCGCCAGTTGTATGTATGCGGAGTGGTGAGTGGTGGCCGCCTTCCCTTTCAGAAGGCCGGTCTCCGCCAGAAGAAGCGCCCCTGTGCAGACCGACATCGTTAGATCGGCGTGCTTTGTGGACTCGCGAATCCAGCCAATCATCGCCTCTGTAACTCCATTTTGCGCTGGAATCACGATCACTTTTGGCTGCGGCGCATTCTCGAACGTATAGTCCGGAACGATTTTCATGCCACCGGAGGCTCGAATCGGATCGGTCTTCTCGGCCACTGTGTACAAATTAAACGGCATTTGGTCATCCATACTTGTGCCGCGCGAAGCAATCAATACGTCCTGGAACACCTCCCATGGACCGCAAAAGTCGATGATCACGGCGCCGTGCGAGATCGCAAACGCAACGGGAATCCTGCCCCCGTCCGCTGGCGGCTTTAAAGGATTCACCACGTCGCCGCCTTTCGCTGCGGCCTGGCGATTGGACGAATGCCCCCAATCGGCAGCGTACAGCTCGTCTCCCACTAATCCGAACGGAATCGCAGCTATCACTCCGCCCACAGCGGATGTCTGCAGCCATTCCCTGCGCGTAAACTCTCTCCGCCCCATTTCGTGTCTCCTTGTTTTGACCCCGAGCGTTTACATCGCTCGGCGGCGGACTACATCGTCTGACGGTATAGTGCATGGCAAGTGCTGCTCCAATGCTCCGCCGGCTCAGCTTATTGAAAAGGAAAGTGTTAGAGAGAACTACGCTCATAGATTCGCTGGGGTTGTGTCCGCTTGTGGGACGCTACTGTCGCGCGATGGACAGCTCGTATCGTCAGTGTGCGGCAACTTTCTTACCGGCCGCAACCTTCTTAAGTAGGAACCCGAACGGCACAGTGCAAAACGCAGCAACCGCCAGATACCTGAAATCGTCCACGTACGACCATAGCGCCGCTTGCTGATCGACGGTCAGCTCCACCAATTTCAGCGCCCGGTGCATGGCATCCACAGGATCCACGCGTGTAGCCATCAGCCGCTCGATTGTATCCACGGTCCCGCGCATCAGCGGGTTCTGCAGCGTGACGCTATGGACCAACTCAGCGCGATGCGTCTGTTGATGCCGTGCGATCAATGTATTCACGACCGAAATCCCGATGCTGCCGCCCAGGTTCCGGAACAAATTGTAGATTCCGCTGGCGCTGTTGATCAGTTGATCCGGAAGCGTACCCATGGCCACCGTCGCCAGCGGAACGAACACGAACCCTAGAAAAAATCCGCTGATCGTGATCGCCCAAAATAACGACGTCGGCGCGATATCCAGCGTCACATGCCCCAGCCACAAATTGCATATCCCAACCCCAAAGAACCCCATCGCAATAAGCCGCCGCGGATCGATTTTCGTCATCAGAAAGCCCACCAACGGCATCGCGAAAATCGCCCCGATTCCGCGCGGTGCCACGGCCCATCCCGATGCCAGCGCCGTATATCTCATCAGCGTCTGAAAAAATAGCGGCAGCAGCGTCACCATGGCGTACACCACGCCGCCGAACAAAAAGATCTGTACGCACCCGACGGCAAAATTCCTGAACTTCAGCACCGTCAGGTCCACCAGCGGCTTCGCAATTCGCAACTCGCGCCACAGAAACCCGACGAGCCCAATCACAAACAGTGCCGCCATCCACCGAATCAACCCAGACGCGAACCAATCATCCTCCTGCCCCTTGTCGAGCACGATTTGCAGCGCTCCCAGCCACAGCGCTAGTAACCCCAATCCGATCCCATCGAACTTGCCCGGCTTTGCGTCACGAATGTACGGCGGATCGGTAACCAGCCGGCTGATCATCATCACCGCGAATATTCCGATCGGAATGTTGATGTAGAACGACCATCGCCAGGAATACGTCTCTGTGATCCATCCTCCCAGCGTCGGTCCCAACACTGGCGCCACCACCACCCCGAAACCAAACGCCGCCATCGCCTGCCCGCGTTTCGCCGGAGGAAAGCTCTCAAGCAGGATTGCCTGCGATAGCGGTTGAAGCGCTCCGCCGCCCGCTCCTTGAAGCGCTCGCGCAATCAGAATCATGCTGAGGCTGGTCGCCGCGCCGCACAGAAACGACGACGCCGTAAAAATCATGATGCACGCAATCAGGAACCGCTTGCGTCCAAAACGCTGCGACAACCAGCCGCTCGCCGGAAGCACGATCGCATTCGCCACCAAATAACTCGTTAGCACCCAAGTCGCTTCGTCGTTGGTGGCAGACAAGCTTCCCGCGATGTAGGGCAACGACACGGCGGCGATCGAAGTGTCGAGCACTTCCATGAACGTCGCCAGCATCACGGCCATGGCGATCAGCCAGGGATTCACAATCGGGGGATTTTGAAAATCTTCAGGCATTCCTCGCGCGTCCTGTCATTTCTGCGGGACGTCGCACATCATATCCGCATGTCTTTCCGCTGCCGCACTTTTCTACACGCAATCCCGCAAGCTATTGAGATGCTCGCTCGATGTTTTCGGACTCACTTGCGTTCGAGCGCGCGACGAGCGCGAATCCTCAGTTTCAAATTGCAACGAAACACGGAATACGGCGGGTGCGTCCGATTCACATTTCCGGAATCTGAATTGGATTGAGCGGCGGAAAGTTGCTACAAATTCAACTCACCGTATTTCGTTTCTGCTATTTCACGGGCTCTTGCGCGCGTTTCGGCATCAGCCTTGCCGTGTGGATTCACCCAGCGTCCTGGAATCGCGAGATAGCACTTTGGGCAGCGCCCTCCTTTCAGGCGATTCTCCTCGACGTCGTGCCATGACCGCCGAATTAGCATCTCCCCGCACGACGGGCATCGCGTGTGCGCTCCGTCGCTGTAAATATTTCCCTCGTAGACGTAATGCAGCCCCGCATCCAGCGCGATCGCCCGCGCCGCGTGCAGAGTCTCCGGCGGAGTGCGCGGCTTATCCTGCAATTTGAAATCAGGATGAAACGCCGTAAAGTGCAGCGGCACATCGGTTCCAAGATTCCGGACGATCCAGTCGCATAGCCTGCGCGTCTCGTCTTGCGCGTCGTTCAAAGTCGGAATCATCAGGTTCGTAATCTCGAACCACACGTTCGTCTCGTCCTTCAGCCACTTCAGCACGTCGAGCACTGGCTGCAAGTGCGTCAGCGTGATGCGCCCGTAAAAACCTTCGGTAAACGCCTTCAGGTCGATGTTCGCCGCGTCCACATGATCGTAAATATCGTGAAACGCTTCGCGCGTAATATATCCGTTCGACACCATCACCGTATTAATCCCGTAGTCTTTCGCCGCCCGGCAAATATCGATCACGTACTCGCCCCAAATCGTCGGCTCGTTATACGTGAACGCAATCGACGGGCACCCGTTCCGGATCGCCAGCAGCGGCACGTCTTCCGGCGGCAGGTGCTGCGACCGCACCTGATCCGACCGTGACTTCGAAATGTCCCAGTTCTGGCAAAAAAAGCACCCCATGTTGCACCCGGCCGTTCCCATCGAAAACACGCGCGTCCCCGGCAAAAAATGATTCAGCGGTTTTTTCTCGATCGGATCGATCTGCATTGCCGCGGGAGAAGCGTACCCCAGGCTGTAAAGCTTCCCGCCCTCGTTCACGCGTATAAAACAAAATCCCGCCTGCCCTTCCCCGATGTGGCAGTGCCGCGGACACAAATAACAATGCGCTCTTCCCCCAGGCTCGGCCTCCCACCAGCGCGCCTCGTGCAACGCCTCGGTTTTTTGCAGTATCTTCAGGTCGTCCATCTTCCCTGCCACTTGAGCGTAGTATACCCCTCCGGTAGCGCAAACTGTTGCTACGAGCGGCGTGCGAGGCGCAACTCCACGCTCAACGGTATTTATTTTTATCAACGATTGTCTGACCGAGATTTGACTTGTCGGCGGCGGCGCAGTCGCGGCTATTCGCTCGCGGAAGAGCCGTCGTTTGGCGCAATGCTGCGCGGCTTTGATTGGGAAGTATGTTCCGGGCGATTTTCCGGACGATGTTCCGTTTCTCGCCTCAGAACCGACAGGCTGTTTAGTGCATCCTGCATCGCCTCCAGTTCCAAACGTCCATCGGGGACGGCTCTAACAGCCTCTAGGCGCTGCAAAATTGCCATTTCTGCGGAAGATACTCGCTGAGGAAGTTGTTGTGGATCAGCCTCCAGGAGCGCTTCTTCGTAGGTCTTTTGCCAATCCGGATACATGATCCTGCTCATGCAGCTGCTCCTTTCGCGGTTGCTAGGGGTGGCCCGCGCCTTAAGTTTTGCCGTTTATGGTAGGCTTCCGGTTTCTGCGAGTCTGTTCAATTCTGCACAGTCTGTGGATTTCTCCATCCGTTCGCCGAACGGGAGGTGCGCGAACTTTCGATAGTTTCGGGCCGGTTCGCGGCGGCCCAAACGTTGTGCGCACCTGTTTCCACGAGAATTGCCGTGGCTAGCTCTGTCTGGCCTGTACACTCGGACTGCACGCCTACCAGCAGTTCTCCGTTCCTGATCCAGCCTTCATATTTCTTCGCTTCGTCAGTCGGGACACCCAGCAGCTTCAGCGCGCCGCACACCACTCCTCTTCCGTCCGAACGGATGTAGGTCAGAAAATCCAAATTACCGCCAATCAGTGGCCCGATCCCCCTCGCGGCTGCGACAAGTGCCCTGGGCGCTTCTTCCCTTGGAAGCGTCCTCGAAACCGCGGACTCGGGAAATAGAAGCGAGATATCGTCGCTGCGGAATCCGAACGCTTTCAGGCTGTCTACGCTGGTGCGCAGAGTCACAAAATCAGCGTAGATCCCAAACACCGTCGTATTGCGTGACAACATCAGAACATGCTCCTTAACCTTCTGACGACGTTAGGCTTCACGATTCCATTTTACTGTTCAATTTTGACCACTTCACGAAATTGCCTTTTCGGAAAACTTGCAATAACTGGCGCTATCTGATATAAGAGGCAGAACGTAGTGATCGGCAGTGGTGTATTTGAAGAGTGTGCCAATGCCAAAACTAAAATCCCGCAAAAAATCTCCATTCGAGATCGAAAAATATCTCCGGACGGCCGGAGTCGCGCGAAAGATCGAAACTTATAGCAAGGGTCAAACCATCTTTTCGCAGGGCGACCCTTGCCAGGCTGTCATGTATCTTCAGCGCGGCGTTGTTAAGCTCGCGATTACGTCTTCGGCTGGAAAGGAAGCGGTGATCGCCCTCTTGGGGGCGGGCGAATTTTTTGGCGAAGGCTGCATCGCCGGCCAGCCGCTGCGCTCTGCCACCGCGGTCGCCACCGAACCCTCATCTGTCCTGGTCATCGGCAAGCAGGAAATGATTCGCGTCCTCCATGAAGAGCACGAATTTTCCGACCGCTTTGTTTCCTACATGCTCCAGCGCAACGTCCGCGTGGAAGAGGACTTGGCCGACCAGCTTTTCAATTCCAGCGAAAAGCGTTTGGCACGCGCCCTTTTGCTGGTCGCCCGTTATGGCAAGGAAGAACAGCCCGAGAAAATCGTAGCCAAGCTGTCTCAGGAAACTTTGGCTGAAATGATTGGCACCACCCGCAGCCGCGTCAGTTTTTTCATGAACAGGTTCCGCAAGCTCGGCTACATCAAGTATAACGGCGGCCTCGAAATCAACAGCTCCCTGCTGCGCGTCGTCCTTCACGACTAAAATAACTGGCAGGGCACCCAGGGCACGCGCGCGGCTTTATCCCCATACCTTTTCTCGCCTGGGCGTTTTGACTTTTCTTCCGTAGCGACGGGCTTCAGCCCCGTCATCTTTCTTTTGTCTCGGCAGCGCCAGAGCCTTCACTGGGCCTGCCGACCGTTTTGCCGGCTCTTTTGACTCTCTCCCGCCGTCCCCTGCAATGTCAGGAATGTTCCCGGTCCGCACCCTCGTGAGTGGCCAAATGCAGAATTTCGAGTTTCCAATTTACAATTTCCAATCGTTAATCTCGAATTTTCGATTTCAAATTGCTCCTTAACGCCGGGATTTCTCCCAGCGCGAGATCGTTTCTACTCACCCAATGTTTCTTTTGAAGTTTCGATCTTCCCGCAACCGACAGACGCACCCGCCGTTCGCCCGTCG